>Ga0111539_10002583_pt1 | contig 23978 bp, 21 predicted proteins | sample RhiMethybrSRZTD1_FD_79667 | JGI IMG/M metagenome (GOLD analysis project Ga0111539, IMG submission 79667) | Populus rhizosphere microbial communities from Tennessee, USA - Rhizosphere MetaG P. TD hybrid SRZTD1 (version 2) (version 2) | ecosystem: Host-associated > Plants > Roots > Rhizosphere >...
ACATTGCAGCCAATACATTGAACACGACTGAAAAGTCCTTATCCGCAAGACCCATCCCGCGCGCTGCCGTGAGGAATTCATTGGTGACGGCCGTTGTTGGCAACGGCACATTCAGCTTTCGACCAAGCTCCAGTGCCAACAGCATGTCCTTCTGCTGCATGTTCACGTTAAACAGCGCTTCGTCAGGGAGCTTCAAAACGAACGTGGAGCGATACTGAACCATCGGAGATGCGATGACGCCGTTCGATAACACTTCAACGGCAACTTCACGCGGAATGCCGCTTTTCTCGGCGAGGAGAATGCCCTCGGAATACGCGAGCATCTGAACGGCGAGGCTGAGGTTCGTCGCAATCTTGCAGATCAACCCGTTTCCGTTGTCTCCGACGTGGATGACCTTGCGGCCGATATCGAGAAGCAAAGGCTTCAACCGTTCAAAGGTTTCCGCCTTGCCACCCACCATAATCAGGAGATCGCCTTTTTTAAGAGTGACAGTGCTCCCGGATACGGGAGCGTCGACCATATCGGCACCCTTTTCGCGGACTTTCTCCACGAGGGATCGAGAAGTCGTCGCACTCACGGTGCTCATGTCTACCCAGAGTTGATTGGGCTTCAGCGAAGACAACAGGCCGTTCGGACCTTCAGCGACATCCAGCAGTGCGGCGTCATTGGAAACCATGGACAGGATCACATCCGAGAATTGGCCGACTTCCCGCGGCGAATCTGCCCATCGCATCCTCTTCTCGATAAGCCACTCAGCCTTTGACCGCGTGCGGTTATATCCCGTTACCTGATGACCCTTTTCCAGCAACCGATCGACCATCAGACTGCCCATCGCGCCTAACCCGATGTAACCGATATTCGCCATCTCTTCTCCTTTTTCTTAGCGTCGGGCCCACCCTCGGGATCGCTTCGGTACGCCGCCTTCGGCGGCCTCCTTACGACACTCGGGTCCCCCCACGCCGTTCAGCGTCGGGCCCACCCTCGGGATCCCCGGCATTAACATACTTGGGGAATCACCGTGACTTCGACGCGTGCAAAACTCCCCTCCTCAGCCGAACTGCTGTCCAAATTATCCTCGCACCCCTCCGGGGTGCGGTTGGCGTTGAACGAACAACCCCGGGTATCGCTTGCGCTTGCGCTCCACCCGGGGCTAATCTCCTGCCAGCCCTCCGGGCTGGCCTCTTGCACGCCAGAGGCGTGCGAGATAACGGCCACCGTACCAAATCCGCACTCCGGTAGGGGTGCGAGGAGCCTGACCCGCGCCAGCAGTAAGTTTCGGCCAATCGCCAGTGCCAATTTGGACAGCAGTTCCTCGGCTGAGGAGGGGAACCGCTTGCCCTTAAACATTCCTTGATTACCCAAGTATGACGATCCGTCACTTTACAGGAATCCGAGCGGCCGTTTTACTTTTTACTAAGGAGAGAAGCGCTGGCTTCATCGGCTATGACGACAACGTCTGAATGCAGTTGCAGGGCAGATGCCGGAACCGATTCTGTAATCTTTCCTTCAAGTGCGTTTGCCAGGGATTTCGCTTTGGATGCTCCGGAGACAAGAAGGAGAATCCTGCGAGAATCGAGAATTGTTCCGATTCCCATCGTGATCGCAGTTCGGGGTGACTGCTCCGAGCTTCTTTCAACGAGGTCCACGATCCGCGTCCTCGACTGAAAGCTCGATCCCGGTTCATTGAAGGCGATGTGGGCGTTACGTCCGATTCCAATAATCTGTAAGTCCAGTCCGCCCAGCAGGCGCACTTGTTCTTCAAAACTTTCACAATAGCGTTGAACCGTACTCTGCTCAGGGAATCTGAGGAGATGCAGATTCGACTTCTTCACGTTGATGAGGTCGAGGAGAGTTTTATGGAGAAAGGCAGTGAAGCTGCCGGGATCAGTCGGTTCAAGTTCCGCGTATTCGTCTAGATTAAAAACCACGACCTCGCTGAAATCGAGGCCCTCTTCGCGATGCATTCGTACGAGCTCGCGATAGGTGCCTGACGGAGTGTTGCCTGCGGCGAGGCCGAGGACGAGGCGGGGCTTTCGCCGTATCTCCTCCGCAATCCTCTGTGCTGCTGTGAGGCTTAAGGCATCGTAATTGGGGACAACATTAATGATCATGTTGGATCGCGTTCGGAAGAACCAGGCCTACCTGCGTCCGCCAAGGATTGAACCGAGAACACCACGGATCAACGAACGCCCCATCTGACTCCCGGCTGCGCGAACGGCGCTCTTCATCATGCTTTCAGCCATGGATTCGGGTTGACGTCCGCGGGATACGGGCCGTTGGGGTGCAGGCTCGGCCACCGGCGATGCCGAAGCTTTCGCTTTCAATCGCTCGTAGGCAGACTCGCGGTCGACAGCCTTCTCGTAGTGTCCATAGATCAGGGAAGATCGGATGGACTTATCCCGATCGGCAGTGCTGATCGGGCCGATGAAGCTCACCGGTGGGCAGATCAGGCCGCGTTCAACAGGAGTAGGGATTCCTTTCTCGTCCAGGAAAGAGACGAGCGCTTCTCCGACGCCGAGCTCCGTAATGACCGTCTCGACATTCAGGTTTGGATTCGCGCGGAAAGTCTGCGCGGCTGTCTTTACGGCCTTCTGATCTTTCGGAGTGAATGCGCGAAGCGCATGTTGGACTCGATTTCCGAGCTGACCCAGAACACTGTCCGGGACGTCCATGGGGTTTTGCGTGACGAAGTAGACACCGACACCCTTCGAACGAATGAGGCGAACGACCTGCTCGATCTTTTCGAGTAGAACCTTGGGTGCTTCATCGAACAGCAGATGCGCCTCGTCAAAAAAGAAAACAAGCCTCGGCTTATCCAGGTCTCCCGCTTCCGGCAGGTTTTCGAAGAGTTCCGAGAGCAGCCATAGCAGAAACGTTGTGTAGAGTTGTGGAAACTGGAGGAGCTTGTCTGCAGAGAGAATGTTCACTACGCCGCGGCCATCGACGGTTTGCATCAAATCGTCGAGATTCAGCGCGGGTTCTCCAAAGAATCGATCCGCACCCTGCTGTTCCAGAGTCAGGAGGCCGCGCTGAATGGCGCCGATGCTTGCTGCAGCAACATTCCCATACGAAGATTTGAATTCCGCGGCATTGTCCCCGACGTATCGAAGCATTTCCCGAAAATCTTTCAAATCGAGAAGCAGGAGTCCCTGATCGTCAGCAACTTTGAACACGATCGACAACACGCCGGCCTGCGTGTCGTTCAACCGGAGAAGCCTGGAAAGCAAAAGCGGCCCCATTTCGGAAACCGTGGCTCGCACAGGGTGGCCCTGCTCTCCAAACACATCCCAGAACACGACAGGACTGCCCTCGAAGGAAAGGTTGTCGAGTCGAAGTAGCTTCGCTCGTTCGAGGATGCGTGGATTCTGACCGCCGGCCTGGCTGATTCCGGAAAGGTCTCCCTTAACATCGGCCAGGAATACCGGCGTGCCGCGCTGGCTGAAGCTTTCCGCCAGCTTTTGTAACGTGACCGTTTTTCCTGTTCCAGTGGCCCCGGCCACAAGCCCGTGGCGATTCGCCATTCCGGGAAGTAGAAAAGAGTCCTGACTGCTTCTTGCTACAAGGATTGGTTCTGACATAACACTCCGCCCGGATGGTGGCTTGACTGGGCGATCCTTGTCAACCGACCTAACGCCATTCCGTCGGCGCAGGCGAGTCGAAGGTGAGCCGTTTGCCTGTTACGGGATGGCGAAACTCCAGTCGCGCTCCATGGAGCGCCAGCCTATTGCTTTTGGTTTTACCAGTGCCATAAAACTTGTCTCCCACGACGGGATGACCCCGCTCGGCAAGGTGCACGCGAATCTGGTGTTTCCTTCCCGTTTCCAGCCGGATCTGCACAATGCTGGTCTTGTTCGTCTTCTTCAGCACTTTTACATGGGTGATGGCGATCTTGCCCGCGCCGTTCTTCGATGTCGAGTACACGCGATACGCACGATTTTCGTCGAGAAAAGATCGGATCGTGAATGCGTCGGGCGCGACCTGGCCCTCGACCACGGCCGTATAGGTGCGGCCGGCCGTGTGGTCCTTGAACTGGCTTTGCAGAAACTCCTTTGCGTCCGCGGTCTTTGCGAAGACGATCAGGCCGGACGCCTCGCGATCAAGTCGATGTACGATGAAGATCTTTTCGCGCGGACGTTTCGCATTGGCGCGCGCTCGGAGCAGGGAATAGGCGGTCTTGTCCCGTTCTTTCTCATTCGCCATTGTCAGCAAGCCTGCGGGTTTGTCCACCACGACGAGGACGTCGTCCTCATAAACGATTGGCACTCTCACAGTGCCATCCTACCTTGTGTGTTACGCTTTTGCGCACCATGGCGCAATGGCTCGTCAAGGAAGAACCCGATAATTACAGCTTCGATCGACTCGAACAAGACGGCAAAACCGTTTGGGCCGGAGTGAAGAATCCGCTGGCCCAAAAGCATCTTCGGTCGATACGGAAGGGGGATCGGATCTTCTACTACCATACCGGGAAACAAAAAGCTGTTGTCGGAATCGCCAGGGCGATCGGCGATGCCTATCCGGATCCAGCGCACGCTTCCGGAAGGTTGTATGTCGTGGACGTTGCGCCGGAGAAGAAACTGCCGAAGGCTGTGACGCTGGCTTCGATCAAAGCAGACGGTCGTTTCTCGACGTTTCCCCTGGTCCGGATGTCGCGGCTGTCCGTCATGCCCGTAACCGATGCGGAGTGGACGGCAATCGAAAAGATGAGCCGAACTTGATCGCCTGAAATGTCGTAGACGACGATCTTGCGTTTGATAGTAGCGGCTGACCATTGACTGCTGACTGTTCTTACGTTGAATGTTGCGCTTGTTGCGTTGATTAATTGTGTCTAACACTCAATGCAACAAGTCCAACAGTCAACGTGAGAACAGTCAGCAGTCAATGGCCGGCCGCTACCGTCCGTTGATACAATCCCTCCCATGACCGGAAACCTTTTCGCTTTAGTCCTTACGCTTCTCGTGTTCCCGCAGCAGCCAGCCGGACTTCCTCATGCATTCCCACGGCCGGGTGCGAAACAGGTAATCGACAATGAGCGCGTGACGGTGTGGGATGTCGTGTGGGAGAAGGGCAAGTCGATCCCGACGTATCGATTGAAATACGACTCCGTCGTTATAGACCTCGCCGAGGCGACAATGTCGGTCTCGTCGCCTCAGGGAGCCAGGATGAACGTCATATCCAGGCCCGGTCAAACGACGTTCTTTCAGAAAGGGACAACGCGTGCGGAGGAAGGAACCAGCAGCACGCCACGGCACGCCATTGTCGTCGACTTAAAGGACGTGAAGGTTCCGGCACTTCCCAACAAAACAGGCCATGCCGATGCTTTCCCACGCGAAGGCGCGAAGAGGCTCATGGACAATGGCCGTGTTGTTGTTTGGGATTACTCGTGGACTTCGGGAAAACCCACGACCATGCACTTTCACGACAAAGACGTTGTCGTGGTGTATCTGGGCAACGGCGACCTTTCCTCGACGACGCCCGATGGCAAGACTGTGGTCAATTCCTATTCTTTCGGGCAGACGAAGTTCAACCGTCGCGATCGCACGCACTCCGAACTGCTCGTGAAAGGATCGCAGCGCGTTATCGCGGTTGAGCTGAAGTAGATTCCTTGAAACTACCCTTTTCCCGCGCGATGTCCGCCAGCGTTGGATAAAACTGCACAAACGTGTTGTCCACAGCCCCATTCTGCGCGTGACAGGAATAACAGCCCGCTGTTGTCGGAAGTGGTTTGGCGGAAGTATTCGCGCGCCCAAATTCGTAAAAAGCCCACTTGCCGGGGAAGCGCGACGAGCTCTTTACTTCCACCTCGATGCCCAGCAGTTGCTGTTGGAAGCGGCCCTGACGATTGATGGAGCCTTCGCTGGCTGAACCGCGAAGCTCGAGAACGAACATCGTGTTTTCCGGCCACGCGCCTGTTTTAAGGAAAGAACGATACGCCGCAGGAGAAACAAACACATTGTCGAACGGCGGATTCGGATTCCCCGCAGCATTCGCTGAAGCGTTGTACGACATTCCAATGCCGGAACTCAGGTAGATCCATTCTCGATAGTTCTCCGGCCGGGCCAGTTCGTTGTCTGCGCCAAAGCGCGGCAGATCGGAATTCACGACCTCCTGCGCTTCGAGCGGCGTCATATGGGAGACGCTGAAAGCGACTGCGATGATGAACGCCATGAATAGAAAGGATCGAGCCATCGTATCTCTCCTTTAAGTTGAGCCATGTAATTGTGTCGTGGTGATTGTGACCGGTTTCCCGAAAAATTGAGTGGCAAGTCTTTGAATGCGAGACGAGTATTCGGTTGTTAGAAACGTCTCGCTGCCGGACTTTTCCAATCGCGCATCGATCTCCGGATGACGGCGCAGATAATCCACGAGTTTCTCCGCGACGATCGAACCCTGAGAAACCAGGCGCACCTCGCGAGGAATTAGCGAGCGAATGGTTTCTTCGATGAGCGCATAGTGTGTGCAGCCCAGCAGTATCGTATCGATCCGGCTGTTTTCTTTCAGGAGTTGTTCCACATACCGCTGCGCGGGTTCCTTTACTTCGTCCAGCTTTCCCGCTTCGATAAGAGGCACAAGGAGTGGGCATGCCTGCTGATGCACTTCAACAGAGGGATCGATCTTGTGGATCTCCTGGGGATAGGCAAGCGAGTGCACTGTGGCTTCTGTTGCAAGAATCCCGATGACCTTTGTTGCGCTCAAAGAAGAAACCTCTTCGGCGGTAGGAATCACGATCCCCAGCACGCGACGGTCAGGATAGTGCGACGGCAAGTATTCCTGCTGGATCCTGCGGAGCGCCACGCTCGACGACGTGTTACACGCCACGACGATCAGCTGTGCACCGCTTCCAAACAACTCCACGACGCCTTCGAGCGTGTATCGATGGATGACGTCCAGGGACCGGGAGCCGTAGGGTGACCTTGCATTGTCGCCAAGGTAGGTGAACGAATAGCGCGGCAGCTTCTTCTGGATCTCCCGCACGACGCTCAGTCCGCCGAAACCGGAATCAAAAAATCCGAGCACTGAGCTTCATCCGTTCATGCATCAATAGTTCCCCTTCGCTGTCGCAGGTCGAAGGGTATCGTAGTAGGATATGCGCCGCAACAGGAGGTCTTCATGGTATCGATCTTCAGAATGAGCGTGCTCCCTGCCTTTCTTGCGGGCACACTCACATTTGGCCAGACCGCGCCGGCTCCTGCATCGCAGAGCTTTATCACCGGAGTCGGGAATTTCAGTCATATCGTTGCAAACCTCGACAGGTCTCTCGAGTTCTATCGCGATGCCATTGGCTTGACTCCGACGCGATCCCTGCCATTCGATCCCAACCTCGCGATCATGAAACTGGGCAACACACCCGGCGCGCAGTCTCGGTTTGCCGCCTTGAGCGTTCCGGGATCGGCGATCGGCGTTGAACTGATCGAGTACAAGGACATTGCGAGAACTCCTGCGCAGCCGCGATTTCAGGATCCCGGAGCCGCTAACCTTATCCTGCGGGTACGCGACCTGGACGCGATTTTGGCGCGCGCAAAAAAAGCCGGAGCCAAGATCCTGACGACTTCAGGCGTGCCTACAACGGCTGGCAACGGCGGCAAAGTGATCTTCATGCAGGATCCCGACGGCTTTCTCATCGAACTGAGCCAGGCGGGAACTGCTGCGGCCGCCGGTGCGACGCAACCCGCGGGCAATATCCTTGGCGGAGGCTTCGAGCTGGCGATTGAAGACACGATGAAGACCGTGGACTTCTATCAAAAGGTTCTCGGATTTCAACTGAATGCGGGCACGATGTTCAACGCCGATAAGACAATGAACGATACCGCGGGTGTACCCGGCGGTGCGTTCAAACAAAGCCGAGGCCCCATCCCGGGCACGAATGCCAACATCGTGTTCATCGAATTCGCCAACGTGGACCGAAAGCCCTTGAAGACCAGAGTTCAGGATCCCGGCACAGCGATTCTGCAACTCCTGGTTCGTGATATGGATGGCTTGATGAAGGTTCTCAAAGCCAACAACGCGAACATCATTACGACTGGTGGAGAGCCCGTGAGTCTTGGTGCTGGAAAACTGGTGATCGTCCGCGACCCGAATAATCTCTATCTAGAGTTCATTCAACGATAGATTCATTTCTGCTCGGCGATTCTAAGCACACGATCGCCTGGTCGAATCACGCCTGGTTTCACGACCTTCGCGTTCACACCTCTAAGGTTCAGGCTTCGCCCGCGAATGGAGTTCACGAACTTGACTGCGTCGACTCCGAACCGCGCGGCAAACTTATGGCATCCCGTGTGAGGTTTGTCGGTTACTTCCAGAACAGCCGATCCCAGTTCCAGCCTGCTGCCCGGCGGCAAATTGGCTTCACTCAAATCGAAATCGACATACAACTGGTCGCCGGCCAGAGGCCACCGCTCTCGGTCTCCAGCAATCAAGGCGATCGCTCGCGCGTTCATGATGTTGACCTGCATGTCCGGATGCGGAGAGCGATCTTTCCAGCAATCTCCGTCGAGGCCGTCCGTATGGGTTAACTGGCCTTCGGAGAGCACTTCGCGTTCACCCTTCGTTGGACGGATGACGATCAATTCGAGGCGGCCTTCGTTCTTTGGAGAGGCCAGAATTTCGGCAAGCCCAGTGTCGAGTTCGGAAGCAGTTCGGTGCAGCATGAAAAGATTGTAGCGTCGATTGCTGCGGCCCAATCTGTGTTATTAAGTTTCACGTGAAATTGAAATTGGATTACGGAAGTAACGGACTTTTTGTGGAAGTCCCTGAGAGCCAGACCACGGTCATTGAGCCTATTCATGTTGCCGAAGTCTCGGATCCTGCTGCTACCTTGCGTCAAGCGATAGCTTCGCCGCAGGGGAGGCCGCCGCTTCGAACGATGGTGAAGCCTGGTCAGAAGATCGGGATCTCTGTATGTGACATTACTCGGGCTCAGCCGCGACAGTTGATGCTCGAAGCGCTCTTTGCGGAGATGCCCGGTGTGGGTCACGATGACGTGACCATCTTCATTGCCACGGGGACACATCGTCGTAATAGCGATCCTGAAATTGAAAAGATGATCGGTCCGGAGTTTGCGCGGAAGTGCCGTGTGGTGTGCCACGACGCGCGCGACAATGCATCGTTGGTGGATGTCGGCCGCACGACCACCGGAGTTCGCGTGTTGTTGAATCGCGGATGGGTCGAGAGCGACATCAGGATCACCACAGGTTTTGTGGAGCCGCACTTCTTCGCGGGTTTCAGCGGAGGACCGAAAATGGTTGCGCCCGGATTAGCGGGCCTCGAAACCGTCATGACCCTCCATGATGCCGCGCGCATTGCGCATCCAAGCGCCACTTTCGGGGTAATCGAAGGCAATCCCATTCACGAGGACATCCGGGAGATCTCGCGCATGACGGGCGTGGATTTCGCTGTCGATGTGACCCTCAATCGCCACCAGAAGATCACCGCAGCTTTTGCGGGCGATCTCTTCCAGGAGCATGCCGCGGCGTGCGAGTCCGCGCGTGAAAAAGTGATGCGGGCCGTGGATGCGCCTTTCGATGTGGTGCTGACCACAAACTCCGGCTATCCGCTCGATCAGAATCTGTACCAGGCCGTCAAAGGGATGTCGGCGGCGGTGAAGGTGGTGAAGGAGGGAGGCACGATCATTTGCGCGGCCGAATGTCGCGACGGTATTCCGAATCACGGCCCGTATGGCGAATTGCTCACAACGCGAAACTCTCCGCGCGAACTGCTTGAGATGATCATGACGCCGGGTTTTTCCCGCGCCGATCAATGGCAGGTTCAGATCCAGGCACAGATTCAGTTGAAAGCGCGTGTGCTGGTGAAAGCCGATGGTCTCTCGACGGAGCAGTTGCGGGCGGCGAAGTTCGATCCGCTAACGGATGTCAGCGATGGCGTGAAGCGCGCGCTTGAGGAGGCGGGGCCCGGTGCGCGGCTGTGTGTCTTACCTCAGGGGCCGCAGACGGTTCCATATCTGCGTTGACTGGCGGCAACAATTAGCGCAACAAGTCCAACAGTCAACAGAGATCAGTCAGCAGTCAATGGTCAATGGAAGAGGCTCGAGCCGTTCGAGGCTGATCAATCCGACAGAGTTGTCGGTAGCCTGCTAGATCTAACGTCGGGGAAGTCGACGAGCGATTATCTCTGAGATGGTCTGAACCACAATCCGAGCGTCATAATCTTTGTCGCGAAGGCCAGCGACATCCGCAATCCTGATCCTTTTCTTTTCTCGCCAAACGAATCCAGGATCGAAACGGCCAGAAAAGTTTGCTTCGACCCGCATCGAGCGAATCGAGGAGACGAACTGCCGAAATGCTTCATTGCCGATAAACGAAAATGACGGTTTGGGAGTAACTTGTTCTGGAAATACCGCAACGATCCTCATGTAGGCATCGCAAGTTGGGCCGCCAAAATCGTCGAGCCATAGGTCATCGAGCCGTGTCCCCCCCGCACTTGCCCTAAACTCAACTAACTTGCCTGCATAGCGCTGCGGGTCCTCGTACAAGTTGCACATTGTAACTTTGAGAGGTTGAGGTTCGTTTGCATCGACCTGCAGGCGTATCGTTTTGTGAGCCCCCAGGGTCGCGGTCACCGTGAGCAGGATAATCACCGAAATCAGGGCTCGTTTCATAGGAGCCTTTGGCAAAGTCTTCGCGGCCCATTGACTGCTGACTGTTCACGTTGACTGTTGCGCTTGTTACGTTGAGTGTTAAACGAACAGTCAGCTGTAAATGGTCAGTCCCTACTGCAGACCGCCTGAAATGTCGTAGGCGACGATCTTGTTTTCGTTCATGTGCGGAATGATCAGGACGGTGCCCTCGGCTTTGTAACCAAAGTCCGCGGTGCTCGGCATGAACGTTGTCAGTATCGTGACCTTGCCGTCCGCGGCAATCCGAAGGATCTTTCCTGCAACATAATCGCTGACGAGATACCCGCCCTTGCCATCGCTTTCAAGGCCGTCGATGTTTGCCGTCGGTTCGGGGGTGATGAGCGTCTTCTGCTTGGTCTTCAGGTCGATCTTGTAGAGATGTCCCGGAACCTTCGTGGTGAAGTCCGCCTCCGGCTTTCCCCAGCCCCCGACAACGAGCGTGTCGCCTTCCACGAGTAAGCCATTCGGATATTCCATATCTTCACCTTCGACAACCGTGGAAACCTTGCCATCCTTCAACGCGATAATCTTGCTCGCCATCATGTCGGTGACGTAGACCGTGCCGTCGCTTCCGACGCCGATGTCGTTGAGAAACTTCGCCCCCTTAACCTTTGTTTTCGACTTCACCTTCCCACTGGCTGTATCGATGGCGACGATTTCGTCGATGTCCGTGGTCCATAGAGTTCCGTCGTGTACACGGATCCCCTTGGGAGCGTTCAGTCCTGTGACCCATGTGGCATTCACGGTTTTCCCATCAGCGCTGATCTTGCTGATGTGACCTTTGCCGTCCTTCTGGTCCGGCATGCCGTCGATATTGGACACATAGATTTCTCCCGATGCCGGATCTATGAAAACACTCTCAGGCGTTGCGATTCCTTCGCTCACCGTCCAGAGTTCCGCGGCAGCAGGTTTTGGCGGCGGCGCGGGTTCGGTGGCGGCGGTCTCCTTGGCGGGTTCTGAACTGCAGGCGCAGAGAGTGAGAACGGATACTACACACAGAAGGCGTTTGAACATTCGACGATCTCCTTGGTGATGATGGATAGTGCGTTAAAGATTTTCGTAATCCGGAGGAACATCGTTTCCCGGCACGCGTTGACGCGGCTCGACAAGCATCGGAGTTACGGCCTCCAGCCACTTCAGGAAATGCGGGGTCTCCCGATGCCTGTTCACGGATTCCTCCGAATCGTACGCTTCAGCGAACAGAAAGTGTAGGGGATTGGTTCTGGACCGGAAGATGTCGAAGCGCCGATTGCCGGGTTCCTGCCGCGCAGCGGCTTGGTTGAAGCGGGACGCTGTGAGGAATGCGGCTTCGTGTCCAGGCTTCACCTTTAGATAGACGCAGAATGTTTCGTTCATTCGACATTGACCCAGGAGCGGCGCTGATGGCTTGCGAGTTCTGCGTCGAGGATTTTGAGTTGCCTCAATCCGTCAGCAAACTGTGGATACTCCGGCTCGGCGGCAGGATCCTCGATTGAGTTATAGAAGCGCCGGAAAACCTGCTTGAACGTGTCGTGATATCCCTCGCCGTGTCCTCCGGGAGCATCGGCATACGATCGCGCCTTCTCTTTCATCAAGGACGCGTCCTTCACGAGAAACTGATTGCTCGTGTTGCGGTTGCCGAGCCAGAGCTCGTCCGCGCGTTCCTGATCCCAGGCTACGGAACCCTTGCTTCCGTAGATCTCGATGCTCAGCCGGTTCTTGCGTCCTGCTGAAACCTGGCTTGCGGTGAAGGCGCCTCGAGTGCGTGTTCCCATTTGAAAGATCACAGAACCGAAGTCATCCGTGTCGATCGCGGTCTCCGTGTACTCGCTTGGCGCGAGGGTCTTGCCTGTGAACGTTTCGACGGATCCCTTCGGTTGCTTTCGAACCTTGTGGAAGGTTTGCAGGTCGGCGCACACGGACATGATTCGCAAACCGGTGATGTGTTCGGCCATATCGCACCAATGCGAACCGATGTCGGCCATCGCGCGCATCGGGCCATTCTGTGAGGTGTCGGCGCGCCAGTTCCAGTCGGTGTCATAGAGAAGCCAGTCCTGAGAGTACGTACCCTGAGCGACGAGGATTTCTCCAAGGTCGCCGTCTTCCCGAAGGCGTCGCATGTGCTGAACCATCGGATAGTAGCGAAGGTTGTGGCATGTGCAATTTCGAAGCTTTTTGGATTGAGCCAGTTCGACGAGTTTCTTTCCCTCCGTGCTGGATATGGTCAGCGGCTTCTCGCAAAGCACGTGTTTGCCGGCTTCGAGAGCTTCCAGCGAAATAGGGGCATGCTGCACGTTGGGAGTGCACACATGAACTGCATCGATCGATTTGTCGTCGAGGATCCTGCGATAGTCGGATTCAGCGCGTTCCACTCCATAGGTTGCAGCGAGACTCTGCGCGGCTTCGAGGCGCCGTCCCACGACTGCAGCGACGTCAATTCTTCCAAGGCGTCGCACCGCTTCAAGGTGGACGCGTCCCATGAATCCAGTGCCAATGATGGCTGTTCGAATCTTTTTCAACGGTTCCTCACTTGGAAGGGTGTGCACGGTCCAAAGCAACGCATCGCGTTGCTTTGGACCGTGCTGCTCAATTACTGCTGCGGTGTTGTTGGCGTGATCGGTTTGCCATCGAGAGCAAGAACGATCAGACGGGCAACCGGAGGCTGTGGGCCAGTCTGCGGAGCTGCAGGAGCCCCGCCGCCGCGTCCCCCACCAGCACCGCGACCCCCGCCGGCGCCTTGACCTCCAGGAGCGCCGCCGGGAGCGGCTGCACCAGCCGCACCGGGAACTGCAGGCACTGCCTGAGGAACTGCTCCACCGGCTCCACCTGGGCCACCGCCGGGAGCACCGCCACCACCGCGTCCACCACCACCGCCACCACCACCACCGATGGAACCGGCAATGGCGATGTACTGTTTACCATCGAGCATGAACGTCATTGGAGGACCGGGATTCCCCATACCAGTTGCCAGGTCGAGAACCTGCTCGCCGGTGTCCGCCTTGAATGCATAGAGGCGGTTCGACACATTGGAGAACACGAGGTTTCCAGCGGTTGCAAGGGTCCCACCGGCGTTAAAGCCCTGACTGGTGCCCGCTCCCCCACGCCATGCTTCTTTCTGAGTGACGGGGTTCCAAGCCACCAGAATGCTTCCGCGACCCTGAGGCCCAATGGTGGGAAGAGCGGGACCGCCGCCACCGCCACCGCGTCCACCACCGCCGCCGGCACCACGATTCCCGCCAGCGCCAGCATTAGCCGCAGCAGGAGGTCCGCCAGCGCCGGGTGCTGGCGCGGCTGCCGGAGTGGGCACAGGAGGAAGCCCCTGTGCGTTTGGATCGAGTCCCGGCGCTAAGCCGGGAGGTGCACCGGCGGCTCCACCGCGTCCTCCGCCACCACCACCGCGTCCTCCGCCGCCACCACCCTGTACGGCTCCCATCTGCATCCGGCCTCTTTCGCCTTCCTTAATCTCTGCACTGACGATCACGTAGTTGGGATCGCCGGAGAAGGAATAGCCCCCTCCTATCGTGCTGGGGATATAGACGAGTCCTGTGGTGGGGCTATACGACTGTGGTGGCCAGACATGACCGCCGCCCGGGCCGGGAATGACATTGATTGGGGTGGGCCCGCTGCGCGCTGCCGGATTCACGATGGGCTTTCCCGTTTTTTGATCGATGCCGAGGGCCCAACTGACGGTGACCCAGGGCTCGGCTGAAATGAATTGCCCGGTCACGCGGTCGAGCACGAAAAAGAACCCATTCTTCGGCGCGTGCATCAGCACTTTGCGATTTCTGCCGTTGATCCTCAGTTCGGCGAGAGTGATGTCCGCGATAGAGTCATAATCCCAGTCGTCGCCCGGCGTTGTCTGGTAGTGCCACACATACTTGCCGGTTGCGCCTTTTACCGCGATGATGCAATTGGTGCAGAGCGCATCACCCAGACCGCGGGCAGCTGAACTCCAGGGGCCAGGCTGTCCCGTGCCGACATACACAAGGTCTTCATCAGGATCGTAAGCGATGCTGCCCCAGACAGGGCCACCGCCTCCGGCTACCCACCACTTCTTGGAAGCGTCCCAAGTCTTGGCCCACTCGGCAAGGATCGGCTGTTCGAACGGCTTGGAAGGATCGCCCGGCACCGTATAGAACTTCCACAGTTCCTTACCGTTGTCCGCATCGTAGGCAGCAAACAATCCGCGTACCGCATACTCGCCACCGCTCGCGCCGATAATTACACGTCCGCCCTTGATGACCCGGGGAGCCATGGTGATCGTGTAGGGATAGTTCGTCGGCGTAACCCGGGTCTCCCAGATGAGTTTTCCGGTCTTCATGTCGAGGGCTCGGATGCGTCCGTCGACCACCGGTGCGATCACCTTGTCCTCGTACAGCGCAATGCCACGATTGACGGTACCGCAACAAACCGATGACGCGCGATTTGCTTCCGGATCCGTGTGCCAGAGTTCCTTGCCGGTGCGCGCATCTACCGCGTAGACGACACTCCAGGGCGTGATGCTGTACAAGACACCGTTGGCGACAAGATGCGTCGCTTCCTGACGGGTGCCGGCTCCTACGTTGGGAATGTCCAAAGACCATGCCATTCCCAGCTTGCCCACGTTAGCGGCATTGATTTGATCGAGCGGACTGAATCGAGTTTCCGCCCAGTCGCGGTTGTACGAGATCCAGTCTTCCTTATTCTTGCCGGCATCCTTGAGCGCATTATCGTTGATGCGTTTGTTGCTTTGCCCGATTGCAGTCCAGGCGATGCCCAGGACCAACAGGGATATCAGGACTAAGTTCGATCCGCGTGACGTACGCGACATTTATATTCCCCCTCTGATTCTTAGCGTCGGGCCAACCCTCGGGATCATTTCTTGAGGCTGCGCGCTATCGCGCTTGCGCTCCGCGTCGGTACGCCGCCTTTCGGCGGCACTCCTTACTGCCCGCGGGTCCCCCCACGCTTTCTGTTCATTCGTAGTCCGTTACGGCTGCGGCGTCGGTGTCGTTACAGCCTTACCTTCGAGTACCAATACGAGGAGCCGTGCTGTAGGAGCCTGCGGTCCACCTTGCGGCGCCGCGGCGCCCCGACCAGCTTGCCCACCCTGCCCGCCTTGTGCGCCGGCATCTGCTGGAGGTGGACCGCCCGGAGCAGGAGGCCCGCCTGCGGCAGCGGGTCCGCCTGCAGCAGCCCCTCCGCGACCGCCGCCACCGCCCTGACCACCCTGGCCACCACCGCCAATGGAGCCGGCGATTGCAATGTATTGTTTGCCATCCAACATGAACGTCATCGGCGGGCCGGGATTTCCAAGTCCGGTGGCGAGGTCCAGAACCTGGTCTCCGGTATCCGCCTTGAAAGCGAGAAGGCGATTATTGAGATTTGTGAAAACGAGATTGCCGGCTGTGCTCAGCATTCCACCGGCTGTGGCCTGGCTGGATGCCGCCGGACCACGCCACGCTTCTTTTTGAGTGACTGGATTCCAGGCCACGACGAAGTTTCCGCGACCACCCTGGGGACCGATGGTGGGCAGTGTTGGTCCGGCATTTGCGGGCCCGCCCCGGCCTCCACCTCCTGCCGGCGGCGCGCCTGCTGTCGGTCCTGCTGGAGGTGCACCCGCAGGCGGAGCACCACCGCCGGGAACAGGAGGCACCGCTGCAACATTCGGATCCAGACCCGGCGCGAGACCCGCTCCGCCCGCATTGCCGGGAGCGGCTCCACGTCCGGCGCCACCCCCGCCGCCGCGTCCTCCGCCACCACCGATCCCCATTTGGAATCGGCCTCGGCCACCCTCAGGGATTTCCGAACTCGCGATGACGAAGTTCGGATCCGCCGAAAAGTTGAAGCCCTGACCAAAGGTGGTGGGAATGTAAACAAGACCCGTCATCGGACTGAACGACTGCGGAGGCCAGAGGTGTCCGCCGGACGGTCCGGGCATCACGTTCATGGACGTCGTTCCATAGCGTGCTGCGGGATTCACGATCGGCTTGCCCGTCTTGGGTTCGATGCCTGTTGCCCAGCTGATGCTGACCCATGGTTCTGCAGAAATGAATTCGCCAGTCACTCGATCCAGAACATAGAAGAAACCGCTCTTCGGCGCATGCATCGCAACCTTTCGCACTCTGCCGTTGATGCGCAGGTCTGCGAGGGTAATGTCGGCAATGGAATCCAGATCCCAGTCATCCCCGGGGACGGTCTGGTAATGCCAAACGTATTTGCCGGTGGACCCTTTGACCGCAATGATGCAGTTGCTGCACAGCGCGTCGCCCGCGCCGCGCACGGTCGAAGGCCAGGGGCCAGGCTGACCGGTGCCGACGTAAACCAGATCCTCGTCCGGATCGTAGGCAATGCTGCCCCAGACTGCCCCGCCACCTCCAGCAACCCACCACTTCTTGTCTTTGTCCCATGTCTTCGCCCATTCCGCATGGATCGGCTGTTCGAAGGGCTTCGACGGATCGCCTGGAACGGTGTAGAACTTCCATAGTTCTTTTCCGTTATCCGCGTCGTAGGCCGCGAACAATCCTCTTGCAGCATACTCACCGCCGCTGGCGCCGATAACGACGCGACCGCCTTTGATGACGCGCGGTGCCATCGTGATCGTGTAGGGCATGTTGAGCGGAGTCACGCGCGTCTCCCACAGAACCTTTCCGGTCTGCATATCCAGCGCGCGCATTCTTCCGTCAACCACGGGCGCGAGGACTTTACCCTCATACAGAGCAATGCCGCGATTGACTCGTCCGCAACAGATTCGCGATCCAATCAGGGCCTGGTCCACCTTGGGGTCTGATTGCCAGAGTTCCTTGCCGGTGCGCGCGTCGACGGCGTAGACGACGCTCCATGGAGTAATGCTGTAGAGAACACCGTTTGCGACGAGATGAGTTGCTTCCTGGCGGTTGCCGTCGCCGACGTTGGGGATGTCCAACGACCACGCAAGGCCGAGCTTCGCAACGTTTGTGGCGTTTATCTGGTCGAGCGGGCTGAATCGTGTTTCCGCCCAGTCGCGGTTATAGCTGATCCAGTCTTCCTTGCTCTTGGCTGCATCTTTTAACGCATTGTCGTTGATGCGTTTGACGTTCTGGGCGACGGCCACCCAGGCGATGGTCCCGAAGACCAGCAGGGACAAAAACGCCCATTTCACCTTGGAAGGATTACGCCACATATTTGACCTCCGAACCTTGTGAGCGAGTTGCGAAGCATACTAACAAATCAACTCACTACCCCACAGCAATTTGGAGGCTTTTGGGATAGAATCGCCCCTGCGCGCGGAGGTGATCATGCGATCCAAACTAACAATAGTTGTAGGCCTTGTGCTGGCGTTCGCGGTTGTTGTGACGTCGCTTGAAATCATGGCGCAGGACAACACGAAGGCAGGCGTTGTGACGTTCAATCGAGACGTTCTTCCAATACTTCAGAAGAACTGCCAGGTTTGCCATCGCCCGGGAGAGATCGGGCCGATGTCGCTTCAGACGTACTCGGAAGCACGGCCATGGGCAAAAGCGATCAAGGCAGCGGTGACGGACCGGAAGATGCCTCCATGGTTTGCTGAACCCAATTACGGACACTTCAAGAACGACAAGAGGCTGACTGAGGCCGAAATCCGCACGCTCCGCGATTGGGCGGACAGCGGTGCCGGGGAAGGCGACGCGAAAGAAAGGCCTGCGGCGGTTACCTTCATGGATGGATGGAACATCAAACCCGACATGATCATCGAAATGCCGAAGGATTTTAATGTCCCGGCAAACGGAACTGTCGAGTATCAGAATTTTCTTGTGAAGGTGAACTTCCCTGAAGACGTGTGGATTCTCGCCGCCGAGATGCGCGCCGGCAACCGTCAGGTGTTGCATCACGGGAGAGTTCTCGTCAGGCCGCCGGGATCGACCTTCATGAAAGATGCGATACCGGGTGAACCGTACCCGACGCGCAGTCTCGCATTGGCGGGCTCGGCTCCGTCCGAGACACTTGGGAAATTCAATCCGGGGCTGGGTCCTCAGGATTTCGCGTTGTTCGAATCCGCCAAGTTCGTGCCGAAGGGTTCGGATCTCATTTTCAACATGCACTACACGGCAGTGGGGAAGGCGATGACGGATCGTTCACGCGTGGGTTTGGTGTTTGCCAAAAATCCACCCAAACTGCGCTACCTGATGAACAACGGCCCGACCGCCTCGAACCTGGCGATTCCCGCAAACGAGAGCAACGCCGAAGTGGTTTCTGAGATGACAACGCAGGTCGACATGCAACTCGTCTATTTGCAGCCACACATGCACTTGCGCGGGAAAGACTACGAGCTCCGTCTCGCGTTCCCGGATGGCAAGATCGAAACGGTCTTCAAGGCGAAATGGGACTTCAACTGGCAGCTCGGCTACGATTTCGAGAAGCCGATCAATCTGCCGAAGGGTACGCGCATCATCGGTATCGCGCACTACGACAACTCGACGAGCAACAAATTCAACCCGGATCCTTCAAAGCTGGTTGTGTGGGGCGATCAGAACTGGGAAGAAATGCAGAACTGCTTCGTCGGCGTGCTCGTGGATCCGAAGCTCGATCCGAACTCCGTCTTTAAAGCCTCCGGTCCGAGTTTGTTGCCTCGCGGAACGTCCGGGCCGACAATGGCGGCTTTGAAATAGCATCTCGGGAAATTGGTGACGTTGACGAATTTCGCTCGCGAAATTCGTCAACGTCACCAATTTCCCCTTTCGCGGTTACGGCGTCAGCGGTTCGATGTGAACGATTCTCGCCTGATGATTCATGCCCACCCACAGACTCGAAAGCCCGCCACTCGCTGATCGCTGCACGTGGATGTGCCGCAGGTTCGTTTCTCTCGGTAACAAATAGACCGTCCATTCTCCCGTGGCTTCGTTCATACGCGCAACGCGATCGCCGGAGATGGATCCGGTCCACGTGTATCCCGCATCATCGTTCTCCGCGATGTAGGGTTGGAACCAGGGAAGCGGGACAGGGAACAGCTTCATGTCTCCGGTTGCGGTCCGCGTATCGAGCATTCCGATGAAACCACCATCGAATCCGCCCCACCAGAAGCGATCTTTCTTATCGATTGTTGCGCGCCGCATACCTCCGCCCAGGCTTCCTTCCTGGCCGCGAGGTTGCGCCGGGATCGGATAAAACGTCGGTTTGAGTGTCTTCGCATCGACTTTCCAGATCGCAGTGCTCGTGCGGTCTCCGCCGTAGACATTGTTTTTCGAGTCCACAGCGATGTCGTATGCAGCGAGGGATCCGCTTCCGTCTGCGCGAACCAGTTCACGGTTCATCTTGCCGTTGCCCTGAAACTGAACACGAGACAGAGAGGCGCCGGCACCACCGTTCCATGCGAATCCGTCAACATGTGCGGACGCAGCCACCGTCATGGCGCCCGAGAAATTGTAGAGATCGAATGTCTCTGTCTTTGAATCGAAGATGGCGGGGCCGAGTTGGTTCTGAGTACCCAGGTAGAACTTGCCCTTTCCGTCATGCATCATCGTCCGGTTCCCAATGGGTGTGAACGATCCCTTCTCCGCCATGTAGGGATAGCGGAACTCTTTCGTTTCTCCGGTTTTTGGATTGAGTTTGCCGATGACGTTGTCATTGAAGTCGTTGTAATACACCCATCCATCCGGACCGATCTGCACGTCATGAGGCTTCGCAAGCGGACGCTTCAATTCGTACATCGTGAGGATAACTTGTGTCTCTTTTCCTTTTGGCCGCGGGAGAGTTTTCAGCGGGTACTTCCAGGGGCCTTCGCTCAGATTGATTGCGGCGATCGCTTTTCCTTGCTCGATATTGAATGGACTGGGAGGTGTGCCCATGATTCCTTCAGGCCTGCCCCAGTTCGGTACGTTGCCCGTGGGAATTTGAAAACTCGCCGGTGTGCTCCCACTGCTGTAGATCATGCGTTGCGCAACGTAGGCCGCCGTTCCTGCATCAAACTTCGACATTGCTGGCCACGATTGGCTGTGGCAGCGCGTGCAGTCGCGCAGGTTATCGAATTTGGTCTTTTCGGACAGGGGATAGCTGTACAGCCATTCCGCGCTCGTCAACTGAAGCGCTTTTTCGAGCAGGCTCGCAGGCTCCAGTTTCATATTTGCCGTGACGGTTGTTCGGCCGCCTCGTACAGATACCGCCTTCTCGGAACCCGGTAAGGTGTATCCCGCAGCGCGGACACTGACGGTGTAATCTCCCGCCTCCAGACGTTCCTTCGGAAATGCATAAGTACCTTTGGCGTTGGTCATCACGCTAACGGTTACATTGGAGCCGTTACGCTTCGCGCTGACCAGCACACCCTCCATGAGGCCTTCGGCTCCCGATTGCACAACTCCAGTGAGCGCAGGGCCGTCCGATGTTTCGATGGAATTCACAATCTGAAGTTGTGCCGGAGCGCTGAAGAGAGTCAGTCCGATGAGCATTGTTGTTGCGGCGATAGCCATTCCGCGGTTTCGCATGGACATCTGTTGCCTCCGGGAGGTTTTGCGCGCCATGATACCGCGGCAAACTCAACGGACTGTCGAGATTTTTCACAGGTTGGGCAGTGTGTTGTCTGACAGATGTGCAGCCGGCTAGCCGACCCGGTGGTGTTCTCGATCCGTATCGGTGTCCCCTCGCCTTTTGGCATCATGGGGAATAACGCTGGTGTGTCCGCTGCCTTCCAGATACGCGGCCTTGACGTCCGATAAATTTTCGATTCCATGCTGACGCAGAACGCTCATGAGCTGCTCGTGAGTCACAAATTGCTTCTGCATGTTTCTGCGAATTGGCGATCCGTTCTCAACCAGGAGGATCGGGGAGGGATAGGTGAATCTTTCAATCCATCGAGAACGGATCGTTATCCAGTCCAATGCATAATTCCAGAAGACAATCGTCAGGATGAGTGCAAATCCGTCGAGAAGAGATTTGTATTCCGCTGACATTCCGTTTTGAGCGGCATCCGCGATGAGCACAACCATCAGCAGGTCCGCTATTCCCACCGTTCCGGGCTCGCGTCGAAAGAGCCGCATCAGGCAGAAGACGAGAAGGTAAACGCAGGAACCTCTGACGAAGAGTTCGAGTGGGGAGACAGTGAAAACAAATAGCTTGTCCCACGCGACAGCAGGCATGACAACAGAGGTGCAATCGCCGTGCCAAGAAGCTTTGTTCGGGCCGATCCTCGCCCTCAGGAATTTGGAATTCCCGCTAGCGCCGCATTCGCGGCGCTGCCCACTGACCCAAGGAACTGCTGTCCAAATTATCCCCGCACCTCTTCGGGGTGCGGTTGGCGTTGAACGAAAAACCCCGGGTGTCGCTTGCGCTCCACCCGTGGCTAATCTCCTGCCAGCCCTCCAGGCTGGCCTCTTGCACGCCGGAGGCGTGCAAGGATGGTAGCCCGGGGTGTGCGAGCGATAGCGAGCCACCCCGGGTTGGCGAAGATACCAAATCCGCACCCCGGTAGTGGTGCGAGGAGCCTGACCCGCTCCTAGAACACGGAATCGGGGAAGTAGTACTTGTTCGCGTTTTCGGGCGTAATCAGGAACACATCGATTGTGACCTTCTTCTGGCCTTGCTGCTTCGCCGCTTCTTCCAATTGTGCCTTCGTAATCCCGAGGTGTTCGGGGGTTTTTTCTGCGGCGGCCGCGACGTTCCCGTCCTTGAGGTGGGCGACGGCGATATCGATGCCCGCGGCGATCATGGCAGGAGGATAAGTCATGTCAGCGGGATAGATCGGATCCTTGTCCATAACGCGCTTCACGATGTCTTTCATGCCGGCGCCGCCCAGGATCCACATCTGATTCATGCGTCCGGCTTCCTTGATCGCTTTTTCTGCGCCCAGCGCCATGTCGTCGTCAGAAGCCCAGACGGCATCGATTTTCGGATACGACGCGAGATAACTTTGCATCACTTCGAGCGCCTTCTGCTGGCTCCACATTCCCGGCTGCGCAGACAGCACTTCGATGCCGGGATTGGCTTTGAACACTTCCATCGCCGCTTCATACCGATCGGTATCCACCGATGACGGGATTCCGCGCAGGATCACGATCTTTCCTTTGCCTTTCAACCGGTCGACGATGTACTCCGCGCTCTTCTTTCCGAAGGCTTTGTTGTCGCCTTCGAGAAAGACATCGACGACGGGTGTCAGCGTGTCCGATCCGCGATCCACGCTCACTAGAAAGATGCCTCGATCTTTCACTTTCTTTGCAACCGTTGCGATTGCGTTTGGTTCGGTGGCGAGCAACACCAGGCCATTTACGTTTTGGGTCATCATGTCTTCGATGTCGCTGGTTTGCTTGCCGGGCTCGCCCGCAGTGGTGTAAACCCACTCAATGTCGGGATACTTCTTCATCTCCGTTTCAGCCCAATAGCCCACTCCGGCAGTCCAACCGTGGTCGGCCGCGGGTACGGAGACTCCGATCTTGATCTTCTTCGGTTCGTTTCCGCCGGCGCATCCAGAAACCAGAAATGAAAGCAGCAATGCTGAGCACAGGAGAGAAGCATGTATCTTCTTAATTTTCATGGGCGCGCATTATAGTGACACCCCCAGACGATGCGTAGATAATTCTGTCGTGCGACACGTTTCAGCTGCGCTTCTGCTCGCTCTGACTTTACTTCCACAAACGCTCTTTGGCGCCGAGGAGCGCACCATCGGTCTCTCGGCGAAGGGGGCCAGGATTAATGCGTTTTTCGTGGACGGTGAAAACGCCGAGTCCCCGGTTGTCGTTTTGGTGGGTGGCCTCGAGGGCCAGGGCGCATCCGCGCGTGCTGCGCAGGCCGAAGTTGTGCGTTACGAGGCGCTCTCCGAGAATCGTCGCGTATTCCGGCTCATCGCGATTCCGCTGGCGAATCCCGATGGCGCTCGAATGCAATTCCCCCCCATGGGTACGGCATATCGAGAGAATTCCGAATCGCATGTGCTGTGGCGATGGATCGGAATTCATGCCCCCGATCTGGTGGTGGTTGCCGGCGAAGACTTCGGACTGGTTCAGGCCTTGTCACAAAATGCTGTTGCAGGTATCGGCAAAATTCCGGCGATTAAGACGGGAACGACGGCGGGACTGCTGAACGCTGTCTCGCCCAACTTCGTCCCATCACAAGCGCGAACCGAAATCGAGAAACGACAGGACCGTTCCCCGCGACAGTTTGCGGAAGAACTCGCAAAGGTTTACGGCCACGATTTTGATCAGCTTACCTACTTGCCCGGCATGGCGCTCATCGCCCAGCTTCGCCTCGGCAACACGAATGAGGTGGTAAAGCTTGCTGCGAGATATCTGGATGGACGAGATAACCTGGCTCGCGCGAATTCTCTCACGCTGGCAGGACACCTCGTGTTCGCCGAGTTGGCCGAACGGACACGCGATCCTCGCTACGTGGAGCTGGTTCGCAAGGCGGCAGAACTTGGCTTTACCGAAACCGGCGAAATGAAAGAGTC
>Ga0111539_10002585_pt1 | contig 23976 bp, 30 predicted proteins | sample RhiMethybrSRZTD1_FD_79667 | JGI IMG/M metagenome (GOLD analysis project Ga0111539, IMG submission 79667) | Populus rhizosphere microbial communities from Tennessee, USA - Rhizosphere MetaG P. TD hybrid SRZTD1 (version 2) (version 2) | ecosystem: Host-associated > Plants > Roots > Rhizosphere >...
GCCGTGGCGCTGATGCTGCAGGCGAACCCGGGGCTGACGCCCCCGCTCGCCAAGGCGATCCTGCAATACACCGCCGAGCCCCTGCCGAACGCGAACCTGCTGCAGCAAGGCGCGGGCCTGCTGAATGTCCCCGGCGCCATCGCCCTCTCGCGCGCTCTCACGCGCGACGTCGCGACCCGCGCCGCGAACGGCACCTTGCACGTCGGCGATTCCATCCTCGCCGCGGGTACCACCTTCCCGGCGCAGGAGTCGCGGATCGAAGGGCGCACCGCGAAATGGAGCCGCATCGCCTTCATGGGCGGGCGCCACATCCTCTCGGGCGAGGACCTGTTCAGGAAGTTCCAGGCCGCCTACGACCCGCGGCTCGCCTGGGTCGCGGACCGCGTGCGCCTCGCCGAGATCGAGCGCTTCACCGGCACGAGCGTGATCTCGGGGTTCGTGGAGGCAACCCAGCGCAACCTGCGGTTGTCGAGCTCCGGCGTGAAGATGCTCACGACGCTGCTGGGCCCGAGCAGCCCGCGCCAGGCGAGCGGCCTCTTCATGCCGACGGCGGAGCTCTCCTCGCGCATCACGCAGGGGCAGGGCATCATCGTCTCCGAGGGGATCATCGTCTCGGAAGGCATCATCGTCTCCGAGGGGATCATCGTCTCGGAAGGCATCATCATCTCGGAGGGCATCATCGTTTCCGAGGGCATCATCGTCTCGGAAGGCGTGATCATCTCCGAGGGTGTGATCGTCAGCGAAAGCGGCGCGCTTCGCGTGCGCAAATCCACGGGGACCCTCTATGGTGAGCCTTGACCGCCTGGGGCATCTGCCCCGCATCGACATGCAGGACTACACGCCGGCGGCGCGAGCCTACTGGTGGGTGGTCGTCATCCTCGGCATGCTCGCGATCGGTCATTCGATCGCCGCCGTCGCCCAACTCGACGTCCCCTCGCTCGCGCAGGTGCTGGTCCTCGCGGGCGTGGCCGCGGTCGTGGGCCTCTTTCCGGTGCGCATTCCCGGCGCCAAGACCTCGTTCGGCGGCGCCGAGATCTTCATCTTCCTGTCGCTGCTGCTCTACGGCGCTCCGGCCGCCGTGCTCGCGACGGCGCTGGAAGGCGCGGTGGGCGCCTGGCGCACCTCGAAGCGCATGACTTCGCGCCTCATCTCCCCGGCGCTCGCCGGCCTCGCGATGCTGGTGTGCGGCACCGCCTTCGACAACGCGCGCAAGCTCATCGACGATGCCGCCGTCAACGGCAACGCCCTCGTGAGCATGGTGCTGCTCTTCGCCCTCGTGCTCTACGCGGCGAACACCTTCCTCACGTCGCTGCTCTTCGCCTTCAAGAACGACCGTCGCATCACGCCGGTGCGCTGGCTGCGGGACAACGGCTGGATCGGCCTCGCCTACGTTTCCGGCGCCGCGATCTCGGGCCTGCTCTACGCGACCTTCCAGCAGTTCGGCCTGTCCTTCCTGCTGATATCGGTTCCCGTGCTCGCGATGTTCCTCACCACCCTGCATGCCTATTTCGAGCACAAGGTGGACGACGAGGGGCAGATCATGCGGCTGAAGGAAAGCGAGAGCCGCTTCCACAGCGCCTTCGCCGACGCGGCCCTCGGCATGGGCGTGGTCGCGGCGACGACGGCCGTTTCATCCAGGCCAACAAGGCGTTCTGCGAGATGTTCGCGCGCTTCCCGGGGGAGGTGCTGGGCGCGACGCTGTTCGACCTCGTCCATCCCGACGACCGGGCGTCCCTCAACGCCTCGATCGCGGAGCTGCGTGCCGGCGCGACGGCCGTCCACCCGGAAGTGCGCGGCGTGCACCGCGAGGGCCGGGTGGTGTGGATGTCGCTCGACATCTCGCTCGCGCGCGACTGGCAGCTCCACACGCACAACCTCATCGTGCAGGCGCAGGACATCAGCGTTCGCCGCGTCGCCGAGGCCGAGCTGCAGCACAACGCCAAGCACGACAGCCTCACGCAACTGGCCAACCGCACGCATTTCGATGATCAGCTGGGCCGCGCCATCGCGCGCGTGAACCGCAATCCGGAGCGGCGCTTCGCGGTCATGTACCTCGACCTGGACCGGTTCAAGACGATCAACGACTCCCTCGGCCACAAGGCCGGTGACGAGTTGCTGATCGAGCTGGCGCGGCGCATGAAGGCGATGCTGCGGCCGACGGACGTGATCGCACGCTTGGGCGGCGACGAGTTTGCCCTGTTGCTGGAGGACATGTCCCGCGCGCGCGATGCCGTGACCCTCGCCGAGCGCCTGCAGAAGGAGCTGCAGAAGCCCTTCAAGCTGCGCAGCATGGAGGTGTCGCTCGGTGCCTCCATCGGCATCACGTTCAGCAACATCGGCTATGCCACGCCCGAGCAGGTGATCCGCGACGCGGACACCGCGATGTACAAGGCGAAGTCCAGCGGCAAGGCCCGGTACGCGATCTTCGACTCGAGCCTGCAGCAGCACGTCGCCGAGCAGCTGCGCCTGGAGTCGGAGCTGCGGCGCGGGCTGGGGGCGGGCGAGGTATTCCTCGACTACCAGCCCATCTTCGCGCTGCGTGGCAGCCGGCTCGTGGGCTTCGAGGCGCTGGCGCGCTGGCGCCACCCGGATCGCGGAGTGCTCGCTCCCAACGCGTTCATCCCGCTGGCCGAGGACACGGGGCTCATCATCCCGCTCGGAAGCTGGGTGTTGCGGGAGGCCTGCCGCCAGATGGCCCAATGGACCCAGGACGGCGGCAGGCACCTGAAGATCAGCGTGAACGTCTCGAGCCTGCAAGTGGCCGATCCGAAGTTCGCTTCCGAGGTGAAGGCCGTGATCGCCGAAACGGGCCTCTCGCCGTCCCAGCTCACGCTGGAGGTCACCGAGAGCGTGCTCATGAACTGCCACGGCGAGGCGGTGGCGATGCTCGGGGAGCTGCGCAAGCTCGGCATCACGCTCAGCATCGACGACTTCGGCACCGGGCACTCGTCCCTTGCGTACCTGGCCCAGCTGCCCATCGACCAGCTGAAGGTCGACCGCTCGTTCATCGCCAAGATCGGCGAGGGCGGGGACAACTCCGAGATCATGCGGGCGATCATGACCCTGGGCCGGGCGCTGTCGAAGCAGGTGCTCGCCGAGGGCATCGAGAACTCGCGCCAGCTCTCGATCCTGCAGGACCTCGGCTGCGAGTTCGGCCAGGGCTACCTGCTCTCGCCTCCCGTGGACACCACGGTGGCCGCAGCCATCGCGACGAAGGGTGCCCCCGCCCGCGGCGCCTGACGCCTAGACGCGGATCTGCACCCGTACTGTCGCGCAGTCCCCCTCGAGGGCCTGCGCGACCTGGAGGTGAGCCCGGATTGCAGCGCGGGCCGCCTCGATCGCCTCGACCTCCGTCGCGCCGCGGGTGATGCACCCCGGCAGCTCGAGCACACGCGCAACGTAGCAGCCCATCGCCCGATGCAGGGCGACGCAGAAGCTGGCGTTGGCTTTCGATTCCATCGACGGAGACGTTACCTCGGGACCCTCGCGGGCGCTGCCGAAATGCCCTTGCGCGTGTTCGCGATTATCGGCTGCGCGGGCGCCGCCGCGTTCCTACGATGGCCTCACCGGTCGGGGCGCGAGAGCCTCCCGGATCAGAGAGTGCCTCTCATCGAGGAGGGTGTCGTGAAGGAACTCAGTCTCGAGGAAGTCCTGCGCATCGCGGGCGGAGTGCCGGTTCCCGGAGTGCTCGACGAGCTCAGCTATCGCGCGCCCCAGGAGTCGGCGGGCGAACCGGTCGACTTTGCGCATCTCCTCGATTCCGTTCCCCGCGTGCCCGAGCCGAAGTGATCCCGGCGCCTCGAGCGTTCCGGCCGTCCCGCAACATCCATTAGGAGAATGCAGATGAAGGAAGTGACGAAGAAGGACCTGCCCGTGGTCTCGGGCGGCGAGTACCACCCCGACGGTTGCATCCCGGATCCGTTCAAGCTCGGGCCGTGGCCCGAGGTCGGCTTTCCGCCCGAGCCCATGGTCCCTGGCCCGGACGACTCGACCATCGACGCCTGACGCGAACCGAAGGAGATGACCATGAGCGACAAACCCGTGCCGCCGCTGCCCGCCGGCGTATCCCAGGAACAGTGGGACAAGATCAGCGGCGGCGATTGCGCCGCCGGCGAGATCACGACCTTCATCAACGAGCTGCAGCAGAACTACGACACGCTCGTCACGTTCACGTCGTATGTGATCGAGCGGGTGCTCGACTAGTCCGCCCCGGGCCGCCATCCGGCGGCCCCTCCCCAAGGAGGCAACCATGACCGACCGACCCGTGCCGCCCCGACCCGCCTGCGTCTCGCAGGAACAATGGGACAAGGTGAGCGGCGGCGATTGCAGTCCCGACGATCTCATCGCATTCGGCGCCGAGATGCAGCAGCACTACGACGCGCTGGTGAATTTCACCTCGTACGTGATCGAGCGAGTCGCGGGGTCCTGACGGCTCTTCCCCGGCCGCACGCCCGCGGCCTTTTCATCGTCCGGGAGGGATGAAGCATGAGAATCGGCCAACCGACCGGGCTGCAGGTCGCGTTTCTCGCCTTCGCGGTCATGCTCCTGGCGGCCCCCCTTTCGAGCGCCGCGATTCGCGCGCTCGCCCTCGAAGGAGCGCTCCTCACGCTGGTCCAGAAGGGAGGGCACCTGTTCATCGCAGGCGCTCTAATCGTCGCCATCCCTCATATGCGCCGGCCCGTCAGCAAGATGCTGAGCGTCCCGATACCTCGATCGATGCGCAGAGAGGTCGTGGCCGCGTGGCTCCTCAAGCTGGCAGCCGCGTTCGGTGGCGTCGCCGCGCTCGCCCTCTGGTTCCTGGTGCAGGAGGGTCCCGCGCGAGTCGAATCGATGACCGTCGACGTGGACCGCGCAGTCGTGAATGCCTACTCGGGGCCGGGCCTGGTGGTCCTGTTCCTGTCCACGACCATCGGCCCCCTCATCGAAGAGATCGTCTTCAGGGGATTCATCTACCGCGCCTTCGAGCGCCAGTGGGGATGGGTAGTGTCGCTCCTGGCCACGTCGGCGCTGTTCGGGCTGTACCACCCGCATTTCTGGAGCGCTTTCACCAGCTCCGTCATCCTGATCTGCGTCTTGCGCAGGACCGGCTCGCTGTGGGCGCCCATCCTGGTCCACATGTTCTACAACTTCATGTTGTGGTGGCCGCTGCTCGGCCAGTACGCGTTTCCACATGGCGTCGTGTTGACCGATCCATGGAGCTGGCTCTTCCACGGGATCTGTCTCGCCTTCGCCGTCATCGCGGTGCCGGCCTACGTCCACATGTCCCGGGAGAGGGACGTCACGCCCACCCTGTTCCTGGAGCCCAATGGCGCTCTTCAGAAGTGAGAGCGAGGAGGCCCGTGCGAGCGCGTGGCTGGGGCGCATCCTGCTGGTGCGGCCGCTGTCGTTCACGCTGCTCACCATGGCCGCCATCGGCGTGGCCCTCGCGCTTGCCGCGTTGTTCGTGTGGGGCGAATACACACGGAAGGCACGCATCGCCGGCGTGCTCGCGCCGCGGCACGGCGTGATGAAGGTTCTCGCGCAGCAGGCGGGCATGGTCAGGGACCTGTATGTCCGCGAAGGCTCCGTCGTCGACGAAGACGAAGTCCTGCTCTCGCTCGTCGACCCGCGCACGGGAGCGAGCCTGGAAGGGCTTGCGGGCTCGGTCGAGCGCCAGCTCGACTCCCGGCGTCGAGCCCTCGCCGTGCAACGACAACGCGCGCTCGAGGCGCTGCGCTACGAACAGGCCGCCGTCCGGCATCGCCAGGCGGGGCTCGAGCGGGAGCTGGCCCAACTGGACGCGGAAATGGAGTTGCACTCGCGCCGCATGGACCTGTCGCGCCTGGGGACCGAGAGGTGGCTCCGGCTCGAGGCCAACGGGTTCATCTCGGCAGCCGCCGCCGATCGCGAGCGCGAGGCGGCATTCGAGCTGGAGTCGCGCTTCGAATCGATGCGGCGCTCACGCCTCGCCGTGGCACGCGAGCTCGCCGCGGTCCGTCACGAGGCCCGGGCCATGGAGGCTCGCGGCAGGTCCCAGGTCGCGTCGATCGAAGCGCAGGAGGCCGCATTGGAGCAGGAGCGCGCCGAACGCGGCGTGCAGCATCGCCTCGCCGTGGTGGCGCCCGTGGCCGGGACCGTCGCGGCGATGCTTGCGGAGCCCGGCCAGATGGTCGTCGCCGGCGCCCCCCTGGCCACGCTCCTGCCCGCCGGCACGGCACTCGAAGCGCATCTCTTCGCGCCTTCGCGATCGATCGGGTTCGTCCGCGTCGGCCAGGAGGTCCTGCTGCGCTACCTTGCGTACCCTCACCAGAAATTCGGCAGCCACCTGGCGCGGGTCACGGCGATCGCGGGCAGTCCGCTCAGTGCCGGAGAGCTCGGATTCGTGCCACCCGACGGAGCGCGCGAGCCGCTCTATCGGATCAAGGTCGAGCTGGCCGCGCAATCCGTGTCGGCCTATGGACGCGCCGAACCGCTGCAACCCGGCATGCAGCTCGAGGCCGACCTGCTGCTCGACCGCCGTCGCCTCATCGAATGGGTCTTCGAGCCGCTGCTGAGCCTCGCGGGAAGGACCTGATGGAGGCGCTTGCCGGGCTCCAGTTCGGGTTTCGACGCCGGCTCCCCGTATTCCTCCAGACGGAGGCCGCCGAGTGCGGGCTGGCGAGCCTCGGCATGGTCGCCTGCTTTCACGGCCATCGCGTCGACCTCGCCGCGTTGCGCCGGCGTTTCACGGTGTCCCTCAAGGGCGCGACGCTCGCCTACCTGATCCAGGCGGCGGGCAAGCTGCACCTGGCACCGCGGCCATTGCGCCTCGAGCTCGGCGAGCTCCAGCAACTGCGCGCGCCGTGCATCCTGCACTGGGACATGAACCACTTCGTCGTGCTCAAGTCCGCCGACGCGCGCGGCGCGGTGGTCCACGATCCCGCATTCGGCGTGCGCCGCCTGTCTTTCCCCGAGGTGTCGAAGCACTTCACCGGCATCGCGCTCGAGCTCACGCCCACCTCCGATTTCCGGCCCGCCGACGAGCGCCGCCACGTTCGGTTGCGCAACCTCCTCGGTCCTGTCGCCGGGCTCAAGCGCTCGCTCGCCCAGGTCTTCCTGCTCGCCCTCGCGCTGCAGGCGATCGCCGTCGTGTCCCCGTTCTACATGCAGTGGGCCGTGGACGGCGCGGTCGTCACGTCGGACCGCGACCTGCTGACGGTGCTGGGGCTCGGATTCCTCCTCCTCGCCGTCATCCAGGTGGCCATCGCCGCCCTGCGCTCGTGGGTCGTGCTCTATCTCGGCACGACGCTCAACCTGCAATGGCTCGCCAACGTGTTCACTCACCTGTTGCGGCTTCCGGTCAGCTACTTCGAGCGCCGGCACCTGGGCGACGTCGTCTCGCGCTTCGGTGCCGTGAGCTCCATTCAACGCACCCTCACCTCGAGCTTCGTGGAGGCGTTGATCGACGGCGTGATGGCGGTGGCGACCCTGGTGATGATGGTGGTCTACAGCCCTTGGCTTACCGGCGTCGCCGTGGCGGCCGTGGCCGTCTACGGGTTGCTGCGATGGAGCTTCTACGATCCCCTGCGCCGCGCGACCGAGGAGCACATCGTCCACTCGGCGAAGCAGCAGAGCCATTTCCTCGAGACGGTGCGCGGAGTCCAGTCGATCAAGCTCTTCGGCCGCCAGGCGGAGCGCCGCTCCCGCTGGCTGAACCTCGTCGTCGATGCCGTCAACCAGGACCTCGTATCGCAGAAGCTCACGCTGGGATTCCGCTCGGCCAATGGCCTGGTGTTCGGCGTCGAACGCGTGGCCATCGTCTGGCTCGGCGCGCTGCTCGTGCTCGACAGCGCGTTCTCCGTCGGGATGCTGTTCGCCTTCGTGGCCTACAAGGAGCAGTTCTCGGCGCGCGTGGCCGGGCTCATCGACAAGCTGATCGACCTGCGCATGCTCAACCTGCAGGCCGAGCGATTGGCCGACATCGTATTGGCACCGCCCGAGCCCGAGAGTCCCGCCACGCCCGTCGATGCCATCGATGCCTCCCTCGAAGTGCGGGCGGCGGCGTTCCGCTATTCCGACCCCGAGCCCTTCGTGCTCGTGAACTGCTCCTTCTCGGTCGCGCCAGGGGAATCCGTGGCCATCGTGGGCCCCTCGGGCGGCGGCAAGACCACGCTCGTGAAGCTCATGCTCGGGCTGCTGCAGCCGACGGATGGAAAGATCCTCGCCGGCGGCGTCGACATCCAGAAGCTCGGCATCGACCGTTATCGCAAGCTCGTGGGCACCGTCATGCAGGACGACCAGCTCTTCGCCGGCTCGATCGCCGACAACATCAGCTTCTTCGACCCGGCGCCCGATCACGCCGCGATCGAACAGTGCGCGCAACTCGCCGCCGTGCATGACGACATCGCGGCGATGCCCATGGCGTACAACACCCTCATCGGCGACATGGGAGCTGCGCTCTCCGGCGGGCAGCGCCAACGCATCCTGCTCGCGCGGGCGCTCTACAAGCGGCCGCGCATCCTCTTCCTGGACGAGGCGACGAGCGCGCTCGACGTGCAGAAGGAACGCGCCGTCAACGAGGCGATCCGCTCGCTCAACCTCACGCGGATCATCATCGCCCACCGCCCGGAGACCATCGCGTCGGCCGACCGCGTCATCGTGCTCCAGGGCGGGAAGGTGGCGCAGGACCTGCGGCGGGTGGCGGGGGAGCAGCGGGACGCCCGGGCATGATCCTGTCCAGGATATACACTGGAGACTCGTATATCCACGAGGGGGAGCCGATGCAAGTTTCGCGATGGGGAAACAGCCTCGCGATCCGTCTCCCGGCCGCCGTGGTCGAGGCGCTCGGGCTGAAGGAGGGCGACGAGATCGAAGTGGAGGTAGAGGGTAGCCGCAGCTTCGCCATCCGCCGGCGGGCCGGGGCCAGGGAGCTCCTTGCCCGCATACGCCGGTTCCGCGGCAAGCTGCCCGCCGACTTCAAGTTCGACCGGGCCGAGGCCAATGCTCGCGGCTGAGCGGTTTCTCGACACCAACGTCCTGCTGTACCTGCTGTCGGGTGACTCCGACCATGCCGACCGCGCCGAACGGCAGGTAATGGCGGGGGGTGTCGTGAGCACGCAGGTCCTGAACGAATTCGCCTCTGCGGCGGTTCGAAAACTGCGCATGCCGATCGCGGACGTGCGTGAAGTGCTTGGCGCGGTTCGGGCAACCTGTGAATGCGTGCCCCTGACAATCGAGACGCATGACGCCGGGCTCGCGCTTGCCGAGAAGCACCACCTTCCCGTGCACGACGCGATGATCGTTGCCGCGGCCCAGCTGGCCGACTGCCGCCTTCTTCTCTCCCAGGATTTCAACGACGGGCAGCGCTTCGGCCGCCTCGTGGTCCGCAACCCGTTTCGCTAGGCACTGCGGCGCGGCATCATCAGCGCGCTCGCGATCAAGGCCGCCCCGAACCAGGCAACACCCGGCGCGAACGCCAATCCCGACTGCACTCCCGCCACGTTGGCCCCCAGGCGGGCGAATGCCGCCACCGCGAGCAGCGAGAACAACACCCCGGTGAGGAGTCCCTCCCTACCCGTCCTGCCGGCCTCGAGCGCCGCCGTGAATGCCGCGTTGAGCGCCACGGCCCATGCCGCGCCGGCCACGAACTGCACCACGATGAGCGCTTCCAGCGCGGGCAGCCGGCTCATCGAGGCGAGCGCGATCGCACCGACTCCGGCCGCGGCAGCCATCACGCGCATGCCGCCATAGCGCCTTGGCAGGAAGGTAGCGGGCAGGATGGCGAGGTTGAACCCGAGCCAGAACACCGGCATCAACCACGGCAGCTCCGTCGCTTTCGCGAAACGCAGCCACGCCGGTACCGAGTTGACCGTGAAGTGGATCTGGAAGCCGATGGCCAGCAGGAGCACGGCGCACGCGAATGCAAGGGACCTTCCCGCCGTGGGCGCTTCTCCTGCGGCCGCAGGTTCGGCCGGCCGGGGCTCGTGCTGCCGCTCCGCCTGCGTGAGCAGGAGCGCAAAGATCGCCAGCGCGATCGACGCTGCTGCGAAGGGCACGCGCGGATCGACACCCTTCAGCGACAGCGCGAGGAACGGCGCCAACCCGGTGGCCAGCCCCATGCCGAAGAGGAACACCCCGGCCACCCATGCCTGCTTCGATTCCGGTACGTGGCGCGAGACGAGCGCCAGGGAGGGGGCGCGCAACGCGGACGAAGTCGCGCTCCAGAACGCGGTCAACGCCAGGAACGCGCCCGCCCCGGCGATCGGAGCCACGAACGGCAGGGCCAGGAACGCGGCGCAGGAGGCGAGCGTCACCATCGCCATCGGCTGGCCGATGCGCTTCATCGAGTTCGCCACCCGATCCGCGTACATTCCGGCAGCCCAGTCGCAGGCGATGAAGATCGCCTGGTCCATCATCAGGATCCAGAGGACGAAACGACGCTCGATGCCGGCCTGCTCCGCGAGCGCAGGCAGGTAGATCACGTAGACGACCCACGTGAGGGCGAAGAAGAGCTGCAGCGCGGAGAGCTTGGCGGCCACGGCGACCTATAATGCCCGACTGCCATGACCTCCTCCTGGATGATCGTCGCGGGCTTCTTCTTCGCGACGATGGCCGTGTTCGTGAAGCTCGGCTCCGAGCACTTCGGCGCGGCGGAGCTGGCGTTCTACCGCTCCCTCGCAACGATGCTCGTGGCCTACGCGGTGCTGCGGGCCACACGCGGCACCATCCGCAGCGAACACACCCGCACGCACCTGATTCGCGGCATCGTGGGCGCGCTCTCGCTGGTGGGCTACTTCTACGCCATCACCAACCTGTCGGTGGCGACCGCGCAGACGCTCAACTACACCTCGCCCCTCTTCCTCGCCATCGTCACCACCGTGGTGCTGGGCGAGCGCTTCTCGAGCTGGCTCATCGTGGCGATCGTGGGTGGCTTCGTGGGCGTGGGCATGCTGCTGCAGCCTTCGTTCCAGGGCGGCAAGGAGGGTGCGGCCCTGATCGGCCTTTTCTCGGGCGTGCTCGCCTCGTGGGCCTACCTCGCCGTGCGCACGCTCGGGCGCCTGGGCGAGCCCGACTGGCGCGTGGTGTTCTGGTTCGGCCTCGTGTCCACCGTCGTGTGCGCGATCTGGCAACTCACAACCTCGACCTTCCACGCGATCGAGGGGCGCACGGTGTGGATCCTGCTGGGTCTGGGCGCCAGCGGCACGCTGGGCCAGGTCTGCATGACGCGCGCCTACCGCACCGGCAACACGCTGATCGTGGGCAGCTACTCGTACTCCACCATCGTCATCGGGATGGCCTACGGGATGATCCTCTGGCACGACGTCCTCTCGCCGCTCGAGTGGGCCGGGATCGCGGTCATCGTGGCGAGCGGGCTCGTCGCCATGCGCGTGGAGAAGAAGGAGCAGGTCGAGGAAGCCGGATTCGAGGGATAGGCATTCCGCCTCCTATATAGTGCGGAGTCTCGGCCACTGCCTCGTCAGGGACGGCATTGCTGATCACTCCCGAAGAACTCGCGCAGCACGTTGGCGATCCGGACTGGATCGTCATCGACACTCGCCACGAGCTCACCAACCCGGAGACGGGTCCGCGTGTATATGCAGAGGGGCACATCCCCGGTGCCTACTTCATGCACGTCGACTACGACCTGTCCGGACCCAAGTCCGGGAAAAACGGCCGCCACCCGCTGCCCGACCTCGCCGAGTTCGCCGCCAAGGTGAACGAGCGCGGCGTGGGCCCGGGCAAGCAGGTCGTGATCTACGACGACATGGCCGGCAACTACGCCGTGCGCCTGTGGTGGATGCTGCGCTGGCTGGGGCACGACAAGGCTGCGGTATTGGACGGCGGTTACCCGCTGTGGGTGAAGGAAGGCCGGCCCATCACGAAGGAAGTCCCCGCTCCGCGCAAGGGCGCCTTCGTGCCGCGCCCGCACCTGGGCGACGAGGTGGACGTGCATTTCGTCGAGCGATTCAGCGAGTCGCCCGAGATGAAGCTGGTCGATGCGCGCGTAGCGGAAAGATTTACCGGCAAGCAGGAGACGATCGACCCGGTCGCGGGCCACATCCCGGGGGCGGTCAACCGCTTCTGGAAGGACAACCTCGGGGACGATGGCCGGTTCAAGCCGGCGGCACGCCTGCGTGATGAGTACGAGCGCCTCCTCGAGGGCAAGCAGCCCGAGCAGGTGGTGCACATGTGCGGCTCGGGCGTGACCGCGTGCCACAACATCTTCGCCATGGAGCTCGCGGGGCTGCCGGGCTCGAAGCTCTATGCGGGGTCGTGGAGCGAGTGGTGCGCCGATCCCGCGCGCAAGGTGGCGACAGGGAGCGCCCGATGACGCGCCTGGCGGCGCTGCTCGCCGGCTTCGCGTTCGCGCAGCTCGCCGCCGCCCAGCAGCTCCCGGCGGACGTGATCCAGGCGCTCAAGCCCTATTCCGAATTCCGCTCGTATGCGCTGCGATCGTGGCACCCGAACGGCACCGAGATGCTGGTCGCGAGGCGCGACGGCATGGCCCAGATCCTTCGCGTCGATGCCCCGGGCGCGGCCCCGAAAGCCGTCGCGATCGAAGGGCGCGTGCTTGCCGCCGGGTTCCAGCCCACCGACGGCGCGTCGTTCGTCTACCTCGCCGAGGGCACCGACGGCTCGCGGCGCCTGTACCGGCACGACGTCGCCGCGGGCGCGAGCGCGCCGGTGAGCCCTGCCGACGAGCAGGCGATGGAATTCGCGTGGAATCCGGCCGGCGACCGCATCGCGTACGCCACCGTCTCGGAGGATCCCAACAGCGCCACGCGCACCCGCACGACGCTGCGGATCGTGGATCCCGCCAGCCCGTCCACCGAGAAGCTGCTGGGACGCCTGGAGGGCCGCTGGAAGGACCTGCGCTTCGCCCCCAACGGCCAGCGCATCGCCCTCACGCAGGAAGTCTCGCCCACGGAGAGCCACATCTGGCTCGTGGAGGTCGCCACGGCAACGCGGCGGCGGGTGACGCGACCGGAAGGCAAGGTGAGCGGCACCATCAGAAGCCCCGCCTTCACGAAGGACGGCCGCACGCTCTTCGCGCTCTCCGACCGCGGCTCCGAATACCGCCGCCTCGTGATGCTCCCGATCGAAGGCGGCAGCGCGCGCGTGCTCACCGGCCACGTGCCTCATGATGTGGACGCGTACTCCGTCTCCACCGATGCGGGCCTGCTCGCCTTCACCAGCAACGAAGGCGGCAGCCACGTGATGCGCTTCATCGACCTGGTGACGCTCAAGGAACAGCCACGGCCGCCGCTCTTCGACGGCGTGATCGGCGGCCTCGCGTGGCGGCCCAAGTCGCGCGAGATCGGCTTCCACGTGAGCTCGGCGCGCACCGCGGGCGACGTGTTCTCGTACGAAGGGAAGACCAACCAGGTGACGCGCTGGACGAATGGCAATGCGAACGGCGTGAACGTGCGCGACTTCGCCGAGCCGCAGCGCATCAAGTGGAAGGGTCACGGCGGCCGGGAGATCACCGGGCTTCTCTACGCGCCGCCGGCGAAGTTCGCGGGCAAGCGGCCGGTGATCGTGGACTACCGCTCGGGGCCCGGATCGCAGTGGCGCACCGGCTTCCTCGGCTCCGCGAACTACGTGGTCGGAGACCTGGGTGTGGTGATCATCCGGCCCAACGTGCGCGGCTCCACCGGTTTCGGGAAGGCGTTCGCTGCGTTGCCCGCGGGCGAGGACGCGCGCAAGGACGTCACGGCGCTGCTGGAGTGGATCGGCAAGCAGCCCACGCTAGACGAGTCGCGCACGCTGGTGATCGGCGCCGGCACCGCGGGACAACCGGACGACGACGGGTTCATCGCCTCGGCCGTCGACTTCGCCCGCCGCCCCCGCTAGAGGTCGAGCACCGTGTCGAGCCCGCGGTGAAGGCCGCGCAGGCCCGGTACCTTGCGGATGGCCAGCAGCGCCCCGTCAACGTAAGGCTTCGAGCTGGAACCGGTGTCGTGCCGGATCGAGAGGCGCTGGTCGGGCATGCCGAAGATCGCCTCGGTGCTCAGCGTGTAGCCGGGCAGGCGGATCGAATGCACCTGCGAGCCCGACACGGTGCCGCCACGCGCCTCGCGAACCCCGCGTGTATCGGCAACGGGAATGGTGGGTTGCGGCGCGCGCACCTTCGAGAGCCGGTTGGCCAGCTCGCGCGCGGTGCCGCTGGGCGAGTCCGGCTTGTCGTCGTGCGCGTAGTCGATGATTTCCCACTGCGGGATCAGGCGCGCTGCGGCCTCGGCGAACTTCTGCATGAGCACCACGGTCAGCGCGAAGTTGCCGCACGCGAGCACGCCGACCGACTTGGCCTTCGCGGCGGCGTCGATCTCGGCGTAGTCCGCGTCGCCGAGCCCCGACGTGCCCACGACCACGTGCTTGCCGAAGCCGATGGCGGCGAGCACGTTGGCCTTGGCGCTGTCGGGCCTGGTGTACTCGACGAAGACGTCGCAGGGCGTGGAAAGCGCCTGCGTGACGCCGGCGAACACCGGGGCCGCGAGGCGCGGCTCGCCCAGGACATCGCCCAGCGCACGGCCGGCGCTGCGGCGGGCGATGGCTGCGACCAGTTGCAGGTCGGCGGAGGCCGCGATGCCGCGGGCGAGCTCGGAGCCCGCCCAGCCCGTGGCTCCGGCGAGACAGACCCTCAATGCCACGGCTTTGCTCCTACAGGGGTTTTCGCGAAGCCGGCACTATACTAGAAGCAGGGAGGAGAACCCATGTCGGAAGCAGTCCAGATCCTGTCGGTCGGCGCGGGGACGCTGCTCGCGATCGTGGTCTTCGCGGTGATCGTCTTCTGGTTCATCGAGGACGTCACGCAGAAGAAGCACGCGGTGCTGCGCAACTACCCGGTGATCGGGCGGCTGCGCTATCTCTTCGAGAAGCAGGGCGAGTACTTCCGCCAGTACTTCTTCGCCGGCGATCGCGAGGAGATGCCGTTCAACCGCGCGACGCGCGCATGGGTCTACCGGGTTGCGAAGAAGGAGGACGGCAGCGGCCTCATCGGCTTCGGCTCGACCTACGACATCAAGGCACCCGGCGCGATCCTGTTCGTGAACAACGCGTTCCCGGTGCAGGAGTGGGAGAAGAAGCCCACGCCGCCGCTCACGATCGGCGAGGGCTACTGCCAGCACCCGTTCGCGGCTCGATCGATCGTGAACATCAGCGGCATGAGCTTCGGCGCCATCTCCAAGCCCGCGGTGCAGGCGCTCGCGCGCGGCGCGGCCGAGGCCGGCTGCTGGATCGACACCGGCGAGGGCGGCCTCGCGCCCCATCACCTCGAGGGCGGGGCGGACGTGATCATGCAGATCGGCACCGCGAAGTACGGTATCCGCGACAAGGACGGCGCCTTCTCGCCCGAGCGCGCGAAGGAGATCGCGAAGGTCGTGAAGGCATTCGAGATCAAGCTGTCGCAGGGCGCCAAGCCCGGCAAGGGCGGCGTGCTGCCGGGCGGCAAGGTCACCGCGGAGATCGCGGCCATCCGCGGCATTCCCCAGGGGGAGGACTCGATCAGCCCCAATCGCCACCGCGATGCCGCCAACGTGGGCGAGCTCCTCGACCAGGTGGCCTACATCCGCACGCTCACCGGGCGCCCTGTCGGCATCAAGACGGCGATCGGCGGCTGGAGGTTCCTGAACGAGATGGCCGAGAACGTGCTCACGCGCGGGCTCGAGTACGCGCCGGATTTCATCGTGATCGACGGCGGCGAGGGCGGCAGCGGCGCCGCGCCCCAGGCCCTCTTCGACCACATGAGCCTGTCCATCGAGGAGGGCCTGCCGCTCGCAGCCGACGTGCTCTACGAATCGGGGCTGAAGGAGCGCATCCGCCTGGTCGCCTCCGGCAAGCTCGTGACCTCCGCGCGCGCCGCATGGGCGCTGTGCGTGGGCGCGGACTTCATCAACACCGCGCGCGGGTTCATGTTCTCGCTGGGTTGCATCCAGGCACTGCGCTGCCATACGAACACCTGCCCCACCGGCATCACGACGCACAACCCCCGGCTGCAGCGCGGGCTCGTGGTCGAGGAGAAGTGGCAGCGCGTGGCCAACTACGCGAGCGGCATGAACCACGACATCGAGATGATCGCGCACTCGTGCGGCGTGGAGCACCCGCGGCTGCTCAAGCGCGAGCACTGCCGCATCGTGCAGGCGAACGGCCACTCGACCTCGCTCAAGACCATGTATCCCTATCCGCAGGCCAAGAACAAGCTGGCGGCGGCGAGCTTCGCCGCCAAGGCGGGCATGACGATGGCCTTCCAGGCGCCGGTCATCCAGGCGCAGAGACCCGCAGACGCCACCAACGATTGAGCGCCGCGCTCGCCGACGCGATCCTCGTCCTGCACGCGGCGTTCGTCCTCTTCGTGGTCGTGGGCCTGCCGGCCACGTGGATTGGCATCGCGCTCGACCGGCCGTTCGCGTTCAATCCCTGGTTCCGCAACCTCCACCTGGCGGCGATCGCGTTCGTCGTCGCGGAGACGCTGCTGGGCTACATGTGCCCGCTCACGAGCTGGGAGTACGCGCTGCGCGGCGAGCAGCCAGGGCAGGGATTCATCCAGCACTACGTGCACGCATGGCTGTTCTGGCGCGCGCCCGCCTGGGTGTTCGCCGTCGCGTACGTGGGCTTCGGGGCGCTGGTGGCGGCGACGTGGTGGAAATGGCCACCGCGCAGGAAGGAAGAACCGGGGTCGAACCCCTAGTCCAGCCCGAGCACGGTCCCCACCGCCGAGATGAGCGCGCTCACCTTGAACGGCTTGGTCACATAGCCGTCGGCGCTGAGCGAGAGGCCGCGCGCGACGTCGGCAGGCTCGGATCTCCCCGTCATCAGCACGACCGGCATCTTGGCGATCTTCGGCGTCGCCCGGATGCGCTCGAGGATCTGGAACCCGTCGGCATCGGGCAGGGTGATGTCGAGCAGGATCAGGTCGGGCATCGGGATCTTGTTGATCTCGGTGTTGATCTCGGCGCGGTTACGCGCCATGCGCACCCTGAAGCCCGCGCCGGTGAGGACCTCGGCGACGAGCTTGAGCATCGCGAGGTCGTCCTCGATCACGAGCACGCAGTGGTGCAGGCCGTCGCGAGGCGGCACGACGCCGCCCACGGAGTGCCGCGCCATCGCCACGTAGAACCCGGTCTTCTCGAGCCGGGGGGCGCCCGACCCGGCTTCCTTGCGCGCCTCGGCGACCTTTTCCGGCGCGGGCGGCGGCGCGCTCGGCGCCGGCTTGGTGAAGTCGAGATCCTCTTCCGAGGTCACTGCGCCGGCCCCTCAACCGGTCGCTTCTTTTCCCCGATGCGCCCTTCCTCGCCGCGGGCGAGCTTGCGGATGTTCTCGTGGTGCCTCGCCACCAGCAACACGCTCATCGCCAGGACGGCAATGAAGTAGGGACCCGCGCCCAGGAGATACCAGGCAGCCACGGGCGCCAGGAGCGCGGCGGTGAGTGCCGCCAGCGACGAGTAGCGGCTCACCACGGCCATGGTGAGCCACACCACGACCACTGCGAGGCCAAGGCGCCAGTCAAACGCCATCAGCACGCCCGCGGCGGTCGCGACACCCTTGCCGCCCTTGAACTTGAGCCAGACCGGGAACAGGTGCCCGAGGAAGGCGGCAAAACCGACCAGCGCCACCATCTCGTGCGGCAATTGGAGGTAGCGCGCCACCAGCACCGCAACCCAGCCCTTGGCGAGGTCGCCAATGAGCGTGGCGAGCGCCGCCACCTTGCTTCCCGAGCGCAGGACATTGGTGGCGCCGATGTTGCCGGAGCCGTAGGTGCGCGGATCCGGCAACGACATGACGCGGCTCACGAGCAACGCGAAGGGGATGGATCCTGCGAGGTAGCCGCCGATTGCGCACGCGAGCGCCGTCATGCGGGTACTTTACAATACGCGCGCATGGATACGATCTTCATCCGGGAGTTCCGCGTCGATGCCTGGGTGGGCATCTACGACTGGGAGAAGCAACGCCCGCAAACCCTCGAGATGGACATCGAGATCGGCATCCCGGGCAACGAGGTCGGCCGCACCGACAACATCCACGACACCGTCCACTACGGCGAGGTGGTGCAGCGCATCACCACGGAGCTGGCGGATCGCAAGTTCAAGCTGCTGGAAGCGCTCGCCGAGCACCTCTGCTCGATCATCACCGGGGATTTCCGCGCCCCGTGGGTGCGGCTGTCGGTGGCCAAGCTCGGCCACATCCCGCGAGTGCGCAAGGTGGGCGTCACCCTCGAGCGCCGGCGCGACCCGGGCGAGTGAGGCGTCCTTGCTGAAGTGGCTCCTCGTGCTCGTCGTGGGCGTGGTGGTGATTACGCTGCTCACGCCGTGGCTGTCGCGCTACGGGCTGGGCCGGCTTCCGGGAGACATCACCGTACGCTGGCGCGGCCGCCCGTTGTACCTGCCCATCACCACCACGCTGCTGCTCTCGGCGCTGCTCACGCTCGTCGCCCGGGTGATCTAGCCCACCATCGTCGGCTTGGGCGGCGGTGCAGCCCCGCTGTCGGCGGTGAAGATCTGCCGGTAGGCCGCGTAGGTCGAGGCGATCGCGACCGGGATCCACACCAGCATGCCGAGTCCCAGCGGGAGCACCGCGACGAATCCCGCGACCATCATCACCAGGCCGTAGACCAGGAAGGGAACGAAGTTGCGGAAGGACGCGAAGAAGCTTGCCTTCATGGCTTCCAGCGGCGCCATGTCGTGCATCATCACCAGGGCGGGCGCGAACCAGTAGGCCGCGACCACCGGCACGAAGAGCGCCATCATCACCAGCGAGGCCAGCAGCATGGTGATCACCGAGCCCGCGAGCGCGGCCTGCATCACGTCGGGGTCCCCGGACATGAACGCGGGCAGCAGCGACACGCCCGCGATCAGGAAGAAGAGCAGGATCAGCACGAAGCTCGCGATCACGAAGACGATGCCCACGATCAGCAGCGGCACGAAGCGCACCTTGAAGCCCGAGAAGAGGTGCTCCAGCTCGAACTCGCCCCCGCGCTCCATCGTCCGGCACGCCGCGATGAACCCGCCGGCGAACACCGACTGCAGCAGCTGGAAGGCGAGCGACCCGAGAAACGGGATGAACGCGAGCACGATGGCGATCACGAACATGATGACCAGGGACACGATCCACATGAGGGGCGAGCGGGCGAACAGCTTCCAGCCGAAGCTGATCCAGTCCATGCCCGCGCCGGCCGGCAGGGACCTGCCCGGCACGACGAGCTGCAAACCTGAGTCCAGCGCCTCCCCGGAGGCGGCCTGTGGCTGCGGCGTCGACATGGTCCCTCTCCTCGCGTTTTCGCTGGCGAGAGGCTACTCCTGCAGCGCCACCTCAACAAGGGTGGGCGAGAGCACGCGCAGCAGCTCCGCCGGATCCATGCCCAGCAGGTATCCACGCCGCCCGCCGTTGATGTAGATGCGCGGCAGCTCCGTGACCGAGCGCTCGAGGTAGATCGGCATCCTTTTCCGCGTGCCGAAGGGCGAGGTGCCCCCGATCAGGTAGCCCGAGTGCCTCGTGGCCACCTCCGGCTTGCACGGCGCGATGCGCTTGGCCCCCGCCTGGCGCGCCAGCTCCTTGGTCGAGACCTTGCGGTCGCCGTGCATCAGCACGATGAGCGGATCGCCTTTCTCGTCCTCCATCACCAAAGTCTTGATGACCTGGTGCTCGGGCACGCCCATGGAGGCGGACGAGTGGCCGGTGCCGCCGTGCTCGAGGTACTCGAACTCATGCTCGGTGTAGGCGACCCCGGCCTTCTGGAGGATGGCGGTGGCGGGTGTGTTGGCCATTTCAGAGGAAGGCGCGCAGAAGCAGGGAGGAACCGGTGAACACCAACAGGGCGCCGATGGCGCGGCGCAGCTGTTCGGTGCTGAGGCCCACGTGGATGCGCTGCCCGATCTTGAGCCCGATCCACACGAAGGGCGAGAGCACGAGAGCCCCGGCGAAGACGGCCACGTGCAGCAGCAGGCCCGTGACCGCGTACACGATCGCGCGCGAGAACGCCGAGATGGCGATCATCGTCGAGATCGTGGAGCGGACGACGCCCTTGTCGCGCGTCCGGCCCATCATGTAGGTGGCGTAGATCGGCCCGCCCGCGCCGAAGACGGTAGCTACCGCGCCGCCCACCACGCCCGCGGGGATGGCCCAGAGCTTCGAGATCGTTCGAGCGAGGGTCGGATTGAGGATGCCGTGGACTCCGAGCGCGACGGCGAAGGCGCCCAGCGCGAGGCGCAGGTATTGGTCGGGGGCGCCCGCGAGAATCGTGACACCCAGGACGAAGCCGGCGAACATCCAGGGCAGCAGCCGGAGCAGCTCCTCCTTCGACACCTGCTCGCGGTGTGCGACGCCCACCAGCGACGAGCTCACCAGGTCGAGCAAGGCGACCGTCGGCACCAGGTAGGACACCGGCAGGAAGTGCGCGAGGATGGGAACGCTGATCGCGGTCGCGCCGAATCCCGACAGGCCGAAGACCGTGTACGCCACCATGATCACGACGGGCGCGACCACCCAGAGCCAGGGCGAGAGGCTCGCGAGGTCGGTCATCCGCGCGGGTGGTGCTTGCGATGCAGCGACTTCAGCCGCTCGCGCGCGACATGGGTGTAGATCTGCGTGGTGGAGATGTCGGCGTGGCCCAGGAGCAACTGCACCACGCGCAGGTCCGCGCCATGATTGATGAGGTGCGTGGCGAAGGCATGGCGCAGCGTGTGGGGCGAGATCGCGCCGCGCACGCCTGCCGCCGCGGCGTAGCGCTTGACGAGGCCCCAGAATGCCTGGCGTGTCATCGGCCCTCCCCGCGCCGTCACGAAGAGCGCATCCGACTTGCGGGCCCCGAGCAACTGCCCGCGTGCCTCGCGCTGGTAGCGCGTGATCCAGTCCACGGCCTCCTCGCCGAGCGGCGTGAGGCGCTCCTTCGCGCCCTTGCCGAGGATGCGCACGACCCCCATCTCGAGGCTCGCCTGCACGGTCTTGAGGCCCACCAGCTCCGAGACGCGAAGACCGCTCGCGTAGAGCGTCTCCAGCATGGCGCGGTCGCGCAGGCCCTGGGGGCTCTCCACGTTGGGCGCCGCCAGCAGCGCCTCGACCTCGGCCTCCGAAATGGATTTGGGCAGCGACCGGCCGATGCGCGGCGCTTCCAGGTCCACGGTCGGATCGTCGGCGCGCAGCCCTTCGCGCAGCGCGAACCGGTAGAAGCGCTTGAGCGCCGAGACGAGTCGTCCCGTCGTGCGGGGGCGGGCCTTGCGCGATTCCACCTGCCAGGCGAGGTGGCGCGACAGGTCCGCGGCCGTTGCCTCGAGGAGCGGTTTGCCATCGGCCTCCCGCAGCCACGCGGCGAAGCCGGCGACGTCGCGCCGGTAGCTGTCGAGCGTGTTGCGCGCGAGCCCGTCGGCGAGCCACAAGCCGTCGGAGAAACGGTCGAGCAGCCCGCGGTCGGCCTCAGAGAGCGCCTTCATGCTCCAGCAGCCAGCGCTTGATGCCGAGCTCGAATCCCTCGGAGCGCGCGCCCATGAATCCGCCGATCGAATGGTTGGCGCCCACGACCCGATGGCACGGCACCACGATCGGGATCGGGTTCGCGCCGCAGGCGCCGCCCACTGCGCGGGCCGACGACTTGAGCTCCGCCGCGAGCTCACCGTAGGTACGTGTGTGTCCCGGCGCGATGCGCTGCATCGCCTCCCAGACCTGCAGGCGATGGCGCGTGCCGGCCAGCGCGAGCGGCAGGTCGAACTCGCGGTCCGGGTTGTCGAGATAGGCCTGCAACTGGATGCAGGTGAGGTGGGCGATGGTGCCGCGCTCAGGCGCCCGCGCCGGAACGGTCGGCGCCAGGAACCGGATACCGGTCAGGTGAGTCTTCGTGGCAGTGATGCCGAGCGTCGCGAAAGGTGCGCGCAGGCACGCCTGGAATGCTTCGGCCATCAGGCGGCGAGAGCGCGGATGCGCGCGAGCAGTTCCATCGGTACCTCGACGCCGTCGCGGCGTGCGCGCTCGGCGTTCTTGCGGCGCCGCTCGCCCGGCAGGCGCACCTCGGGGTCTTCGAGCATCGCGGCGATCAACGTCTCCACGCGTTCAAGGTACACCGCCTCGCCCGCCATTGCGCGCGGGTCGATCGCGAGCACCGCCTGGCCGATGCGCGTGGGGCGCCCCTCCTCGGTGAAGAAGCTGTCGGACTCGAATCCGAACGCCGCTCCCGAGAGCGCGCACACCAGCAACTCCACCACCAGGGCGAGCATCGCGCCCTTCACGCCGCCGGCCGGAAGCATGCTGCCTTCGAGCGCGGCCTTCGCGTCGGTCGTCGGCCGGCCCTGGGCGTCGAGCGCCCAGCCCTCGGGAATGGCCTCGCCCTTCTTCGCGGCGACCATGATGCGTCCGCGGGCGACCGCAGAGAGCGAGAGGTCGATCGACAGCGGCGGTGCGTCTCTGCGGGGAAACGCAGCCGCGATCGGGTTGGTGCCGAAGAGCGCGCGCTTGCCACCCCAGGCCGGCATGGCCGCGGGCGAGTTGCCCATGGCGATGCCGACGATCCCCGCGCGCGCCAATGGCTCGACGTGGTGGGCCGCGACGCCGAAGTGATTGCTGTTGGTCACGGCCACGAACGCGACGCCGAACTCGCGCGCGCGGCGGACCGCCTCCTCTCCCGCCAGCTCGCAGGCCGGGAAAGCGAGACCCCCTCCGGCGTCGACGACGCAGGCGGCGCGGGAATCGCGCGCCACGCGCGGCTCGGCGGAGCCGGTCGCGCGGCCATTGCGCAGGTGACCGCAGTACTGCGGCACGCGCGAGGCGCCATGCGAGGAGAGCCCCTCGAGCTCGGCCGCGGCGAGCGCGCGCGCGGTAGCCGCAGCCATCTGCGGCGTGGCGCCGCTCGCTCGCAGCGCCGCCTCCATGAGGCGCTCGAGCTCCGCAGCCTGGAGTCGCTGCGCGCTCATGCGGCGAGCAACGACTGGCCGGGCCGCACGCGGGTGAATCGCACCGGCTCCCACGAAACGCGGCAGGCATCGTGCCCGGCGTCGTGCAGCTGCACGCGCGAGTAGGCCGAAGCGGCGAGGTCGTCCGTCTGCGGGAAGTCCTCGCGGAAGTGGGCGCCGCGCGACTCCTCGCGTGCGGCCGCGGCAGCGCGAATCGACTCACTGACCGTGATGAGGCTGTCGAGGTTGAGCCAGTCCTGCCAGGTGAGGTTGTAGCGCAGGTCGTTGCCGGCCACGCCGATGCGGCCGAGCGCCTCGCGCAGCTCGCCCAGGCGATCACCGGCGCGCGCGAGCCCCGCCGCGTCCCGGAGGATGCCGACGTCGTCCCACATCACCTGGTAGAGGCCTTCGCGCACCTCCTCGATATCGCCCGGGGGCTTGCCGACCGGGGCAAGCGCACGCGCGCGCGCCTCGTCGAGCGCAGCCTTGTCGGGCTCGCGCAGGAGCGCCTTCTGCGTCCACGCCGCCATGGCATCGCCGGCGATGGCGCCGAACACGGTCGAGTTGGCCACGCCGTTGCCGCCGAGGCGGTTGGCGCCGTGGACGCCACCCGTGTCCTCGCCCGCCGCGAACAGGCCCTCGAGCGTCGTGCGGCAATCGGCTTCGAACTCCACGCCGCCCATCATGTAGTGCGCCGTGGGCACGACCTCGACCAGCCCGCCCGCGAGGTCGAAGCCGCAGTCGGCGCAGCGCTCCACCATGCCCTTGAACTGGCGGCGCACTTCGGCCGGACCCAGGTGGCCCATCGCGAGGAAGACGCCGCCGTTCGGCGTCGAGCGTCCCGCGCGCATCTCGGCGAAGATGGCGCGCGAGACGATGTCGCGCGTGGCGCGCTCGCCGCGTGGGTCGTACCTGTGCATGAACCGGTTGCTCGTACCGTCGAGCAGGTGCCCGCCCGCGCCACGCAACCCCTCCTCCAGCACCGTGCCGGTCATGCGCGTGCCGGGGCCGGCAAGCAGCCCCGTGGGATGGAACTGCACCATCTCCATGTCGCGCAGGGTGAGCCCCGCGCGGAGCGCCATCGCGAGCCCGTCGCAGCTCTTGTCGCCGGAGGGGGTGTGATAGCGGTACATCGTCGGCCCTCCGC
>Ga0111539_10002587_pt1 | contig 23964 bp, 16 predicted proteins | sample RhiMethybrSRZTD1_FD_79667 | JGI IMG/M metagenome (GOLD analysis project Ga0111539, IMG submission 79667) | Populus rhizosphere microbial communities from Tennessee, USA - Rhizosphere MetaG P. TD hybrid SRZTD1 (version 2) (version 2) | ecosystem: Host-associated > Plants > Roots > Rhizosphere >...
ACGCGCCTGGCGCGCGGCCACGTGGAGCGCATCGTCGTGCTCACGCCCAACCGGCGCCTGGCGCAGGCCCTCGAGGGGGAGTTCGACCGCGCCCAGCTCGCCACGGGTCTCGCGTCCTGGGAGGCGCCCGACATCCTGCCGTTCGACACTTTCGTCGAGCGTTGCTATGAGGAGGCGCTGTATGCGCCGGGGGGCAGCGACCTGCCGACGCTCATGTCGCCCGAGCAGGAGCGGCTGCTGTGGGAGGACGCCGTCGCAACCGGGGACTGGGTGGGCAAGATCCTCTCGAAAGGCGCCACCGCGGCGCTCGCGGCCGAGGCGTGGGCGCTCGCGAACGAATGGCGCATCGAGTCGGCCCTCGACGTCTGGCCGGGCAACGAGGACAGCGAGGCGTTCGCCGCGTGGCGGGCGCACTACCGGCGGCGCACCGAGCGCGACCGCCTGCTCGACGGCGCGCGCCTGCCCGCGCTCGTGGGGGGCTTCTTCGCCGAGGGAAGGATCGCGGCACCCGCGGCGATCGTGCTTTATGCGTTCGACGCGTTGCTCACGAGCGCGCGCCAGGCCGACTTCCTCGCGCAGTGCGCCGCTGCGGGCACCCAGGTGCTGTCGTGCGAAAGCCCGCGCGTGGCATCGCGCGTCACGCGCGTGGAGCTGGAGTCGCCGCGCCAGGAGCTCGAGCTGGCGGCGCGCTGGGCGCGCTCGCGCCTGGAGGCGAAGCCCACGGCGCGGGTGGTGGCGGGGCAGGGCGATTTGTTCGCCGAAGAACCGGCCCCCGCACCGGGCAAGTCGATTGCCATCGTCGTGCCCGACCTCCAGAAGCGCCGCGCCGAGGTGGTGCGCATCTTCTCGCGCATGCTGGGCCCGAAGGGGTTCAACGTCTCCTACGCGCCGCCGCTCTCGGCATCGCCGCTCGTCGATGCGGCGCTCGCCGTGACCGAGCTGGCGGGCGGTGCCATCGCCTTCGACCGCGCGAGCCGCTTGCTGCGCTCGCCGTTCATCGCCGGGGCCGAGAATGAGATGGCGGTGCGCGCGCGCCTGGATCTCGCGCTGCGGCGCAAGGCGCCGGCGTCGATCTCGCTCGCCAAGCTTCGCGGGCTGGTCGGGAGCGAATCGGCGCGCCGGCCCGGTCTCGCCTGCCCGATCCTGGTGAAGGCGCTCGACCAGCTCGTCGAAGCGGCAAGCGCCGCGGCGCCCGCGCCCGCCCAGGATTGGGCGCGGCGCTTCACCGTCCAGCTGGACGCGATGGGTTTCCCCGGGGAGCGCACCCTCGACTCGAGCGAGTTCCAGACGCTCGCGAAGTGGCGTGACGTGCTCTCGAAGCTCGCCACCCTGGGCTGCGTGGCGCCGTCGTGGGGCGCCGCGGAAGCACGCGCCCGCGTGCATCGCCTCGCCAACGAGACCACGTTCCAGCCCGCCTCGGGCGCCGCGCCCGTGCAGGTGCTGGGCGTGCTGGAATCCGCGGGGCTCGCCTTCGACCACCTCTGGGTGTGCGGCCTCACCGATGACGCGTGGCCCTTGCCGGCGCGGCCGCACCCGCTCATCCCGCCGGGACTGCAGCGCAAGGCCGGCATCCCGCAGGCCACCCCCGAGCGCTCCTTCGCGGTGGACGCGGCACTGACCGCCGCCTGGCGCGCGGCCTCGCCCGAAGTCGTCTTCACCAGCGCCCGCGCCGAGGGCGATCGCGAGCTCCTCGTGAGCGCGCTCGCGGCGGACACGCCGCTCTCGGACATCGCAGTCCTCGGGATTCCCTCCTATGACTCGCTGCGCGACGCGCTCTTCGCCGCGGGCCGGAAGCCGGGCGCGCTGGCCAGGCGCCGCGACGCACTGGCGCCGGCGCATGTGGGCGCGGCGAAGGGCGGCACCGGAATCCTCGTCGACCAGGCGGCGTGCCCGTTCCGCGCGTTCGCGCACCACCGCCTCGCCGCGCGCGAGATGGAGCATCCCGAGCCCGGTCTCGGCGCGCCCGAGCGCGGGCAACTGCTGCACGCCATGATGGCCAACCTCTGGCGCCGGCTGAAGGACCAGGCGACGCTGAACGCCACGCAACCGGACGCGCTCGACGCGATGATCGTCGAGGCCGCGGCCGCGGCGGTCGAATCGGTGCGCACGAAGGCCCCGGGCCCGCTCGAGGGCAAGTTCGCGCAGCTCGAGCGCGACCGCCTCGCGGACATCGCACGCGAATGGCTCGAGATCGAGCGCGACCGCGCGCCCTTCGAGGTCATCAAGATCGAGGAGCCGATGCAGCTCTTCGCCGGTGACCTCCAGCTGGCCGGGCGCATCGACCGCATGGATCGCCTGGTCGAGGGTGGTGGGCTCGCCGTCATCGACTACAAGACAGGCGCGAACATCTCCTCCATGGTGTGGCTGGGAGAACGGCCCGACGACTGCCAGCTCCCGCTCTACGCGCTCGCCGCCGCCGACGAGGACGTGCGCGCCGTGGCGTTCGCGCGGCTCAAGGTCGGCACCCTGGGGTTCGTGGGGATCGCGCGCGAGAAGAACCTGCTGCCGGGCGTGGTCACCGTGCCGAGGAACCGCCAGGTCGAGTCGTGGGAGGCGATGGTCGCGTCGTGGCACGACGAGACCGCGAAGCTCGGCAAGGATTTCGTCTCGGGTGACGCGCGCGTCGACCCGAAGGGCAAGCTCGCGACCTGCGACCGCTGCGACCTGCAGCCGCTTTGCCGCGTGCACGAGCGCATCGGCACCCTCGACGAGGGTGACCAGGAGGACCCGGATTGAAAGCCGTCGTCGACGCCCCGCAGCGCGAGGCCGCGCTCGACCCGCGGCGCTCCTTCATCGTCCAGGCGCCCGCGGGGTCCGGAAAGACCGGGCTGCTCATCCAGCGGTTCCTGCGCCTGCTCGCGGTGGTCGAACGGCCCGAGGAAATTCTCGCGATCACCTTCACGCGCAAGGCCGCGGCCGAGATGCGCCGGCGCGTGCTCGAGGCGCTCGACCGGGCCAAGGACCCGGCGCCACCCGGGAAGGAGAATGAACGCAAGACGTGGGAGCTCGCCTGCGCCGCCCTCAGGCGCGACCGCACCCAAGACTGGCAGCTCACGCGCAACGCCGCGCGCCTTCGCATCCTCACCATCGACGCGCTGTGCACCTCGCTCGCGCGCCAGATGCCGGTGCTCGCGCGCCTGGGCGCGGCGCCGGCGATCGTCGAGGATTCGGCCGACCTCTTTCGCGAGGCCGCCGAGCGCACGCTGGCCCTGGTCGAGAAGGACGAGGCCGTCTCGCCGCTCGCGCGGCTGGTGCTGCGCCACCTGGACGGCGACTGGTCCGCGGTGCGCGCCCTGGTCGAGGGCATGTTGCGGCGCCGCGACCAGTGGATGCGCCGGATCGAGGGCTTCACCGCCGATGCCGAGGTGCGCGGCGCGCTGGAGGAGGCGTTCCGCAAGGAGCGCGCACGGGTGATGCAGCGCGCGAACGACCTCATGCCGGGCGAGCTCGTGGGCGAGATCTGCCGGCACGCCCGCTACGCGGCGGATCATGCCGAAACTCCCTCATCCGCCTTGCGGGCGCTCGCGGACCTCGAGGGCTATCCGGCAACCGACGAGACGGGTGCCGCAGCCTGGTGCGCTCTCGCCGAGATGCTGCTCACGGGTGAGGGCGAGTGGCGCAAGACGGTCACGAAAACGCAGGGCTTCCCGACGGGCGGCGCGCTCGAGAAACGCGCGAAGGAGGAGATGGTCAAGCTGTTGAAGGAGAGGCTTCCCTCCTTCGACGTCGCGCGCGAGGCGCTGCAAGCCGTTCGCAAGGCGCCGCCCGCGTCCTTCAGCGACTCGCAGTGGGGGATCCTCGGAGCGCTCGTGGAGGTCCTGCGGCGCGCAGCCGCCACGCTCAAGGAGGTGTTCGCCGAGCGCGGCGAGATCGACTTCAGCGGCATCGCGCAGGCCGCGGTCGAAGCCCTGGGCGAGGAGGACGCGCCCACGGACCTGCTGCTCGCGCTCGACGTGCGCGTGCAGCACCTCCTCGTAGACGAGTTCCAGGACACCTCGCTCACGCAGTGGGAGCTCCTGAGGCGCCTCACCGCGGGGTGGTCCGACGGCGACGGGCGCACGGCGTTCCTCGTCGGCGACCCGATGCAGTCGATCTATCGCTTTCGCGAGGCGGAGGTCGCGCTCTTCATGCATGCGCGCAGCCATGGGCTTCCGTCGGTCAGGCTCGAATCGCTCACCCTTCGAACCAACTTCCGGTCGCAATCGGGCCTCGTCGACTGGTTCAACGAGACCTTCGCCCGGGTATTGCCCGCGGTCGAGGACGCGGAAGCGGGCGCCGTCCCGTATTCGGCCTCGAGCCCCCACCATCCGGCGCTCGAGGGCGAGGCAGTGCAGTGGCACGCGATCACGGGCCCGGAGCCGGATGCAGCGCACGAATTCGAGGGGCGGTGCGTGGCCCGGCTCGCCCGGGACGCCGAGCCCGGCACCGTGGCGATCCTCGTGCGCGGCCGCGCGCACCTCGATCGCGTGGTCCCCGCCCTCAAGGCCGCGAACGTGCGTTTCCGCGCGGTGGATATCGAGCCGCTGCGACGCCGGCCGGTGATCCAGGACCTGATGGCCATCGCGCGCGCCCTGTCGCACCTCGCCGACCGCGTGGCGTGGCTCTCGCTCCTGCGCGCGCCCTGGTGCGCTCTCACGATGGCCGACATGCATGCGCTGCTGGCGACCGCGCAAGACGAGGTCGATCCCACCCTCTGGGAGTGCCTCGCGGACCCGGCGCGCATGGGCCGATTGAGCGCCGATGGGGCGGCGCGCGCGGCGCGCACGCGCGAAGCGCTCGCGCCGTTCGTCGAGGGGCGCGCACGGGGGCCGTTGCGCGAGCGTGTCGAGTCGGCGTGGCTGGCGCTCGGTGGCCCTGCGAGCGTCGAGCGCCAATCCGACCTCGAGGACGCGGAGACGTTCTTCAACCGGCTGGAGGAGTTGGACGAGGCGGGCGAGCTCGTCGATCCCACGCTGCTCGAGGAACACCTCGACCAGCTCTTCGCGGCGCCGGACGTGGGCGAGGAGGCGCGCGTGCAGGTGATGACCATCCATCGCGCGAAGGGGCTGGAGTTCGACACCGTGATCGTCCCGGGCATGGAGCGCGTTCCGCGCGTCTCCGACCGGCCGCTCTTCCACTGGAAGGCGCGCGAGGACGGCTCCCTCATGATGGCGCCCGTCTTGCGCAAGGGCGAGACCGAGGATCCGGCCTACGACTACCTGCGCCGGCTGGACATCGACGCCTCCGACCACGAGATCGAGCGCGTGCTCTACGTGGCCGCAACGCGCGCGCGCAAGCGACTGCACCTCCTCGGCTTCGCGCGCATCAAGCCCGACGGCAGGCTCAACCCGCCCTCGGCGACCAAGTCGCTGCTGAGCAAGGCCTGGGATATCGTGGGGGCGCTGTTCGAAGGGGCGACGCCGATCGCCGAGGCTGCGGCGACGGACCTCTCCTATCGCCAGGAGCTGCGCACGCTGGACCTCAGCGCGCTCGCGGTGAGCGTGCCGGCGCCGCCCGGGACGCCCGGCATCCCCGATGCCGCGGAGGTCCCGCTGCGGTTCGACTGGGTCGGCGAGACCACCCGCCACGTCGGCACCGTCACGCACCGCTGGTTGCAGCGCATCGGCCTGGAGGGCCTCGAGCGTTGGGACGCGAAGCGCCTGGAGTCGCTCGGGCCTGCGATCGAGCGCGACCTGGAGCGGCGCGGAATTCCGCGTGCCGAGCGGGGCGCGGCCGCCGAGCGCGTGCGGCGTGCGCTCGCCGGCGCGATCTCCGACGAGCGCGGCCGCTGGATCCTCGCGGCCCATCCGCAGTCGCGCTTCGAATACCGCGTGCGCGTGTCCACGCCCGAGGGCGTGCGCCTCTTCGTGATCGACCGCATGTTCTCCGAGGCCTCGGGCGCGCGCTGGATCGTGGACTACAAGAGCGGCCTGCACGAGGGCAGCGGCACGCAGGCCTTCCTCGATCGCGAGCTCGAGCGCTATGCGCCCCAGCTGCAGCGCTACGTGGGCGCGTTCACCGGCGAGCCCCCGAAGGCGGCGCTTTACTTCCCGCTGATGAAGGCCTGGCGGGAGCTCGGCGGCGAGGTCGAGTATCCTCCCGGAAACACCCCAGGCACCTAGAAAGAGAAATCCCGCATGGCCGAAATCCTCACCCCCGTCTTCTGGACCGGTCTGCTCGCCATCATCGGCGTGAACATCGTGCTCTCGGGCGACAACGCGGTGGTGATCGCGCTGGCGGCGCGCTCGTTGCCGGCCGATCAGCAGAAGCGCGCCATCGCGATCGGCAGCGCCGCGGCCGTGGTGATGCGCATCATCCTCACCATCATCGCGGTCGAGATGCTGCGCTGGCCCTACCTGAAGATCATCGGCTCGGTGCTGCTGCTGTGGATCGCGGTCCAGCTGATGCAGCCCGAGGACGAGGACGAAGGCGGTGGCGGGAAGGTCTCGTCGACGCTCGGCGCCGCGATCCGCACCATCCTCATCGCCGACCTGGTGATGAGCCTCGACAACGTCCTCGCGGTGGCGGCGGCGGCCAAGGGGAGCATCGTGCTGCTCGTGGCGGGCCTCGCGATCAGCATTCCGATGGTGGTGTTCGGCAGCACGATGCTGCTCAAGCTGATGGAACGCTTCCCGATCATCATCACCCTGGGCGCGGGACTGCTGGGCTGGGTGGCGGGGGACATGGCGACGACCGACCCGGCGGTGAGCGCTTGGGTCGAATCCCGCGCGCCGTGGTTGCACACGGCCGCCGAGGTGCTGGGCGCCGGCTTCGTGGTGCTGCTGGGCTCGATGCTTTCGTATCGCGAGCTCGCCCGTCGCGGCGCGGAACGCGCACCCGAGACGCCTGCCGCGCCCCAGGTGGCACGCGTCGCCGGCGGGGCGTTCCGGCGGGTCCTGCTGGCCGTGGACGCCTCGGACAGCGCCGCGCATGCGGTCGAGTATGCGATCGGGGTGTGCAAGCTGAATCCGGCGGTGGAGCTGGAGCTCATCAACGTGCAGCGGGAAGTCTCCGGCGAGGTGAGCCGCTTCATCGACAAGCCGACGCTGGCGAGCTACCACAAGGAGCGTGGCGAGAAGGCGACGGAGCGCGCGCGATCGATGCTCGAGGGCGCGGGCGTGAAGCACGTCGCGACCCTGATGGTGGGCAAGCCCTGGGAGGAGATCGCCAACCGCGCTCGCGACGGCGGTTTCGACCACATCGTGATGGGTACTCGCGGCCTCGGTTCCTACACCGGCGCGCTCATCGGCTCGATCGCGCAGGGTGTCGTGGCCAACAGCACCGTGCCCGTCGTGCTGGTGAAGTGAGCTAGGCGCCCAGGTCGCCGCGCAGCCTCGCCACCGCTTCGCTCAGCTCGGCGACTTCGCGCCGCAGCGCGTCCAGCTCAGCCCGCATCGCGGCCACCTCGCCCATCTCGATCGCGGGCGCGCGCGACGCGCTCTCCGCCGTGGCGGCGGGAATCGCAGGTTCGCCGGAGAGCAGGTGCGCCCAGCGCGTCTCGCGCGCGCCGGGCTGTTTCGCGAGCTCGCGCACGAAGGACTTCTCGGCGAGCTCGTTCAGGAAGCCCTCCACGGCGAGGATGTCGCCGAAGCGGTGCAGCCGCTCGCTGTTGATGCGCAACTCCCCCGCGGTCTGCGGTCCGCGCAGGAACAGCACCGCGAGCAGCGCGATCGATTGCGGCGGCAGCCCCAGGCCCTTGCCGGCGTTCTGCGAGTAGCGCATGACGCGCCCGCCGCTCGACTCCATCGCAAGCGAGAGCGACCTCAGGCGGTCGAGCGCGGCCTGCACCTCGGCCTCCGAGGCGTCGAGGACGGGGTCGCGGCTGGTCTTCTGGTTGCAGCCGGCGACCAGGGCGTTCAGCGTGAGCGGATACGTGTCGGGAACGGTGTGCTGCTTCTCGACCAGCACGCCGAGCACGCGGGTCTCGAGCAGGGACAGGGCAGGGATGGCGGACATGCCGCCATCCTACCTTCAGAGCTTGAACTGCCCGAGCAGGCCCAGCACGCCGATGGCGATGAGGTAGATCGCGACGATGAAGTTGAGCAGCCGCGGCATCACGAGGATGAGGATGCCCGCGACGAGCGCGATGATCGGGCCGAGCGCAAGGTGGATGTTCACGTTGTTTTCCTTTCAGGTCGTTTCGAGCCATCGAACGAAGGCTTCGAGCACTTTAGCCGGTTGCTCGATCGCCGCCATGTGGCCGCAGTCCTCGATCACGGTCAGACGCGCGCCCGGGATGCCGTCGGCCAGTTCCTTCAGGAGCTCCACCGGCATGAGCGCGTCCTCGCGCCCCGCCACCACCAGCGCCGGGCAGCCGATGGCCTTCAGGTGCGGGCGGCTGTCGATGCGCCCGATGATCGCCTCCTGCTGGCGGCGGAATGCCTCCTTGCCCACGGCGAGCGCCATCTCGCCGATCGTGCCGGTGAGCGATACGTCCGCGAGATGGCGGGGAGCGAGCAGCTTCGGCGTCAGCGTTTCGATGACCGCCGGGAAGTCGCGCTCGGCGAGAGCCAGCAACCGCCGCCGGTTCTCGGTGGACTCGGGCGAGTCGGGACGGGCGTTGGTACAGAGCAGGGCGAGGCGCTCGACGCGCTCGGGGGCCTGGCGCATGACCTCGAGCGCGACGTAGCCGCCCATCGAGTGGCCGGCGAGCGCGAAGCGGCCAGGGGGAGCCTGCGACAGGGCGTCGCGCGCGAGGCGCGCCATTGTGTCCGAGCGCGTGAGGTCTGCGACGGAAGAAGTTACGCGCGGACCCAGCCCCTCGATCAGCGGCTTGAAGGCTTCGGCGTCCTCAAGCAGCCCGGGCAGGAAGAGTAGGTGGCGGGTCACGGCGGCGCTCCGGCTTGGCGATGCCGCCATCTTGCAGGAAGGCGCCGACGATCGCCGCCTCGTCGTCGTTCATGAGCGAGGGCACGTGGCCGCACCTGCGGATCTCGGTGAGGAGCGTGTCCGGGCGCACGTCCAGCATCGTTCGCGCGACGTCCTCGGGAAAGACCTCGGAGTATTCGCCGCGCAGCAGCAGGGTCGGGCAGCTGCCGCGATACCACGCGTCCCAGAACGAGAGTCCGGGCGCGAACGGGATCGGACGCACGAGCCGGGCGATGCGTGGATCGAAGTGCAGGCGCCAGCGATCCGAGCCGGGGCGAAGCGGCCGGGCGTGGTGGCGCGCCATCGCGGCCCATTCGGCGTCGTCGATGCGGCTCCAGTCGCGGCGCGTGCGGCGCAGGTGCGCCTCGACCGCCTGCAGCGACGCAAAGGACTCGGGAGCTTCCAGGTGCCGCGCGATGGCGCGCAACGCATCCATCGGCAGGTAGGCGCCGATGTCGTTCAGCACCAGGCGCCGGATCGGGCTGGAGGCCTGTCCCGCGAGCGCCATGCCGACGAGACCGCCCATCGACGTGCCGATCCAGTCGACCTGCTTCGCGCCCGAGCGTTCGATCAACCCTTGCGCGTCCGCGGCGAACCGCACCAGGTTGTACTCGAGCGGCGAGTTGAGCCACTGGCTGTCGCCGCGGCCCGGGAAGTCGAGGCAGAGCACGCGCGCGTCGACGGCGAGGCGCACGGCCAGGTAATCGAAGTCGCGGGCGTTGCCGCTATAGCCGTGGGCGCAGATCACCACCCGCGGGTTGGCGGGGTCGCCCCACTCGGTGTAGTGAAGCTCGTGCGGGCCGGTGAGGCCCGTGGTGCGGAACCGCTGGTGGAGCGGTTCGAGTCAGATGCGCGCGGCCTGCCGCGGAACCGAGACCTTGGCAACGGCAGCCGCCGCCCGCGTGCGCTGCACGGGCTTGTCGGCGGTGAGGCGGCCGATGCCGCGGATGACGGCGACGATGCCGTCGGCGATGGCGGTGGCGATGGCGAGCGAGCGCTCGGCTTGCGCGCGGCGGATGTGGCGTTCGACGGAAGCGAAGTCGGGGTAGCGCTTCTTGAAGCTCGTCATTCTTGCGTCTCCTTTTGGGATTCCTGCACCGGAGTACCGGGGGTGCTTTCCCGGAATCCGATAACTGAGACTGAAGAATAGGTATTATGTTGCAGTGCAACAACCGATTTGTTCTAATGCAACAGGTGAGAAAAACCGCTCCATGAGCGTCCCCGCCCCGAGCCGCCTGCCTCCCCTGAACGCCCTGCGGGCCTTCGAGGCGGCCGCACGCCACCTGAGCTTCAAGAACGCCGCGCGCGAGCTGCACGTCACGCCCGGCGCGGTGAGCCATCACGTGAAGCAGCTCGAGGACAGCCTCGGCATGCCGCTCTTCCGGCGCCTCACGCGCGCGCTCGAGCTCACCCCCGAGGGCCATGTCCTGCTGCCGAAGGTGCAGGAGGGCTTGCGCAACCTCGCCGAGGCGGTCGAGCGCGTGCGCTCGCGTGGCGAGGCACGCACGCTCACCGTCATGGCGCCGCCCAACTTCGCCGCGCGCTGGCTGGTGCCACGCCTCGGCACCTTTACCGACCGGCACCCGGGCCTCGACCTGCACGTGGCGAGCCGGCCCTCGATGATCGACGGCCGCGACGACCCGCACACGCGTCCGTCGCCGGAGTCCTCCGAGGTGGCGCCGGTCGCGATGGTGCGCTTCGGCGACGGGCGCTATCCCGGCGCGCGCGTGGACGAAGTTTTCTCGGCCGTGTACGTGCCGGTGTGCAGTCCCAAGCTGCTGCGCGGCACGCGGCCGCTCAGGAAACCCGCGGACCTGCGCTACCACACGCTGCTGCACGACGAGACCGTGCTCGAGGAGGGCGCGCGCCCGAGCTGGGCCGCGTGGCTGGAATCGGTGGGCATCACCGACATCGACGCCTCGCGCGGTACGCACTTCACCGACGCCTCGCTTTCGCTCGAGGGCGCGCTCGAGGGGCTGGGCGTGGCGCTCGCGATGAAGCCGCTGGTGGCGAGCGAGATCGACGCCGGCCGCCTGGTGATGCCGTTCAACATCTCTTCGCCCGCTTCGTACGCCTACTACCTCGTCACCGCGGAGGGCGCGAAGCCCGGTTCGTCCGTGGGGCAGTTCCGCGACTGGCTGATGGAGGAATCCGCGTCGGAGCGTTAGAAGGTACGGGTGGGGACGGGGTGGTTCCTTTTTTTGAGTTTCTTCGAAAAACTAATCCAGTGGATCAGGGTTGGGGATGGGCCCAACCGCGTTGGCGTCGCGTACCCTGATCCACTGGATTAGTTTTTCGAAGAAACTCAAAAAAAGGAACCACCCCGTCCCCACCCACGTGGCTATAACCAGCCCGCCTTGCGGAAGCGCCACCACAGGAAGGAATCGATGCCGGCCATGGTGGCGAGCGCGACCGGGTAGCCCCAGACGTGCTGCAACTCCGGCATGAACTTGAAGTTCATCCCGTAGATGCCCGCGATCAGCGTGGGCACCGCGACGAGCGCGGCGTATGCGGCCAGCCGCTTGGTGACCTCGGTGGTGGCCATGTTGACCGTCGAGAGGTTCACCTGCATGGCGGTCACCACCATGTCGCGCAGGCCGTCGACCTGCTGGCTCACGCGCAGCAGGTGGTCGTAGACGTCGCGGAAGTAGTCCTGCACGCCCACGCACACCGGGGGCACGCGGCCGCCGTAGAGCTTGTGCAGCACGTCGATGAGCGGCTCGATCGCGTGGCGCACGACCATCAGCTTGTACTTGAGGTCGTAGAGCTCGCGCAGGTTGGCGCGCGCCAGGTCCTCGGTGAAGATGCGTTGCTCGATTGCCTCGAGCTGTACCTCGAGCGCATCGACCAGCGGGAAGTAGCGGTCCACGACGTTGTCCATCAGCGCGTACAGGACGAAGCCCGAGCCCACGCGCAGCAGGTCGGGCTCGGTCTCGACGCGATCGCGCACCGCCTGGAAGCCCGCTTCGAAGCGGTGGCGGACGGAAAGCACGTAGTTGCGCCCCACGAAGATGTCCAGCTCGCCCACGTCCACGTCGGCGCCGCGCAGCTGCGGCACGTGCAGCACCGCGAAGATCGTGTCGCCGTACTCCTCGATCTTGGGACGCTGGTGGCCCCGCGTCGCGTCCTCGACCGCGAGGGGGTGCAGCCCGAACTCCTCCTGCATCTCGGCGAGCTCGGCGGGCTCCGGATCCTTCAGCGCCACCCACACGAAGCACTCGGGGCGCTTCACGTACTCGCTTACGTCGGCCTTGGGGATGTCGCCGAGGCGCTTGCCGTTCTCGTAGGCGACGCAGTTGATCAGCATCTACCAGCTCGCGGTGGCTTCCATGGTCACGGCGCCCTCGAAGTCGCGCGTCCACAGCCGCGCCGAGCGCCCCGATGGGTCGGGCATGCCGCAGGTGGAAAAGTTCGCCGTGTCGAAGAGCGGGCGCAGCGCGCGGAAGGCGTAGCTGCGCAGCACGACCCCAGGGCGCTCGCGCCGCAGCAGGTCCACGAGCAGCGTGGCGATGAGCGGGCCATGGACGACCAGGCCCGGGTAGCCCTCGACGCGCGTGGTGTACGGATGGTCGTAGTGGATACGATGGCCGTTGAAGGTGACCGCGGAGTAGCGGAAGAGCAGCAGGGGATCGGGACGGATGTCGCGATGCCACGCCTCTCCCGTGGGCGCGGGCACAGGCACCGCGACACCGCCGCCCTCGCCGCGATAGACGATGTCGTGCTCGTCGGTGAGCACCACGCCGCCCGCGTCGCTCACCTCGTGCCGGACGGTGACGAAGACGAGCGTGCCGCTGCGGCCCTTCTTGGGCGTGACCGAGACGATGCGCGAGCGGCGCAGCACGTCGCTGCCGACCGTGAACGGCCGCAGGAACTCGAGGCGGCTGCCGGCCCACATCCGTCGCGGCAGCGGCACCGGGGGCAGGAACTCACCGCGCGCCGCATGGCCGTCGGCGCCCGCGGCCGACTGGCGATAGGACGGCAGGAAATACAGCCAATGGGCGAGCGGGGGCGCCGGGTCGCCGGCGCGCGGCGGCGGGTCGTCGCGGTCGAGCAGGGCGGAGAGCGCGGCGAGCGGGGCTGCGGTCACGGTGTCGCGCCGCTCCTCCTCCCGGCCCACCCACCCGCGGCAGCTTTCGATCTCGGCATCCTGCGTCACGAGCCCGGGCTCCATCACGACTTCCCGGCCGGCGCGTCCCACGAACCTCCGAGGGCTCGGATCAGCGCAACGGTCGCAGCGAGCTGCCGCCCCACCAGCGTCACCGCCTGGCGCTCCTCGTTCAACTGCGCGGCCTGCACCAGCACCACGTTGAGGTATCCGACCGTCCCCGCCTTGTACTGGTTGATCGTGAGCGCCACGCTCTCGCGCGCCAGTCGCACGGCGTCGCGTTGCACCTGGTCCTCCTCCGAGAGCCAGCGTAGCGTCGACAGGTTGTTCTCCACCTCCTGGAAGGCGTCGAGCACCGACTGGCGGTAGTCTGCGACCGCCGCGTCGTAGCCGGCCTGGGCGATCCTGACGCCGGCCTCGCGGGCGCCGAAATCGAGCAGCGTGAGGCCCAGCCCCGCGCCCACCGACCAGGCGAGCGAGGACGAGTTGAAGAGGGTGGAGAGGGACGTGCTGGCGACGCCGCCGCTGCCCGTCAGCGAGAGGGACGGAAAATACGCCGCCTGCGCGATGCCGATGCGTTCGTTGGCGGCGGCCATCTGGCGCTCGGCGGAGGCGACGTCGGGCCGGCGCTCGAGCAGGCGCGTGGGCATGCCCGGCGGGATCTCGGGCAGTCGAAGCGTGTACTTGACCGGCTCGAGCGTGAAGGACGCCGGCGCCTTGCCGGCCAGCACCGCGATGGCGTGCTCGAGCTGCGCCCGCGTGGCCCGCAGGTCGATCTCCTGGGCCTGCACGCTCTTCAGCTGCGCCTCGGCCGTGACCACGTCGACCTTGGCCGCGACGCCCGCGGCATAGCGGTTCTGCGCGATGCGGAAGGAGGTGTCGATGGCCTTGATGTTCTCCAGCAGCAGCTCGCGCCCCGCGTCGGAAACGCGCAGCGCGAAGTAGGCCGTGGCGAGCTGCGCCTGCAGCGACAGGCGCACGTTCTCCAGGTCCGCGGCGCTCGCCTGCTCGCCGGCGCGCGCGGCCTCGACCTGGCGGCGCACGCGGCCCCAGAGGTCGATCTCCCAGCGCGCGTCGAGCGAGGCGTCGTAGGTGGTGGTGCCGCTGCCGCGGCCGCGTCCGGCGCGCGAGGCGCCGGCGCTCGCGCCGACCGTGGGGAAGAGGCCCGCACGCGCGGCGCCCACCGCAGCGGACGCCTGGCGGTAGCGCGCCTCGGCGCCGGCGAGCGTCTGGTTGGAGACCTCGACCTGCTCCATGAGCCCGCTCAGCACCGGGTCATCGAATACCTCCCACCACTTGCCCTTCGGCGACGCATCGGCGGGGCGCGCGAGCACCCAGTCCTTCGATTCCTTGTAGGCGGCCGGCGTCTCGACGGGCGGGCGTTCGTAGTTCGGGCCCACCGCGCAGGCGGCGAGCAGCAGGACGGCGGCGATGGGCAGGGCCTTGAACGGGCTCATAGCGGGGCGGGGGCCGGCTGGTGGTCGGGCAGGCCGAGCCGCCGGCGCGTCCAGAGGCGGAAGCGGTCGAGGTACAGATAGACAACCGGCGTGGTGTAAAGGGTCAGGAGTTGCGAGACGATCAGCCCGCCGACGATGGAAATGCCGAGCGGCTGGCGCAGCTCGGCCCCGTCGCCTACGCCGATCGCGAGCGGAATGGCGCCCAGCAGCGCCGCCATCGTGGTCATCATGATCGGGCGGAAGCGCAGCACCGCGGCCTCGTGGATCGCATCGCGGGGGGAGAGGTCGCGGCTGCGCTCGGCGTCGAGCGCGAAGTCGATCATGAGGATCGCGTTCTTCTTCACGATGCCGATCAGCAGGATCACGCCGATCAGCGCGATCAGCGAGAACTCGGTCTTGAAGGCGAGCAGCGCCAGCAGCGCGCCCACGCCCGCCGAGGGCAGCGTCGACAGGATCGTGATCGGGTGGATCGTGCTCTCGTAGAGGATGCCCAGCACGATGTAGACCGTGAGGAGCGCAGCCAGGATCAGGTACGGCTGGTTCTCCTGGCCCTGCTGGAAGAGGCGCGCGGTCCCCTCGAAGGACGCGTAGATCGAGGTCGGCGTGCCGATGCGCGCCATGGTGTCGCGCACGAGGTCGGCGGCTTCCGACATCGCCACGCCCTCGGCGAGGTTGAACGAGATCGTCGTCGCCGCGAACGTTCCCTGGTGCGAAACCGAGAGCGGCGCCAGCGTGGGCTCGTAGCGCGCGATCTGCGACAGCGGGACCTGGCCGCGGGTGGGCGACAGGACGTAGATCGTGGCGAGGGTCTCGGGACTCTGCGCGAACTCGGGCGCCGCTTCCATGATCACGCGGTACTGGTTGCGGTCCTGGTAGATCGTGGAGGCGATCGACTGGCCGAAGGCAAGGCCGAGGGTCGCGTCGATGGCACGGGTCGTCACGCCCAGGCGCGCGGCGGTAGCCCGGTCGATCACCAGCGTCATCTGCAGGCCGCGGTTCTCCTGGTCGGAGTTCACGTCGGCGAGCTCGGGCACGTCGCGCAGCGCGACGGTGAGGCGATCGGCCCACGTGCGCAGCTCGTTCAGGTCGTCCCCGCGCAGCGTGAACTGGGTCGAGGCATCGGCCTGGCGCCCGCCGCCACGCAGGTCCTGGATCGGGTTGAGGAAGAGGCTGGCGCCCGGCTCCATCGCGGTCGCGGCGCGGATGCGCGTCATCACCTGCGCGATGGGCTCACGGCCCTCCTTGATGGGCTTGAGCGCCACGAACATCTGCGCGCGGTTGCGCTGGCCCCCGCCGGTGAACGCGGTGACGCTTTCCACCGCGGGATCCTTCATCACGATCTGCACGAAGGTGTCGAGCTTCTCCCGCATCGCCTGGAACGAGATCGACTGGTCGGCGCGCACGAAGCCGATGAGGCGCCCGGTGTCCTGCTGCGGGAAGAAGCCCTTGGGCACGATGGTGTAGAGCCAGACGTTCAGCGCCACGGTGGCGAGGAGCACGAGCACCATCAGCAACGGCCAGCGCAGCGCCCAGCCGAGCGAGCGCCCGTAGCCCGCGACCAGCCGGTCGAAGGCGCGCTCGGACCAGCGCGCGAGGCGCCCGGGCTTCCTCTCCCCGACAGGCCTGAGCAGCAGGGAGCACATCATCGGCGTGGTCGTGAGCGAGACCACGAGGGAGATGCCGATCGCCACCGACAGGGTCACCGCGAACTCGCGGAAGAGGCGCCCGACGATTCCGCCCATGAAGAGGATCGGGATGAACACCGCCACCAGCGACACGCTCATCGACACCACGGTGAAGGCGACCTCGCGCGAGCCCTGGAGCGCCGCCTCGAAGGGCGCCATGCCACGCTCGATGTGGCGCGAGACGTTCTCCAGCACCACGATCGCGTCGTCCACGACGAAGCCGGTGGCGATGATGAGCGCCATCAACGACAGGTTGTTGAGCGAGTAGCCGAGGAGGTACATCGCGGCGAAGGTGCCGATCAGCGAGATCGGGATCGCCACCGCGGGGATCAACGTCGCGCGGCCGTTCCTCAGGAACAGGAACACCACCAGGATCACCAGGCCCACGGCGATGAGCAGCGTGCGCTCGACCTCGCGCAGGCTCGCGCGGATGGTGCTGGTGCGCTCCATCATCAGCTCGAGGTTGACGTCGGCGGGGATGGAGGCGCGGAACTCGGGCAGCAGCTCCGTCACCCGGTCGACCACCTCGATGATGTTGGCGTTGGGCTGGCGGTTGATGATCAGCATCACCGCGGGCTTGCCGTTGGCCACGCCGTAGTTGCGGCTGTCCTGGACGCCGTCCTCGACCCGCCCCAGGTCGCCCAGGCGGATCGGCGCCCCGTTGCGATAGGAGACGATGATCGGGAGGTACTCGGCAGCGGTCCGCGCCTGGTCGTTGGCGCGCACGCTCCACTGGGTGTCCGGCCCGTCGATGAAGCCCTTGGGCCGGTTCACGTTGGTCGACTGGATCGCCCCGCGCACCTGCTCGAAGCTCACGCCGAGGTTGTTCATGACGCTCGGGTTCAGCTCCACGCGCACCGCGGGCAGCGACCCGCCGCCGACGGTCACCTGGCCCACGCCCGCGACCTGGGAGATGCGCTGCGCCAGGATGGTCGAGGCGATGTCGTACATCTGCCCGCGCGTGTGCCGTTCCGAAGTCATCGCGAGGATCATCACCGGGGCGTCGGCGGGGTTCACCTTGCGGTAGCTGGGGTTGTTGGTGAGGCTCGAGGGCAGCTGGCTCCTCGCCGCCTGGATCGCGGCCTGCACCTCGCGCGCGGCGCCGTTGATGTCGCGCGAGAGCTCGAACTGGAGCGTGATGCGCGTGTTGCCGAGCGAGGACTGCGAGGTGAGCTCGGTCACGCCCGCGATGCGGCCGAGCGAGCGCTCGAGCGGCGTGGCCACCGTCGCCGCCATCACCTCGGGGCTCGCCCCGGCGACCGAGGCGCTCACCGACACGGTGGGAAAGTCGACCTGCGGCAGCGGCGATACCGGCAGCAGGAAGAAGCTCACCGCGCCCGCGAGCGCCACGCCGATCGACAGGAGCGTCGTCGCGACGGGGCGGTGGACGAAGGGCGCGATGACGTTCATCGACTTGCGTCACCTTTCGCGAGACCTCGTCCATCGCTTGCACCCTCTCCGTTGGGAGAGGGTTGGGGAGAGGGTTTGTTGCGGTTCCTCCACCGCGCCGCGCCGCGGTCGAAGTAGAGATAGATCACCGGCGTGGTGAAGATCGTGAGCAGCTGCGAGAAGATGAGCCCGCCCACCATCGCGATGCCGAGCGGCCGGCGCAGCTCCGCGCCCACGCCCCACGAGAGCATCAGCGGCAGGGCGCCCAGCAGCGCCGCCAGCGTCGTCATCAGGATCGGGCGGAAACGCAGCAGCGCGGCCTGGTAGATCGCTTCATGCGCCGGCAGCCCCTGCTCGCGCTCGGCATCGAGGGCGAAGTCCACCATCAGGATCGCGTTCTTCTTCACGATGCCGATCAGCAGGATGATGCCGATGATCGCGATGATGCCGAGGTCCTGGCCGGCGATGAGGAGCGAGAGCAGCGCGCCCACGCCGGCGGAAGGCAGCGTCGACAGGATCGTGACCGGGTGGATGTAGCTCTCGTAGAGCACGCCCAGCACGATGTACATCGTGACGATCGCGGCCAGGATCAGCAGCAGCGTGTTGAGCAGCGACGCCCGGAAGGCGCTCGCCGCGCCCTGGAAGTTCGTGCGCACCGAGGCGGGCAGCGCCATCTCCTTCTCGGCGCGCTCGATCGCGTTCACCGCCTCGCCCAGGGCGTAGCCGGGCGCGAGGTTGAAGGAGATGGTCTGCGCCGGGAACTGTCCGATGTGGCTCACGGCGAGCGGGCCGGTGCGCTCGGAGAGCGTCGCCACCGCCGAGAGCGGCACCTGCACGCCGCCGGTGCCGGGCACGAAGATGTCGTTCATCGACCGCGGGTCGCCGCGGAATTCGGGCTTCACCTCGAGCACCACGCGGTACTGGCTCGCCTGGGTGAAGATCGTCGAGACGAGCCGCTGGCCGAAGGCGTTGTAGAGCGCGTTGTCGATTGCCGCGGGCGTGACGCCGAGGCGCCCCGCGGTGTCGCGGTCGATGGTGACGTAGGCCTGCAGCCCCTGGTCCTGCAGGTCGCTCGCCACGTCGGCGAGCTGCGGCAGCGCGCGCAGCCGCTCGACCACCCTCGAGGTCCACTCGTTCAGGACGTCGAGGTTCGCGCTCTCGAGGGTGTACTGGAACTGCGTGCGGCTCACCCGGTCCTCGATCGTGAGGTCCTGGACCGGCTGCATGTAGAGCGCGATGCCGTCCTGGCGCGCGACCCGCCGCTTGATCCGCTCCATGACGACCGAGCCGCGCGGGCGCTCCCCGTGGGGCTTGAGCGCGATCAGCAGGCGGCCGGCGTTGGGCGTGACGATGGTGCCGTCCACGCCGCTGAACGAGGAGACGCTGGCGACCGCCGGGTCCTCGAGGATGATGCGCGTGTGGGTGCGGCTCCTCTGCGACATGGCTTCGAACGACGCGGACTGCGGCCCCTCGGAAATGCCCTGGATGAGCCCGGTGTCCTGCAGCGGGAAGAAGCCCTTGGGGATCACGAGATAGAGGATCGCCGTGAGCGCCACCGTCACCAGGAAGACGATCATCGTGAGCGGCTGGTGGGCGAGCACCCATTGCAGCCCGCGGCCGTAGCGCTCGATCACGCGGTCGAAGTACGCGCCGGTGGCGCGCGCGAACCTGCCCTGCTTCTCGGGCGGGACGTGCTTCAACAATCGCGCGGCCATCATCGGCGTGAGCGTGAGCGACACGAAGGCCGAGATCAGGATCGCCACCGCGAGCGTGATGGCGAACTCGCGGAAGAGGCGCCCCACGACCTCGCCCATGAAGAGCAGCGGGATCAGCACGGCGACCAGCGAGAACGTGAGCGAGATGATGGTGAAGGCGATCTGCTTCGAGCCCTTGAGCGCGGCCGCGAGCGGGTCCTCGCCTTCCTCGACGTAGCGCGCGATGTTCTCGATCACGACGATGGCATCGTCGACCACGAATCCGGTGGCGATGGTGAGCGCCATCAACGTCAGGTTGTTCACGCTGAAGCCGGCCAGGTACATGACCCCGAAGGTGCCGATGATCGACAGCGGCACCGCGGCGGCGGGAATGAGCGTGGCGGTGGCGCTTCGCAGGAACACGAAGATCACCGCGACCACGAGCCCGATGGCGAGCAGCAGCTCGAACTGGGTGTCGTGCACCGAGGCGCGGATGGTGACGGTGCGGTCGGTCAGCAGCGTGGTCTCGATCGACGCCGGCAGCGCCGCCGTGAGCGTCGGCAGCAGGCCCTTCACGCGGTCGACCACCTCGATCACATTGGCCCCCGGCTGGCGCTGGATGCTGACGACGATCGCGGGCGTGTCGTTCATCCATGCGGCGAGCTTGGCATTCTCGGCATCCTCGACCACGTCGGCGATGTCGGTGAGGTAGATGGGAGCGCCGTTCTTGTACGCCACCACGATCTGGCGGTACTCCTCGGGGCTCCTCAGCTGGTCGTTGGCGTCGATGGTGTAGGAGCGCGCAGGGCCGTCGAAGCTGCCCTTGGCCTGGTTCACGTTGGCGGCGTTGATCGCCGCGCGCACGTCCTCGAGCGAGAGGCCCGCCGAGGCGGCCGCGCGCGGATTCACCTGCACGCGCACCGCGCTCCTCTGCCCACCCGAGAGCGTGACCAGGCCTACCCCGGGCACCTGCGAGATCTTCTGCGCGAGGCGCGTGTCGACCAGGTTCTGCACCTGGGTCATCTTCATCGTCTTCGACGTGATGCCGAGCGTGAGGATGGGCGCGTCCGCCGGGTTCACCTTGCTGTAGATCGGCGGGCCCGGCAGGTCCGAGGGCAGCAGGTTGGCACCCGCGTTGATGGCCGCCTGGACTTCCTGCTCGGCGGAGTCGAGGGAGACCTTGAGGTCGAACTGCAGCGTGAGGACCGAGGCGCCGCCCGAGCTCGTGGACGACATCTGCTTCAATCCCGGCATCTGGCCGAACTGGCGCTCGAGCGGGGCGGTAATCGACGAGGTGACGACGTCGGGGCTGGCGCCCGGGTAGAGCGTGACGACTTGAATGGTCGGGTAGTCGACCTGCGGCAGCGCCGAGAGCGGCAGCTGCCGCCACGCCACCCAGCCGGCGAGCAGGATCGCCACCATCAGCAGCGCGGTGGCGACGGGCCGGACGATGAAGAGCCGGGAAGGGTTCACCGCGCGGGCCTACTTGGGGGCTGCGCCTTCGCGCTCGGCACGGCGCTTCTTCCACGCCTCGCGCTCTTCGGGCGTCATGCTCTCGAGGCGCTTGCGGATCGCCTCCTTGCGCTCGTCGGGCGTCATGCCTTCGAGGCTCTTGCGGAAGGCGTCCCGGTCACCGTCGGGCTTCGCCACCTCGACCTTCGCCGGTTCCGTCGTTCTTGTCTCGGCCTTCGGCGCCTCGGCTCTCGCCGGTGCCGCCGCCTTGGTCTCGCCCTTTGGCGCCTCGCCCTTCGGCGCCTCGCCCTTGGCCGGGCCGGCCTTCTCGCGTTCCTCGCGCATCTTGCGGATGAACTCCTGGCGCTGCTCGGGCGTCATGCCCTCCATCTTCTTGCGCATCTCCTCCCGCTTGGCCGGGTCCATGCCCTTGCCGCCGCCGCCGGAGGGCGCGCGCAGGCCCGCGCCGGCCTCGGTCACCTCGACCTTCGCGCCCTCGCGGATGCGGTCGACGCCGTCCACCACCACGCGCTCACCCGGCTGCAGCCCCGTTTCCACCGCGGTGAGCAGGCCCTCGGTAGGGCCGCTCGTCACCGGGCGCAACGCCACGGTGCTGTCGTCGCGTACGAGGTAGACGACCGTTCCTTGTGCACCCCGCTGGATCGCCGCCGACGGCACCACGACCGCGCCCTTGAGCACGTCGACCACCATGCGCACGTTCACGAACTGGTTGGGGAAGAGCTTGCCCTCGCCGTTGGGGAACTGCGCCTTCAGCTTGACCGTCCCGGTCGTGATGTCGATCTGGTTGTCGGTCGTGATGAGGGTGCCGCGCGCGAGCACGTTCTTCTGCTCGCGGTCCCATGCCTCGACGGCGGGTTTGTCGCCGGCCTTCAGGCGCTCCAGGATGCGCGGCAGCGTGTCCTGGGGGATGGTGAACATGACGGAGATCGGGTCGACCTGGGTGATCACCGCAACGCCCGCGGCATCCGAGCCGCGCACCATGTTGCCGGCGTCCACCAGCCGCAGGCCCAGTCGCCCGCCGATGGGCGCCGAGATCGAGGCGTAGGAGAGCTGCAGCTTGGCGTTGTCGACCTGCGCCTGGCCCACCTTGACCGTGCCCTCGAGCTGGCGCACGAGCGAGGCCTGCTGGTCGACTTGCTGCTGCGCGATCGAGTCCTGTGCCAGCAGCTTCTGGTAGCGCTCGAGGTCGAGGCGCGCGTTGTTCAACTGCGCGGCGTCGCGCGCGAGCGTGCCCTCGGCCTGGGCGAGCGCGACCTGCAGCGGCACCGGGTCGATCTGCGCGATCGTCTCGCCCTGGCGCACCAGCTGGCCCTCGCTGAAAAGGACGTCTTTCAGTTGCCCGTCCACGCGGGGCTTCACCGTGACGGTGCGCAATGCCGTGACGGTTCCGAGCGCCGTTTGCACGATGTTGATGTCGCCGCGGCGCGCGCTCACCACTGCTACGGGCTGGGGACCTCCGCCCCCGCCGCCGAAGCGCCCGCCCTTGCCCGCCTTTCCGCCCTTGCCTGCCTTGCCGTCCTTGGCCGAGGTATCGCCGGCCGGCGACGGGTCGCCGCGCGAGCTGAAGTACCAATAACCCCCGGCCACGAGGGCGACGAGGGCGACGATGACGGCCGGGATGACCCAGCGCGGGCGGGAAGGTGGATTGGGAGGTGGGAGCGCGCTCATGGAGACGGTTATTTTTCGAGTTCGTTACATTTGAGCAGGGTTGGGCCGCCGGTTTCCCTGCCAGTTGCGTCCAATTGTTACAGAGGAACGAGCGGCGGCTCCTGCATCGCGGCGATCTGCTCCCGCAGCTCCAGCACCCGATCCTGCCAGTAGCGGGCGGTGCCGAAGAAGGGGAAGTTGATCGGGAATGCCGGGTCGTCCCAACGGCGGGCGAGCCAGGCGGAATAATGCAGCAGGCGCAGCGTGCGCAACGCCTCGACCAGGTGCAGCTCGCGGTCGTCGAACTCGGTGAAGTCCTCGTAGCCGGCGAGGATGCGGCCGAGCTGGCGGCCCATGGTGGCGCGGTCTCCGGAGATCAGCATCCACAGGTCCTGCACCGCCGGGCCCATGCGCGCGTCGTCGAGGTCGACGAAGTGCGGACCGCCCACGCTGTTTCCAGTTGACGGAGTCCACAACACGTTGCCCGCGTGGCAGTCGCCGTGAAGGCGCAGCGCGCCGACCTTGCCCGCGCGCGCGTAGCAGTGCCAGACGCCCTCCAGGGCGAGCCTGGCCGCCTGGCGCCACGGCTCGTCGAGCTCGGGCGGGATGAGGCCGCTTGCCAGCAGGAAGTCGCGCGGCTCCTCGCCGAACGACGCGATGTCGATGGTCGGGCGATGGGCGAAGGGGCGCACGCGGCCCACGGCATGGATGCGTCCGATGAAGCGTCCCAGCCACTCGAGCGTTTCGCGATCCTCGAGCTCGGGAGCGCGCCCGCCGCGGCGCGGGAACACCGCGAGGCGGAAGCCCTCGGCCTGCAGCAGCGTGCGGCCGCCGAACTCGCTCGGCGCCACGATCGGAATCTCGGCATCGGCCAGCTCGCGCGCAAAGGCGTGCTCCTCGAGGATCTGGGCGTCGCTCCATCGCTCCGGCCGGTAGAACTTGGCCACCACCAGGCTTGCCGCGCCGTCCGCATCCTCGATGCCGACCTGGTAGACGCGATTCTCGTAGCTGTTGAGCGCAAGCAGGCGCCCGTCGCAGCGCAGGCCTGTCGATTCGATCGCGTTCAGGACCACGTCGGGCGTGAGGCGGGAGTACGGATGCAGGTCTGTCATCCCGCATGATACCTGCCGCGCTCCCATAACCCCTTCATCCATAGGGGTTTTCCTCGCATGTTAAGATCGCCGCCAATCTCACGCGAGGAGCCACGACGATGAAAAATCCGCTCGATTCCCTCTGGGGCACCGTGATCTCGGGACTCGTCCTGACCGTGGTGCTGTTCTTTCTCGCCAAGACGATGATGGGAGGCTGACATGGGCGACTTCATCGTTTACGGGCTCGGTCGTTGGCTGCACATCATGGCGGGCGTCATGTGGATCGGCCTGCTCTACTACTTCAACTTCGTGCAGGTGGACGCGCTGAAGGCCGCCGCGGCCGACCAGCCGCCCACGGGCGCGGGCATCACCAAGCACGTGGCGCCGCGGGCGCTCTTCTTCTTCCGCTGGGCCGCGGTCGTGACCGTGCTCGCGGGCCTGATGATCCTGGGCGGGCGCGTCGACGATGCGCTCTTCTTCAAGGATCGCGCCTACGTGCCCACCGGGATCGGCGGCTGGCTCGGCGTCATCACGTTGTTCAACGTCTGGCTGCTCACCCGGCCCAACCGGAAGCAG
>Ga0111539_10002588_pt1 | contig 23957 bp, 21 predicted proteins | sample RhiMethybrSRZTD1_FD_79667 | JGI IMG/M metagenome (GOLD analysis project Ga0111539, IMG submission 79667) | Populus rhizosphere microbial communities from Tennessee, USA - Rhizosphere MetaG P. TD hybrid SRZTD1 (version 2) (version 2) | ecosystem: Host-associated > Plants > Roots > Rhizosphere >...
CAACAGTGTGGTTGGCGTTGGAGGTTGCCGCGGCGTTGTTGATTGTCGCGTCCGCGTTCACCGGACATCGCGCGGTGCTGGGGTTGTGAAAAATGACCACTGACCACCGACCACTGCACCACTGACCACTTTCCCGTTTTCCTGCTGGGGAAGAGGCAAGTTGTCAGTGGTGCAGTGGTCGGTGGTCAGTGGTCATCTTTCAGACACTACATACCGCGAAGAATATCGAAACCCAGGTACACGCCGAACATGCAGCTGAACAATCCCGCCGTCGCCTGAATGAAGTGGTAGCCGGTCGTGGTCCGACTCGAAATCCAGCGTAAGGGCAAAGAGAGGAGCAAGCTTACGATTAGCATGCCAACAATGCTCCCGACGCCAAAGATCACGATATAAACCAGCCCCTGTAGCGGCGAACGAATCGTTGAAAAGACCAACAGCATCAGGGCGCCGGTTCCTGCAGCGCCGTGCACCATTCCGACCAGCAAGGGCCGAAGCCCCACATGCAACCATCCCGAGTGCTCTTCCGACTTCCCCGGCAGATGAACGTGCCAGTGTGTGTGCGGGGCCTTCCCGGAAACGTGACTGTGGGGGTGTCGATGAAGACGAAAACTTTCTTTCCAGGCTTTGTGCAGGACGCGGGCTCCGAGCAGGACCAGCATTGCGGCGACGCCAAATTCAAGCCATCCACCGAACGAATCGGAGATGTTCACTTTGAGAAGCAGGATAATGCCACCGGCGGTGGCGAGAGAAAGGGTGTGACCGGCCCCCCAGAACAGGCCGATCCAGCAACTGCGAAGAAGGCTTTTCTCCCGGCTGACGAACGTCGTAACAGCGACGACGTGATCCGCGTCAGTGGCGTGTTTCAGACCGAGAAGGAATCCCAGGCTCAGGATGACGAATAGCGACGATTCCACTTGCCGCTACTTACCGCCGGTCCTCTCCGCGGACAAGTTCTTGTCCTTCGGTGTGCTCAAATAGCCGATGATGCGATCCTTTTCGACCCTGTTCACAACAACTTCGTAGCGAAGCGCTTCCTTGCCTACAAGGAACTGGACGGGCTCGTTGGCGAGTCTGTCCTTCTTCTCGAGCGACTTGTCGTCCACCTGGATGATGATCCCGTACCTTTGTTTCTTGACGTCGGCGTCTCGCAACTCCAGACGAATGTCACCGACCCGCGTCATTTCGTTCTTCTTGCCCTTCGCAATACTGAATTCCACGAAGGTCCGCTCACCCTTTAGGCGTAGCGCGGCGAGTTCGGACGAATTTTTTGCGATTTGATCGCTCAGGACATTCTTGACGTCGACTAGATCTCTGCGACTTGCCGCAAGATCCTGTCGCGTCACTTCAAGATTCGAAGCAACAGTCTTCACCTCGCCGGATACGTTCCCGATCTTCGAATCCGACTCCTTTTGGACTGCCTCAACCTTCGAGGTTGCCTCAGCGCGAGCCGCCGCGACGTTCGCCGCAACTTCTTCGGAGTCTGCCTTTTTGGCGACCGCACTTGCCAGTTGGGCTTGCTCGGCCTGTGTCCTCTCCTGATCCTTCCGCAGCTTTTCCGCCAGAGCACGAGCCGAGGCCAGTTCCTGGTTGGTCACGCCGACGTGTTTGGTCACCACTTCGACGTCGGACTTCAGCGCTGTATCCGCAGCCTGAAGCTTCGAGACGTCGTCCTGGAACTTTGCTTCGAGTTCCGCAACCCGCTTCTCAAGCGTAGACTTAGCAGAATACTGGGTGTAGGCGACACCGGCTATAGCGACAACGATCGCGATCAATGCGATCGGCATCAAAAGGGTTCGTCTTTCGGTAGGAGGTGGGGGTTGTAGGGGCCCTCCCTCGCGGGGTCTCAGGCTTGACATGGAGTCCGAATTCCTTTCTTTGGCGGTGGCGCCAAACAGTCTTATTATCCACAGTTTGCTTATTGGACAGGAGAAATTCCAAGATTGTGAGCAAGCGGAAGAAAGCTTCGACAACTGCTGAAGACGGCTTCCGGATTGAACGCGACTCGATGGGCGAGATGCGCGTCCCGGCCGATGCGCTGTATGGCGCTCAAACCCAGCGGGCGGTCCAAAACTTTCCGATCAGCCAGCTTCGGTTCCCACGCGAATTCATACGAGCGTTAGGTTGGATCAAGTTGGCAGCCGCACGAGCCAATATGGATCTGGGTTTACTGGACCGCAAACTCGGCGCGGCCGTTGTGAAAGCGGCCCAGGAAGTTGTCGATGGACAGCTCGACTCACAGTTTGTTCTGGATATCTTTCAGACCGGATCCGGAACCTCCACAAACATGAATGCCAATGAAGTGATTTCCAACCGTGCGATTCAAATGCTGGGAGGAGTCGTCGGTTCCAGGTCGCCTGTCCACCCCAACGATCACGTCAATCTTGGTCAATCGAGCAACGATGTCATTCCCACGGCGATGCATGTTGCTGCCCTGGATGCGATCGAGCACGTGCTAATACCTGCCCTGCGAAACCTTCAGGTTGCATTGGAAGCCAAAGCGAAGGAATTCGACGGCATCGTCAAAATCGGAAGGACTCATCTCCAGGATGCCACCCCGGTCCGTCTTGGACAGGAGTTTGGAGGGTACGCCCGCCAGGTCGAGCTTGGGATTGCGCGACTGGGCAAGCTCCGGGACACTCTGGGTGAACTGCCCCTGGGTGGTACCGCCGTGGGTACCGGTATCAATACGGATCCAGCCTTTCCTGCCGCGGCAATCCGATACATTTCAAAGTTTACGGGGTTGCGATTTACGGAGGCTCGGAACCATTTCGAGGCGCAGAGCGCCAAGGATGCCATCGTCGAAGCCAGCGGCGCACTGAAGACCATTGCTGTCAGTTTGACGAAAATCGCCAATGATGTGCGATGGCTGGGTTCAGGTCCGCGATGCGGAATTGGGGAAATCACGATTCCGGAAACGCAGCCGGGTTCATCCATCATGCCTGGCAAAGTGAATCCCGTGATCGCTGAGTCCCTTCTGATGGTTGCAGCTCAAGTGATTGGCAATGATGCGGCCATTACGATCGGGGGACAGGCGGGTGCGTTCGAGCTCAATGTCATGATGCCGGTAATGGCTCACAACCTCCTGGAATCGATGCGCCTGCTGGCGGCATCCGCGAACAACTTCACCGATAAGTGTGTTTCGGGAATCGTTGCCAATGTCGAGCGATGCAACGAGTTGGTCGAGGTGAGCCTCGCAATGTGTACGGCGTTAGCGCCTGAGATTGGGTATGATCAGGCGGCTGCCATAGCAAAAGAGTCCTATAAGACAGGCAAGACCGTGCGGGAGATTGCGTTGCAAAAGAAGATTCTGCCTGCCAAACGACTGAACGAAATTCTTGATCCCCTTCGGATGACGAAGCCGGGCATCGCGGCGAAAGGCGAGTAACTCGATGGATGAACGCCAATTCTTTAACGAAAAGACCGAAACCCAGCCACAGAACCTCAGTTGTCCGATGTGTAAGCAGGTGGCGGACTATCAGATACGCTGGATTCGCAGGACAAAAAAGACTTCATTGCCTCCAGGTGCAAATGAAGAGGACCGGGCACGTTTCAAGAAGGCCCGTGATTACATGATTCGACTCGACGACGTCGTCAGTTGTTCGAAGTGCCGCAGGAGAATCGAAATCTCGAGTAAGAGCGTCGTGCTTTTGTAACATTCGCGACGGATTACACAGATGCCGGGGCATCCGTGTAATCCGCGGCAAAAAACGACTTACTTCCTGACGTATTCCTTTAGTCCCGCTGCCGACGGTTTCATCGCCTTGTCGCCCTTTTTCCAGTTTGCCGGACAGACTTCGCCGTGTTGCTCCGAGTAGTCCACCGCGTCGAGGAGGCGCAAAACCTCCGCGATGTTACGGCCGAGATCGAGATGGTTGATCGTGGAATGCTTCAGAACTCCATCCTTATTGATGATGAAGAGGCCGCGCAGGGCGATGCCCGGACCTTCCAACAACACGCCGTAGTCTCTGGCAATTTGTTTGTTCAGATCGGAAAGAAGCGGATAGTTCACTCCTTGAATACCGCCGTCCTCTCGAGGGGTATTGGCCCACGCGTGATGTGTGAACTTGGAGTCCACGGATACGCCGATCACCTCGGTATTCCGCTTCTTGAATTCCTCCAGGCTGTCGGCAAAAGCGAGAATCTCCGTCGGGCAGACAAAAGTGAAGTCGAGGGGATAGAAAAACAGAACAACTTTCTTTCCTTTGAACTGGCTCAGACTAACTTCTTTGAACTCCCCATTGACGTAGGCGTCAGCCTTAAAATCGGGAGCTGCTTGAGAAACGAATGCGGGCATTGATCGAAGCCTCCATTCCGTAGAGTTAAGCTTTTCAGGATACACTACTCCGCTGAATTCATCATGCGCATCGCCATACTCGGCTCCAACGGACAGCTCGGGCAGGACCTGACTTCAGAACTCGCTACGCATGAACTTCATGCCTTCACGCGAGCCGACTTTGACATCACCGATCACGGTCGTGCGAGGAAGGTGTTGACCGAAGCCGGACCGGAGGTGATCGTGAATCTCACTGCCTACCACAGGGTTGACGATTGCGAGCGTAATCCCGAGCTTGCGTACAGCGTGAACGCGACCGCCGTCTTGAATCTCGTTCGGATCGCGAACGACCTTGGCGCAAAGCTTGTCCAGTTCAGCACGGACTATGTCTTTGACGGCAGGAGCGCGGCACCTTACACCGAGTTGAGTCCTCCCTTTCCTCTGAGTGTCTACGCCAATTCCAGACTGGCGGGCGAGTATCTGGTTCGGACGGAAGCCCTCCATGCCGTGGTGATTCGGACTTGTGGGCTTTACGGGCATGCGGGATCGATGGGCAAAGGCGGAAACTTCGTCGAGACCATGCTGAAGAAGGCTCGGAACAATGAACCGATTGGCGTTGTGAACGATCAAGTCGTAACGCCGACATCGACGAAAGACCTTTCACGGCAGGTCGCCTTGCTGGTGGCGACCGACCATGAGGGTCTGTTTCACATGACGAATGAAGGTTCCTGCTCGTGGTATGAATTTGCGGCCGCCATTTTCGAGATCTCCGGGCTGAAGGCCGACCTTCGTCCGACGACAAGCCAGGCTTTCAACGCACCGGCGCGACGGCCGAGTTATTCCGTTCTCGAAAACCATCGCCTGAAGGAGCTCGGACTGAATCGTATGCTTCCCTGGCGAGAGGCGCTCGCCGAGTATCTCGGATGAATACACGCAGAGCCCGGCTATTCGTCTACGTTGCCTGTCTTTTCCCCTTCGATCTTGCAGTCGGATTCCTGCTGTGTTGCGCCCAGATTGTTGCGTTGCCCCTGATGGTTTTCAAACGTCCGCTTCCGCGAATGCCATCTCCCCAGACGGCAAAGGTCACGATTCAAATCCTGAACTGGGATGGGAAACACTTGCTCGAAGAATTCCTGCCCGGTGTTTTGGAAGCGGCCGGACCTCATCAGGTTGTCGTTGTCGACAATGGAAGCAGCGATGGCAGTGTGGAGTTTCTTCGATCCCGTTTCCCCCAGGTCCGCGTCGTTTGCCTGGATCGCAACTATGGTTTTTCCGGAGGCAATAATCGCGGCCTCGAGCATGTCACGACAGATATCGTCGTGTTTCTCAACAACGACATGGCCGTGGATCGGGACTTTATCGCACCGCTCCTCACGCCCTTCGCGGATCCAGCGGTGTTCGCCGTAGCTTCGCGAATCGTGATGGCCGATCCCGCTAAATCCCGTTTCGAAACCGGAAAAACTCGCGCAAGCTTTGAGGCCGGACTCTTCTATCTGTCGCACGACACGATTACGGCTGATGAAGAGATGCGCGCGTCGATGAACGTCTTCTGGGCCGGAGGGGGCGCGTGTGCCATTGATCGACGCCGATTCAGCACTCTCGGCGGTTTTGACCTGCTGTATCACCCGTTCTATGTCGAAGACGCCGATATCAGTTACCAGGCGTGGAAGCGAGGCTGGAAATCGGTGCTGGCACCCGGAAGCCGCGTCATTCACAAACACCGCGGAACGAGCGGACCGAGATTCGGTGACTTGTTCGTGAACAACACCACCCGCCGCAATCACTATCTGTTCGTTTGGAAAAACGTTACGGACTTCGGAATGTTGAAGCAGCACATCCGCGGGTTGCCTTCGATCCATGGGCGTGCCATCTCCCAGTACGGCGCAGCCTTCGAATACAGGGCATACTTGCGTGCGATCTTGCGATTGCCCATGGCCATCCGTCGCCGCCTGTCCAACGTGCGCAGTTATACAGCTTCCGATTGCGATGTGCTGGACCGGATACGATGAACATTCTGATGGTGACAGCCTATCCTCCGGTGCTGAATCGGCACGGGGGCGGCGTTCGAATGTTCCACAACATTCGTCTTTTGGCTGAAGCCCACCGCGTCCATGTGCTCTCGTTTGTGGGCGTTGATGAAGATCCTGACATCCTGGACGACATCCGGCCCTTCTGCGAGTCCGTCCAGGCTATACGACGAATCCCGGACTTCCGGCCGCATTGGCTTTCCGTAAAACCTTTCATGGTGCGCGAATTCAGCACGCCCGAAATGCATCGGGCTGTAGATGAAGTCATTCGCAAACACGGCGTGCAGGTGATTCAATGCGAGTACCTGCAAATGGCGCAGTTCCACCGTCGCCAGGTATTCTCGATTCTGACTGCTCATGAAGCGCAGTCCCGCAATGCGTACGAAGCTTTCGAAATCCAGGCTGAACCTTTAGAGAAGTTGAAGCTGTTCTATCGATGGATGCAGATTTTGCGCTACGAAGTCACCCAGATACGTAAATTCGATCGCGTCGTGACGATGACGAAGGAGGATGCCGAGTACTTGAAGTCTTATGCGCCGTCTGCGGATATCCGAGCCATCCCCATTGGGATCGACTCGGAGGAATTTTGTCCCATGGATTCTGCCGGCGACCGCGAGGTTAATGTCATTTTCGTCGGAAACTATCTACATTACCCAAACGTCGAGGCTGCACGTTTCGTGGTTCAGGAGATCGCGCCGAGATTTCCGAATCTGAAGTTCCTCATTGTCGGTTCTCCGACACCAGCAAGCTTGCAGCCGGGTAAGAATGTCGACCTGATGGGCTACGTGAAGGACACGCGAGTCCTGTACAAAGGTTTTGACACAGTTGTGATTGCTCCTTTGTTCTCCGGTACAGGACAGCGTGTGAAATTGCTGGAGGCGTTTTCGATGGGTTGTCCTGTGGTCACGACGTCTGTCGGGGCGATGGGATTTCCCATAGCAAGCGGCAGCCAGGCGATCGTTGCCGACACGATCGAGGAATTTGTGCGGGCACTGCAAAGGCTCGCCGGCGATCGCGAACTGAGGAAACGTATAGGGCATAATGCGCGCACCATGATTCTTGATGGCTTCACGTGGCCACGCATCGGCAAGGACCTTCTCCATGTTGTCTCGGAAGCTGCTGTTTCCCGTTAAGGCGGTCACATTCGTGTGGCGCTTTCTGGTGCTTCTTATAAGCACGGCGTACTTGGAGGGCAGTCGTGACAGGAGAGATTGACATCTTTGTCATTCTCCACAACAGCAGGAAATGGATTCCGAATCTTCTTTCGGGCCTGCGCGATATTACAGGTCCAATTAGAGTCCTTTTCCTGGATAACGCTTCGGTGGATGGAACGGTGGACTCCCTGGCGCTCGAAATTCCCTCGCTTCCCTTTCGCTCCTACGTTCTCCGATCAATTCATAACAATGGATTTGCGCGCGGTGTGAACTTGCTCGCGGCCCAGAGCACCACGGAGTTTATTTTTCTACTGAATCCCGACACGCGACTGGAGAAGAAATGCCTCGAAACTCTGCTGGCTCGGGCTCAATCGGACGAGCGGATTGGGATTTGTGAAGCAAGGCAGTCGCCGCGCGAGCATCCCAAGGCCTGGGATGAGACGACGGGCGAGACGTCGTGGTGTTCGGGTGCGGCAGCGCTCATCCGACGGAAGGCGTTCGACGAAGTCCAGGGATTCGACGAGAAATTGTTTTTCATGTACTGCGAGGATGTGGATTTCAGTTGGAGGCTCTGGCTGAGGGGCTGGAAATGCGTCTACGTTCCAACCGCGGTCGTGCAACATTTCACCCAGGACCTGGCTCCCGGGAAGCGTCGAACGCGTGAGAATTATTTCAGCTTCCGGAATTCCTTGTTTCTTTATTACCGCTTCGGCACGAAGACCGATCGCAGGATCTTTTGGAGTTTTCTGAACAGGCGGTTCCTGTCCCGGGCCTACACCTGGCGCAGTAAGGCCTTATTCGCAATTGCTTTGGTGGAGCACATTCGATATATTCCGGGCTTGTTTCAAAACCCGCGCAGACGCGACAACTGCCATCCCTGGATCCGTCTGAGTGAAACGTCTCTGTTCCGATAGTGCTTGTCTTCGATGAAGGACCTTTTAAGTGCGTAGACTTAGTGTTGTCATTCCAACGTTGAACAGGGCAGAGATGCTGTCGCGTACGATTGACCGGATCGAGCAACAAACGGTCGGACGCGACACTTACGAAGTTCTTGTAGTCGACAACAATTCAACGGACAACACACAAAAAGTTCTCAGCCAGAAGGCACCGACGTATTCCAATCTCCGAACTTTCAAGCAACCGAAACCAGGCGCGGCGCCCACACGCAACGTGGGAATTCGTGAAGCGGCCGGGGATTTCGTCCTGTTCATCGATGACGACATTCTCGCTGAGCCGGATCTGATTGAGAAACATCTGAAGTATCACGCGGAGCATTCCAGCTCTTCGATTATCGGTGCGGTTTTTTCCGAGTGGGACATGTCGACCGAGCCCTTCATTCGTTATCTCCGCGACAGAGCGATCTTCAACCCTTACAGCATCGCGTGCAACAGGCCGATGGACTTTTCGTACTATCACACCGGCAACGTGTCCACGAGCCGCAAGCTGTTGCAGGAAGTCGGCGGGTTTAACGAAGGGTTTCGCGTCTACGGAATGGAAGATATAGAACTGGGATACCGTCTGGAGAAGCGAGGGTGCCGGATGGTTCCGGGTGTGTTGGCCAAAGCCCGACACGAATATTTTCCAACCTACACCCAATTCGTGGAACGCTGCCGCCAGGCTGGATTTTCGCTGGGCAAGCTGGTTGAACTGCATCCGGAATTGCGCACACGTTTCACGGAAAACGGAAAACGGATTCGCCTGTTGAAGCGCCTGCATCCCGGATATCGCGTTTTGATGTCTGCCTTCAGTCCTCTCTTTGAAGGCTTGATTGGTTGGGAACGACGTCGTGGGACAGGAAAAGTTAACAGCGCTCTGGATCAACACTACTACTGGGCAATTCGATACCACTTCTTCTTAGGCTACCGTGAATACGTTCGATCGGCGGAGAATGGAAGGGCCAACGGCACCGTCCTTCAGCAAGAGGGTCAGAGAATCCCGAAGCTCGCCATTGAACGGCATGACTGATCAGCCAACGGACAACCACGTTCCAGTAACTTTTCTTGGGGCTTTCTCCCGAAAGCTCATTCTCAACACCCTTTTTAATTTTGTCGGAAGGTTCTGGAGTTTTGCGGCAACGATCGTTCTCACGCCGTTTATCTGGAGCCATCTCACTCCCGGCGAGTTCGGTGTATGGGTTCTGTTCAGCGCACTTTTCCTGGAGTCCCTTACGCTTCTGGACCTCGGATTCGGTTCTGCGTTCGTGAAGTACATTTCGGCGTTCCATGCCCACGAGGATTACAAAAGCATCAACAAGGTGATTTTTTCGGGAATGGTGTTTTACCTCGGCCTGGGGGGCCTGATCGTAGGAGCGGGCCTCGTGGTGAGGCCATTTCTCTTCGAGTTCTTCGCTATCCGTGACGCGGAGACTCCTTATCTTTTCGCGTTGATAGCTTGCGCGATAAGCAATATCGGAGTGATGTTTCTGTCGGTCTTTCGCGGCGCGCAGCGCATGGACAAGTCCAATGCGATTGAAATGGCGATCAGCATGTTGAACGCGGCAGGCGTGATCGTCGCGTTGAGACTTGGTCTGGGTCTGACTGGCCTGGCGATGAACGCTTTCTTCAATTCATTCATCTTGTTAGTTGTCGCGTGGTTCTCCGTGAGACGCGCCATGCCGCGGATTTCCATCGGCTTGCATTTCGATGGCGGATTGTTGCGTGAAATGTTTCGTTATGGTGCGCAGATCCTCGTGAGCCGTCTTGGCAGCGTCGTGTCCTTCAGAATGGACAAGCTGATGGTTGCCCGCTTTCTCGGACTCGCGACGGTGCCGTTCTACGAATTCAGTGCGCGTTTGTCCAGCATGGTGCGCACTTTGCCGCTTCTCATGATGTCGGCCCTTATTCCCGCGACGTCTGAACTGGGTGCGCGAAACGACAAGGGAAAGATTGTTCAGACCTACCTGATGACATCCCGGTATGTTGCACTGGTTACTGTTGGACTCGTCGCTTTCGTGGCTATCGAGGCGGAGTCTATCCTCAGGCTGTGGTTGGGTTCGGGTGTCGAGCGATCCGTTCCTCTCGTAAGGATTCTTCTTATCGGCTACGGAGCGAACGTTCTCGCGGGCCCCGCCAGTCAGACTGGTGCAGGCGTGGGCCGTCCCGAGTTCGATATGCGCAGCGCAATCCTGCTCACGCTTCTGACGCCGATAGCCGGAGTGCTGCTGGTCCGGAAGTTTGGGGTAGCCGGCATCGCGGCGGGCACCTCCCTGGCTCTCGTTGTCGCGGCCTTTTACTTATTGGCCGCATTTCATCGCAACTATCTCGGAACGTCCGTCGTCGGAATGATTCGGGACACTTATCTCCGGCCGCTGGCCGCAGCGTTGATTGGAGGTCTTGCAGTCCTGCTTTTTGGTCGCGCGTTTACGCCTGTAGCGCTGCTCAGTGAAGTTCGATACCTCATCCCGGTAAAACTGCTTGTGGATTTCGCGGTTTTTGCGCCCATCTATATGGTGTTTCTGATCGCGGTCCGGCAGGTCACGCCAACGGACCGGCGAAACTTCCTCGGCTTGATGAATTTTGGCTTCGAGTTTGTCCGGCATCCGTTCCGCGAATGGATCAAGATTTACCGATAGTTCTCCGGATGCACCAACCATGTATAAGGAACACAGGATCACAGTCGTGATTCCCTGCCTCAATGAAGAAATTGCCATTGATCGCGTGCTCGACGGGCTGCCTGCCTTTGTCGACGAAGTTGTCGTGGTCGACAACAATTCCACGGATCGAACCGCTGAGATTGCCCGGTCCAGAGGAGCCATCGTGGTGACCGAGTTAAGTCGAGGTTACGGACGAGCCTACAAAAGGGGCTTTTCGATTGCGACGGGAGATATCGTGATCACTCTTGATGGGGATCATTCCTATCCTCTCGACGCCTTGAGTTACCTGATCGAGGCATTCCTGCATTCCAAGGTCGGATTTCTTTCGGGTTCGCGGTTCCCGACCGTGAATCCCGACGCAATGAGTTTGAAACACCGCATCGGCAATCGTATTTTGTCTATCGTAATGTCTGTTCTGTTTTTACGCTGGGTCAGCGATTCGCAGTCTGGAATGTGGGTCTTCCGCCGCGATATCCTGCCCAGGATGAAGCTCACGAGCGATGGTATGGCTTTCAGCGAAGAGATCAAGATCGAGGCGATTCGAAATCGCGAGATCGGGTTTCGTGAAATATCGATCGACTATTCTCAGCGCATTGGTGAAAAGAAACTGGAACCCTGGAAAGACGGCGTTCGGAACATTGCATTTCTGATCAGGAAGAGATTCAGCTGAATGGCGAGAGCAAACGGCATCCTCCGCGAACTGAAGAACGTGTTCGAGATTGAAATTGAGGCCCTTCAATCCGTCATGAAGAACATGTCTCCGAGTTTTGCTCGCGCCGTGCAATTGGTCGCGGAATGCAAGGGACGGGTTGTTGTTACCGGCATCGGGAAGTCCGGAATCATCGCCAACAAGATTGCTGCAACTTTTACCAGCACCGGCACGCCCGCCGTCTACCTTCACGCGGGCGAAGCGCTGCACGGCGACATCGGCATTGTTTCTCCTGAAGATGTCGTGATGGCCATCGGAAAAAGCGGGGAGAATGCCGAGCTCTACAACCTTTTGCATTTTGTGCGCAAGATCGGCGCCAGGATCATCGCGATCACGGCCCGACCCCAGTCGCGCATGGCGCAGGCCGCCGACATCGTTCTGGAGTTAACGATTCCGCGAGAGGCGTGCCCGTTGAATCTGGCCCCGACCTCGAGCACCACGGCGACTCTTGTACTGGGCGACGCCATCGCTGTCGCGCTGATGAAACTGAAGAAAGTGTCGACCGCTGAATTTGCGCGCCGCCATCCCGGAGGGCAATTGGGCCGCAGGCTCTTGCTGGAGGTTCGCGACGTCATGCGAACCGGAGAACGAAATCCGGTCGTCAAACTGAACGACACCGTGCGGCACATGCTCGTCCTGATTACGGAGGGCCAGGCCGGCGCGATCTCCGTCATCGGCAAAGAGAAGAAGCTCGCCGGGTTCGTTTCCGATTACGATGTGCGAAAAGCGTTGGAGCGGGGCGACGCTTTCTTTGACCTCAAGATCCAGGACATGATGAATCCCAATCCCATGTTTGTGTATGAAGATCAAATGGCCGCGGAAGCGCTCGACTTGTTGCGATCCCGCAGGAAACCGTCCGCCGTCCTGCCCGTCCTGGACCGTACACAAAAGGTTGTGGGGATGTTGCATATCATGGATCTTGTTTCCGCCGGAATCTGACCCATGGCAGTTAAGGCAGTAGATGCCCTCATTCAATCGGCAAAGGCTGTCGTGTTCGACTTTGATGGGACGCTGGTGGATTCCAACGAGATCAAACGGCAGGGTTTCGACTTCGCCTTTGCGGACTATCCCGATCGGCTCGGAGAGATTCGGGCTTACTGCTACGCGTTCAATCACACCATTCGCGGTGAAAAATTCCGCCACGTCACCGAAAAGATCCTTGGCCTCGAATACACCGCGGAACTCGATGCGCACTTCCACAAGCGATACGCAGACTTCACGACGGACCGTGTGGCTGCAGCGCCGGAAACTCCGGGTACGGCGGACTTTATCCGACGGCTGGCCCATTTGCAGCCCGCACTCCTGTCGAGCACGCCAACGGCAATTCTGCTGGAGATCCTCGGGCGGCGGGGATGGCGCGACTGGTTCTCGGTCATCCAGGGGGCGCCTGTGAATAAGCGGGCCTGGCTCACGGGATTGCAGGCTGTGGTGAGGTGTGATCCGGCCAAGATCCTCTTCTTTGGGGACACCGATGAGGACGCTCAGGCGGCAGCCGAAGCCGGCTGTAGTTTCGTAAGAGTCGGAGACTCAAAGGGTTCGGGCAGCATCTGCATCAGCGACTTCACGGGATTGTAACCCGCGAATAATCTGCGTAATCCGAGGTTACTCTTTTCACTCCCCGCCGGTCTAACAAAGTCGCTGCCAGAGGAGAACGAATGTATAATTCCCCAATTATGTCCAAGAAAAATTGGAGCTTATTTGCCGCGACGGTAATGGCGGTTTTGGGACTGATGCCGGCACTCGGCCGCGCCCAGCAGGCTCCTGAAATCCCGGTTGAGGAGATCATCCGAAGGCTCGCTGAGAAGGAAAAGGAGTTCAAACTGGCGCGCGATAACTATGTGTTCCGCCAGGAAGTCCGAGTTCAGGAACTCAGCGATTCCGGCAGAGTCGCTGGAGAGTATCAGGCAACCACCGACATTTCCTTCGACGATAAGGGCCGACGCACGGAACGGGTGATTCGCGCTCCTGCACCCACGTTGAAGAGAATCAGCATGACCAAGGAAGACTTCGACATCATTGAGAGTGTCCAGCCCTTCGTGCTCACGTCCGATGACGTAGGCCAGTACAACTTGAAATACCTCGGCAAGGAGAAGCTCGACGAGATCAACTGCTATATGTTCGATGTCTCACCGAAGAGGATGGAGAAAGGCCGTAAGTATTTCGAGGGTAAGATTTGGGTCGATGATTCGGACTTCCAGATTGTGAAGACCTTCGGCAAGCCTGTACCGGATGATCGCGACAAGCCCGGAGGGAGCGAAAACCTGTTCGGGAAGTTTGAAACCTACCGGGAACTGATCGACGGGAAATACTGGTTCCCGACCTATACCCGGGTTGAAGACACATTGCAGTTTTCAACAGGGCCCGTGAAGATCCGCGAGATCATTCGCTATACAGATTACCGACAGTTCCAGACGAGCGTGAAACTTCGGTTTGGCGGAGAAGCGACCGACGAGAAGGACGGGGCCAAAACCAACGACAGCAACCTGGCGCCCGCTCTCGATCCGAGATTGAAAACGGATCCCAAGACCCAGCCCAACCCGAAGAAATAACTCGGTTAGCATGGCCCTTGTTCACTGTTCCGCTGGCGCCGCGTAATTGTCCATTACGGGCACTGGCGGGCCAGTGAACAACGGCACTCTTAACCCTCCGGTGACCGTTGAAATCCCTCCTGTTCCGTTTTACTTCTTGCTAAACTGTGGCCCGAAATTGGTTCATTTGTAAGGAGCATTTATGTCCGGCCATTCCAAGTGGCACAGTATCAAACACAAGAAGGCGGCTATCGACTCCAAACGCGGCCGCGCCTTTACCAAGTTCATCAAGGAAATCACGATCGCTGCCCGAATCGGTGGAGGAGACCCCGAAGGGAACCCTCGCTTGCGTAAGGCGATTCTCGACGCCAAGACGTTGAACATGCCTGCCGATAACATCAAGCGCGCGATCATGAAAGGGACTGGCGAACTGGAAGGTGGACAGCTTGAAGAGATTTTGTATGAAGGATACGGTCCTGGCGGCGTGGCATTGATCGCCGAGGTTGTCACCGACAACCGCAACCGAACTGTGAGCGAAATCCGCCATGTCTTCTCCAAGAACGGCGGGAATATGGCCGAGGCAGGCGCCGTCTCCTGGATGTTCAGCAAGAAGGGCTATATCGTCATCGAGGACTCCAAGTCCGACGAGGATACGGTAATGGCTCTCGCGATCGAGGCAGGAGCGGATGACTTCGTCCATGAAGGCTCAACCTACGAGGTCTATACTTCTCCATCGGCCTTCGACACGGTCCTGGCCGCGATAAAGGCAAAGGGAATAGAAGCCAGTTCCGCTGAGGTCTCCATGATTCCTCAAAACTACGTCAAGGTTGAGGGCAAGGCCGCCCAGCAGGTTTTGAAGCTGATGGAGGCTCTCGACGAACATGACGATGTTCAGCATGTTTACGGCAACTTCGATATCGAGGAATCCGAACTAGAAGCCGCAGTTTCCTGAAACACGTGCGAGTCCTCGGCGTCGACACAGGATCGCGTGTTACCGGATACGGCGTCATAGACATTAATGGCGCCGACTGTGTTTTTGTCGAGTGCGGCATCATTCGCGTCAACGTCGCCGATTCACTTTCACTGCGATTGAAGACAATCCACAGCAGGCTGGTGGAGGTTATTCAGCAATTGCGACCTGACGAGGCAGTTTTTGAAAGCGTCTTTCATTCTGCAAATGTCCAAAGCGCTCTCAAACTTGGACACGCGCGGGGTGTCTGCATCCACGCCGCAGCTGCAGCGGACCTTCCCGTTTATGAGTACTCTCCGGCGGAGGTCAAAAGTGCCGTTACGGGATACGGGCGGGCGGAAAAACCTCAGGTTCTTCAGATGGTCTGCGCGCTTCTGAAGATCACGGATGCGCCCAACTCTTATGACGCTTCGGATGCGCTTGCCGTTGCGATTTGTCACGCGCACACGCATCGTTACCGGAAGGCTATGGTGAGTACAAAATGAATTTCGCCGTCGTTTCTTCAGTTCTGGTCCTGACACTTCTGCCACTTCAACAACCGTTCGTTCGCTTCACGTTCTGTCATGAATACACCGCCGGCGCCTACGAAAAACAGTGCCTGGAGTTGCTGCCGGATGGCACCGGCCAAAGCCGGATGACGCGCCGAGGGTCAGGGGAAATTTCCACCGCTATCAAGCTGTCGGAACCTGCCGTAGATCGGGTGGCGTTGGCTATTGCCGCCACGCGCAATCTGGAAGACCGCCAAAAGTACGAGTCCAGGAAGAAGGTTGCGAATCTGGGGCGCAAGCTGCTGACCCTGGAGTTGCCGACCGAAAAAAGAGAAGCGGAGTTCAACTATTCCGACCTGAAAGAGGTAAACGCACTGGCATCACTTCTGGATGCGTTCCTCAATCAGCAAGTGTTGATCTCCAGCATGGAAATCGCGGCCCAATACGAGCGATTGAGTATTCCTGAGCGGTTGGATGACCTTCAGAGCCAGCTAAAGTTCGGGCGAATCGGAGATCCTCAGGGGCTGATCCCAGTCCTCGACAAGCTGATTCAAAACGAACGCATTCTCGAATACGCTCGCGACCACGCACGTCAATTGAAAGAGCAGATCATCGCTGCAAAGTAGCCAGGGACATTGCGACAGCGGACAGCAGACAGCTTACATCTCACATTAAGAAAACCCGGTCTTCCCAATGTCGGCTGTGCAATGTCTGCTGTGCGCTGTCGCAATGTCCCTGGTAGCTGGTCGGATGCTCAAATCCGTTAGGACTTCGGGGCGTTATAGCCTTTTTTGTGGCGGGCTTTCAGCCCATCCTTCTTGCCGTCTTTGTTCAGGTCGAGATCCGGTACTTCCACCTTCAACTTGTGAAACTTCCCGTCCTTCTTCACGTTAGTCGGCACGAAGGCGATGCTGTACTGATGTCGGAGCTGCTTGCTGATGTTGTCGTAGATGTCCGGGTATTCGGAGGGAAACCGCGGATAAAAGGCCATCCCGCCGGTTCCTTCGGCCAGAGAACGAAGCTGATTGTCTGCTGCGAGAAAGTCGATGTTGCCGAATGAACCTCTGGAATTCTCCGTGTAAAGACGATAAAGCTGACCCATGCTAACCGCGAAAATCATCGTGTCGGACGCTTCGGCCCGCTTCAGAACTTCCCCGTAAGTGTGCCTGCTGATGGTGTCGAAACCGGTAGCTACGACGAAAATTGCCTTCTTGCCATCGATCTTCTCCAGCCGGCCCAGCATCTCGTCTATGGCATCAAACAGAACAACTTCGGAATAGACCGCATATCTCAGGTCATTCAACCCCTGAAAGAGTTGATTCTTGTTTTTCGTGAAGTCTGAAAGGATTTCGGTGTGCAGATCAAACTTCACCAATGCAGCCCAGTCGTCGTCCTGCAACTGACGGGCAAAGCCGAGAATCGGGACAAAGACGTTATCGTAGTAATACGCGAACGTTTTGCTGAACTCGAACATGATCACAACCGTGAGCGGACTATCCGCGGGGCTGAAGCTCGAAATCGTCTGCTCGACTCCATCATCGAAGACCTTAAAGTCGCGTTTTTCGAGTCCGCCGATAAGAGTGTTGTTTTTGTCCACCACCAGGACATCGAGATTCACAACGTCGACGTCAATCGCGATGGATTTTCCCTGGGCCGCAGCGGGTTTGTCCGCCGGTGCCGGTAAACCGGCCCCCACGTCTTTTTTGGGTCCCTGGGCGGATAACGCCATCACGGCCAGAAGCAGCACTACGGCCGCTAACATTATTCGTAGTCGCATGGTTGTGATCTCCGGTGTTCAGCCTATCCGAGTGTTCCTTTACGGCGCAAGACTTTGATCTTCCTCTTCCACGACTGGTTGATGCCGATCTGGATCAGGGGTAGCCCGTCGGGCAACACTCCTATCATTCGACCCAACGTTCGATGAAACACAAGGAGAGGTGCCACCAGCACCAGAAGCGCTGGTTCATTAAGCACTTGGATCCCCTTAAAGTAACCGTTCGCTTCGAAGTCTCCGGCCCTCCGATGACGTTCGACCGCCAACCAGTAATCCAGCGCCTGCAGTGGCAAATCTGGATCGGCTGCGGCCTTGATTTCGATAACAACCAGGCGTCCGGAGTCGGTGATGGTCAGGAGGTCGATAATCTTTCGTTCATCAGCGCTAAAACTGGGGACTTGCGGATAGACGTGATCCTCCCTGACCGGCAATACGTCACGCAGCTGACCGATAAGATTGGACTCCAGCCATGCCTCCTCGTGAGCACGCGCGAGGGGATGCCTGCTGCCAAACCGCCGTTCTCGCTGGAGTTCCTCCAGCAAGGGCTGAAGCGGTTGACCCAGCGGGAAGCGGATTTCCTTTTCCGTCACCCGGGCGACTTCCAGTCCCCGAAATCGGAGCGAAACAGCCTGCCCGGCGATATGCGGAACGGCCTGCAGCATTCCCGGCGCCAGCGCGCAGATCTGCGCAACTTTGTCGTCCACTGCGAGTCTGACGTAAGGCGAGACGCTGGTCTGCGATCCCTTCCCGGTCAGAGACATTGAGGAAAGGACATCGCCATCCCAGCACAACCAGTCGCAGGCACTGCGTAGAAACGGCATTGCCTTGAGCCGGGCCGCGAGAGTCTGGTGTCTTCCCGCCGGTATGACAACGGCAATCCGTCGCTTAACGACACTCGCCCACTGAACGGCGGCGCGCATGATTCCGTTGACGACAGGCTGGGACTCATCCGGATCGACAGCAATAGCAGCATTCCTGGATCCGACAAGGAACCGTGGATAGGCGCCTCCCACTCCATGCTGCTTATCGGAATGCAGGATTTCCCGAATCGCCCGTGTTCCGAAGTGCAGAGCTAGAGCCGGCACCAGCGATCTCTGGAAGAGAATCCGGCGTCGACGCAGCTCCGCCGCGGAAGGGAGTTTTTCCCCGGAATAAAAAGTCAGAACATCTATCCGGCTTCGCAGTCTGGCTCGCGCGCGAACGCGCACGGCTGCAGCGTTCAACGCATCGATCTGAACGATCTTTCGCAGAAACCCTTTGAAGCGGAGTCTGGAGTCGTCTAGCTCGATGTCCGATGAAGCAACATGAACGAACTCCTTTCCGTTGATGGAGATTGTCCACGACGGTTCCAGTGCGAGGAGAATGCGGAAATCTGCGACCAGCACGGCGGCATTATAGCGGCGGGACTCGACGAAAACCCACGCCAGGCCTGCGTTTCATGAACGACGGCAGTCGAATTCTGTTTGGAGTCCCAATCGCATACAATGCGTCGACCGAGGAGAATGTATGCCTGATCTTTCCGCGTTTCGGCTGCGCCTGGCACGACTTTCCGAACGATGGCTTTCCCGAACTGACAAACTCCTGCCCCGGCTGATCGGCCATTGGCAATGGCAGGCACCGCCGTGGATTCCAGGCACGGCCCGCCGCGTGTCGGACTTCCGGCGTTACCTGAGCGCCGACCCGAGGCGCGCTATTGCGTTTACGGTAGCGGTTGCGCTGCTGGGAGTGGGGTTGGTCTGGTATTGGACTCGCCCGACCCCTCACTACGTGGTCTATACGATTACGGATCCGTCCCTGACGGAATACGACGAAAGAGGCATCAAAGCGATCCATCCGCTGCGCGTCGAGTTTGCGGAATCGGCGGCACCGTTGAAGTACGTCGGGAAAGAGGTAACCGAGGGCATCAGCGTGTCGCCTGCAATTCCCGGTGTCTGGTTCTGGAGTGACGACAAAGTGCTGCTCTTCACTCCCAAAGATGATTGGCCGGTCGGAGCAAAGTTCCGGGCCCGGATGGCGCGTTCCTTCATCGCCCAGGGGGTCTCGATTGAACACTACAGTTTCGACTTTAATAGCCCGCCGTTCTCTGCGCGAATTACCGAAAGCATCTTCTACCAGGACCCGATCGATCCGACTTTGAAGAAAGTTGTCGCGAGTGTGAAGTTTACGCACCCCGTGGACACCGCCGATTTCGAAAAGCATGTATCGATCACGTTGGCGAAGGACGCGGCCTATCTTGGACTCGAACCCGACAGCCGGTTTTTCACGGTCGTCTATGACAAGTTCGATCTGGGAGCGCACATCCACTCCGCCGCTCTTGCGATGCCTCGAGACGACACGCCCATGACGCTGAAGGTGGATAAGGGTGTCCGCGCGAAGCGAGGTGGAAATGAAACGCCGGAGGCCCTGGTTACGGTCGTGACGGTCCCCGGCCGCTCCAGCCTGCGGCTGTCGGGCGCACACATGACGCTTGTCGACAATGCTCGGTATGAGCCCGAGCAGATCCTTTTGCTGGCCAGTTCCTCGCCGGTCGCTGAAAGAGCTCTTACCGGAAACGTCGGCGCTTATGTGCTTCCGCTGCGCCATCCGAACCAGCCCGCGGAACAACGACGTCCTTACCAGTGGAATGATCCTGTCGAAATCGGAAAGGAGATTCTCGACAAGTCCGACACGTTGTCTTTGACCTATGTGCCTTCGGAAGACGGCGGCAACACGCAGCATGGCTTCAAGTTCAAAGCCCCGGTGGGTCGGTACATCTACGTTTGGGTGAAAGACGGCATTCAGGGCGTGGGGGGATACATCGCGGGCAAGCCTTACGTCGACACGCTCCAAGTCGAGCCTTATCGGCCGACGCTGAAGTTCCTGGGCGAAGGCGCTTTGTTATCGATGTCCGGAGAACGCAAGGTCGGTTTTCTTGTCCGAGACGTCAACCGAATTGAAGTAGAGATCGGACGCTTGCTGCCCAATCAATTGCAGCACCTCGCCCCGCAGATGTCGCGTTTTTCGCGGCCTGAGATCTATGAAGATCTGGAAGGAAAGATCGTCGAGCGTTTTCGCGATACACGCGACTACAGCAGCCAGGAGCAGGGCAAGCCGCTCTACGACAGCATCGATCTTGGGCCATATCTGCAGGACAGAACACAGCTCACCCGTGGCTTGTTCCTTCTGCATCTTCGTGCTACCCGATATCCGCGCGAGGAAAACAGCGACGGCTCAGCGAATCTCGGATTTGTTCCGGTTGAAGATCAGCGTCTGATCCTTCTCACCGATCTCGGTTTCATCGTCAAGCAGTCCAAGGAAGGCGGTCGCGACGTCTTCGTTCAGTCCCTGCGAACCGGAGACCCTGTGCCCGGCGCTCGCGTTCAGATGATTGGACGCAACGGTTTGCCTGTCCAAATGAGTACGACGGATGCAACCGGCAGGGCCCAGCTTCCCAAGCCGCCGACGGAACTGCGGCGAGAGGCAACGCCAATGATGGTGCTGGTCCAGAAAGACGACGACTTTTCCTTCCTGCCCTTTTCCAGCAACGAGCGGCAACTCGATTTTTCAAGATTTGACACCGGCGGTGTCGAGAACGCGGACTCGCCACAATCGCTGTCTACCTATCTCTTCACCGACCGCGGAATATACCGGCCGGGCGAAACCACACACCTCGGCCTGGTGACGCGGACTGCAGATTGGAGTGGTACATTGGCGGGCCTGCCCCTGGAAGTTGAAATCACCGACCCACGCGGTGCTTTGGTGAATCGCAGCTCATTGCGACTGTCTGCCGTCGCGCTCGAAGAAGTGGCCTACACCAGTCAGCCGTCTTCGCCCACCGGCACTTATCAGGCGACAGCATTCCTGGTAAAGGACCAGCGCCGGCGCGAATTGCTCGGCAGCACCTCGTTCAAGGTGCAGGAATTCGAACCGGACCGCATGAAGGTGCAGTTGACGCTGACGAACCAGACTGCGAATGCCTGGCTGAATACGGCTGATGTCCAACCTCACATGACTGTCGCTCACTTGTTTGGTGAAGCCGCCAGCGGACGGCGTGTGGATGGCGAGATCAGCCTGACTCCGGTCCTTCCGCAATTCTCCCGGTATCCGGATCATCGCTTTCAGATTGGAGAAGGCTTGAAGGAGCCTTATCGGGAAAACCTGCCTGCAGGTGTCACCGACGACAAGGGCAACGCGGACTTCAAACTGGACCTGCGACGGTTCGCCGGCCGCGCGTATCGCCTCAACGTGTTGGTGCGCGCTTACGAAGCCGAGGGCGGCCGCAATGTCGCCGCGCAAAACAGCGCTATCGTCTCTGATGCGCCTTTTCTGGTCGGCGTTAAGCCCGACGGAGATCTCAACTTCATTCGTCGCGGAACGCAGCATCAAGCGCATTGGCTCGCCGTGAACAAGACGCTTGAGCCGGTGGCCGCGCAAGGGCTCACATTGGAATGGGTGCAACGGAAATATGTCTCGGTGCTGACGGAGCAGGGAAACCGGACGTATCAGTATGTGTCTCAATTGAAGGAAATCCTGCGTGACAGCAACGGCGTGAACATCGCGGCTGGCGGCAGCAACTTTCCATTGCGGACGGACGAACCGGGCGATTTTGTTCTCATCTTAAGAAACGCTGCGGGTGCGGAATTGAATCGCGTCAGTTACAGCGTGGCCGGCCAGGCAAACATTTCCCGCTCTCTTGAACGAAATGCGGAACTCCAGGTTCAGCTGGACAAGTCGTCCTATGTTGCCGGCGACACCATTGAAATCAGTGTTCGCGCGCCGTATACAGGATCGGGACTGGTTACGATCGAGCGGGAACGCGTGTACCAGTACCGTTGGTTCAAGACGACGACAACCAGTACGGTGCAGCGCATTCAGGTGCCGCAGGACTTCGAAGGGAACGGATACGTGACCGTCCAGTTCCTGCGCGACCCGGCTTCCGACGAATTGTTCCTGAGCCCGCTCTCGTATGGTGTCGCCGCCTTCTCGTCAAATCTCGACGCACGCACTCAGGCTGTCACCTTGACTGCGCCGGCACAGGTGAAGCCGGGCGCCCCGTTGACGATTCGTGTGACTGCTGCAGAGCCTTCTCGAGCTGTTGTGTTGGCCGTTGATGAAGGCATCCTGCAGGTGGCGCGCTACAAGAACCCCGATCCGCTTGGCTACTTCTTTCAGAAGCGCATGCTCGAAGTGCAGACAACGCAGATCCTCGATCTGCTGCTTCCCGAGTTCAAGCGCTTTATCGCTCTTGCGGCTCCGGGCGGTGATGCCGATGGAGGATTCGCCCGCCACTTGAATCCATTTGCAAGAAAACGCAAACCGCCAGTGGCGTACTGGTCCGGCCTGATCAATGTCGGACCGCAAGGCAGGAACCTCACGTACAACGTGCCCGATTACTTCAACGGCAAGCTGCGCATTGTTGCGATCGTTGTCAGCGCGAAACGTGTGGGTGTGGGCGACGGCGCGACGGAAGTGAAAGGCGACTTTATCCTGACTCCTAACGTTCCCGCGATGGTTGCGCCCGGCGACGAATTCATCGTCAGTGTCGGAGTCTTCAATAACACCACGGGCGGAAACGGGCCCGTCCAGGTTGAAGCGCAGACCGGTACCGGGCTTTCCGCTGTGGGTCAAAACCGCGCGGACCTTCAGATTGAGGACAAGAAAGAGGGCGTTGCTGAATTCCGTTTCAAGGCGAATCCCACCCTCGGATCTGCTTCGATCCGATTCGTCGCTCGGCGTGGAACATCGGAAGCACGGATGGAAGAAACGACGAGCGTGCGTCCGATAACGCCTTATCGCACGCAACTCACGCTCGGGTCTTTCTCCGGAAGCCAGGAACAGGCCGACATCCATCGGACTCTCTACAGCGAGGAGAGACAGGTAGAGGCTTCGGTCTCGTCGCTGCCGCTCGTGTGGAGCCAGGGACTCACGGCATACCTGGATGGTTACGCTTACACCTGTACGGAGCAACTCACCAGCAAGGGCATGGCGGCTCTGATCCTGACCTCTCGTCCGGAGTTTGGAAATGTGCGCGGACCGGAGTCTCTCGCTGGTGCCTTCTCGGTGTTGCAAAGCCGGCAGAATGACCAGGGTGGTCTTGGTCTCTGGGCGTCTTCGCCGGATACGGCTGATTTCGCCACCGTCTACGCCGCGCACTTTCTTGTCGAGGCCAAAGAGCGCGGTCAGCAGATCCCGGCAGGTATGTTGGAAAACCTGAATGCGTGGCTGACTCGTTTCGCTTCAACACCAGCCAGTAGCTTGTCCGCTGGAAGGATGAGAGCTTATGCGGTCTATCTTCTGGCCCGACAGGGCATCCGCGCAGCGGCAGCAATTTCCAACGTCGAGCAGGAACTCACACGGCGTTATCCCCAGACCTGGCAAAACGATCTTGCTGCGGCATATCTGGCCTCGACCTATCGGCTGATGCAGCGGAACCTGGATGCGGATCGCATCATTGCGAATCTGA
>Ga0111539_10002589_pt1 | contig 23956 bp, 17 predicted proteins | sample RhiMethybrSRZTD1_FD_79667 | JGI IMG/M metagenome (GOLD analysis project Ga0111539, IMG submission 79667) | Populus rhizosphere microbial communities from Tennessee, USA - Rhizosphere MetaG P. TD hybrid SRZTD1 (version 2) (version 2) | ecosystem: Host-associated > Plants > Roots > Rhizosphere >...
ATCGCCTCGGAGAACTTCGTCAGCCGCGCCGTGCTCGAAGCCGCCGGCTCGGTGATGACCAACAAGTACGCCGAAGGGTATCCCGGCAAGCGCTATTACGGCGGCTGCGAGTTCGTCGACGTCGCCGAGCGCGCCGCGCTGGCGCGGGCGAAGTCGCTGTTCGGCGCCGAGCACGCCAACGTGCAGCCGCACTCGGGCGCGCAGGCCAACATGGCCGTCTATCTGACGCTGCTCAAGCCGGGCGACACGGTGCTCGGGATGAACCTCGCGCACGGCGGCCACCTGACGCACGGCCATCCGCTGAATTTTTCCGGCAAGCTCTACACCATCGTCCCGTACGGCGTGCGCAAGGAGGACGAGCGCATCGACTACGACGAATTGGCGCGGCTCGCCGATGAGCACCGGCCGAAGATGATCATCGTCGGCGCCAGCGCCTATCCGCGCGTCATCGACTTCCCCAGGATCCGCGCCATCGCCGATCGCGTTGGCACGCCGGTGTTCACCGACATGGCGCACATCGCCGGGCTCGTCGCCGCCGGCGTGCACCCCAGCCCGGTTCCGCATTCCGACTTCGTCACCACGACGACGCACAAGACGCTGCGCGGCCCGCGCGGCGGGCTGGTGCTCTGTCGCGAGCAGTACGCGAAAGACCTCGATCGCACCGTGTTCCCCGGCGTGCAGGGCGGGCCGCTGATGCACATCATCGCGGCCAAGGCGGTCTGCCTGAAGGAAGCGGCCGAGCCCGCATTCGCCGACTACCAGCGGCAGATCGTCGCCAACGCCGCCAGGCTTGCCGGCGTTCTCACCGCGTCCGGCTTCCGGCTGGTCAGCGGCGGCACCGACAATCACCTGATGCTCGTCGACGTCTTCTCGAAAGGGCTGACCGGCAAGGTGGCGGAGGCGGCGCTGGGCAAAGCCGGCATCACCGTCAACAAGAACGCGATTCCCTTCGATCAGAATCCGCCGATGGTCGCCAGCGGCATTCGCGTCGGCACGCCGGCGGTGACGACGCGCGGGATGCGCGAGAGCGAGATGGAAACGATCGGCGAGCTGTTCACGCGCGCGTTGAAGACCCCCGACGACGATCGCGCGCTCGGCATGGTCCGGGCCGAAGTCGAGCTGCTGTGCCGGAAGTTCCCGCTGTACCCGGAAGCGTAACTGCCGCCGTCGACGCGGTCTTCGCGCCGGGTGGCGCGCTGGCGCGGGCGATGCCCGACTTCGAGCCACGCCCCGGCCAGGTCGAGATGGCGGCGGCCGTCGCCCGCGTCTTCGAGCGCGGCGGCGTGCTCCTCGCCGAAGCCGGCACCGGTACCGGCAAGACGCTCGCCTATCTGGTTCCCGCCATCCTGAGCCGCGAGCGCGTGCTGGTCTCGACCGGCACCAAGAACCTGCAGGAGCAGATCTTCTTCAAGGACATCCCGGCGCTGCGCGAGGCGCTCGGCCTTCGGTTTACCGCGACCTATATGAAAGGGCGCGCCAACTACCTGTGCCTGCACAAGCTCGAGAAGCTGTCGGACGAGGCCGGGTTCGCGCCGGCATCGCACGACGTCTTCCTGCCGATGGTGCGCGAGTGGTCGCGGCGCACGAAGACCGGCGATCGCGCCGAGCTCGAGGATCTCCCCGAGGATCTCGGGTTCTGGAACGAGGTGGCGGCGACCGCCGACACCTGCCTCGGCACCGAGTGTCCCCGGTTCGAGGACTGTTTCGTCACGCGCATGCGGCAGGCGGCCGCCGAGTCGGACGTGGTGATCGTCAACCATCACCTGCTGTGCGCCGACGCGTCGGTGAGGCTGAGCGCCTACGGTGAAGTCATTCCCGCCTTCAGCCGCGTCGTCCTCGACGAGGCGCATCAGCTGGAGGACGTCGCGACGCAGTACTTCGGCATCGGCGTCAGCAACTACCGCGTCGAGGAGCTGGCGCGCGATGCCGAGCGGCTCGAGGTCCCGGACGAGAAGGCCAGGACCGAGCTCGCCAGGACGATCGAGGCGGTGCGCGACTGCGCCCGCGAGTTCTTCACCGACCTCGCGTTCGCCCACCGCGTCGACAGCCGGATCAAGAGCGAAGAGCGCGTGCGCGCCACCGCCGAGTCGTTAGCCGAGGTGCGGGACGCGGCGGCCGGCCTCACCGGCGCGCTCGACGCGATCGAGACGATTCTGACCTTGCCGTCGATCAAAGGCGCGGCATCCCCGTCGCCGGACGATGGCGAGACCGCGGACACGGATGCGGCGACGCTCGCGCGCCGCGCCGGCGAGATTCGCAACGACCTGCGCTTCCTGCTGCGCGGCAGCGACGACAGCTTCGTCTACTTCGTCGAGTTCCGCGGCCGGGGCGTCTTCCTGCGCGCCGCGCCGATCGACGTCTCGGCCATCCTGCGCGAGCACCTCTTCGATCGCTTCCGCACGGTGGTGCTGACCTCGGCGACGCTGACCGTCGACGGCGCGTTCGACTACCTGCGGTCGCGGCTCGGCGTGGCCCACGCCAGCGAGGTGCGGCTGCCCTCGGAATTCGATTTCCGCCGCCAGGCGATTCTCTACCTGCCGCGCCGCATGCCCGATCCGCGCGACGACGGCTTTTCGGTCGCCGCCAGCCGCGAGGTCGTGCAGCTGCTCCGCGCATCGGAGGGCCGCGCCTTCGTGCTCTTCACCAGCTACGCGACGATGCGCGCGGTGCAGGCGATGGCGGAGATGGCGCTCGATTTTCCAATCCTCGCGCAGGGGAGCGCGCCGCGGTCGCAGCTGCTCAACCAGTTTCGCAGCACGCCGCACGCCGTGCTGTTCGCCACCTCGAGCTTCTGGCAGGGCGTCGATGTCGTCGGCGATGCCCTGAGCTGCGTCATCGTCGACAAGCTGCCGTTTGCGTCCCCGTCCGATCCGATCACGGCGGCGCGGATCGACATGGTCCGCGCCCGCGGCGGCGATCCGTTCGCCGAATACCAGGTGCCGCTCGCCATCCTGGCGCTGCAGCAGGGGCTCGGCCGCCTCATCCGCCATCGCCGCGACCGCGGCGTGCTGGCGATTCTCGACCCGCGGCTGCGGACCAAGGGCTACGGCCGGCGCTTCATCGCCTCGCTGCCGCCCGCGCCGATCGTGCACGAGCTGGACGAGGTCCAGGCGTTTTTCTCGAACTGACGGCAATCCATTTCGCCAACCGCGGCGTCTATGATCGAGGAACATGCGCGCTCAATTCGCGTGCATCCTCATCCTCGCAGCCGCCGCCGCGACGCGCGCCGAGCCCCCGGCCGACCCGCTTCCGCTTCGACTGCACGGCTCGGTCGAGCCGGTTCGCAGCCACGCCATCGTCGTCCCGCGGCTTGCCGGATCGGGCGTCGGATCGCTGGTCATCGTCCGCATCGTCAAGGCTGGCGAGGCGGTCAGGCGCGGCGATCTGCTGATCGAGTTCGACCGCCAGGCACAGATCAAGACGGCGCGCGATCGGGAGGCGGAGTATCGCGACTTCGTCGAGCAGATCGCGAAAAAGCGCGGCGAACAGCTGACCGCCCGCGCTCACGACGAAGCGGAGCTGAAAACCGCCGAGAACGCCGTGGCGAGCGCCAACCTCGAGGTGCAGAAGAACGAGTTGTCGCCGCCGATCACGGCCGAGAAGAACCGGCTGCTCCTCGACGAGGCCCGCGCGAAGGCGCAGCAGCTCCGGCGGACCTTCGATCTGAAGCGGCGCGCGGAGGAGGCCGAGGTGCGCACGCTCGAGATCCAGCGCGACCGGGCGCAGAACGCCTGGCGCCACGCGCAGGGGAACGTCGAGAAGATGCGCGTCGTGTCGCCGATCGACGGGATGGTCGTGCTCAAGGCGACCTGGAAGAGCGGTTCGATGAGCGAGGTGCAGGAAGGCGAGGAGGTGCGGCCCGGCCTGCCTGTGCTCGACGTCGTCGACTCGTCGGAGATGCGGGTGCGCGCGCGGGTCAACCAGGCCGACGTCGATCGGCTGCGGGTCGGCCAGCCGGCGCGAATCACCCTCGACTCGTATCCGACGCGCGTGCTGCCCGGCCGGCTCGAGCTGCTCTCGCGCATCGGCTCGCCGAGCACGATGTCGAACCGCATACGGACGTTCCTCGCGGTCTTTTCGGTCGGCGAAGCGGATCCGCACCTGATGCCCGACCTGGGCGCCGCCATCGACGTCGCCGGCAAATGAAGCGAACCGTCATCGCCGCGGCGATTCTCGTTGCAGCCGGCGCGCTGTCGGCCGCAGGCGTGGCCGCCTTCCGGCGCGATCGCGCGTCGCGTCCACGGGTGCCGACCGCCGTCGTGACCAGGGGCACATTCGTCGATTTCCTGCAGCTTCGCGGCGAGATCCGGCCGGTGCGCTCCGTGGTGCTCTCGGCGCCTTCGAGCGGCGCCGACCTGCAGATCGTCGCGCTCGTGAACAACGGGGCCGCCGTCGCCGCCGGCGACGTGGTCGTCGAATTCGATCCCACCGTGCAGCAGCGCACGCTCGAGACGAAGCAATCGGAGCTGAAGCAGGCGGAGGCGGAGATCGACCGCGCCGCCGCCGAGCTGACGCGGCGGGCCGAGGCCGCCGGCAGCGAGCTCGCCGAGGCGCGAAAGAAGGCGGAGCGCGCGCGGCTGGACGTCGAGGCGAACGAGCTGCGCCCGCGCCTCGATGCAGAGAAGTTCGTGATCGTGCTGTCGGACGCGGAGGTCCACGTGCGCGAACTCGAGCAGAAGGTGCAGGGCGAGCGCGCCGCCGCCGCGGCCGACGTCGCCATCGCCAGGCAGAAGCGCGACAAGGCGCGCTACGACGTCGAGGAGACCGAGCGGATCATCGCCGCGCTGAAAGTACGCGCGCCGGCGGGCGGCACCATCTCGCTGCTGCCGAACCCGCGCGCCGGCGGGCCGTTCTCGCGCGCCGCTCCCGAGTTCCGGCGCGGCGACCGCGCGTGGTTCGGCGCGCCGATCGCCGAGCTGCCCGATCTGAGCGCGGTCAGGATGACCGCGCGGGTCGACGAATTCGATCGCGGCCGCCTCCAGGCGGGCAGCGCGGTCAGCGTCCGCGTCGATGCCGTGCCGGATCGCGAGCTGACCGGCACGCTGAAGGACATCTCGGTGGTCGCCAAGCCGGACTTCTCCTCCTGGCCGCCGTCGCGCACCTTCGATCTGGTCATCGACATCGGCCAGACCGATCGCCGTCTGCGTCCGGGCATGAGCGCGTCGGCTCGCGTCGAGCTCGATCGCATGCCCGGCGTCCTGCTGGTGCCGGCCGGGGCGCTCTTTCAGCGCGGTGCCGCGACCATCGCCTACGTCGCCGGAGGAAGCGCGACGGAGGTCAGGGCGGTCACGGTGCTGCGCCGCGGCCGCGATCAGGTCGCGATTGCCTCCGGGCTGCACGAAGGGGATCGGATTGCGCTGGCCGAGCCCGACGGCGCCGGGGACGGCAAATGACCAGTCGACAGACAGCCGGCGTCGTGGCGGCGGTCGCGGTGATTGCGGGCATTGCCCTCGCCCTCGGGTTCGCCGCGTCGGCGGCGGCGCCGCGCATCGTCCCCACCGCGCGCGTGCAGCGCGGCCGCGTCGATGTGACCGTGTTCACCAACGGCGAGCTCCGCGCCGCGCGCACCATGCAGCTCGTCGTTCCCCCCACCGGCGGCCAGCTGCAGATCGTCAAGCTCGCCGATCCAGGCGAGGCGGTCAAGAACGGCGATGTCATCGTCGAATTCGACCCGGCCGAGCAGCAGTTCAACCTCGAACAGGCGCAGTTCGATCTGCGCCTCGCCGAACAGGAGATCGCCAAGGCGGACGCACAGGCGGCCGTGCAGGCCGCGGCCGACGAAGTGGCGCTGCTGCACGCGCGCTACGACGAGCGCCGCGCCGATCTCGACACGCAGGCCAACGAGCTGGTGAGCGCGATCACGGCGCAGCAGAACCTGCTGCTGCTCGATGAAGCGAAACAGCGCCGTGCCCAGCTCGAAACCGACGTCGTCGCTCACCGGGCCGCTAGCGCGGCGTCGGCGGCCGGCCTGCGCGAGAAGCGCAACAAGGCACAGCTCGCGGTGCAGGTGGCCGAGCGCAACATCGCCAGCCTCAGGGTACGCGCACCCTTCAACGGCTACGTCACCATCCGCACGAATTTCATGGCGTTCGGCGGCATCGGCTTCCCGGGGATGCCGGAGTACCGCGTCGGCGATTCGACCTTCACCGGCCAGACCATCGCCGACGTCTTCGACACCTCGCAGATCGAGGTCACGGCCAAGCTCTCGGAGCGCGATCGGGCGAACGTCGCTCCCGGCCAGAAGGTGGAGGTGAAGGTCGATGCGGCGCCGGCGGCGAAGCTGCGCGGCACCGTGCGGACCGTGAGCGGCGTTGCGTCGCGGTCGATCTTCGACACCGGCACGCGCCAGTTCGACATCGCCTTCGACGTCGACGGCAGGGTGGAGGTCCGACCCGGCGTCACGGCGGCGATTTCGATTGCCGGGCCGAGCTTCGACGACGTGCTCTACGTCCCGAGGACGGCGGTGTTCGACGCCGCCGGCAAGCCAACCGTCTACGTGCGGGCCGACGGCGGATTCGCCGCGCGCGAAATCCGCGTTCGCGCGTGGACCGACAGCTTCGCGGTGATCGAGAACATCGACCCGGCCGCGGAGATCGCGCTGGTCGATCCGAATGCGCGCGCGGGCGCCCGGCCGCGGGCGCCAACGCCTGCGGCACCGCAGCGGGCCGCGCGATGACGACGATGGCCGCGTCCGGCGCACGACGATCCGTCCTCGCGCTGTGGCTGCCCGACGTCGGCAGAAGCGTCGACAACCTCCTCCTCCACAAGCTGCGCACGCTGCTGACGATGCTGGGGATGATCTTCGGCGTCGCGGCCGTGCTCGCGATGCTGTCGATCGGCGCCGGCGCTCAGCAGCAGGTGATGGCGTTCATCGAGGGGCTGGGTGTCCGCAACCTGATCGTCGAGGCGCGCGAGTCCACCGAGTTTCAGGCGTTCCAGAAGATGCGTCAGCAGTCGCCGGGCCTCACGTTTCACGACGTCCGCGCGATCCAGGCGACGGTGCCGGGGCTCGAATCGCTGTCGCCGCGCAAGCGCTTCTCGCCGGCCCAGGTCGTGCCGAAGCCGCAGGCGGAGCTGCCGGTCGCCTACGGCGTCGAGCCGAACTACCAGGAGATTGCCGGCCTGCGCCTCTCGGCCGGCCGGTTCTTCACCGCCGACGAAGCCGCGCGCGCCAGCGCGGTGTGCGTGCTCGGCGATGCGGCTCGCGTGCGGCTGTTCGGGCTCGCGGATCCTCTCGGCCAGTTCGTGAAGATGAACCAGCAGTGGTTCGTCGTCATCGGCGTCGCCGGACCGCAGGCGTCGGCGCAGGGCGACGCCGCCGGCGTCGCCGGCCAGGATCGCAACAACCTCGTCTACATCCCGACCGCCGCCGCCATCCTGCGGCTGGAAGACACCTACAGCCAGTTCCGCGACGAGATCGACGGCCTCTACATCCGGCTCGCTCCCGGCGCCGACGTCTCCGCCGCCGCGGCGACCGTGCGCGGCATCCTCGCGGCCTCGCACCGCGGCGCCGACGACTATTCGCTGGTCGTCCCGGCGGAGCTGCTCGCCGAGCAGCAGCGCACCAAGCGCATCTTCGACATCGTGATGGTGGCGCTGGCGTCGATCTCGCTCCTGGTCGGCGGCATCGGCATCATGAACATCATGCTCGCCAGCGTGCTCGAGCGGACGCCGGAGATCGGCCTGCGGCGGGCCATCGGCGCGCGACAGGCCGACATCGTCCGCCAGTTCGTCATCGAGACGACGCTGATCGCGGTCGGCGGCGGCGTGCTGGGGCTCGTCCTCGGGGTGGCGATGTCGAGGATAATTGCCGGCTTCGCCGGCTGGTCCACGATCGTGACCGGCGGGTCGCTGCTGCTGGCCTTCTCGGTTTCGGTCGCAATTGGGCTGGTCTTCGGGGTCTACCCGGCGACCAAGGCGGCCCGGCTCGACCCCGTCCAAGCCCTGCACTACGAGTAGAACGCCACGGCCGCAGATCGGGGTAAACTACCCCCTACGCGAGAGTTGCTATCTTTTCTCAGGAGGAGTTCATGGTCAGCCGATTGAACGGCCGGCTTCCGTGGCTGGTTGCAACGGTCATCGCGCTGTCGCTGGCGATCGCCGCACCGGCTTCCGCGCAGTCCACGGGGATGATCAAAGGGGTGGTCAAGGACACCAACGGCCAGCCGGTCGAAGGGGCGAAAGTCACCATCGACATGGTCGAGGGCGTCAGCCGCCACTTCGAAACCAAGTCGAACAAGAAAGGCGAGTTCATCCAGATCGGCCTGCAGGGCGGGCCGTACAAGGTGACCGCCGAGAAGGACAAGATCACCTCGAACACCGCGGAGGTGCGCGTCAGCATCAGCCGGCCGGCCGAAGCGAACCTGGTGCTCGGCGCCGGTGGACCGTCGAAGGAAGCGGCGGCGAAGAACGCGGAGTTGAAGAAGACGTTCGATGAAGGCGTCGCCGCGAGCCGCGCCGGCAACCACGACGAGGCGATCGCGAAGTTCAACGCAGCGGCGGGGATGAACGCCAACTGCTACGACTGCTACTACAACATCGCCTATTCGGAGTCGCAGAAGAAGGACTACGACAAGGCCGAAGCCGCGTACAAGAAGGCGATCGAGATGAAGCCGGACTACGCCGAGGCCTACAGCGGTCTGGCCAACATCTACAACGCGACGCGCAAGTTCGACGAGGCGGCGGCGGCCAGCGCCAAGGCGATGGAGTTGAGCGGCGGCGCGGGCGGCGCGGCGGCGGCGGGCGGCGGCAACGCCGACGCGATGTTCAACCAGGGCGTCATCCTCTGGAACGCGGGCAAGATCGCGGATGCGAAGAAGCAGTTCGAGGCGGCGATTGCCGCCAACCCGAACCACGCTGAATCGCATTATCAGCTCGGCATGGCGCTGGTCAACGAGGGGAACCTCGCCGGCGCGACCACCGAGTTCGAAACCTACCTGAAGCTCGCGCCCACCGGCCCGAACGCTGCGACCGCGAAAGGGATCCTCGGCTCGCTGAAGAAGTAGTGATCGACTCGTCCGCGCTCCGCGCCCGGCTGGAGGCCATCCGCTCTCGCATCGAGCGGGCCGCCGGCCGGGCGAAGCGCGACCCCGCCTCCATCCGTCTCGTCGCCGTCTCCAAGACATTTCCCGCCGACTACGTGTCCGCGCTCGCCGACGCCGGCCAGAGGGATTTCGGCGAGAACAAGGTGCAGGAGGCGCTGCAGAAGATGGATGCGACCTCCACGCTGCCGTTGCACTGGCATCTGGTCGGACATCTCCAGTCGAACAAGGCGAAGAAAGCGGCGCGGTTCGACACGGTCCACTCGATTGATTCGGCGGCCCTCGTCGGCAAGCTCGAAGAGGCCGCGGCCGCGGAGCGCCGCCACATCGATCTGCTGGTGCAGGTCGACCTGGCCGGCGAGGCGACCAAGTTCGGCGCGCGCGAAGAGGAGCTGGCAGGCATCTTCGCCGCCGCGCGCGGCTGCCGCGCGGTCCGCGCCACCGGGTTGATGCTGCTGCCGCCGGCGTTCGACGACCCGGAGGGGTCGCGCCGCTTCTTCCGCGAGCTGCGCGGCGTTCGCGACCGTCTGATTGGCCGCGGCGTCGAGGCTGCGATGCTCGGCGAGCTGTCGATGGGCATGAGCCACGATTTCGAGGTCGCGATCGAGGAAGGCGCGACGCTGGTGCGCGTCGGGACCGCGCTGTTCGGGCACCGGGCGTATTTGTAGGGGGCGGAGCAAGCTCCGCCCCCACAGGTGGTCGCCGAAGCTCATCTGTTCTCACGACCTGTCGGGATTGCACATTCCGGCCGATATAGGGGGACGGAGAGTAGATCCGCATGAATGTCAGCCCGCTCGACCTCAGACAGGCAAAATTCCGCAGGAAATTCCGCGGTCTGGACCCGGTAGAAGTCGCCTCCTTCCTGGCCGCCGTGGCCGACGACTACGAGCAGGCGCTGCGCGAGACCGACCGCCTCCGCCAGGAGCTCATGCGCGCCGAGGCGTCAATCGCCGCCCACAAGGAGCACGAGAAGAACCTGCAGAGCACGCTGATGACCGCGCAGAAGATGTCGGACGACATCCGCGCCACCGCCGACGGCGAGGCGCAGCGGATCATCCGCGAGGCGCAGGGGCGCTCGGAGCTGCTGCTCGAGAGGACGCAGGCGCGGCTCGAGGACGTGCAGCGCGAGATCGACGGCCTCAAGCTGAAACGCAAGGACGCGGAGACGACGCTCGAGGCGACGATCGCGACGCTGAAGAACACGCTCGAGTTCGTCCGCGAGCAGGAAGCGCGCGAGCGCGAAGAGAAGATCCTGCTGCACCGGCCGCGGCTGGCGGTCGAGAACGTCGACAAGGGCGACGCGTCTCCCGCGCGGCGCGTGCAAGGCCTTTCCTGATTCGTCAGACCGGCGCGGGCGTCGAGGTCGACGTTCGCGTCATCCCGCGCGCCGGTACGACCGGGTGCGCTGGAACCCGCGACGGCGCCCTGCTCCTGCGCGTCGCCGCGCCGCCGGTTGAAGGCGCCGCCAACGACGCGGTCATCGCATTTTTTGCAACTGCCCTCCGCATCCCGAAGCGCAACATCCAGATCATCAAGGGCGAACGCAGCCGGCTCAAGCGGGTGGCCATCGTCGGCGTGAGCGGCGACGCGATCCGCGCGCTGGCCTGACGTGCCGGGCACGGTGCCGGGCACGGTGTGCGGCACGGTGCCGGGCACGGTGCGCGGCACCCGACAAGTCGTCTGTGGTGTCCGCCTTTGGGCGGACCTACAATTACGGCTCGTGCTCGCCGACTTCCTCATCCGCAACACCCTCGAAGTCCTGACCTGCGCCGGCCCGGCGCCGCGGCGCGGCGCGGCGCAAGCCGACGCCCGCCCGATTCCGCGCGGCTGCATCGCGGCCTTCGAGGGCAGGATTGTCTTCATCGGCTTCGAGTCGCTGCTGGAGCGCGAGGTCGAGCTGACGCCGGACGCGGTGGTCGTCGACGCGCACGGCGGCGCGGTCGTGCCCGGCTTCGTCGATCCGCACACTCATCTGGTCTTCGCCGGCGACCGGCGCGAAGAACTGCGGCGCCGCCTCACCGGTACGACCTACGCGGAGATCGCGGCCGAGGGCGGCGGCATCCTCGGCACGGTCGTCGCCACCCGCGCCGCCAGCGACGCCGCTCTCGCCGCGGCCTCGCGCCGCCGCCTCGACGAGATGCTGCGCTGCGGCACCACCACCTGCGAGGTGAAGAGCGGCTACGCGCTGACGCTCGAAGGCGAGATCAAGATGCTGCGGGTGATTCGCGCCCTGGCCGCGGCGCACGACGTCGAGATCGCATCGACCTTCCTCGGCGCGCACGAGATTCCGGCCGAGTACCGCGATCACCGCGGCGAGTACATCGACCTCGTCGTCCGCGAGATGATTCCCGCGGTGGCGAACGAAGGGCTGGCCGACTGGTGCGATGTCTTCTGCGAGCACGGCGTGTTCACGCCCGACGAATCGCGCCATATCCTGCGCGCCGGCGACGCCGCCGGGCTGCGGCCGCGGATTCACGCCGACGAGTTCGGCCTGAGCGGCGGGGCCGACGTGGCGGCGGAACTGCGCGCGCGCTCCGCCGATCACCTGATCTATGTCGACAAGACCGGCGCGGCCGGCCTCGCCGCCGCCGGGGTGGTGGCGACGCTGCTGCCGATTGCCTCGTTCTACCTGAAGCTGGGCCGCTTCGCGCCCGGCCGCATGCTGATCGATCAGGGCGTGCCGGTGGCGCTGGCGACCGACGTCAACCCCGGCGGCGGCTTTTCACCGTCGATGCCGTTCGCGATGGCGCTCGCCTGCTTCGCCATGAACCTGACCTTCGAGGAAGCGCTGGTTGGCGCGACCATCAACGCCGCCTACGCGCTCGATCGGCACGAGGTCGTCGGCAGCCTCGAGCCCGGCAAGCAGATGGACGCCGTCATCGTCGATGGTCCGGCGATCGATCTGGTGCGGGTCGCGCCGGGAACCATCCGCACGGTGATCAAGAAGAGCCGCGTCGTGGTGCAGCAGGACGGAGCGGCCGATGGCGCTCGCTGACACGCCGCTCCGCGACCTGCTCGCCGCCTTCAGCTCACCGGATCCGACCCCCGGCGGCGGGTCGGCATCGGCGCTGGCGTCGGCGGTCGGCGCGTCGTTGTTGATGATGGTGGCGGGCCTGCCGAAGACGCGCACCGGCAGCGACGCGGAGCGTGCCGACCTCACGGCGGCCGCGGCCGCGCTCGACGCCATCCGCGCGCGGCTGACCGCCGCCATCGACGCCGACGCCTCCGCTTACGACCAGGTGGTCGCCGCGTACAAGCTGCCGAAGGGGACGCCGGACGAGCAGGCGTCGCGGAAGGCGGCGATTCAGCAGGCGCTGCGCGCGGCCACCGAGGTGCCGCTCGAGGTGATGCGCCTGTCGGCCGCGGCGATCGATCACGCGAAAACGATTGCGGCCAACGGTCATCGTGCGGCGGCGAGCGACGTCGGCGTCGCGGCGGCGCTCCTCGGCGCCGGGCTGCGCGGCGCGGCGCTGAACATCGAGATCAATGCCGGCAGCGTCTCGGATCCGGCCTACGTCGAACGCGTTCGAGCGGAGAGCGCGCGGCTGTCGGACGCGTCGGGCCGCACGGCCGGTGAAGCCGAAGCGCTACTTCGGGGTTGAGCCGCCCTGGATCGGCGTGTCGACGGAAAACGTGTCGATGTGCAGCTTGAACGGCAGGCGGTAGGTGTAGCCGGGGACGAGGTTGACCGAACGCACATAGGCGGCATCGACCACCGTGTGCGCCTCGTCACGGCTGATCTCGATGTCTTCCTCGGCCACCGGGACGTCGTAGTTGGCGGCGAGCTCGAGGATCCGCGCGCGCAGCTGCGCGTCGGTTCGATTGCTGCGGAATTGCACGGTCGAGCGCACCGCGTCCTCGAACTTGTAGTGCGGCCAATAGGCGTTGACCGCCTGCCAGGTGGCATTGGCAATCAGCGCCACGACCGCCAGCTTGAGGATCGTCTTGATCACGTTCTGGTCTAGTGAATCTGATGCAGCATCCGGTCCCAGCGGGTGCGCGTGAAGAAGTGCGCGAACACCGACACCAGGTCTTTCACCGTCGCGCCGATGCCGCCGCCTTCCTGGTAGTCCTCGCGCTCGGCCTGGTACGACCAGTAGATCAGCAGCGCCTTCCCCTTGACGTAGTCGCGCGTCAGGAAGCCCCAATAGCGGCTGTCCTGTGAGTTGTCGCGGTTGTCGCCCATCACGAAGTAGTGGTTCGGCGGCACCGTCACCGGGCCGTAGCGCTCACGGACGTCGAACGAGGTCACCTCGTGGAACGCCGAATCGCCGCTGGGCGGCAGCAGGAAATGCACGTACGGCTCGTCGAGCGCCTGGCCGTTGATGTAGACCTTCTTGTCGCGGACCTCGACGGTCTCGCCCGGCAGGCCGATGACCCGCTTGATGAAGTCGCGTTCGGGCTCCTCGGGATACTTGAAGACGATCACGTTGCCGCGGCTGATGGTGCCCACGGGCAGCAGGGCGCGCTCGACCGCGGTGGCCGTCGGCCCGAAGACGAACTTGTTGACCAGCAGGTGGTCGCCGATGAGCAGGTTCTCCTCCATCGAGCCGGTCGGAATCTTGAACGCCTGGACGACGAAGGTGCGGATGAAGAGCGCCAGGATGACGGCGATGACGATCGACTCGAAGTACTCGCGCAGCGTCGACTTCCTGAAATCGGGGCTCATTCGGTCTCGGTCCCCATCTTCAGCACCGCCAGGAACGCCTCCTGCGGAATCTGCACCTTGCCGACCTGCTTCATCCGCTTCTTGCCTTCCTTCTGCTTCTCCAGCAGCTTGCGCTTGCGCGTGATGTCGCCGCCGTAGCACTTGGCGAGCACGTTCTTGCGCATCGGCTTGACCGATTCGCGGGCGATGATCCGGCCGCCGATCGCCGCCTGAATCGCGACCTCGAACATCTGTCGCGGGATGAGTTCCCGCATCTTCGATGCCAGCGCCCGCCCCCGCTCGTAAGCCATGTCGCGGTGGACGATGATCGACAGCGCGTCCACCGGGTCGCCGTTGACCAGGATGTCGAGCTTCACCAGCGGCGACGGCCAGTACCCGGTGACATGATAGTCGAGCGACGCGTAGCCCCGGGAGATCGTCTTCAGCTTGTCGTAGAAGTCGAGCACCACCTCGTTGAACGGCAGCTCGTAGGTGATGAGCACCCGGTCCGAGGCGAGGTATTCGAGCGTTTTCTGGACGCCGCGCTTGTCCTGGCACAGCTGCAGGATGCCGCCGACGTGCTCGGCCGGCGTCAGGATCATCGCCGTGATCACCGGCTCCTCGATCATCTTGATCGCGCCGGCGTCGGGCAGCTTCGCCGGGCTGTCGATCTCCTGCACCGTGCCGTCGGTGGTGGTGACGCGGTAGAGCACGCCTGGCGCCGTCGTCACCAGGTCCATGTCGAACTCGCGCTCGAGCCGCTCCTGGACGATCTCCATGTGCAGCAGGCCGAGAAAGCCGCAGCGGAAGCCGAAGCCGAGCGCCGCCGAGGTCTCGGGCTCGTAGAAGAACGAGGCGTCGTTCAGCCGCAGCTTCTCGAGCGCGTCGCGCAGCTCCGGGTACTGGTGCCCTTCCACCGGGTAGAAGCCGGCGAACACCATCGGCTTGAGCGGCTTGAAGCCGGGAAACGGCTCGAGCGCCGGGCGCGTGCTCTCGGTGATGGTGTCGCCGATCTTCGCGTCGCTGATCTTCTTGATGTTGGCGACCAGGAACCCGACCTCGCCGACGCCGAGATCGTCGACCGGCGTCGCCTTCGGCGCGAAGATGCCGACCTGCAGCGACTCGTAATCCTGTCCCTCGGCCATCAGCCGGATCTTCATCCCCGGCCGCAGGACGCCGTCGATCACGCGGACGACGATCACCACGCCGCGGTAGGCGTCGTACCACGAATCGAAGATCAGCGCCTTCAGCGGCGCCTCGGTGTCGCCGGCCGGCGGCAGCAGCCGGTGGACGATCGCCTCGAGCACATCGACGACGCCCGTGCCCACCTTGGCGCTGGCCAGGATCGCGTGATCGCCGTCGAGGCCGATGATGTCGGTGATCTGGCGCCGCGCCTCCTCGGGCTGCGCGCTCGGCAGGTCGATCTTGTTGATCACCGGGATGATCTCGAGGTTGTTGTCGACCGCCAGGTAGGCGTTGGCGAGCGTCTGCGCCTCGACCCCCTGCGAGGCGTCGACCAGCAGCAGCGCGCCCTCGCACGCCGCCAGCGACCGCGTCACCTCGTAGGAGAAATCGACGTGGCCCGGCGTGTCAATCAGGTTGAGGACGTACTTCTCGCCGCTGGCGGCGGTGTAGTTCAGCCGGACCGGGTGCGCCTTGATCGTGATGCCGCGCTCGCGCTCCAGATCCATCGCGTCGAGCACCTGCGCTTCCATCTCGCGCGCCTGCAGCGCACCGGTGATCTCGAGGAAGCGGTCGGCCAGCGTCGACTTGCCGTGGTCGATGTGCGCGATCACCGAGAAATTTCGAATGTGGCTGGGATCCATGAGGTCGCGCGGAATTTCCTATTATATCTGGCGTGCCTCAGGCGACCGCGTCACCCGACTCGAACCGGATCAGCGCCGCCGGCTGGCGCATCGTGCTGCTCGCCAGCCTCGGCGGGACGCTCGAGTTCTACGACTTCGTCATCTTCGGCATCTTCGCCAAGGACATCGCCGACGCGATCTTCCCCAACCCGACGCCGCTGGTCTCGCTGATGGTCTCGTTTGCCGCGTTCGCCGCCGGCTACCTCGCCCGGCCGATCGGCGGCATCGTCCTCAGCCATTTCGGCGATCGGTTCGGACGCCGCCGCGTGTTCCTCGTCTCGATCTTCGTGATGTCGGGCGCGACGCTGGGCATGGGGTTGGTGCCGACCTTCGCCACCTGGGGCACGGCGGCCAGCGCACTGATGGTTGCGCTGCGGCTGGTGCAGGGGTTCTGTCTTGGCGGCGAGCTGCCCGGCGCGCTCACCTACGTGGTCGAGACCGCGCCGCGGCAGGCGCCGTTTGTCTGCACCGTGGTCTTCTCGTGCGTGACGATGGGCGTTGCCGCGGCCACCGGCGTCAGCCTGGCGGTCCGCACCTGGCTGCCGCCCGCGCTCGTGCCGTCGATCGGCTGGCGGATCGCGTTCGTCCTCGGCGGCCTCGGCGGCCTGCTGAGTTTCGCGCTGCGGCGCTCGCTCGAAGAGTCGCCGGAGTTCGCGCGGATGAAGGAGCTGGCGTCGCGCCGGCCGTTCGGTGAGCTCGTGCGCACGCACCTCTCATCGGTCGTCGTCGGCGTCGCGAGCCTCGCGGCGACGGCGGGCTTCACCGGTCTCTACTTCGCGCACACCGCTGCCTACATGTCGGGCGTGCTCGGCTACAGCCCGCGCCAGGCTGCCATCTCGCAGACCATCGGCGTCATCGTCCACGCCCTCGGCATCCTCGCCGTCGGCGGCATCGCGGAACGCGTGCATCCTCGCGTGCTGCTGCGCGCCGGCGCGCTCGCGCTGCTGGTGCTCGCGTTCCCGTTCTACACCGCGCTGGCGGCGCGGGCGGCAAACCCGACGCTGCTGCTCGTAGCGGCGGGCGCCTGCGCCGCGCTGGTCAACGGCTCGTTCGCGGTGCTCTTGACCGATCTCTTCCCGACGCGCGTCCGCTTCAGCGGCGTCGCGCTCGGCTTCAACGTCGCCTTCACCGCGTTCAGCGGCACGGCGCCTCTGGTGGCGACCAGCCTGATTCGGGCGACCGGCCTCAATACCGCGCCGGCGCTGGTGATGGTGGGCTGCGCCTTGGTCACGCTCGCTGGCAGCCTGTGGCTGGCGCGGACAGGCGGCCACGTGCTGCGGTCCGCCTGAAGGCGGACACCACGTACGTAGTGTCCGGCTTTAGCCGGACCCCGCGAGCCTAGTCGCTCGGCCAGCGCGCGACCTGTCGAGCCGCGCCGGTGAGCTCGAGGATGTGGAGCCCGGTGTTGGCCCGGTCGACGATGTAGATGTAGCCGCGATCGTCGACGTCGACGTTGTTGGTCTGGATCGCGACCTTGCAGCGCTCGCTCGCGCCGGCGCCGACGCAGCGCTTGTCGGTGAGCTCGGTGGTCGCCGGGATGTAATAGCCAATCTCCTTCGGCGCATACGGATCGCGGACGTCGACGGCGCGCACGCCGGCGTTGAAGTGCGCGAAGAACATCACCCGTTTGTAGTAGATCGGCGTGAAGCTCTCGTTCGACGAGTGGGTGCCGAAACGTCCGCCGCGGCCGCAGAAGCCGCCGCTCTTCTCGGGAACGGTCCAGTTCGACACGCCGAACGGTTTCGACTCGGTGGTGATGTCGGCGATCCACACCATCTGCCGCGCCTCGAGGCACTCGTTCGCGATCGCCTCGTTGGTGACGACGACGAAATCGCGCCGCCGGCCGTCCCTGTCGCTGGCGAACTCGGCGACCTCGACGCCGAGCATCGGGAACGCGGTGTGGGCGCCGACGTTCGGCGGCAGATCGAGCCGGCCGACCTGCGGGTAGAGCAGGTTCTCGCGCGTCGGTTCCTTCGGCCCGGTCAGCAGCTTCTGCCGATCGACAATCTGCACGAGGCCGTCCTTGTTGGTGCCGTAGCCGAAATACACGCGGTTGCCGGCCGGACCGGTGGAGATCGGGCCGTGCAGCTCGGTCGGCACCGGGCCGGTGGCGCCAGGCTCCTGACCGGGCAGGCCGAACGCGCGGATGAACACCGGCTTCGCCGGGTCGCTGAGGTCGTAGATGAGCGTCATCCGCCGCGTGCGCCACCCGGGCGCACCGGAAACCAGGTAGGCGATGCCGCTGTCGCATTCCCACCAGTTCTTGTGCGTGCCGCCGAGGCCGCCGACGATCACCGTGACGCGGGCGGGCGCCGCCGAGTTCGTGACGTCCCAGATTTCGTGCGCGCTGTTGCCGAGGGTCCGCAGCAGGTAGACCTTGCTCCGGTCGGCGCGCGGCAGCGTGCTGCCGTCACAGACGCGAACCATTTGCGCGCCGCCGGTCTCGGCGATGCCGGGCTCGCCGGGGATATGCGCGAGCAGCTTCGGCTGCCGCGGGTTGGTCACGTCGAGAATCGACGTGCCGTTGTGTTCCTGCTTGCCGGTCAGCGGGTTGGGCAGATACGCGCCGTGGTGGCCGACGTAGGCGATCCAGCGATCGCCCTGCTTGTGAACGAGCGGCTGGTAGGCCGTCCGGCCCTGGAGGTCGTGAGCGCCGACCAGCTCCATGTTGTTTTTTTCAGGCTCCGTGAGCCGCGATTGCCCGGCCGTGCCGGCGTCCACCATGACGCCCAGCACTGCGAACGCCAGCGCCGCCAGTCCCAGCTTCACCTGCCGCACGGCATTCCTCCTCTACGATCCCGCGGGTTTGAGATAGCGGCCGAACCACTCGAGGATGCGCCGGTTCACGTCGAGCGCATCGGCGCGCGAGTGGCGCGACAGGCTGTGATCGCCGTTCGCATAGGAGACGAACTCCGCCGTCTTCCCCAGCTGGCGCAGCGCGTAGAACATCATCTCCCCTTCGCCGAAGAGGATCGTCAGGTCCTGCTCGCCGTGCAGGATCAGCACCGGCGTGGTGACCTTGTCGAGGTGAAAGAACGCCGACTGGGACAGATAGCGTTCGGGAAACTCGAACGGCGACCCGCCCATCCGCGCCTGGCCGGTCTCGATGTTGCGCGAGTCGCGGTCGCGGCCGCTCGCCCAGTTGCGGAACAGCTCCGGCGGCGTCGCGCCGGACACCGCCGCGGCGAAGGTGCCGGTGCGGGTGATCAGGTTCGAGACCGCGTAGGCGCCGAAGCTGTGGCCCCAGATTCCGAACTTGCCGTTCGAGAATCCCATCTGCCGGACGGCGTTGACTGCCGGGACGACGCAGTTCTCGAACGAGTCCGCGGTCTGGCCGACCTTTACCTTCACGTTCGGCAGCAGCATCGCGTAGCCGTGGCTGATGAACATCTGGTTGCGCGCGTCGAAGCGGTGAATCGCCGGCGTGAGCTTCTCGTAGATCCACGTGACGACCGGCGGCTTGGCAGCGGGCGCGAGGCCGGCGGGCTTGTAGAGCAGCGCCCCGAGCCGCTCGCCGTCGGCGTTGTAGTAGGAGAAGAGCTCCGGCCGGCTGAACGAAAAGCGCGCGAGCTGCGGGTTGAGGTCGGTGATCCGTTTCCGCTGGTTGCCGGCGCCGAAGATCCACAGGTCGGACGGGTGCACGGCGTCCTCGATCGCCGACACGATGCCGCCGGGCAGCGTGGCCAATCGGCCGTACGACTCCCTGCCGCGCGCGATCGCCTCCAGCTTCTGCGCGCCAGGCTGGTAGCGATACAACGTCTCGTCGTAGGTCGCGTTGTCGATGGCGCGGAAATACAGAGAGCTGCCATCCGGGCTCCACACTGGATCGCTGACCTGATCCTGGAACACGCTCGTCAGGTTCTTCGACGAGCCGTCCGCCTGCACGATGTACACGTCCATGAACGGCTGCGCCGTCGTGTACATGCCCGGCTTGACTGGCTCGAGCTCGGGATCCGTCACCGAAGGATCGGCGACGAGCGCGGCGAATCGCGTGCCGTCCGGCGACCAGGTTGCTTCGGTGACCGCCAGCGTCATCTGATCGCGCCACGGCTTCGCCTCACCGCGGCCATCGCCCGGCAGCGCCATCAGCCGCGAGCTCTTCGTGAACAGGATCTGCGCGCCGTCGGGCGACCAGGTGAACCTGCCGCGCTCGCTTAGCTTGACCGGGGCCGCCGGCCGCGCTCCGGGGCGCAGGTCGGTCGGGAGCACGAACGTGTCGTTCTGCTCTTTGCCGATGACGCCGAGCGTCTCCGGCACCGGCGCCACGTACAGCAGCTGCCGGCCGGTCGGCGACAGGCGGAACGAACGCAGGACGACGGGCGCGGCCGTCAGCGCGGTGGCGACGCCGCCGGCGACGTCGATCGCGGTGAGCGTTGCCTTGCGCTCGTCGGTGAAGAACTGATCGCCGGGAATGCGCGGATCGCTGCTCTTGACCGATCGCACCCGGTAGGGCTGCGCCGACTCGCCGGGAAGCGCTGCCGCGACCACCAGCGTCCTGCCCGAAGGATCCCACTGCGGCGCGAGGTAGATGCGGGCCGCGAACGAACCGCCGATCGCCTTCATCTCGTCGCGATCGGCGTCCCACACGACCGCCTGCCCGCTGCCCTTTTCTTCGCGGATGAATGCGAGGCGCCGGCCGTCCGGCGACCAGACCGGAAACGAGCTGTGGGCCGCGCCGGAGGTCAGCACCCGCGGCGCCCCGACGCGTCCGCCGCTCAGTGCCTGCACCACGACGGAGCCGGTCGGCCGCGGCTCCTGCACGTTCCACTCATCGTCCTGATCCGTGAGGACGTAGGCGATCCAGTTCCCGGCGGGCGACACCGCGATCGGTTGGCCGCCGGCGAACGTGCGCACCTGCAGCAGATCCTCGGGCGTGAAGAGCGGCGGTGCCTGCGTACGGGCGCGCCCGCCCAGCGCGACGACAAGCCCCAGAACAATCGCGATCGACGTCGCACGCATGAGAGCTCCCGTAGCGCAGCCCTTTCCGCCTTCGCTGAAGCGACGGCGGACCCGCCGTAGCCTTGGCGACGGCGGGCAGGTCTGCCCCCGTCAGTGTTGCGAATTCGTCCGCCGGTTGACGGGTAGATCGAGCTTGCTGCGATCGATCACCTGACCGTTCTTGATCACGGTATCGACCTGCTTCGCGTTGTCGATGTTGCGCGTCGGATCGCCCTTCAGGAGCACCATGTCCGCGAGCTTGCCGGCTTCGATCGTGCCGAGCTCGTCGAGCTTGCCCAGCGCGCGTGCGGCGTTGCGCGTCGCGATGACGATGGTATCCGCCGGGCTGATGCCGGCGCCGACCAGCAATTCCAGCTCGCGATGCAGCGCCGGGCCCGAGGTCTGATCGGTGCCGGCGGCGACGATGTCCTTGCCGACCTCGTTGAGCCGCTTCATGTTGTCCTGCGCGACCGGCGTCATCACCTTCATCCACGCCGCCCAGCGGTTCTCCTTCTGCTTCGCCGACTCCTCGGTCTTCAGCATCTGGCGCTCCGCCGCCTCGAGCGTGTCGCGATAGAGCGGCTGATCGAGATACTCCGGATGCTCGGCGAGGCGGCTGTAGTTCTCGCCGATCGTCAGCGTCGACACCGTCGGCACGTGCTTCACTGACATCATCCGCACGTACTCCTCGCTCATCGGCGCCTGGATGATCGGGTGCGCGAGCGTGTCGGCGCCGGCGTAGATCGCTTCGATCGCGTTGTGCTCGTTTGACACGTGGATGATGATCCGCACGCCTTTCGAGTGGTAGTAGCGGATGATCTTCTCGAGCAGGTCCTCGGGCAGCTGGCGGATCTGCGGCCGCGTGCCCCAGCCGTGCTCGTCCTGCCCGATCTTTGCGAGGTCGGGTTTGGTCGCCAGGTGCTCGTCGAGCAGGCGCCGATCGCCCGGCCACGCTTCGACGTTGTACGGCCCGCCGTGCCCGTTGGGGCTGGCCACCGTGCCGCCGGTGGCGAAGATCCGCGGGCTGACAATCGCGCCGCTTCGCTCTTTGGCGCGGAGGCCGGTGATGAACTCGGGGCGATTCCCGGCGTCGAACACCGTGGTGACGCCGGCATAGAGATAGCTGTGCAGGGCGCGGATCCCGTCGCGCTCCTGATCGGCGGCCACGCCCTGGCCGCGTCCGCCGCGCAGGTGAATGTGCGCGTCGATGAGACCGGGGATGAGGAATTTGCCGGCGCCGTCGATCGTGCGCGCGCCGGCGGGCGCCTGCGCGTGCGCCCCGGCCTCCCTGATTGTGCTGCCCTCGACGACCACCGTGGCGTTGGCGACCGGGGCGCGGCCGGTGCCGTCGATGAGCGTGACGTTACGGATGACCAGCACGCTGCCGCCCTGTGCCAGGGGGAACGCGGCCGCGCCGACCACGACGAGCGCCAGCGTGAACAACCGTCTCATGTGCCTGCTCCTGTGACGCGTTGGATAGACTAGCGCAATGCCCGCTTCGCGCGCCTGCGCGTATGCCTGCTCGGCTGTGCTCGCGGCGCTCGCCGCCGTCCCGTCGGGCGCGTGCCGATCCAGCCAGCGCGCCGCCGCGCCGCGCGCAGACAACCGGTCCCCTATTATCCTCGTCACCATCGACACTCTGCGTGCGGATCGCCTCGGCGCCTACGGCTCACGCCGGGGCCTGACGCCCGCCCTCGATCGGCTGGCGCAAAACGCCGTCCGCTTCACTGCCGCAGTGACCCAGGTGCCGCTGACGCTGCCGGCGCACGCGACACTGCTCACCGGGCTGCATCCGGCGAAGCACGGCATCCGCACCAACGACGGCTACCGCCTCGCGCCGGGCGTGCCGACGCTCGCCGAGGCGCTGCGCAACCGCGGCTATGCCACCGGCGCGTTCATCGGCGGCGCGCCGCTGCAGTCGGCGTCGGGCCTGGCGCGCGGCTTCGATCGCTACGACGACGATTTTCTTCGCGCCGCGGGCGCCGTCGAGCGTCCGGCGGACGAGGTAGTGCGCTCCGCCGCGTTGTGGATCGACCAGCATCGGTCGCAGCCGTTCTTCGCCTGGCTGCACCTGTTCGACCCGCACTCCCCCTACACGCCGCCGGCGCCGTTCGCCGAGGCGCACGCGGCTGCGCCCTACGACGGCGAAGTGGCCTACGCCGACGCGGCCATTGGCCGGCTGTTCGACCAGTTGCAGCGCGCCAACCTCTTCGCCTCCGCCGCGGTCATCGTCGTCGCCGATCACGGCGAATCGCTCGGCGAGCACGGCGAACGCACGCACGGCACGTTTCTCTACGACGCGACGGTGCGCGTGCCGCTCCTCGTCAAGCTTGCCGGCGCGGCCGGATCGCGCGTCGTCTCCGTGCCGGTCGAAGCAGCCGATCTCGCGCCGACGATCGCGGCGATCGCCGGCGCCGACTTCGAGGCTGCCGACGCGCAGAACCTGCTGCCGCTCATCGGCGGCGCCAGCGCGGGCGATCCCGATCGGCCGGCCTATGTCGAGTCGTACTACCAGAACGTGCTGCTTGGCTGGAGCCCGCTGCGCGCGGTGCGGACGGCGCGCTGGAAGTTCGTCGAGGCGCCGCATCCCGAGCTCTATGATCTCGAGAGCGATCCCAACGAGGTGCGCAACCTGGTGAACGATCGCGCCGGGCTCGCGGCCGGTTTGCAGCGGTCGCTGCCCGACCCGGCCCGCGCGGTGGCCGGCGCGCGCCCCGCGGGCGGCGACGCGGCAGAACGGCTGCGCAGCCTCGGCTACGTGTCGGGATCGACGATCGCGACGCCCGGCAGCCGCGCCATCGATCCGAAGGATCGGCTCGAGGTGTGGGACGAGATCGAGGACGGCATCGATCGGCTGCGCCGCGATCCGCAGGGGGCGCAGCAGGCGTTCGCGCGCGCGCTGCGGCTCGACTCGGGCAACGGCCTGGCGATGAAATACATTGCCGACATCAGCTTCGAGGCCGGCCGCCTGCGCGAGGCGCGCGAGGGATACGCGCGCGCGATTGCCGCGCGCTTCCGCCACCCCGACGTCTACGTCAACCTCGCCGCGATCGCCGAGCGCGAAGGGCGGCTCGACGAGGCGCGCGACGCGCTGAAGCAGGCGCTGCAGCTGACCGGCGGCGACGCTGACGCGTGGAACCGCCTCGGCACGATCGAAGCGCGGCGCGGCGACCTCGACGCGGCGCGCCGCGCCTTCACCAGCGGCATCGCCGCCGATCCGGGGCGCGCCGAGCTGCACTACAACCTCGCGCTGGTCGAACGCCGCGCCGGCAACGAGGCCGCGGCGCAAACGCAGCTGCAGGAAGCCATCGCCCGGCGTCCTGCGTATCCGGAAGCGCTGTACGAGCTGGGCACCGCCTACCTTCGCGCGCGGCAGCCGGAGCCGGCGCTCGACGCCTACAAGAAGGCGCTGGCGGCGCACCCGGATTATGCGGAAGCGCTGTTCGGCGCGGCGCGCGCCGCAC
>Ga0111539_10002590_pt1 | contig 23947 bp, 21 predicted proteins | sample RhiMethybrSRZTD1_FD_79667 | JGI IMG/M metagenome (GOLD analysis project Ga0111539, IMG submission 79667) | Populus rhizosphere microbial communities from Tennessee, USA - Rhizosphere MetaG P. TD hybrid SRZTD1 (version 2) (version 2) | ecosystem: Host-associated > Plants > Roots > Rhizosphere >...
AGGGGAGGTCACGATCTCAACAGTCGAAAGTCAGGGGCGCGGCGCGGCGGCCTGGCGCCCCAGACGATCGAGCGCTTGTTTGGCGAGTCCTGCGCTCGGTGTATCTGGATACGTCTTGAGTAGCTGCTCGTACGACGCCCGCGCGGCCTCGGGCGTACCGAGCGACTCCTGGGCCTTGCCGCGCTTGTAGTACGCCTCGGGCACCCACATCGAGCGTGGGAACTTCTGAATCGCCGCAGTGTAGGCATTCACGGCTTCGGGATATCGCTTCTGCTGCGAGTAGGTCTCCCCGAGCATGAATTGCGCTTCGGCCGCAGCCTCACTGGTAGGGAAGGTTCGCAACAGCGAGTCGAAGCCGCTCACGGCGCTTGCGTAGGACCCGGAGAAGTAATCGCTCTTGGCCGTGTCCAGCATGCGCGACGGGGATAGCCCAATGGTAGAGGCCTGCGTCGGCGGGGGGAGAGGGGTCGGTGCGTTGGGATCGTTCGCCGCCGCTGGCTCTGCCGATGCCGCCGGACCCGCACCCGAGATGAGCGATGGCAGCGAGGTGATGGTCGAGCGGAGTGCCTCAACTTCGTCGGCGAGCTTGCGTAGCCTCGTATCCGTGTCCTGTGAGCGCTCGCGAACTGCGCTGACATCGTCGCTGAGTTTCTGGATCAGCAGTTTCTGGTCGGCGAATCGCTTCTGCGCCTCCTGATCGGCAGCATCTAGCCGCCCGTTCAGCGCTTTGAGCGCGTCGCCGATTTGCGCCAGCGTGAGCGCGAGCTGCTGCGTTTGCTCCTGGAGCATGCGGAGTTCGGCGCTCATTTGCTGGTGCTCGCGGTTCTGCGCAACCGCCGGAACGGCCGCAGAGAGCACCGCGAGCGCGAGCGTCGATCGGAGGAGGTTCATGTGCATGCCGTCTCTCTCAACACTCTACTTCGACGTGATGACGAAGTGGCCCCGTCGATTCTTGGACCAGGCATCTTCGCTGTGGCCCATATCGAACGGGAACTCCTTTCCGTAACTTACTGTACGGATCCGATCCGGCGATACACCCAGCGACGACAAATAGGTCTTCACCGCGACCGCGCGGCGCTCGCCGAGCGCCAGGTTGTACTCAGCCGTTCCGCGCTCGTCGCAATGTCCCTCGATGGTGATTCCCCACGCCGAGTATTTCTTGAGCACCCCGGCGTTGGCCTGCGCGATCGCCCGGCCGGTCTCGTCCAGTTCGGCACTGTCGAGAGGGAAGAACACCGGCTTGAGCGGGGAGTCGCGATTGAGGTCGTCGAGCGATTTATTCGTGATCGATTCGTCGGCCAGCGGTTGAGCGACCGGTGTCCTGTCTTCAACGCGCTCTGTCGGGGCGGGAGGATTCGGCGTGACCACAGGCGCTTCTTCCGCGGGCGGCGGCTGTGGTCCAGTGGCGACCTTCTTCTTTCCGCACGCGGCGGTGACGGCGAGTGCCAGTGTTACCGCGACAACGATTGTCGTGTTCCTCATCTCTTTCATGTGCTTCCTCAATATGACTTCACTTTCTAATTCGACCACGCTGGAGTTTGATTGTTGCCCTCGCGCGTGATCTGTCGCAGGCCGCGTCCATCGCGGCCGATCGTAAACACCTGTGTTCGTCCCCCTGCGCGCGTCGATGTAAACGCGAGGTGTTTTCCGCCTGGCGCCCACGCGGGCCCCTCGTTCGATCCCTCACCGAAGGTCAGCCGTTTCACTTCCCCAGTGGACACCACGAGCACTTTGATGTCGTATCCCGGTCCAGTGGAGGCGGCGTACGCGATCTCGTTGAACGGCGGCGGTGACCACGTCGGCCGATCAGCTTCCGATTCATCGACGGTGAGGCGACGCACGCCCGAGCCGTCGGAGCTGTTCATGACGTAGATCTGTGCCTTGCCGGTACGGTCCGAGGTAAAGGCAATCTGTGAGCCACTCGGAGACCACGTCGGGCTCGAGTCCCCAGCCTGGGTATTCGTCAAACGGCGGAGGTTGCTGCCGTCGACATTCATCGCGTAAATCTCGGGATTTCCGTCACGTCCCGACATGAAGGCGATCTGCTTCCCGTCCGGCGAGAAGACCGGCAGGTAATTTGTCCCTATACCCTTCGTCGGGTTTTGCAACACGCCCTGATAGATGAGCGACACAAATACGTCAGGGTTAGGGCGGAAAGTCGTGTACGCCAGGGCCCGCGCATCAGGTGACCAGGACGGGTTGAGGTTGAGTCGTCGGCCAACTGTGACTCTGCGCTGGTTCGCGCCGTCGTAGTCGCCGTAATAAATTTCCTTCACCTGGCGGTTCTCGACGGTATCGCCCAGCCGTACGCCGTCGCGATCGGATACCCACGCGAGCTTCGTGCGTGCGACGCCCTTCAGCCCACGCTGCTGATCGTGAATCTCATCGGAGATCGTGTGGGCATACAACCTCGGATTATTCGCGCTGCCGCTGTATTCCTTCGCGAAGACGGACTGCCGCGAGCGTACACTCATCAGGCGCACCTGCACGCGAACCTCGCTGCCCGTTCGCTGCACGGTGCCGAACACGACTCCGTCAGCGCCGAGCTCGCGCCAGCGATCGAACGGAACTTGCTCGGGTGTGCGCGCGACTGGGATGCTGCTGTAAGTGTCGCGCGGAATCATGTAGAACTCGCGCTCGAAGTTGAGGTCGTCCCAGAGTACCTGTCCGAGCGTCTTGGCGATCTCGGATGCGTCCGGCGTCAGCGCAACGAAATCCGGCACTGCGAAGCGTGGCGGCGTTCCTTGCGAATCAGTGCTGATCACCAACTTCAGATCTGTTGGCTGGCCCTGTATCGCGGCTTTCGTCAGTGCCGGCGCTGCCACAACTCCTGCGATGGCAACAGCCACCGACGCGAGTCTCCACGTCATCTGTTCTCTGGTCATGATCACCGCGTGTAGTCGAATCGTAAGTGCACAGTTAAGGTCGGGTTGTCGAACGCGGCCGGCAGGGGAGGCAACCGCGTTAACTGCAACGCCCGCATCGCGGAGTTATCGAGGACGGCGAAGCCGCTGGACCTCTCGACTTGCGTCGACGAGATGGTGCCGTTCCTCTGAATCGTGAACTGCATCGTCGTCGACCCGACGACGCCCTGGTTTTGATCCCATGACCGCCGGATCATCGTGACCATCTGCTCGATGTACTCGTTGCAACAGAAGTCCGACACGTCCAAGGTCACCGACGAGCCGGTGCTGTTGCTGCCCGCACTGCTCAGCCCGAAGCCTGTACCTCGCACGCGCGTGTCGACCCGCGTACTACCCTCGCGCGGGACATCGGCCGTGCTCACCTGCTTTGCCGTTGCATCCGGCGGGGCCTGCTTCGGCTGCGGCCTCGGAGGGCTCTTCGGATTCGGCAGGCTCATCGCCGGTGCCTTTGGCGCAGGCGGTGGTGGCACGGGTTTGACAGGTTCCTGTGGTGCCGCTGGTGCCTGGACAGCCTGGCCGCCGATCTGCGTCTGACCACCCGTCTTCGGACCTGGTGCCCCGCTGAGACTGATCATCATCACCTGGCGGGGCGCCGTGTCGAGACGAGGCCCACCCCACATCACCGCAAGTACCGCGAGCGCGATGTGAGCGGCAACGGACCACACGATCATCGTCTTGAGCCCTTCAGGCTCGTGCGAGCGCGCGACGATGATGTCGGTCACATTTTCAAGCATTCGCTTACCGCTCGGGCAACTCCGTCACGATACCCACGTTCTCGACACCGGCTGCTTTCAGCTGGTCGAGCACGTCGATAAGGTTCTGCACCTGAAGCTCCGCGTCCCCGCGCAGGAACACCTGCTTGTCGGTGCGATTGACCATCTGTTGGCGAAGACGTTCGGCGAGAACCTTGATGCCGATGGGTTCCTTGCCGAGAACCACGCGACCGTCCTCTCTAAAGCTTTTCGGCACATCCACGAAGACTCGTTCACTCGAGATCTCGTTTGTCTGTTTCGCCTTTGGCAGCTTTACTTCGACGCCGCGCTGCAGCATCGGCGCGGCGACCATGAAGATGATCAGCAGTACGAGCATCACGTCGACGAGCGGAATGACGTTGATCTCGGCAAGGGTCCCACCCAGGCGCCGGCCTCGCTGGTGCCGGCCGCCGGCGTTCGGTGCTGAAGCAATGACTTTCGGCATTACGTAAAGTTCCGTTCGGCGATATTCAGGAACTCGAGCGCGAAGTCGTCCATCTCCGCGGAGAAGTCCTTCACGCGGTGCACGAAATGGTTGTAAGCCACGACCGCGGGAATCGCCGCAAAAAGTCCGGCTGCGGTGGCGATGAGCGCCTCGCTGATTCCCGGACCGACCACAGCCAGATTCGTTGAACCGGTTGCGCCAATTCGCTGGAATGCGATCGTGATACCCACGACCGTGCCGAGCAGCCCGATGAACGGCGTCACGCTCGCCGTCGTGGCGAGAAACGAGAGCCGCCGCTCGAGCTTGTTGACCTCTGTCGTTGCCGCACGGATGAGCGAACGGTCAACGGCGTCGAGGCTCTTAAGCATTGGACGTGCCGGCGCGCCCGCCGGATTGGACGGGTTCTGACTGGTCAATCGGAACTGCGCGTTGATCTCTGCGTAGCCCGCCTGGAAGACACTGACCAGCGGACTCTGTGGCAGCGAGGGACAGATGGCCTGGACCTCGGAGAATTTCTGGCTGCGACGAAACACGTCAAGGAACGTCGCCGACTGACGGGCGACACGTCCATAGGAAATCGTCTTGAAAAGGATGATCGCCCAGGAAACGATCGAGAACAGAATCAGGATCGCGAGAACAACCTGGTTGAGTGGACCAGTGTCGCGAATGATTTCGAGTAAGCCTCCGCTCCCAGCCAGCGGGGCAACGTCCTGCACCTGTAGTGCAAGAAAGGACGAGCCAAACGTATACAACGATGCCTCCCGAACAGGGGGTCGCGCCGCTGGGACAGCGCAGTCATGGCAGACTAGCACGCGTCAGAAGTGCTGTCAAACATATGATACGATGGAAGTTCCGCCTACATGCTACGCCTGCTCCGCATCCGCAACCTTGCGGTGATTGAGGCCGTCGAGGTCGAGTTCGAGCCCGGCTTCAACGTGCTGACCGGCGAGACGGGCGCTGGGAAGTCCATCGTCGTCGAGGCCGTGGGTCTGCTGCTTGGGGCACGGGCGTCGGCCGACCTGGTTCGGACCGGCGAATCACAGGCCACGATTGAAGCGCTGTTCGAAGACGATCGCGATGGGGGCGAAGTCCTCATCCGTCGCGAAGTGTCGAGCTCCGGCCGCAGCCGATCGTTCGTGAATGGCGATCTCGCGACGGCGACAGTGCTCCGAGATCTCTCACAGCGTCTCGTCGAGATCCACGGTCAGCACGAGCACCAGACGCTGCTCGAACCCTTGTCACACCTTCCGCTCCTCGACAGCTACGCGGGGCTCGCGGCGGTCGCGGATCGCGTCACCGTCTCGTGGCGCGGCCTCCGCCAGTTGCGTGACCAGCTGGAGCGGTCGCGGATGGACGGCCGGGAAAAGGCGGCACGACTCGAGCTGATCGCGTTTCAACTGGGCGAGATCGAGAAGGTCAGGCCGGTGTCTGGAGAGGACGAGGAACTGGCCGCCACAAAGCACGTGCTCGCCAACGCCGAGCGTGTGCACCGATTGTGTGAGGAGTCCTATGCCGCGTTATACGACAGCGACGATGCCGTGCTCGCGGGGCTCGGCGGCGTGTGGAAACGCGTAGGTGAGCTCGCGACACTGGAGTCGAAATTCGCCAGCTACATGGAAGCGCGCGATGGAATCAAGTCGCAGCTCGAGGATTTGGCTCACCTCCTGAGGAAATACGCGGATAGCATCGACGCCTCGCCGGCCCGCCTGCAGCAAGTCGAGGACCGTCTCGCCAGCCTGGATCGATTGAAGCGGAAGTACGGTCCCACACTCGATGAGGTGATCGAGAAGGGTCGGGTACTGACCCGAGAACGGGATTTGCTCACGCAGACCGCGGAGAGCGTGGAGGGACTTGAAGCAGCTCTTGCCACGGCGCGGACTGATTATCTCAAGGACGCCCAGGAACTCTCGACGGCCCGCCGCGGTGCGGGGCGTCGGTTCTCGAGCGAACTGGAGCGCTTGCTTGGCGAGTTGGCGATGGCTCAGGCTCGATTCGAAGTGCGTTTTAACACGGCGCCGCTGGCGGAGGAGTCCTGGACGGAGCGCGGCATCGACCAGGCGGAGTTCTTCCTGTCTCCCAATCCAGGTGAGGACCTGCGACCGCTCGCACGTATTGTCTCGGGCGGCGAGCTGTCGCGAGTGATGCTCGCATTGAAGACGATGTCCGTTGACGAAGCCGAGCACAAGACGATGGTCTTTGATGAAGTGGATGCCGGTATCGGCGGTCGCGTAGCGGATGTCGTCGGCGCCCGGCTCGGAGGGTTGGGCGACCGATTCCAGGTGCTGTGTATTACGCACCTGCCGCAGATCGCCGCGCGCGCGTCGACGCACTTCCGGATTGATAAGGCCGTCCGTCGCGATCGCACCGTGACTACTGTTCAACGACTCGACGGGGACGGTCGTATTGAGGAAATCGGGCGCATGATTGGAGGGGCGTCCGTAACCGAGTCGGTGCGTGCGAGCGCGCGCGAACTGCTCAGCGCGTCGAAGGGAAATCGGGGAGACAGCGTCAATCCGCCCCGGCTGAGCGGGCACGCGAAAGGGAAACAGAAAGCGAAAGGCGAAAGCGAAAGCCGACGAAGAGTCTAAGGTTTCAAGGGCATGTCAAAGAGGTATCTCATCGAGACGTTCGGGTGCCAGATGAACGTCCACGACTCCGAACGGATGGCCGGGCTGCTCGATCAGGCGGGCTACGAGTCCACAACGGACGACCGCGACGCGGATGTCATCGTCATCAATACCTGCAGCGTACGCGAGCACGCTGAAGAGAAGTTGTATACGCGTCTCGGCGAGCTGCGAGTCCTGCACGAGGAAACCGGGCGTCGGCCCGTCGTCGCGGTGGCCGGCTGCGTCGCGCAGCAGGAAGGCCAGTCGCTGCTCAAGCGATCAAATGGACGGATGATCGATGTCATCCTCGGCACGCAGCGTTTGAAGATGCTTCCGATGCTCGTGGAGCAGGCCGCCGCATCGCCGTTTCCTGCCGTCGATATTGCGCCGCTCGATGACGTCACGTTCCCGCTTGGAATCACGCATCGCCAAGACCCAGTGAAGGCGTACGTCACGATCATAGAGGGCTGCAACGACCATTGTGCGTTTTGCGTCGTGCCATACACGCGCGGGCACGAGCGGATGCGGGCCAAGGCGGATATCCTGGCCGACGTTCGGGAAGCTGCCGCCTCTGGACGAAAGGAAATTCAGCTCCTCGGCCAGATCGTCAATCACTATTCGGCGCCGGACGATCCCATGTGCGACTTTGCCGACCTGCTCGCGCACGTCAACGACGTTCCGGGCGTCGAGCGGATCCGCTTCGCGAGTCCACACCCGCGTCACACGGGCCAGCGCCTCGTTGAAGCGATTCGCGACCTTCCGCGCGTCTGCAAGCACATTCATCTGCCGGTGCAGTCCGGCTCATCGAAAGTCCTCCGCGCCATGCGACGCCGGCACACTCGAGAGGAGTATCTCGACCTGCTGCAGCGAATTCGAGAGAACATCCCGGGCGTGACACTCTCGACGGACGTAATCGTCGGCTTCCCGGGCGAGACGACGGAGGACTTCGAGGAGACGCTGTCGCTCACGAGCACCGCGCGTTACCACAGCATGTTCTCGTTCAAATATTCGCCGCGGCCCAACACGCTTGCGGTCAAGCGCCTGCCTGATGATGTGAGCGAGGACGAGAAGACGGCGCGGATCGTGGCCCTGCAAACGCTGCAGCGCGAGATTCAGACCCAACTGCACGAGGACGCCGTTGGCGTAACGTTCGACGTACTGGTGGACTCTGCCAACCGGCGCGAGATGCACGAGGTCTCGGGGCGGACGAACGGGAACACCGTAGTGAGTTTTCCTGTGCCGACCGATACAACGGGGAACAAGAACCCGGGCGCATGGATCGGGCGCACCGTTCCGGTCCGGATTACGCGGGCGGGGCCGTACAGTCTTTGGGGTGAGGCGGCCCTGGCGTGAGGCGCGTCTGAAGCCTTGGGTGGAGAGCAAGCCATGCTGATCGAAATGAGCATCAAAGGACTGATGGTCGACCCCATCACGAACATGCCCATCGTGATCCTCAAGGACAAGCTGGGCGAGCGCGTTCTCTCCATCTGGGTCGGGATCTTTGAAGCCAACGCCATCGCGCTACAGATCGAGAACGTTTCCACTCCGCGTCCGATGACGCACGACCTGCTGCGCAACATCATCACGGACCTCGACGGGAGCGTCGACCGGGTTGTGGTCAGCGACCTCAAGGACAACACCTTCTTTGCCATCATTCACCTGACGGTCAGGGGAGAGCGCATCGCCGTCGATGCACGGCCCAGTGATGCGATTGCCCTGGCGCTTCGGACGCGTTCGCCCATCCTCGTGGAGGAGTCCGTCATCGACAACGCCAAGACCGTCGATTTCACGGCCGAGCCAGGGGATAATGCCCGGCTGCAGAAGTGGCTGGAAAGCCTTGATCCAGAGGAACTTGGCAAATACAAAATGTAATTGTCTGCCGGCCGACAATCCGCTCGGTTGACACTCTTGAAACCCATCCCTACAATGGGCGCACCTCTTCCCAGATCTGCGCCTCGTGAACAACGGTTCGATCCATCAGCTCAGTTCTAGCGCGGCTCGCCGCCGCGCCGACCTCGTGTCTCCGGCGCTCGTCGCATGATTGTCGCAATCGCCAACCAGAAGGGCGGCGTCGGCAAGACAACGACCGCCGTTAACCTCGCCGCCGCGCTCGCTATGCGCGGCCGGAAGACGTTGCTGATCGATCTCGACCCTCAGGCTAACAGCAGCATTTCGTTTCTCGATCTGCAGTCGATCGCTCGGAGCACGTTCGACGCGATCTCCGATCCGGCTTGCGACCTGGCGCACATCATCCAGCCGGCGCAGTCGTTGAAGAACCTGTACATCGCTCCCGCGCGAATCGCGCTTGCTAAGCTGGAGGCGCGACTCGTCGGGGAGCTCGACGCGCACTTCCGGTTGAAGGACAAGCTCGAGAAAGTGGTGGGGGAGTACGCACACGTCGTCATTGACTGTCCACCGGCGCTGGGATTGCTGACGGTGAACGCGCTCGTCGCCGCGACCCATCTACTCATCCCCATCCAGTCGTCGTACTTCGCCCTCGAGGGCACCGACGACCTGCTCGAGACGATCGAGAAGGTTCGTCAGCGTCCGAACCCGGGACTGCGGATTCTCGGCGTCGTGATCACGATGCACGACAAACGGACGGCGTTGGCCCGCGACATCCGCGAGCAGATCACCAAGGTGTTTGGCGGAAAGGTGTTCCGGACGGTCATAAGCAAGAGCGTCCGCTTGGAAGAGAGCCCCGCCTATAAGGAATCGATTTTCACGTTCGCACCGGACTCCACGGGCGCGACCGATTACTACAGTTTGTGCGAGGAGGTCATCGAGCGTGTCGAAGCGCGGACTGCCTGAAACGCTGCGGATGCGGCATGACCAGCATTACGTCGAGGCGCTCGCGGCATCTGCCGGCGAGCCGGTCGGACGCATGGTGGCGATCGACCTCCTCGACCCGAACCCGAATCAGCCCCGCCAGGTGATGGGTGACCTGTCCGAGCTCATGGCCTCGGTCAGTGAGAAAGGGATCATTGAGCCGCTCGTGGTTCGCCAGCGGCTGGGCCGTTACCAGATCATCGCCGGCGAGCGCCGGTACCACGCCGCAGTGCAGGTAGGTCTGCGCGAAGTACCTGTCATCGTCCGGGAGTCAGATGACGTTGAGGTCATGGAGCTGGCCCTTGTCGAGAACCTTCAGCGCAAGGATCTGACCGCGTTCGAAGAGGCGGAGGCCCTCTTACAGCTTCAGCAAAAGTGCGGACACACGCACGAAGATCTAGCCCGCAAGCTGGGGAAGTCACGGACTGCGATTACAGAGTCTCTGTCGCTGGCGTCGATGCCCGACGAGGTCCGAAATCTCTGTCGGCTGGCCGACATTACCGCTAAGTCCACGCTTCTTCAGATAGTTAGGCAGCAAGACCCCAAGAAAATGCTGGCTTTGGTGGAGAAACTGGCCGGACAAGGCGCAGCCACGCGTCAGGCGGTACGCCAGGAAACCGCGAAGCCAAAGTCTGGACGGCCCAAGTCCTACGTGTTTGCGTTCAAGCCGCCAACCAAGGCGTTCGATCTGCGATTGAGCTTCAAGAAGACCAAGGTCGAACCGTCCGAGATCATCGAAGCGCTCGAGAACATCATTCGCGAGCTGCGAGCATCCGCGCGGAAGTAAATCCGACCGGAGCGCCAGAAGGCATCGACCCGCGTCGCCAGAGAACCATTCGAAGACAGAGTGGAAGGCTGAGCGCAGGCCTCGTGGAAGGGCCGAGACCCGTAACTCACGGAGCTGTTTTGGACATCCCTACGCGTTGGTTAACATAACGCATCTTATGCGACGTTGATAAAGTGGGCCGGCTCAACGCTGGAATCCGGTGGGTTTCAGTTGAACGGACCCGTTACGCGGTCCAGTTCCTGCTCCCGAACCTGGCGTCCGGTGCTTCGAACTGAATTGGTTCGTGCCGAGGTTGTTGCTCGACTTCGACCGTGCCTTCCGACAGGGTCACGAAGAACGCGACGCTGTCCTGAGGGCTCACTCCCAGGCACGCAAATGGGACCCCGATCTCGGCAACGCGCCCGATAGCTGAGACCAGCCCAGGGCAGTCCGTGGCGTCCCAGTCCCCTTTCGCCGAACGCCTGACGAGGAGTACGTCGGCAAACTTCCCGTCCCGCCGAAGGACGATCTGGAGCCCCGCCGGCTTTAGAAACCGAATGGTCAATCCCAACGTGCCGACCAGCAGTTCGCGCATCGGCCGATTGCCATCCACTCGGATAAAAAGGCGTTCGAGGCTGAACCCGAACTCGATGGCGAGAATGCGGCTCGAGCTCTCGCTGACCTGGTGCATGGCTCCGGCAGCTCTCGTGGCCTCGAAGCTGCCAGCGCCGACCCATTCGAAATAGCTCGTCACCTCGCCGTCAATCCCAGGCTGGATGAGCCCCGTCGGCGGGCGAATCTCGACAGACGGCGGCTGTGTCGTGATGTTGGTGACAAAGAGCTCCTCGGGAATCGGTGCGTCAAGCGCTCGATAGACGTTGCGGACGTGGCGTCGGAACAGGTCGTCGAACGCCAAGTCGTGGTCGGACGAATGGTCGTCGCCGTACCACCAGAACCAGTCGCTGCCTTCCGCAATCAGCATTTCCTCCCGCGCGCGCGCCAGAGCCTCGTCAGGGATACCCGCCGGCGGTGCATCGAGCGCGCGGCGCGCTTCGGCAAGTTGACTCCAGGCCCGATGGTCATCCGCGTGGCCAATCCAGATGTAGAAATCCGAGTTGATCCACGATCCCGGAAAGATCGACACGAGGGACTCGGATGCTTGTGCGCACGCCTCACTCATGGTGACGGTGCGGATCTCTGGCTGCGAGGTCAGCCGCGCATAGAGCGCACGAAGAAATGGCCGCCCCTGGCCCTCGAAATGCTCCCACGCGTTCTCGCCATCGAGAATCACGAAGACCGTCGCCTCCTGACCGGTGCGGGCCGAGTACCGAGCCCCGGCGTCGACGAGCCGGCGCATGAAATCATCGGCCGCCGTGTCTGGCGGCCACGAGGCGTAGGAGAAGCCAATGAGGTCCGAGATGGTGTGATCCCTGAAACCGCACGCGACGCTCAGACCGGACGCCCCTACGCGGTACGCACGATAAAGGTCTTCGGGCTGTTCCACGTTGCCTGCGCCGTCTCTCGTAAATGCGCGGTTGATGGACCGCGACAGGAGGGCTTCGTCCGTGGCCATCCACTTGAATCCCGCACGGGCGACGAGCGGCACCATCTCGTCCGACACAGAGCCCTCTGACGGCCACAAGCCGTCGGGGCGGCGTCCAAAGAGACGTTCATGCAGCGCCACGGCGCGCGCCAACTGTTCGAAGGCATCCTCTGGGCGTCGGAAACGCTCGCGCGGCATCCGTGACTGCGGATGCGTCCGCAGGTAGACGTCCGTGTCGCAGAGGAGCGGAAGAATCGGGTGATAAAACGGTGACGTTGACAGCTCGATCTGACCGCGCCGCGCCGCATCGCGATATTCAGGCACCACGGCGCGCAGGATCTCGAGCTCGACGCTGCGCAGAAGGGCCTTGTCCTCCTCGGTATAGCCGCGGCCCTTCGCCACGAGGGCGCGGATTCGCTCGTCGCGCTCGAAATACCACGCGTCGATCCACACCAGCTTGTGCCAGACCTGCAGGTCGCGGATGTCTTCCGTCGAGAAGTGCGCGGCAAGTGCGCGAGGGCTTAGTCCCTTACCGTGGCTGCCGCGTCGCGCGAAGAGCTCCGCGTACCGCGGGAAAGGATCGATCATCCGCGGCTTGTGGGCGTGGAAAAAGTTCTCGACGCAAAAGGCGCGTTCATCGTCAGACAGTGCATCCGCCGGCTTGAGCCCGAGTGCGAGGTGCCGATCGTAGGCCTCATCTCGAGCAAAGGCTTGGAGCTGGACCAGCATCGAGGGCACCAGGTTGAAGGTGACCCGAACCTGCGGGAATTCGCGCATCAGCGCGACCATGCCCCAGTAATCCTTGATGCCGTGCAACCGCACCCACGGGAGGATGTGCTCGCCTGTGGCCAGGTCCTGGTAGAACGGCTGATGCATGTGCCAGAGGATTGCGACGCGGGTCATAATGCCGATAAAGGAAGAGACGAGGAATTGTGAGGATTCTGGACCGCTATGTGATTCGCCAGCTGCTCATGCCGTTCGGCATCGGGCTACTGGTCTTCACGTTCCTGTTCATTATTCCCGAGTTCATGAGGTACGCCGAGGACTACATCGCCAAAGGCGCGCCCATGCAGGTCGTGGCCGAAGTCTTCGTGGCGCTCCTACCGATGGCGCTCGGGCTGACGATCCCAATGTCCTTGCTGATGGCGCTCCTTGTCGCCTTCGGACGACTGTCATCCGACCGCGAATTCGTGGCGTTTCAGGCCTGCGGCATCAGCATGCGTCGACTGCTCAGGCCCGTAGGCCTGGTGTCGGCGCTGTGCTTTGGCGCGACGCTGTATGTCCTCTTGGTTTCTGTTCCCGCAAGCAATCAGCGCTTTCGGGAGATCACGTTCAAGATCATCGCCTCGTTGGCCGAAGGCGAAGTGAAGCCGCGAGTGTTCTACGAGCGGTTCCCGAACATCGATCTCTACGTTCGAGAGATACCACCGACCGGCGGATGGAACGGCGTGTTCATGTCCGACAACAGGGCCGGCGATGGTTCGACGATCTACATCGCCAAGCGCGGACGCGTCGTGATCGACCGAATCAAGAAATCGGTCGAGATGGTCCTCGACGAAGGAACGCGACATACCGCAGATCCAGCCGGCAATCCTTACGACGTCCAAAGCTTCGACCGCGTAGTGGTCAATCTAAGCCCAGAAAACGTGTTCCCGAGCGGCGGGCCACCGAAAGGCGATCGGGAAATGTCGATCTCCGAACTGCGCGCTCGCGCCGACGAGATCCGCGCTCAAGGTCAGTTCCCGCACAATCAGCTCTTTGAGATCCACAAGAAGTTTTCGATTCCCGCGGCGTGTCTGGTATTCGGGCTGATCGGTCTGGCCCTCGGCGCCACCAATCGACGCGATGGCAAGCTCGCGAGCTTCGTCATCGGCGTCGCGATCGTCTTCGTGTACTACATCCTGCTGTGGCTCGGTCAGTCGCTGACCAAAGGACGCATGCTCGCGCCATGGCTCGCGGCGTGGCTCCCGAATATCGTTCTCGGGATCGCGGGTATCGCCCTCCTCAAGTGGCGAGGCCGTGTCGCCGACCGCCCGATGCGCGTGCCGCTTCCCGGGTTCGTGCGGAGGCTGGGCACGGTGACGACGACTGGACGCAGCCGTTTCTTCGTGCCGCTTGGCACGCTGGATCGCTACGTCGCACTCACCTACCTGCGTATGTGGGGACTTTCGGCGCTCGCGCTGTGCAGTGTGTTTTACATCTCGACCTTCACCGAGCTGACCGAGAAGGTTCTCAAGGGCGCGGGCACGTGGACGATGCTGTGGACGTTCCTGCTCTATCAGACGCCGCAGTACTTCTACTACGTCATTCCGCTGTCAGTCCTTCTGGCGACACTCGTCACCGTGGCGCTGCTGACGAAGAACAGCGAGCTCATTGTCATGAAGGCATGCGGCATCAGCCTGTATCGAGTCGCGTTGCCGATGGTGGGCGCGGCACTCGTCGCTGGCGCCACGATTTTCATCCTCGAGCAGACCGTGCTCGGACCTGCGAATCGGAAAGCGGAGGCGATCAAGTGGGTCATGCGCGGCCAATCGCCGGAGACATTTGACGTGCTCAATCGCCGCTGGGTGATGGGCAGCGACGGCGACATCTATCACTACAACTATTTCGATCCTCGCGAGCGAAAATTCACAGGGCTGTGGATCTTCGAGTTCAATGCCGACATGACGCGCCTGACGAGGCGCACATTCGCGCAGCGGGCCGCGTTCGTCAACGATGCGACCTGGCGGGTGGAAGAAGGCTGGACGAGAGCGTTCAACGCGACCGCCGACCCGGGTGACTTCGTTTCGTTTAAGCAGACGCGTAAGGTCTTGGAGCCTGCAGCGCTCTTCATTACGGAATCGCCGGATCCCGACTTCATGAGCTATACGCAGCTGCGTGCGTATACCGAACGCCTGCGCGCCAGCGGCCTGGATGTCGTGAAGCAGCAGGTCGCGCTCTGGCGCAAGCTGTCGTTCCCGTTTGTGACGCTGATCATGACGTTGCTCGCCGTCCCGTTTGCAGTGACGATCGGACGCAGCGGCGCAATGGCCGGCATCGGCGTCGCCATCGGCATCGCTATCGTCTACTGGACGACGATCAGCGTGTTCGCTGCCATGGGGGCAGGCGGTGTGATGGCACCAGCTCTAGCCGCATGGGCGCCGAATCTACTGTTCGGCGCAGGCGCGTTGTACCTGCTTCTCACGGTGCGTACGTAGTCGAGCGCCTCAGTGTCCCAGTTTTACCTCGTCCAACCACAACTGCCCGCTCTCGCCAGGCCGCGTGTTAATCGTGTCGACCACGAAGAGGACGTCGCGCACGTCCTCGAGGACGGGGCGTCCTGTAGTCGTGGCTTCGAGCGGCCGAAAATCGTCGAGGGAGACGGTGATAACTCCAGGCGTTTCATTGACATAGACCGATCGGTGCCAGCTTCTGCCCTGCGCGCCGCCGGGGACTCTGAGCTGGACCCAGATACGCGTCGGACGACTCGATTGCGCCGTGAAGATCAGACGGTCGTAGTTTGCAAGGCCTTGCGGGACGGTCATGGAGAGCGCCACGAACGGCCCCTCGTCGTACGTACCGCCTAGCGCATATCGAAGGAGCAACTGCGTTCCGCCGATCGAAGGGACGACGTCGAGCGCGCCGCGCGAGCGCGGGCTGTTCTCGATGTGCCAGTCGGTTGCAGGTCCATTGCTATAGCGCACATCCACTTGCGTTGGTGGCGCGATGGGCTCCGAGTTCTGATCTGTCCGTCGCGGACCGTCAAGGACATAGATCGGATTCGAGACGACCCAGGGAACTGGCGGCTCACCGGGCGCACCTGGCCACTGCATCTCGACACGATACACGCCTGGATCGGACGTGCTGTGCTCCAACTGAGAGCCGGACGCTGTTTTTACGGGATGCCCATCGCGAAGCAGTGAGACCGTGACGCCATCCGGCGCATTGCTGTGCACCTGGAATGTCAGGGGCCCCTTCGCGATGACGTCCTCCCCCATCGCGACGCTGTCGCCTGCACCAGACGCCGAGAACGAAAAGGCTACGGGGCCAGCCAGCGCATCGATCGAGGAGAAGACACGCCCGCGTCGGATTGCTTCGAGGACCGCGTTGGCATCCTCTCTGGCCTCCCCTACCAACACCACGTCGGGCAACGCGATCGAGAACGTGCGGAAGATCTGCTCGTAACCCGGCACCGGCAGCGAGATGCGATTGTCGTACGGATCGCCGACGCTCGTCAGGGGAATCCGAGCGTGGGCATCGGCCCCCGCCACGGCCACGACTCGACGCTGCGCGGTCAATTCGTCCCAGTGCTTCAGGGACTCCAGCGGGCGATCGAGCAGCATGGCGAGCGTCTCCGGCCTCCTGAATGGATATGTCAGCAATGTGCGCGCGATCATGCGAAGGGGTTCGTCACGCCACTCGCTGTCGGCGTTCACCCACTCGAGGCCGTCAATCGGGACACTCCATTCCGTCCAGCGCAGCTGCGGCTTCGGTGACGAGGGATGCGCGGCGATGGCCATTCCACCCAGGCGAACGATGTCTTCGACGACATCACGCGTTTCGCCCCCCAGCGAGTACGTCGTTCGAGGGAGACCGAGTGCCACGACGTGACCACTCGCAGTGCTGATCTCGACGGCGTCAATGCACAGCACACCGCTCCGATACGCCGGCGTATCCGGCTCGCGAGTGCCGTCACCGTGATCAGTGAGAATCACGAAGTTGAGTCCGGCTCGCGACGCCGCACGGGCGATGTCATCGACCGTGCCCGTTCCGTCCGAACGTCGTGTGTGAATGTGAATTGCGCCGCGCAGCGGAGCGCGCAGTGTGGGCGCCGCCGCAAGAGTGCGCGCGGCACGCGGCATCGTCGCGTAGCTGCTGGCAGCGACGGCGACGGCGATCAGCGCCACAATCCAGCGAGCACGAATCATGCGCGGGGATGGAACTTATCGTAGATGCTGCGCATGCGCTGTTCGAGAACGTGGGTATAGATCTGCGTCGTTGAGAGGTCGGCGTGACCAAGCATCATCTGGATGGCACGGAGATCGGCCCCGCGTTCGAGTAGATGCGTGGCGAACGAATGACGCAGCATGTGCGGGCTCAGGCCTTTGGTGAGGCCCGCTTGCCGCGCGTAACCCTTGAGAATCTTCCAGAAGCCGACACGCGTCAGCCCGGGCCCACCGCCCTTGGCGTTCACGAACAGGCGCGGGCTCGACCGTTTCCCCAACAGCGCCGATCGTCCCTCCCGCAGGTACCGCTTGACCCAGTCCCCCGCTTCGTCGCCAATCGGAACGATGCGCTGCTTGTTGCCCTTGCCGGAACACGTGAGATACGACGCTTCCAGATTGACGTCGGCTGGCCGCAATGAGAGCAACTCCGACACGCGCATGCCGGTCGCGTACAGCAACTCGATCAATGCGCGATCGCGCAGGCCTCGTGGCGTGTTGACGATCGGTTGCTCCATCAGTCGATCGACGTCTTCCACCGCAAGGTAGCGTGGCAGCACTTTCCACGCCCGCGGCGGCCGAAGGTCGTCTGCCGGATTCGCCGTGAGGCGTCCATCGATGACGAGGAATCGAAAGAATCCGCGATAACAGGCGACAGCGCGCGCCACCGAGCGCGGGGAGCGCCCCTCGGCCATGAGGTCGCGCACATGACCTTCAAGGTCGGCACGCGACAGCGCCTCGATGCTCGTGCCGGTCCTGCCCGCAAAATCCGCAAGACCGCTGAGATCGCGTGCGTAACTGTCGACAGAATTGCGGGCCAGCCGCCGCTCGACGGTCAAATGAGTGAGATACGCGTCAAGCGGGGACACACTGCTCAAGGGCCGGGTCGGCTCCTACCGTTTGGTGTGGGGCTCCACTAGAATTGTAGCTGTATGCCGGTTCGTTCCAAGTGGCAATCACTGCCCACCGAAGCCATCAACGCCGTCAGTCTCGGGATCGACAAGCTGGACGCCGACGACCTCGTCGATCTGATGATCAACGAAGATCGGAAGATGCTCGACGCGGTGAGGCGCGAACGCGAGCGCATCGCCGTCGGCGTTGAAATGATCGCCGGGACGCTGCGAAAGAATGGTCGCATCATCTTCGTCGGTGCCGGCACGAGCGGCCGGCTTGGGATCCTTGAATCCGCCGAGATGCCGCCGACCTTCGGCACCGATCCTTCATTCGTGCAGGCGATCATGGCCGGCGGCCGTGAGGCGATTTTCAACGCGAAGGAAGGTGTGGAGGACAACTACGAAGAGGGCGCTCGCGCTATTAACCGTCTGCGACCGACGAAGAAGGACGTGGTCATCGGCGTATCGGCGAGCGGCATGACGCAGTTCGTGCGCGGCGCGTTGACGCGGGCCCGCAAGAGCGGGGCGCGGATCATCTTCGTGACGTGCGATCCGGGGACCGAGTTGCAGACCTTCGTCGATCTCACGATTTCGCCTGGCGTGGGTGCAGAAGTGATCGCTGGATCGACGCGCCTCAAAGCCGGGACCGCCACGAAGATGGTGCTCAACATGCTCACCACTGGGGCGATGGTGCGCATCGGCAAGACCTACGGCAACTTGATGGTGGACGTGCAGACCGGCTCCGAAAAGCTCAAGGATCGGGCACGACGTATCGTCAACATCGTGACTGGCCTCGAGTACGAGGAAGCCGACAAACTCCTGAAGGTCGCTCAGTGGAACGTGAAAGCCGCGATCGTCATGCAGAAGACCGGACTGTCGTACGCGAAGGCCATCGCGCGCTTGCGGAAGGCGCACGATTCGATGCGCGAAGCGCTTGGCGAAGACATCGAGCCACGGCTGCGCGGCCTGATCCAGGGACACGCTGAAGGTACGTCGGTCACTACGGTAGACACCGCGCTGACCGCGACGATCCCCACGCCCACCACCGCACCTCGGATTCAAAAACGCGACGCGGCCGGCCGGTCCAAGTAGACCTCGACGGCCCGATGGGCCTGCAGGAATGAGGCAGGCAATTGCGGGGTGATGGGCCCGCGCACCATGCGTTCGACGCTCGCTGCTTTGCCGTCACCTGCGGCGAGCAGGATCACCGTGTCAGCCTTCAAGATCGTGCCGATCCCTATCGTCAGGGCTTCGCGCGGAACACGTGCGAAATCACCGTCAAAGAGCGCAGCACTGGCCTTTCTCGTCCCGTCGAGCAGCGTCACGCGATGGGTGGCCGCCGGCAGTTCGCTCGCCGGCTCGTTGAAGCCGATGTGACCGTTGCCGCCAATCCCGAGCAACTGGAGTCCGATCCCACCTGCTCGCTCGATGGCGGCCTCGTAACGATCGCACTCGGCCTGGAGGTCATCGGCCGCGCCGTTGAGTCCGTGAAAGCGCTCGCGTGAGAGCCCGACGTGCTCGATCAGGTGCTCGCGGATGAATCGGTGAAAACTGGCGGGATGGGTGTGCTCGATGCCGACGAATTCGTCCAACGCGAACACCGTCGCGCGCGAAAAGTCAGCCTCCCCCGCCGCGGCCAACCGTCTGAGCTCGGCATAGACGCCGATAGGCGTACGACCGGCAGGCAGGCCAAGCACCACATCAGGGCGCTGTCGCAAGGTCTCGGCGACGCGCCGCGCGCCGGCTCGTGCCAGTTCCTCACTCGTCGTAAAAACCCTGATCTCCACCGCGGTCAGATGTACACCGGAATGACGACCTCGTCGCGGGCGGCAGCCAGCGCGAGCGTCACCGCACCGTTCGCCGGCTCGATCTCCAGACGCCGGACTTCACTCCTCGGTGCCACTTCGGCCAGACGCGTCGTCACGGCGGTCACCAGGGACGGTATGCCCTTGAACATGCCGCCGGCGAGGACGGTGGGAAAGACATCGCCGCGCATGCCCAGCCGCGTCACCACCGACGAGGCCGCCGCCGCCAACTCAGTTGCGGCGCGGTCGAGAATCTCCCCCGCCACCGCGTCGCCAGCTTCCATGGCGCGCTGCACAACGCCGGCAAGACCCGCGATGGCGTGGCGCTGAAGTCCGCGGTCGTAGATGGCGTGGATCACCTCCGCCGGTGTCGAGAGTTGCATGTGCGCGAGCACGAGGTCCGTCAACAACGTGGTCGGCCCGCGCTGATCGAACTGACGAACCACCGACGACAGCGCGGCTCGTCCGATCCAGAAGCCGCCGCCTTCGTCGCCGAGGAGATATCCCCACCCACCGGCACGGGCGGCACGACCCTCGGCATCATGTCCATAGGCAATCGACCCGGTACCGGCGACGACGACGACGCCTGCCTGTTCGCCTGCTCCGGCCACCAATGCCACCAGCGCATCGTTGACCACAACCGTCCGCGTCTTCTGGCCGATACGGCGCATGACGTCCCTGATAGTCTGCGCGTCTCGCGGCCGGTCGACCCCAGCGATACCCAAGCAGATGGCGTCCAGCTTGATGTCGCGGTCACCGAGGGTCTCGTCCATCACTCGATGCAGGATCTTCTCGACGCCGAACTCACCCATCACCTGCAGATTGGCGCCAGACGCACGCGTCTGGGCGAGGACCTCGCCGCGATCGTTTGCGAGCAGGCACACCGTCTTCGTTCCCCCTGCATCGATGCCGAGTACGTGCATACGTCAGCTCAAGTATGATGGTACATTCCTCTTTCTCACATGCAGCGTCGCGTCTCGCTCCAGGTGGGCGGCCTTCTCCGTGTGGCACGTCCGCTGATCGCCCTTTGTGTCGCGATCTTGATCGTTGCGGGAACCTCTAGCCAGAGTCTCTCTGCAGCGAATGAGCCGCTGCGCACGTTCTGGACAGCGCGCGCCTCGCTCGAATCGCCCGACGCGGTGCGCCGTGCGGTGGCCGCCGCCGCCGCGGGCTCGTTCGATACGGTGATGGTGCCGGTCGCGCTCGTCGCTGACGCGTTTCAAGTCTTCGACGGCGCTCGAGAGATAATCAACGAAGCGCGGGCGCGTGGTCTTCGCGTGCACGCCTGGATCGAAGTGACGCTCGTTGCCGCGAACGGCGAGCTTCCGCCGTCGCGCGAGCACGTGCTCTATCAGCATCCTGAATGGCTAATGGTGCCGCGCGAGTTGGCCGCGGAGATGCTGAAGGTGGACGCGCGAACCCCGGGATATCTCGGCCGTCTGACGCGATGGGCGCGGGCGAATCCGACACGCGTCGATGGATTGTACGTGTCACCACTTGCGCCCGATGCCGCCAACTACCTTGTGGCCGCGGTCACAGCCGCGGCGAAGCGTTACCCGGTCGACGGCGTGTTCCTCGATGCCGTGCGGTTCCCTGGCGTGGATTTCGATTACAGCCGCCATGCGATGGAGATCTTCCGAGCCGATACGCGACCGCAGCTCAGTGTCGAGGAGCGTGCGCGTCTCGATGAGGTCGAAGCCATCGATCCATTCGGCTACCCGGAAGAGTTCCCCGAACGTTGGCGCGCATTCCGGCAATCCCGTTTGACGAGTCTTGTCTCGCGCCTGAGAAGAGCCCTCAGCGAAATCAGTCAGACGCTCGTCGTCAGTGCCGGAGTGCCATCAGACCCCAGCAGCGCGCTCGCCGAGTCGTTCCAGGACTGGACGAACTGGATGCAGACGGGACTCGTGGACGGCGTCGGCCGCCGGTCAGGAACGAGCGGAACGATCGTGTTTTCCCCCGACGCGTTTTCCGCTGCACCGCGCTAGACGCCCATGGCGTCGCACTTCGCCGCAGCACGCCAGATCCTGCAGCAGGCGATCGCCGAGCATGCCTTTCCCGCCGCGGTAATCGAGGTCGGCCACTCGCGCCAGCCGCTATGGCGCGAATCGTTCGGCCGTCTGACGTTCGACCCAGAGTCGCCTCCGACACGCGACGATACGGTGTTCGATCTCGCCTCACTCACCAAGGTGCTGGCGACGACGGCGCTGGTGATGCGACAGGTCGAGCGCGGCATTTTGTCGCTCGATGATCCGCTCGCCCGTCACGTCCCCGACTGGCGCGACGACGGCCCAGTCGTCGTCACGATCAGAGACCTGCTGTCACACTCTGCGGGACTCGCGGCGCACGTACCGTTCTACCGCGATCATCAGGGCCGAGACTCTTTCGAAGCTGCAATCGTGCAGACGCCGCGCGCGTATGAGCCGCGAACGAAGTCCATCTACAGCGATCTCGGGTTCATGCTGCTCGGCTTCATCCTCGATCGCATCGCGCCACTCGCGACCCAATTCGACACGTTGCGCGTGCACATGGGGAACATTCAGGACTTGCAGTTCACGCCACCTGTCATCTGGAAAGCGAGGACGGCTCCCACTCGCATCGATCCCTGGCGTCAGCGACTGCTGATTGGCGAGGTGGACGATGACAATGCGTGGGCCCTGGGCGGGACTGCGGGACACGCCGGGCTGTTCGGTGTGATTGGCTCGGTCGGCGAGTTCGCGCGTCATGTCATGCAGGTACTCGAGGGCCGAACTGGAGCGTTCACGCAGGCGACCGCAGAGACATTCGCTGCCCGACGCGTCGAGATTCCCGGCAGCTCGCGAGCACTCGGCTGGGACACGATGTTACCGACATCGTCGTGCGGCACGCGGATGTCGCCGCGAGCGTTCGGGCACGTCGGCTTCACCGGCACGTCGTTGTGGATCGATCCTGAGCGTTCCGTCTACGTGGCGCTGCTGACCAACCGCGTGCATCCGACCTCGGACAACAACGCGATCACGCTCGTCAGACCGGCGTTGCACGACGCGATCATCGATGCGTTGTGAAGCGCAGGCTAGCCTGCGCGAACTAGATTCAGCTGGGCGTATTAGGGACGAACCGGCTGACCCATCCCGGGTCCACCGAAGCCGCCGGGGTTGCGAGCAGGACCTGGGCCGCCGCGTGGGAAGGGCTGACCAGCAGGTTCCCCGCGCCGGCCGCGGCCGTCGCCGCGCGTCGGTCCCGCACCGAGTGGCTGACCACCGCGGCCGCCCGGCGCCTGCTCTCCGGTCGGGCCACCAGCCGCAACGCTCATCTGCGTCGCGATGAACACCCACTCGCTGTACTTGTCGTGGTTGTTGTAGATGCGCAGCGAGGTCGCCTTGCTCTTGCTCACGACACCGAGCACGCCTCCAGGCGCCTGGCCTTGAGTAATGGGATTCGACTGCACACCGCGTGCGGACATCTGTGACTGCTGCTGTTGCTGTTGGACGATTGGAGAGCCACCACCCTGCTGCCCTCCCCCGCGCCCGGCCTGCACCGGTGCCGCCGTGGCCGCGAGCGCGAGCTCCGGGCTGCCCGGTCCAATGAGCTGAAAGTCGGCGTTGGTGATCGGGTCCTTGAACTGCTTCCTGAGAAACCGCTCGTTGAGGAGGACGTCGAGGTTCGGAGGAAGCGCGTTCCCGTACTTCCGCTGGAAGAGTGTAACGGCGCGCGCGTATTGCTGACCGCGAAAGATCAGCTCGGTCTCGCGTTCCCGCTTCGCCAACGTCGAGAACACCGGGAGCGTCGTACTGAGCACGATGGCGATGACGGCCATGGCCACCAGCAAAGCGGCCATGGCGTACCCGCGATCGGATGTGGCGTGCTCGATTCGCACAGTCTTCCCAGGAGGTCCTTACGGCACCACGATCGTTGTGGTGGCTGTGGCAGTCCCTCCGCCTTGCAAAGTCGCAGTCACAGTGATGTCGAATGAGGGGCCGACCGCCGTGTACGTATGCGGCGCAGTCGCGCTCGTGGTCGTGGTGTTGGCGGTCATATCTCCCCAACTCCAGACGTACTGCGTCACAGGCGCCGATACTGTCGCTGTCGCGCTGACAGTGCGTCCCGAGGTTATCGAGGCACTCACCGTCGCCGTAACTGCAGTGACCTGTACGACTTGAACGGAGGTCGAGCTCTCGCCGTTGGCGTCGGTTCCAGTCAGCCGTGCGGTGTAGGTCCCGGGCTGGGTATAGGTATGCGGAACGGTGGCTGCGCTGCTCAACGTACCAAGGTTCACGCTCGAGTTATCGCCGAAGTCGAGGACCGCCGACGTAATGTTCCCCGAACCCTGCGCGCGCTGAGCAGTGAAGACGACGGATTGAGCGATGCTGGCGGTCGCGCAGTTCGTGGCGCTGCCGACTGTGCATGTCAAAGCGACGGCCGGGCCCGGCACACCAGTGATCTTCGTGGTGGCGGTCTTTGTGCCGGCTGCCACGGTGATGTC
>Ga0111539_10002591_pt1 | contig 23946 bp, 25 predicted proteins | sample RhiMethybrSRZTD1_FD_79667 | JGI IMG/M metagenome (GOLD analysis project Ga0111539, IMG submission 79667) | Populus rhizosphere microbial communities from Tennessee, USA - Rhizosphere MetaG P. TD hybrid SRZTD1 (version 2) (version 2) | ecosystem: Host-associated > Plants > Roots > Rhizosphere >...
CGCCAGAATGCGGCCGTTGTCGGCAGGAATCAACTGATCGAGCTCGCCGTGGATCACGAGGGTCGGCACCCGCAGCGTGCCCAGCCGATCATGTACGCCCTTCCACGATCTGACGGCCTTGAGCTGATTCACATAGCCGTCGAGCGTGCGCTTGCCACGCAGCCGCGCCTCCAGATCCTCGGCGAGCGTCGTTCTGGGCGTGTCTGCCGCGTAGATGCATGACGAGGTCGCCCAGAAGGCTTCCTCACGTGAAAGGGCCGGATTGGGGTCGAGCGCGGCCCGCACTTCTCGAGAAGCGAGCACTCCTTCCCTGCCGCCACATGTCGTGCATCCGAGCACGAGCGATCGCACCTTCTCAGGGTGAGCCAGCGCCAACTCTTGCGCGATCATCCCGCCCATCGACATGCCTAACACGTGAACGGCCGACGCGCCAGATGCCTCGACGACAGCAGCCGCATCGCCGGCCATGCCGTCGATCGAGTACGGGCCCGGCGCCACGTCGCTCCGGCCCATGCCTCGATTGTCGAACAGAATGGTTTGAAAACGTGACGAAAGCACTGGCTCGATGCGATGCCACTGCTCCATCACGGCGCCGAGCCCCGGAATGAGGAGCAACGGCTCGCCCTGGCCGCGCGTTTCCCAATAGATCTTCGCGCCGCCAGAGTCTGTGTAAGGCATGGCAATGCGCCCGACCTGAAGGTCGGGCCTACGTACGAAATGGTTTACGGCGTTGGCGTTTCTTTGGGAGGCACGGCGCCCGCCACCAGCTGCTCGATCTCTTTGCGGGAACGCGCAATCTCCTGACGAAACAGATCGCTGTAGCCGCGATCGTCGCCGACCGTTCCATACGCCCATCCAGGCAGGGCGCCAAAGAAGATCGCGGCCCACCCGATGACGGTCTGCCCCGTATGGCGAACGCGAATCTCCACCGGCGGCGGCGTCGCGGGCTTGGCGGACCGGATTACCATCCCGTCGCAGCTCTCGCCGTCAAAGACAGTCGGGATCAGTCCGGCCGAGAGAATCGTAAACAGCGGGACCACCGAGGTCTCGCAGTGCAGCCCGATGGACATGGCCACGAGATCCGCGTCGGCACCCGGGCTCGACTCGAATCGGCTCGACCGAAAGGCACCGCTCGACGCCACGACCTCTGCCAGCGACTTGGCGTACGCCTGCGGATCCAGTCCGGATTGCCCGCTCGGATCAGCGTTCCAGGGAACCACCGACACCGTGTAGGGCAACGGCATGCCGGTCATCGGCCCCGGATCGCCACCGCCCCGGGCGGGCATCCGGTGCGCGTAGCAGCCGCCTGATGCGGCCGCTACCGCAAGGCACAGCGCGCCAGCGACCAGGACAATCTGGTTCCGGCGGCCAATGCTCCTCCACACGCCGTTCTTCACTTGACGTCGTAATGATCGATGAAGCGCGCGATCTCTTCGATGTACTGCTGTGGCATCGGGCCACCGACGGCGATCGCCGTGAGGTGCGTCTTGCCGGGCAGCACGACGTTGTGGAACACCTTCACCTCACGCCACAGCCTCATCGTCTTCGCGTAAGGACCGTCGAACGCTCCATTGATCCCGATGATCGGAATCGTGAGCGTCGTGAGATCCACAGTGGCGGCCGTGCCGGTAGTCGGCGGTGTGCGAGGAGGAGCGGCGGTTGCATTCGACGCCGTGGCACCGCCGGACGTCGTTGACGTCGTCGACGTCGTCGACGGTGCTGACGTCGCCGCAGTGCCCGCTGCGGGGGCAAGCGCGCCGCTCGTGCGGGCGGTGGAAACTCGACTGCGGAACCGGGTCATCGCCTCCGCATCGGCGCCTGTCGCCTTCGGCGATGCCTCGTCGAGTGCGGCAGCTTTGGCACGCAGCTCCGGATCGGTTTCGGTCATCCCGGATCCGCCGAAGCCGGCGGTGATGAAGCGGCCCGGGATCTTCCCGAGCAGCTGACCCACGAAGCCGCCGCCCATCGAGTAGCCGTGGATGTGCGCCTTCTCGATCTTGAGCTGATCCATCAGCTCGATCACATCGTCGGCTCGACCGGAGCCACCCGGCTGCGGCTTGTCGCTCTGGCCATGATTGCGGTTGTCAATCGCGACGACGCGATGGTTCTTCGCGATCTCGGGGGCGATGCCGGTGGTGAACCACATGCGTCTGGCCGAGTCGGAGTAGCCATGAATGAGAACCACCCACGAGCCGCGGTCGCCAAGCGTGAGGTAGTGAATCTTGACCCCGTCGCTGGCAGTGAAGAATCCGTCCTTCGCTTCCTGGGCACCGGCGACGGTAGCGGTCGCCACCAGCAAGACGAAAATGGCGGCGAGTTTCTGCAGGCGTTGCATGTTCGTTCTCCAAGGCGAATTGTAGCGGCTTTCAATTCCTAATTTTGAATTCTCAATTCTAAATTGTCAGTTTCCTGGCCGCGTCTCCGACTCTGATCGTGCCAGGCTTCACCACCCGGGCATTGACACCCCGCAAGTGCATCTGCTTTCCGAGCGGCGAGTTCACCCAATTCAACGCATCCAGGCCAAATCGTGCCACGAACTTCTGGCAGCCGGTGTGGGGTTGCGGCGTGATCTCAATGACAGCGTCTCCAAGTGCCAACCGCGTTCCAGGGGGCAGATTCTCCTCGCTCAGATCCAGATCGATGTACAGCTGATCCCCCGCAAGGGACCAGCGCTCAGGACTCTGAGCCACGAGTGCGATGACCCGCGTGTTCATGATGTTGAGCTGCATCTCTGGATGCGGTGATTGGTCAGTTGTCCGTCTGCTGCTGCGGCTCTTCCACGTATCCCCGACGAGGCCCTCAATGAGGTCCAGTTGAGCCTCCTCCAGGATCTCGCGCGCCTCTACCCGAGGACGCCTGACGATCATGGCCAGCACGCCTTCGGCCTTGGGCGAGCGCCGAATCTCCTCCAGCCCTGCATCCAGTTCCGCGGTCGTCAAGTGCCTCACATTATTCACAGAGTCCCTTTCGAACCACCCACGTCGTCATGCTTCGTTGATCCTGCACGATCGTGGTCTTCAGAGGATCGATCAGCGTCCCACCCAGGCGTCGCGTCACATCGAGGAGCATCGCTTCATCCACGAGGTACCGCTCGCTGCCATCGGGTAGGAGAAATCGACGGCTCCCGAGTGGCCTGACGCGCGTCTCCATCCCGATGGACGACGCCAGGCGACAGAATAGCAGGCCGCCGGGTTTGAGCACCCGCCACATGCTCGCGACCATGCCGTCGAACTGGCGGTCGTCCACTGCGAAGTGCAATACGGCGCTGCTGACGACGACGTCGGCGTACGCGTCGGGGAATGTCATACGCTCGACCGGCTCGACACGGAAGTTTTCGACCGGCAGCTGCGGCGCGAGCCGAGCGGCGAGCTGACGCACGTGCGCCACGGCATCCGGATCCGCATCGGATCCGCACGCGTCACAGCCTGACTGAAGGAGATACACGAGATTGCGGCCGGCTCCGCAGCCCGCATCGAGTACACGCATGGACGGTCCGATTCGCCCGCGCAGCAGCTGGTCGAAAAGATAGATGTCGATGTCGCCGAACTGCGCGCGAAGATCACCGCGATCGCCCATCGGGTCTCAGACGCCCTGCGACGCGCGCATTACCTCGCGCAACTCGCCGGTGAGCTGCTGACTCAGGTCGGGACGCCCGTGAAAAGCGGCCGGAGTGTTCTGAAACAACGTGATCAGCCACTTCTCGGATGCTTTCACCGCCACCATCGTCTGAATCGCGTTCACATCAGGCTTCAGCTCGGTCTGCCCCCGTGGCACCATCCCGACAACCGCATGCAGCACGCCGACGTCCGAGGTTGGAAATCGGACGACCCGCACCTTGCCGACGTACGTAGCAGTTGCATGATCGGCGAAGATGCCGGCGAGTGTGTGCTCGACCACCTCACGCCCTTCCATCTGACTGCCATCGAAGCCGATCATCGTGACGTCGTCTGTCACCAGGGCCGCCATGTCTGGCGCGCTGCGACGGTTCCAGGCCGCGAGCAAGTCGCTGTAAACCTGGCGCACCTCACGCTCCGACGCTGTTGAACCCGCCATGGCTGCCCACTATAGCCGAATGAATCGCGCCGATCCGCCATCTGTTGACAGTCGCCCCGCCACGCCCTAGCATCCGCGACAGAGATTAGGAGGCACCTTGTTTAAGCAACTACTCGCCGGCGGACTGTTCATTGCCGGCCTCGCCCAGGCCCCACCCGCGTCCGCCCAGTTCACAGCGTCCGCACCGCTGCCTTCGCCTCCGGGCACGACGAAAAACGATTATGCCGACGACAAGGCCTGGTTGTGCCGATCGGGCCGCCAGGACGCCTGCAGCATCGATCACACGACGACGATCGTCGCGGCCGACGGGAAGCTCACGCGAGAGACCTGGGCCACAAATCTGAACGCTCCGATCGACTGCTTCTACGTCTACCCGACGATCTCAACCGACGCTGGTCCCTACAGCGACATGAGTGCCGACCCGGCCGAGCTCAACGTTATCCGTCAGCAGTTCGCGCGCTTCGGATCGAAATGTCGTGTCTTCGCGCCGCTGTACCGTCAAGTCACCCTGGCGGCGCTCACGCGCGGCCTCGCCCCGGGCAGCACACCCGTCCGGCTCGATGCCGGACTCGGCTATGACGATGTGCGGGATGCGTGGAACTACTACCTGGAGCACGACAACAAAGGACGCGGGTTCGTGCTGATTGGCCATTCGCAGGGATCGTTCGTGCTCGCGGAATTGATCCGGCAGGAAATCGACGGCAAGCCGATTCAGTCGCGGCTCGTCTCGGCGATTCTGGCCGGCACTACCATCGGCGTACCGGCCGGCAAAGATGTGGGCGGCTCGTTTCAGAAGATTCCGCTTTGCCATTCGGCCACGCAGATCGGGTGCGTGATTACGTTCGCTTCCTTCCGATCGACGGTGCCGCCGCCGGCGAACAGCCTCTTCGGACGGCCTCCATCGGCGACTCTCGTGGGCGCGTGCACGAACCCGGCAGCGCTCGCCGGTGGCAGCGGCGAATTGCATGCCTATCTGGCGAAGGATGGCCGCACCATCACGGGAACCATTGCTCCCAAACCATGGGTGGTACCGGAGCAGGCGATCGACACGCCGTGGGTCAGTGTGCCCGGCCTGCTGACTGCGAAATGCAACACCAACGAAAACGCGACCTATCTGGAAGTCACGGTCAACGGGAATCCATCCGATCCGCGCGCGGACGACATCGTCGGTGACATCGGCGCCGCTGCGCGTCCAGCGGCGAACTGGGGATTGCACCTCATCGACATGAACCTGGCGATGGGCAACTTGTTGGATATCGTCGGGCAACAGGCGAGCGCTTACGGGAAGAAATAGAAACTCAGAAATTTACAATTAGGAATTTGGAATTAGGAATTCGTCGCGCGCTACCTGAAAATGCTCTTCGGCAGCTTCACGTGGACGCCGACGACCGGGCGATCGACAAGCTGCGTGATGGCGACGTTGCCGGCGATGCTCACGAGCTGATACGCCTCGTGCCTGGTCAGGCTCTTGTTGGCGGCCAGGAAGTCGACCATCTCCTGGATCGCCGCTGTTGTCGCCACCTTCAGATCGGGATCGGTGGCCATCGCGATGTAGTCGGTCGCGGTTTCCGCGCGCGGCCAGGCGAGCGGCATATTCTTGCGCACCGTCAATTGAATCCTGCCTCGTAGCGACGTCTCGATGGCTGTCTGATCGACCTCGCCATCTCCTTGAGCCGCGTGACCGTCACCAACTTCGAAGAGCGCGCCGGGTACGAACACCGGAACGTAGAGCGTTGTGCCTGCCACAAGCTCCTTGTTGTCGAGGTTTCCGGCATGCCGTCCCGGAGGGTTACTGCTGACCCGGCCGAGTGCCGGAGCGGGCGCCACTCCCATGCTGCCGAAGAACGGTTTGAGCGGAATCACGATGCCAGGCTTGAACTCGGCGGTCATCGATCGGCGATCGAGGGTGATGATTTTCGACCTGACTGACCGGTCGCAGTTCTCGGGAATGAAGCCGCTGCATCCGTTGTAGCCGTAGTCGATCGGCAGGTCGATCGAGAGTACCTTCACTTCGAGCGCGTCGCCAGGCTCGGCGCCCTCAATGAACACCGGTCCCGTGAGAATGTGGCCACCGGGTCCACGCCGGTCGCCGGTCACTTCAGTGACGACCGCTCTCAGCGAGCTCTGAATTCTTTCGGGCGCGACTCCGGCGGTCTGCAAGCCGTTCGGTGTATTGGTCAGCAGCGTATCGACGTCGATGATGTCGCCCGACGCAATCCGCAGCACAGGCTTCGCTTCGCTCCAGTAGTAGCCGTACGCGACCGTGGCCGGCGTCGCCTCGAGGCGGTGTGTCCTCGGCGCGGCCGTCTGTGCGGCAAGGACTGCAGCACCGATCATGAGAGCGACGGCGCCGACAATGAATGCGCGTGTCAGTCGTACGGGTTCCATGCTGGCGCTCCAATTCGCAGATGATGCTCAATCCGCTTCAACACGGCGTCCGCGGGAACGGCTGGCGGTGCGTCGCCTTCCAGACGAAGCCTCGGGATGATGCTCTCCACGTCGTCGAAGACCCAGCGGCCTGCTGGCTGTTCGAGGTTCAGTTCATCCACCAGTGATGAAAGATCGACGCGAAGAAGCGGGCGTCTCGACGCCATCTGGACCCAGCCTTCGTATCGGTAGTGGAACTCGAGGCGGTCGCCCTGGATGGTCGCCACGCGGGATCGTTCCGTGCGGCTGTGGATGGCATACCGATGACAACGTCCAACGCCCTCGGGTGTGCGAACCACGGCCAGATCGAGATCCGGCCGCTCTTCGATGGTGATGAGTCCCTTCTCCAACAGGGCTTCGTGCTCGGTGAGCGTTCGATCTTCTGCTTCCCAGTAGGACCGGAAGCGGCCAGGGTCGGTCAGCAGGTGCGGCAAGAGCTCGAGCACGTGAACGTAGAGCTCCGCGGTCTGACTAGGATACGGCAGCTGGAAGATCCGGGCAGGCAGCGGCGAAATGTCGGAATCCGAATATGCGGCAAGCACGAACGCGATCCGGGCGGCATCACGCCTCCTGTAAACGTCGAAGTCCCCTGCTCGTGACGTGTCGATCAGCAAATCGCGGTGTCGTTCGCCGGTCGCAGGATCGAGAAGCGCAAAGATCCCCAGCAGGCCATCCTCATCGAAATGATTGTTCGACGCCGCTTCCGCCTGAACGCGAAAACGTGGATGGTCGAAATAGTTGAACACGATTTCCGTCGACGTGTCGGCGCGCAACTCGGGTGGCGTCCCGCTCCTGGCCCAGTGAGACAACGCGATGGCGGTCGCCGCGTTTCTCGGCCCGTCGACAATGATGTTGGGCAGCGCCTCGGTTTCGGGATACGGGACGAATCGCATGGTGTTTCGTGCGTCGCGTCTGCCTCAGACGGGACCCGTGAGTGCTATTGGTCGCGCAATAGATGACGGACGACTCGTCCCGTCAGTGTATCCGAGCCAATCGAGAGATAGAGCTCGCGATCGGTGACCGACAGCGCAAACGCCATGCGACGCTCCAGCCGCTCCGTAAGCGCGGCGAGCAGACCGCGATCGAGCGACCACACTTCAACGGCTTCGGCCCGGTGAATGCGCTCACCAGCCAGTCGGCCCATGAGCTGCGACGGATCCTTGTGGGTGTATACCACGACTCGCGGCGAGGCCTTCGCTGCTTTGTGCAGACGTGCGGCCTCGGGATTCCCAATCTCAATCCACGACTTGAGGGCTCCAGTCATATCGCGGATCGAGATGGCCGGCTCGTCTGGATTGGACAGCCCTCGCGAGAACTCGATGCCCTCCGAAAATTCCAGCGCATAGGCGAGCACCCTAGTGATCAGATACTCCTCCGACTCCGATGGATGGCAGGCGACGCGGAGAGCGAGCGACTCGTAGACACCGCGATCGGCGTCCGCCAGATCGATGTCGAAGTTGTAGATCGTCGCAGTGAGGGCCACGGTGAGTACAAAGACTATAGTCTGCGCCATGAGATTGCCGTCGCGGCATCGCGCCGAGCGTCTCTGCTCAGCGAACTCTGCGTTGATCGTCTTGCAAGGCGGACGGAACCGCCCAGTCTCTCAGGTTCGACAGCGTGCGAACGACGCGATCCGGTCGGATGGCGCTGTTCTCGGGAAGCCCCTTGCCGCTGGCGTCAACCCAGATGGCGAACATGCCCATTCGCTGCGGCTGCTCGACGTCCCATTCGAGATTGTCGCCCACCATCCAGGCATCCGATGGTTCAACCGCGAGTTCCGCGAGCGCTCGCTCAAAGACCCTCGGATCCGGCTTGCCGAACCCGATCTCGCCTTCGATCAGAACCAGGTCGAACAGATCGGCAAGACCAAATCGCTCGATCTTCCTCCGCTGGCCAGCGCTGCTGCCATTGGTGAGAAGCGCCAATCGGGCGCCGGATGCACGCAGCCATCGAACGGTTTCGATGGCGCCCGGAAACGGCTCCATTCGAGCGTCGCGTTCCTTGCTGTAGGCATCCGCGATTCGGCCAGCGAGCGACAGGGGGGCGTCGGCCGCGAGCTCGACGAGCGCCAGCCTCACGACCTCTCGCCGTGCCGCATTCAGGTCGAGCCGGCCCTCACGGTGGCGGTCACGATCGGACCAATACCAAATCCGCACCCTGTCGATCGCAGCCAGCAAGGCATCCACATCGACCGTGGGGTGTTCCGCACACCTCTCGAGGCAGGCGATCCGCCAGCAGTCCTCAACGTTCAGGTTGTCGATCAGAATCGTGTCGTCGAGATCGAGCAGCACGGCCTTGGGCAGCATGTTCGTCGTCCGCACTACCTGTCATCCTCCTCAGCATGCTCCCTATCCTCCCAGTGCACGCGATGCATGACGTGGTGCACGGCGGGCGCCAGCAGGAGTCCGGTGACGGCGATCACGACGAGGCCGCAGTAGAGTGCGTAGACGCCCGCAAAGATCTTCCCCGGCTCGGACAGGTCCTGCTTGATCGGCCCCATGCCGCTCAGCAGCATCGCCGAGTTGAGAAACGAATCCCGCCACGGCAGGTGTTCAAAGTGACCGTAGCCCCACATCCCAGCCGCGAGAGACGCGCCGAGCAGCGCCAACGAGAAGGCGAGGTGCCGCAGCAGACGTCGCAGGAGTTCCCGCGCCGTGTGGCGCACGCGAGGCGGCGTGGGCATGAGACTCAGATCTGATGGAACAGGTAGATCGTCAGGCCATTGGGCTCGGTCACGCAGAAGCTCCGGTGGCCCCAGCTCTGGTTCGTCAGCGTGTGCGTAATCGGCAGCGCCTGGCTCACCGCTCGACGATAGCACGCGTCGGTATCCGGTACCTCGATCACCATGAACGCGCCCTGCGGCGGACGCCGGTCCCACAGATGCTCGGGGGCGTCGCCCTCGGGCCGGGCCAGGATTTCGACCATGCCGCTCGCAGCACCCACGATCGTCCCGCGATCATCGCGGCCGCGGTCCCAGGACTCCAGCACCGGCCAGCCCAGGCCGTCACGATAGAAGGCGACGGTCCCGTCGTAGATCGGCGTGAAGTAGCCGAACCTGAACTGGCCGCTCGGTCTGACGACTGGTTTGTTCATGCCTACTTACCGCCGGCCACGTCGATGAAACTTCCCGTCGTGTAGGACGCTTCGTCCGAGAGCAGCCAGAGTATCGCCGCCGCCACCTCGCCGACCGTACCGCCTCGCTTCATGGGCACTAATGCCTTCACTCTCTCAACGCGATTGGGTTCGCCGCCGCTGGCGTGAATCTCCGTGTAGATGAAGCCGGCGCGCACGGCGTTCACGCGAATGCCCTCCTCCGCCACTTCCTTCGCCAGACCAACGGTCATGGTATCGATCGCGCCCTTCGACGAAGCGTAGTCGACGTACTCGCCCGGCGACCCGAGCCGCGACGCGCCGGACGAGAGGTTGACGATCGCCCCGCCAGCGCCGCCGTGCTTGGTAGACATGCGTCGGACGGCTTCGCGCGCGCTGAGAAACGAGCCGATGACGTTCACGGCGAACACGCGCTGGAGACGCGCCGCATCCATGGCATCCAGGCGCATCTGGGTCTCGAGGATCCCGGCGTTGTTCACGAGCGCGGCCAGCGGCCCAAGCGCACGGTCGCACGTGTCGAACAACCGGACGACATCGGCCTCGACGGCCACATCCGCCGCGATGGCGACCGCGTCCTGGCCCGCGGCCTTGACAGCCTGCACGACCGTTTCAGCCGCGATCTGGTTCTGACGGTAATTGACGCAGACTGCGTAGCCACGCTGTGCGGCAAGTACGGCGGTGGCCGCCCCAATGCCGCGGCTCGCGCCCGTGATCAGCAGAACTCTCTTCAATCTCGATGCTTTCAGCTTTCAGCTTTCGGCTTTCACTTAATTCCTAATTGTAAATTCCTAATTGTAAATTCTCCTATCGCAGCTTGACTGGTTGTCCCATCGCACCGTTACCCGCCGTGTCCCATGCGGCAAACCGCACCCACTTGCGGCCGGTGGCCTTGAACGGGATCTCGAAATGATGACGGCCCGTCGCCGGAAGATCGGTTGTGGAAATTACCTGCCGATCGGATTTGGTCCCATCTCCCCAGATGACCTCGACGAAATCGAGCGGAAACGTCCACTCGACATCCGCCACGATCGTCCGATCGCTGCCTGTGCCTCGTATCGACCACGAAGGAATCAGCACTTCACCCGAGGTCACGAATGAGTCACCGCGCATCAGCGCCTGAATAATCGGACTCACATCGTCTGGCTTGGGGAGCGCGTCGATCTTCACGTAGGTCACGGGAGCGCTCGAGTAGATCTCGTCACCGGGCTGCTGATGGCGGACCTCGGAGATCGACAGAATGTATTTGGGCGGCCCGGGCTTGTCGGCCACCCAGTTGTTCATGTCGTCGATCAGCGGCTGACAGCGATAGTCACACAACCGCTGCTCCGACCGGTCGAGTCCCATGCCCCACCGGAAGCCGATGCCCTGATAGTGCGGATCACTGAAGAAGGGCAGATCCTTGATGGAGTCGGGATATCCGGTCGATCCCTTCGTGCGCGGATGGGGCATGTTGATCAGCACGTCCTCGCGACGCGCCATTTCCATCAGGTCATCGGCGCTGCCAATGTGGTAGACGGGGCCGTATTTCGGATCGGTGTCCACCAGCGGCTGGCCGGGGGCGCGGCCGCCGGTCCAGTACACCGGGTGGGAGAAGAGCAGATCCGTGTGGCCGCCGAGCGGACTGCCGTAATACTCCTGGCTCGGCATCACGAGAAACGTCGCGTCGGAGTGTCGCTTCGCCCCCTCGATCGAGTTGTAGCGAATCTGCAGGGGATCGGCGCCGCGACCACGCGCGGCACCACCTGCCGCCGCGGCCGCCGTTGGCGCCGCAGGTGCGATGCCGCGTCCAGTGGCGCCGGCGTCTGCCCCGCGACCACGTCCCGCGGGAGGCGCCGCGCCACGAGACGGTGCTCCCGGATACTGAGCCCCTGCCGGCGTGCCTTCACCGCCGCCCTGGATCGAGTCAATCTGGCTCACGATGTTGATCCCGAGCGCCTTGAGCGCGACGAGATCCGGAATTTCGGCGTCGAGGCTCCCCGCCTGCCCGAGGCGCTGCCCGAGGTCCATGTGATAGTGATGGTTCATCACCTGATAGCCGGGCAAGGGCTTGTAGCGATCGCCGTGAGTGAACGCGATCGCCGACTCGAACGACGCCTGTGCAGGCTCACCGCTCACATACAGGAACATCGTCATGCGCTGAGTGCTGCCGGGCCGTGCGCTATAGAGCGCGAAGTTGGCCTGATTCTCGGACTCGTGCTCGTGGTCGGCCTGTCGGATGCCAATTGAATAGGACGCGTCGCTGTCCTTGCGGTACCAGTTGTAGGCGAGGTTGATCGCAATCTCACGCGCCCAGAAGAAGTTATGAGGGGGTGGAAACACGGCAATCGAACCCGCCGCACCCCGTTCTGCAATCACCAGACGGCCGTTGGTATTGAGCGGCACGTCGTTCTCGCTTCTCGGACCACCCAGCCGATCGTCGCGCCAGGCGTTGGTGATGTCGCGCCACGCGACTCGGGCACCGTTCCCGATGGTCAGGCCCGACAGGCCCGCGTCGTATTTGTAGGCCACCCACGCATCGTTGGTTTTGGCCAGCAGCTCCTGCTGAATCAGGTTGCTGCCCTTGAAGATCGTGTACTGCAGCGTCCCCGCAAACACACCGAGCTCCACGCCAGGAAACGCGATCTCGAGCCGAGCGCCGTTGGTTTTGACGGCACAACCGGTCACCCGATAGACAGCCGAGGCGCGCTTGATCTCCTCCGGCTTGCGCGGCAGCCCCGGTGAATTGGCGACGCCGTCACCTGGTGGCGGATTCCCGCCTCGCCCGACCGCAGAGTTCAGATCGAGAGGCGCATCCCAGAACGGCTCCCAGCGGTACTTGTCGATGATCGCTGACGTGAGTTCGACGCCCAGCCCTCGGAGCGGCGTGAGCTGCTGATTGCTGATCCGGCGGATACCGGAGGTCACGCGCAAGTCCGGCGTCAGGCCGGACCCGAGTGTCAGCCACGCGCCTGAGCCCCGTCGGATCGCCAGTTCCTGCATCGTGGGCGTTCCGTTCGCAATCCCGAAGCGGAGGCGCAACTCCTGATTCCGGTCGCCGTCCCAGGTGAGAGTCAGCGCGTCATTCGCGGTCGCGGCGGCGAGGCCGGCCATGCGCCTGTAGCCCGAGAGATCGCAGCGCATCGGATCGGCCTGAACGACGGACGCGGACAGGATGAGCGCCGCTGCTGCGGCAACACTCCGGGTCGGAGTCATAGGATCTCCAATCTTGCGCATGACGCGTGATAGCCGTGATAGCGTGTACTCGTAGCGCAGGACTTCAGTCCTGCCGTGTTTCGTGGACTGCTCAGCCCGACGCCGGCAACGCACCAATCTGCTGCAGTACACCCAGGAAGTTCGCTTCGCTCCAGCGCTCCGCACATTTGCCGTCAACGAAGCGGAGGATGGTGATGCCGCTCATGGAGACGCGCTTGCCGGTCGGCGGCACACCCATGAATTCCCCAAGATGCGTGGCCTCGACGCTGTACCGAGCGGCGACGCTGTCGGCTTCGGCAACAAAGTCCTCGAGCACGAGACGGGCGTCTGGAAACGCCTACAGAAACTTCCGGTAAAACAACCGCGCGCCCTCGACCCCCTGCGGCAGGTCCGGGGGCAGGTAGTGTAGTTTGGCATCCGCATGGTAGAGCTGAAGGTAGGTTTCGAGCGTGTCCGGCGAGAAGCTCGCCACCGCTCGTCGCAACACCGTCTTGTTCTTTTCGATCGACATCCGGATCTCCCAACGACAACCTACGAGGACGCATTTCCCGCGAACTTCGCGCGTACGGCAGGACTAAAGTCCTGCGCTACTAATACGTCCCTTGGATTCTCCTCACCCTGCCACACGGTTGGCAAGGAGAGATCTCATTCCCACCGGAACACTCGCGCCGACAGCGCTGTACAGATCAGGAACACGAACGCCAGTGCCGCGACGTCACCCAGATGAGCCGACCAGGGCTCCCCGATCCAGATGCCCTGCAGCAGGGACACCGCGTAGGTCAGCGGGAGCGCGCGCGCGACAGTTTGCACGGCGGGCGGAAGGGAGGCGATCGGCACGAACAGGCCGGAGACGCCGATCATCGGGTAGAAGATGGCGGCCCCAATCGGCTGCGCAAACCGTGCCGTCGGCACGATGCTGGCGATGACGAAGCCGATCGACAGAATGCTCCAGGTGCTGATCAGGAGCGCGACCGCAAAACTCAGAAACGGCGCATCGATACCCACGGGATAGTAGCGCTTGCCCGCAAGCACGAGCAGGATCAGCGTGACCGTCGTCAGCAGCAGCTTGACGATGACGTGGGCGGACAGAATCGTCTGTGGCCTGAGCGGCGTGGCCCGGAGGCGCTTGAGGATGCCGCCCTCCCGATAGATGGAAATGATGGTCACCAGCGACAGCACCGCGCTGATGATCATCAGGATCGAAACGAGAACCGGCAGGCCGACCCGAACAAACCCCAGCGCAGCCGCCGGCGCGGACGGGTTTCGCGCCATCACTCGCCCGGCGATGAGAAAGACCAACACCGGCACGGCGATGGTGCCGAACGCCCCGAGGGGCTCGCGCAGGAAAATCTTCACCTCGAGCCAGGTCAGGGTCCAGAGTCCGCGCATGCTCATGTCACCCCCGCACGTCGCAGACTACATTGACTAAAACCCTCTGCGTGCTCTGCGGCCTCTGCGGTGTACGTCGTTTCATCGTACCGACTCTCTCAGTCGCGAATCGAGTGGCCCGTCAGTTTGAGGAACACGTCCTCGAGATTCGGCAAGACCGCGCGAAAATCGGTGACGCGGATGCGATTCTCTGACAGGCAGTCGATCAGATCGGTGACGAAGTCGTCGCCGCGGCCGCGAATCGTGAAGCGCGTATCCCCGCGCTCGACGGCCTCGAACCCCGGGACCGTGCGAAAACATTCCCCTGCGCGGGCGTCGTTGGTGACGAGCGCGACGGCCCGCTCGGGGCAATGCCGATCCACGAGCCGCTGCGGCGTATCGACATCAACGATCCGCCCGTGATCGATGACGGCGACGCGGTCGCACAGCCGCTCGGCCTCCTCCATCAAGTGAGTCGTGACGCAGACCGTCTTGCCGCGATCGCGGATGCCGCGCACCATGTCCCAAATCGCCCGCCGCGCCTGCGGATCGAGCCCGGTGGTCAGCTCGTCGAGGAACACGACCTCCGGATCGTTGATGAGGCTGAGCGCGATGAAGAGGCGCTGCTTCTGGCCGCCGGAAAGGGTCATGAACCAGGCCTGGCGCTTGTCGGCAAGCCCAAGCTGCTCGAGCAACCGTTCGCCTTCTCCAGACGTTCGTCGATAGAGCGACGCCCAGAGATGGATCGCCTCCCACACCTTGATCCGCTTCTGGAGCTGCGCCTGCTGCAGCTGCACGCCGATCCGCTCCTGAAGTGCGTAAACATCGCGGAACGGGTCGAGTCCAAGCACGGAGATGCTCCCCCGGTCCGGAGTTCGCAGCCCCTCGACGCACTCCATCGTGGTGGTCTTGCCCGCGCCGTTGGGTCCAATCAGTCCGAAAATCTCACCGTCGTAGACCTCGAACGACACCTCCTCCACCGCCGTCGTCTTTCCATAGGTCTTGCGAAGGCCGGCGACGCGGATGACCGGGTGAGCGCTAGCCACTGGCGGGAGACCGGTTCGCGGTCATGGGCCGGTTCAATTGAGCGCGTCGACAGCCACCTAGCCGCCGAGTGTGAAGACGCGCCACGGTCCGGGCCCGACGAAGCGTTCTCTGGGGACTGCAGCACACGCGGCCACGAGCCTGTTCGTCTGAGGCACGCCGGCGTTGGCCGTCACCAGCTTTGCGTAGAAGGCGCTGTGCGCCTCGAGTCGGCCCATTGCCGGCCAGTCACAGTTGTGCCAGCCGATAGCGCTTCTCGCCGGCTTCAACGGCAACCTTCAGTGCATTCTCCTGCGGCGGCATCGGACAGGTGGTGTACCGCGAATACGCGCACGGCGGATTGGCTGCCAGATTGAAGTCGAGCACCGTCCACTCGTTGTCTTCGACCGCCATGGGAAACAGAATCCGATAGCCGGTGTAGGTGGTGGTGAGATTCGTGGGGTCCTTGAACATCACGAAAAACTGCTCGCTGCCCTCGAAGCCGATCGCGGTGAGCCGCTCTTCCTGGCCGTTCACGCGGAACACCAGTTCGCCTGCCGCCATGAGATCCATGAATCCGCCTCTGACATCCGGGATCCGGATCGGTTTGGGCGACGGGAAGGCGTCGAAGCGCGCGGCAAGCCGCCACTGTTGATTCGGCGGATAGGTGTCCACGATCGGGGGATCCTTGAGGACGGGGTGTTCCTCGTCCCATCCACTGACCCAGCGTCGCGAGCCGAATTTTTCGAACACCTGCTCGACTTGAAGCCTGACTGATCCAAGAGCGAGGACCGTGGGGTCGTCTTCCATGACGGTCTTGATTTCGGTCGGCGCGCTGATGGCTTTGCCGTTTTCCAGCCGGAGAGGGGCGCCCGGCGAGGGGATCACCGTGATGCGCGTCCCTTCACGCTTGAACACGCCGGCTCTGGCCGGAGCGGCAGATGCGGGCAACGCGATCGGCAGGGAGATGTCGGCCCCAAACGGCGTATCCCCTTCCTGCAGGGGCCAGATCCCGATGAGTTGAACAGCATGGGTAATAGCGGCTTGACGGCCTTCACGCCACGCGTCGTACTCGGCTTGATACTGGGTCTGTTCGATCGCCGGCGGATCTGGCCATGGCTCGCGGGCACATCCTGAGAGGGTGCCGGAAACGACGGCGACAAGAGCGACGGCACCAACGAGTCTCGGATGCATAAGAGTAAGGTCCTAACACGCCCCGCAGCCCATAATTGTCATGCCAACGGCCGACTCGCTGCAAGCTTTGTTAGTGCCGGTTTACGCCCGACCTGAAGGCCTATGAGGGTGGAGTTACGCCCGACCTAAAGGTCGGGCCTACTTGGACAGAATCAGCTGCGTGCAGCGGAACATCGCGATCGTTTTCCCGGACGCCCGCGCCGTCACGACGGCATCCCAGACCTGCGTCGTACCGCCCATGTGAAGCGCCGTTGCCAGGCAGTCCAGCATGCCATCTCGGGCTGTGCCGATGTGGTTCGATTTGAGCTCGATGGTCGTGAACCCGGTCGCGCCCTCAGGGAGATTCGCGACGCAGCCGTAGCCGCATGCGGTGTCGGCGAGCGTCACCACGCTCCCGGCGTGGAGGTAGCCGTTCGGCGCCATCAGAAATGGCTTCACCTCGAGCTCGGCCCGGACGCGTCCGGCGGCGATTTCGGTGATAACCAGACCGAGATGGCCGGGGAGCCGGTCTGCCCCGAGGCGATTGAAGTGCTCAGGTGTCAGTGCTGCACTCATGACCAGATCTTGTGCACACTGTGCACAAAGTCAAGGTCTCGCGCTACCTAGTCGCGGACGAGTGGTGCGTTGAACGAGCCGTTCGAAATGACCTTCGTTCCGGTCGCGGTGCCATAGGGTAGGAGCGTGAACGAGAAGGTGCCGCTGACGGCCGTTGACGTGAGCGACTTGATGGTGACCGTGCCGGAGCCGTACGCGCCGTAGGCCGCCCAACCCGCTTCCTCGTAGGTCTCGAATCCAGCGTAGGCGCCAAGCACTGCGGGATCGGGCAACGAGCGCGTGCCAACGACAGCCGGTGCCTGAAGGGCAAGGATGACGGTGAATCCCGCGTCCTCGCCGCCGATCGTCAGGATATCGTTCGTGATGTCGCGGATGGCGGTCGCGACCAGCTCGCGAGACGAGCCGTCGATATCGGCGCGCAGTGTACCGAGCGGAGGTGTGACCTCTCCGGTGCTCGGGCCAGTCCCCCCGCCCCCGCAGCCGAAACTGGCGACGATCAGGGCAATTGCGAGCAACACGCGCAGCTGTTTGAACATGTCTCCCAACATGCCGGGCAAGATCGTCGCCGTTCGCGCTGTGCGACTTCATTTGGGAGAATGGCAAGCGGGGCGTTCAGTCACGGTCAAGACTGAGCCGGACCTTACAGGTTTGGACCACGCCGGCGATGTTTCAACGAAAGAGTTGGGAACGTCAGGACCGCCAATATAATGGCACCCTACGGTGTCCGGGGAGGGACGCACAGATGGACCCCGACCTGGTCGTTTTCCGCCGCGAGCTTGCCGGCCGTTCCGTCACGGAGCGCGAGGAATACTACGACCGCCGTAACCTTTCGCCCGAGGACCGCGACAGAATCGAAGCGTCGCTGTCAATCGGGTCGGATCATCCGTTTGGCCGGCCGGTCTGGAGCGATCCAGCGGCAGGAGAAACGACTGAAACCCCGACCACCGGCTCGATCCCACAAGCCAACACGCTAGGCAGGTACCAGCTCATCCGCCTCCTGGGACGCGGCGGAATGGGCGAAGTCTATCTGGCCCGAGATCCCGTGCTCGATCGCGACGTTGCCCTGAAGGTACTCAGCGTCGAGTACGACGACATCGAAGCGCGAAAACGCATCGTGCGGGAAGCCCGCGCCGCCAGCAGGTTACGACATCCGAACATCGTCACTGTTTTCGACGCCGGCGAGGACAATGGCCGATCGTATATCGCGATGGAGTACGTGTCTGGCGACACGCTGGGCGACTTGATCCGGCGTCGCGCGCCTCTCGCGACGGCGCGGAAGCTTGAGCTCGTCGAGGGCGCATGTGCCGGACTCGCGCACGCGCACAAGATTTTCGTCGTTCATCTCGATATCAAGCCCGACAACCTCATGCTGGACGAGACGGGTATCGTTCGGGTGCTCGACTTCGGCATCGCGCGCGTCCTCAGGGCCGACGTGGAAGTGACTCGCAGCGTGGCCGGAACCCTGCGCTACATGTCCCCCGAGCAGCTGCAGGGCCGGGAGATCGATCGCCGGACTGATGTCTATTCGCTCGGATGCTCGCTGTTCGAGCTCGTCTCGGGCGTGCCTGCGTTTTCGGGAAGCACGCACGAGGTCGTCACGCGAATCTCGAGCGGACCAATACCGAGGCTGATCGAGATCGATTCGGCAATCGACCCCCGCCTCGACGCGCTCGTCAGCCAGGCGATGGCGCTCAACCCGAAAGATCGCCATCAGAACATGGACGACCTGAGGGCCGACCTTGCCAGGCTGCGTGATCAACTGACCGCATCGGACAGTCTCGCCCAACCGATGACCAGCCCCTCTGCACCCGTGTCAGCGCCCGTCACTGCCGGTGTGTCGACAGCACGCTCGTTCAAGCGATTGGCAGTCTGGACGGGTGTGTGCGCTCTTGCCGGGCTCATCGGCGGCCTGGGATTTTGGACCTTCTCCAGGAAGCCGGTCCCGCCCGCCGCGGCCAGCCCCGATCCCGCAATCATCGCAGCAGGCCCGACCCTCGTCGCGGCAGCGCCGGGCCCGGTCGTCCCCACGCCAGCCGTGAAACCAGCCAATGACGGCGACGAGGTGTGGCGGTTGCTTGCAAGCGGCGATCGTGAGGGCGTGATTCGGCGACTGCGAGCGCTTGGCGCCACCTCCGCGAAGTCAAAGCTGGCTGCGGAGGTCGTGGAGGCGGTGCGGGGATCGGTGCTCAGAAACCGGCTGTCGGCCAACGACCGGTCGGCAACCGAAACTGCCACCTATCGGCTCGGCGAGGAACGACTCGCGCAAGCCGATCTTCTGACAAAGTCTGATCGACTGTCCGAGGCGCTTCACGCGTTCTGGGAGGCCGGCGATCACTACAGGCAATCTGTTCGAACCAACCCATCGAGCGCCGAGGTCCCATCACCCCGGCAAATCCCGGTGTCTCCGGCACAGCCGCTACCGGGACCTCTGTCGCGGCCGTTACCGTCATCCCCAGTGCAAGCCACATCGGCCGAACCAACCACTCCAGGACCCGTCGTGGCGGAACCGAAGAGGGTGGGCGGCACCCAGCCCGACACCGCGATTGCGTCGACGTCTTCGGATCAACTCGCCATTCTCGAGGTACTGCGCCATTACGAGCGGGCGTATCGAGCTCTTGACGTCGCGGCGGTGCAACAAGTGTATCCAGTACTGACTCGCAATCAGGCGGATGATCTCCGACGTTCGTTCGCCGGGATGACGGCCTACGAGATCGAGATCCGCAATCCTCGCGTCAACCTGGAGAACGACACGGCCAAGGTTCGAGCGTCGATCGCGCGGCGTCTGGTTCCGAAGGTTGGGCGCTCCGTCGAGTCCGAGGTGTCGAGCGAATTCGAGCTTCGCCGAGAACGCGACTCGTGGGTGATCGTCAAGGTAACCGGTCAGTAGCCCTGGCGGTCAGAACACCCAGTCAAAGCCAATCACCGGCGTGACCCGGTCACGGAGTCCCGATTCGGTGAGCGGAAAGAGCAGGTTGGCGGAAACGAGCGCCGTGCGCCAGGGGCTGAACCTGATACCGGCCGCTGCGATATAGAGCTGTCGGTTTCCCGAGAAGAACTGAAGCTCATCCCGCTTCACGCTTTTCACTTCGGTCGTCGGAACTGGGGTCGATCCACCGCCACCACCCCCGCCTCCTCCGCCTCCCGTCGAGCCTCCACCTGTCCCGGTGCCCGCGCTTGCGAATTCGAACGTCTTGGTGACCAGTTCCATCCGGCCGGCGTCGAGGAGCGACCGACCGATGACGTCGAATGCCATCGAGACACGCGGCGATAGGGCACCGTCAGCGCCAATCGTCACGAGCACTTCGTCTGGGAGAGAGGCACCTCCTGGCAGGGTTCCCTGGCTCGAAAAGGTGTAGCCGACATTGACGTGCGGCGAGACCGGCCCCCGATGCCACGAGGCGATGCCGAATACTTTCGTTTGATAACCACCGGTTCCAAGCAGATTCGACTCGTCGCCGGTGGGCACGCGCGCCTCGACGGCCGCGGCGAGCTTGAGTGACCGGCTGGAGGCAAACCCGTACTTCGCCCGAAGCAGGATGTCACCCAGGCCGCCCGCGACACCGGACGCCAGGAATGTGTGATGGTCGGGATCCGAGCCCTCGAACGTGTGGACGGTCGGATCACTGGCTGTCGCAAGGCGTTCGACTTCGGCCCGCACACGGGCGTCGAGTTCGACGTGCACGAAGGGAACCGCAACGCCGATGTCGAGCCGGTCGGACACGCCATAGGTCGCAAACACCACCGATGTATCGCTCACGAGATTCAGCGAAAGGGTCGCCTGGATGAGATCGCCTTCGAACGGCGGGGTGAGTCGCGAGCCGTCGGGCGTCGACTGCGCCGCCGCTCCGCGGCTGCAGCAGTCGAGATGCGGAATATAAAACTTGACCTCGCCGAGCCGCAGGTTCAGCCCTTCGAACGTGTCATACGCGGTGTGCTGGAAGCCGAAGCCGACGCTGGCCTTGCCGCGACCCGTCGTCAGCGCGCGCTCCGCGAACGAGGGGCCGAAGCTGCTGCTGGTTCGCGTGAACGTGCCGAGCGCGGGGTCGAGGGTGTAGGTGAACCCGCCCGACGGGGAACCCAGCGGATACGTCGAAAGCAGCGAGAGCAGCGCCTGATTGACCTGCGTCGGCACCTGCAGCTGATCGCTGCCAGGCCGGAAGTGCGCGATGTGGTTTGGCTGATCCGACAACGTCGATGGAGCCAGCGTGATCGTGTTGCCCAGCAACTCTGGAAGCATCAGCGCGAGCGGCGTGTCCTGCGCAGCCCCAACCGACGGGAGGCAGCACACGAACACCCCCAGCCAGACAATCCGTAGTCGTTCGCTCATGGACATCGAAGTGTTCTGACTGTAAGTGCGAGAGTTGTCGCGGTGGGCGAAGTTTCCATGACGCCGGGGATACTTGTCAACGCTGCAGCAGGGATCACGTCCACCGGGATGGCAGGGTTCGTTCGAGTCACAGCATTCTGTGAGTGAAGTGACTATCCGCCGGATCCAATCACAGGAATCCGTTGCTTTCTCCCTTGTAAAGATCGGCCCTGGCCATCGACAACAGTCGATTGTCTGAATCTACGCAACGAGTTACGAGCGCTGGCCCCTTTGTAAGCATCGGCTGGCACGCCGCCTGCTCCCGCTCACTGTAGTGACGCGGCTGTTCGCGCCATGCAATCTCCTTTCGAAAAGAGGTGGGTCATGTCATTCAAGACGGTTCTGGCAGCAGCGATCATCGTGGGCGGGTCGTGGGTTCCCGCGTACGCTCAGGGGAAAGTTGAGGTCAGCGCCATCGTTGGCTGGACCTTTGCCGATGGTGTGAGCGGCGACGGGATCCTCGCCGGAGACGGCAACTTGTATAACCGCGTGGACCCGAAGGACTCGGTCAATTGGGGTCTCAGCCTGGGCTTCGCGACTCAGGAAAACTATGAAGTGGGTTTCAAGTTCGGCCAGCAGATGAGCACACTCGAGATCTCGGGCACCAACACAAGGGATATCGGCGATATCACTATCAGCACGTATCACGGCTATTTCGGCTACAACGGCTTCGCTGCCGACGCCAAGGTTCGCCCGTACGCGCTCTTCGGCCTCGGCGCCACCAACTATGGCGGCGTGTCATTCACCCGGCTCAACGGCGCCGCCGGTGAGACTAGCGGGAACACGCAGTTTTCCACCACGTTTGGCGCCGGCGTCAAGGTGTACGCCAGCCCGAACGTCGGCGCGCGGTTTGGCATCGGATGGACGCCGACCTACATCAAGAGCGACTCCGAGGGTTACTGGTGCGACCCGTACTGGGGCTGCTACGTGGTTGGCAGTGCGCAGTATTCCAGCCAGTGGGATCTTTCTGGTGGGATCATCCTCAGGTTCTAGTGGACCGTGTTCGCTGACTTGGACCACTCTCTGGGATCACGAAGCCATGAAGACCACGAAGACTTGTCTAAGACAGGACAGCCAGGCGGACACTCGACCGCCTGGCCGTCTCGTCAGTCGACCCTCATGACCGACGAGCCCAACGTGCCGCGATACGTCGCGGTTCGACCCGGCGTCACGACGACGTCGAGGGTCTGAACCGGGTAGCCAGACAAGAGCAGGTCCACACGGTGGAGACCCGCCGATAAGTCGAGATGACGGTAGTAGCCCCGGAAATCATCGACGAGACCAGCATAGAACCCGTCGACGTACACCTGAGCGCGGTGAGGCTGCACATCCAACTGGAGGCCGCCGGTCGGCACACCCTCTGCTGGCGGCGGGAGCGGTGAAGCAGAATAAGGGGACTCCGTTAGGACCAAGTCATCGGTCCATGAGGAATAGAGATAGCCGAACCAGAGGACGAAATAGGGATTGCGAACGCCGACGAACGGCCGCCGCTGCGCTGCGACGCGCGGTCCGAAAGGTTGCCACGGGGGTGCCGGGAGCCCCGGGGCAGGAGCGATCGTCGGACGGCTGGGCCCTGAAGTCCGACCGGCTCCTGACGGCGGCGTCGAAGAGCTCACCACAGAGCCTCCTCCGCGCACCTGTCCAGCTGCGATAGCCGATGTCGCCATCAGGATCCCGACCATGAGGACGGCTCTGACGTAGCCCCGCATGGCCAGGTACTGTAGCGCGACGGGCGGCGAAATGCACCAGGATCAGACCGACTCGCTGATCGAGCGCCTTCCGGAATTGCATGGCGATCCGCGAAAATTGCTGGGAGAATTGAAACGAATAGCTAACCTAGCGAGGCCAACGATGCAGGTATCACTCCACACTGTAGCCGTGCACACATCCCGACGCATTCGGCTCTCCATCGTCGCGCCAGTCGCAATCGCCTTGCTCTCTGCTTGCTCAGGACCCGCGCCACAACCGCCTGCGTCGGTTTCGACAGAGCAGACGCCGGCGCAAGGCCAGTCAGCGGCTGCGTCGCCACAAGAGAACGCTGGCGCGCCAGCCATTTCCACACCCCCACCGGCTCCCGCGTCCGAGGCGGCTGCGCGCCCCGCACCAGCACCCATGCCTGCTGCCGCCCCCGCACCAGCGGCCGTGCCGGCGGCCGCCCCTGCACCGGTCAAGCCGAAAGTCGCTCGCCTGACGGCCGGCCAGATGATCACCGTCAGGACAACCCGTGTGATGTCGACCAAGACCATGAAAACTGGGGATGTGTTCTCTGCGATTCTCGAAGAACCGATCAAGTCGGGAGATTGGACCGCCGTTCCCGCGGGCGCCAGGGTGGATGGCCGGATTGTCACCTCTGACGACGGCGGACGGCTGAAGGGAAAAGCGAATCTTGCGATCGAACTGACCAGTCTGACGATCGGCGGCGGGCAGAAGCTGGAAATCGTCACGTCGCCAGTCACAGCCGAAGCCGCGGCGAACAAAAAGAAGGATGCGGCGAAGATTGGCGTCGGCGCGGGGGCGGGTGCGGCGATCGGCGCGATCGCGGGCGGCGGCCAGGGCGCCGCAGTTGGCGCGCTGATTGGCGGCGGCGCCGGCGTCGCGATGCGCGGCGACGCCGCCGAGATTCCAGCGGAGTCCGTCGTGTCCTTCGAGCTCCGGTC
>Ga0111539_10002592_pt1 | contig 23946 bp, 18 predicted proteins | sample RhiMethybrSRZTD1_FD_79667 | JGI IMG/M metagenome (GOLD analysis project Ga0111539, IMG submission 79667) | Populus rhizosphere microbial communities from Tennessee, USA - Rhizosphere MetaG P. TD hybrid SRZTD1 (version 2) (version 2) | ecosystem: Host-associated > Plants > Roots > Rhizosphere >...
GTTCGTTCCCGATCCGTTTAGCCGCACGCCCGGCGCGCGTCTTTACAAGACGAGCGACATGGCGCGCTTTCTAGTTGGCGGACAGATAGAGTTCATTGGCCGAAGGGACCAGCAGGTGAAACTCCGAGGCTTCCGCATAGAGCCTGGGGAGATCGAAACTGTACTGGGCCAACATCCAGGCGTGCGAGAGGCTGTCGTTGTTGCGCGCGAGGACACCTCTGGCGGGAAACGATTGATCGCCTACGTAGTAGTACATGAAGAACCACCGGCGGCCAGCGCGTTGCGTGACTATTTAAGAAAGAGGCTGCCGGAGTACATGGTCCCTGCTTCGTTTATCGTGCTCGAATCACTCTCGCTTACGGCTACCGGGAAAATCGATCGCAATGCGCTGCCGGTCGATGAAATCGCAGCCGGCACTAGTGAAAACTATCTCGCGCCGCGCACGGCCGTGGAAAAGGTGTTGGCCGGAATCTTTTCGGAAATGCTTTCGCGGGAACGGGTCGGTGTTGACGAAAGCTTCTTCGATCTGGGCGGACATTCGCTCCTCGCCACACAAGTCTCATCGCGTTTGCGAGAGGCGTTTCAGGTGGAACTGCCGTTACGCAAACTTTTTAAAACACCAACTGTCGCCGGACTGGCGGCAGACATTTTAGAAGATGAAGGGCAGCGAGACAGGATCGAGCACACCGCTGAGTTGTTGCTGAAGCTCACCAGCCTCTCGGACAAGGAAGTGGATGACTTACTGGCAGAGAAAATCGGATCTATCGAGGAGGGGAACGCTCAATGAGCAGTATGTCAAAAGGAGCATTCGAGCTCTCCCCGAAAAGACGAGCCCTCCTGGAAGCACTGCTGAGCGAGCAGGGTATCAGCGTCGCGAACGCCGAAAAGATTCCTCTCCGCGAAGAGAGCGAGCCCGCGCCCTTGTCCTTCGCGCAACGGCGACTCTGGTTTTTTGACCAGTTCGAGCCGGGCAGTCCTGCTTACAATCTTGTGAGCACTGTCTCGCTGCAAGGAAAACTCGATGCGGTCGCGTTGGAGAAATCTTTCAGCGAGATCACTCGGCGTCACGAGGCCCTGCGCACGACGTTTGATTTGAGAGACGGCGAACCAGTTCAGATAATCGCGCCCCCGCATCCACTTCGCTTACACGTCGTCGATATCACACACCTGCCCGAAGCGGAGCAGGATGGCATAGTTCAGAACTTAATCCACGAACAGACTCAGGCGTCGTTCGATTTGAAACGAGGGCCGCTCCTGCGAATCACTCTGGTGCGGCTGAAAGACGAAGAGCACGTCCTCCTGTTCGCGATGCATCACATCGTGAGCGACGCCTGGTCCATGAGCGTGCTTGTGAATGAGATCGTCGTTCTCTACGAGGCTTATGCGGCAGGGCGGGAGCTTGTGCTTCCCGCGTTGCCGATCCAATACGCAGACTTTGCCGCCTGGCAGCGAGGTTGGCTGCAAGGCGACGTGCTCGAAGAACAGTTCGCATACTGGCAACAACAGTTCAGTGGGAGCCTACCGATTCTGGAACTGCCCACTGACCGGCCTCGTCCTGCGGTTCAAACTTACAACGGGTCCAGTTACTCATTTCTCCTGACACCGGCATTGTCACAGTCGATCAAATCTCTCTGCAAAGCGGGGGCGGTCACGCTTTTTATGACTTTGCTGGCGGCCTTCAAGGTCTTGCTGTATCGCTACACCGGACAGCAGGACGTGATTGTCGGTTCACCGATCGCCAATCGCCACCGCCAGGAGTTGGAAGGATTGATCGGATTTTTTGTCAACACGCTGGCGATGCGCACTGACCTCTCCGGCAATCCGACTTTCAGGGAACTGCTGCGGCGTGTGCGCGAGACAGCGCTCGGCGCATACGCACACCAGGACTTGCCGTTTGAATACCTGGTGGAGCAGTTGCAGCCCAATCGAAATCTGAGCCACAGTCCGCTCGCACAGGTGTTCTTCGTGCTTCAAAACGCGCCCCAGCACAAGGTGGAGCTTCCGGGCCTTGTGGTAACCCCGCTCAAGTTTCAGGCCGAGACGGCAAAGTTTGATCTCACACTCTACTTCGACGAGCTAGGTAACGAACTTCAAGGCACCTTCGAGTACAACACGGATCTCTTTGACGGGGAGACGATCATCCGGATGGCCCAACACCTGCAGACTCTGCTTGAAAGTGTTGTCGCTGATCCTTCACAACGCATCTCGGAATTGCCGCTCTTGACCGAAGTGGAAAGCCGGCAACTGCTGCGCGACTGGAACGACACGCGCGTTGACTACCAGCACATTTGCGCGCACCAGCTTTTTGAAGCCCAGGTTGAGCGAACGCCGAACGCGGTGGCAGTCGCTTTAGAAGATAAACGGCTGAGCTACAGCGAGCTGAACGCGCGGGCCAACAAGTTGGCCCATCACCTGCGCGATCTCGGCGTTTGTGCCGGCGATGCGGTCGGCATCTTCATGGAGCGATCTTTGGAGATGGTTGTCGGCGTTCTTGGTGTGCTCAAAGCTGGCGCGGCTTGCCTGCCACTCGACCCTTCGTATCCGGACGAGCGTCTAAGCTTCATGCTGAGCGACGCCGGAGATCCGGTCGTCCTGTCGCATCGGCACTTGGCGGCGAACCTTCCGGAAACCGCCGCACGCGTCACTTGTCTTGACGCAGACTACGATCTCATCGCGCGGCATAGCGACAAGAATCCTCGCACATCCGTGACGCCGGAGAGTTGGATTTACGTGATCTACACCTCGGGTTCGACTGGGAGACCCAAGGGCGTTTGTATGTCGCACCGCGCACTGGTGAATCTCGTTGAGTGGCACCTGACCTCGCCCGTGAAGAGCGCGCGAACAGTGCAATTCGCATCCTTGAATTTCGACGTCAGCTTTCAGGAGATGTTCTCCACTCTCGCGACGGGGGCGTGCTTGTTACTGGTGCGAGATTCGGTGCGAGTGAATATGCCCGCCCTCGGGAGTTTCATCGACGAGAACAAGTTAGAGAGACTTCACCTGCCCGTCGTGGTCTTACAGAACCTTGCGGAAGAGTTCTTCGATAAGCCGCTGACTCTCTTGAGTCTTCGCGAGCTAATGGTCGGCGGCGAGCAATTACAGATTACGGACGCCATTCGCAAGCTATTCGCCCGGCTGAAAAATTGCACGCTCTACAATCATTATGGTCCATCCGAAACTCACGTCGTGACCTCCTTTACCTTGCCGGGGGATCCGGAAAGTTGGCCCATGCTTCCACCACTGGGCCGCCCCATAAACAATACTGAAATGTACCTGCTCGACTCGCAGCTTAATCCCGTTCCGGTGGGTGTGCCCGGTGAACTCTACATCGGCGGCGCATGTCTGGCGCACGGCTATTTAAATCGCACCGCGCTGACTGCCGAGAGGTTCATTCCGCATCCCTTCAGCGCTGAGCCGGGCGCGAGACTCTACAAAACGGGCGATCTCGCACGATACCTCAATGACGGCAACATCGAGTTCATCGGTCGCAACGACTTTCAGGTGAAGATCCGTGGAATGCGAATCGAGTTGGGCGAGATAGAAGTGACACTCAGACAACACGAAAGCGTGCATGAGGCGGTGATCACGGTGCGCCATGATGTGGCCCGTGGAGAGAAAAAGCTGGTCGCATACCTCGTCGCTCGTTCCGGGCGGACGATCGAAGCCAGACAACTACGTGACTACTTGCGAGGGAAATTGCCGGAGTATATGTTGCCCGCTGTTTTCGTGACGCTGGCAGCCTTTCCGCTGACGCCGTCGGGCAAGATAGACCGCCTCGCGCTTCCCGGGCCCGAAAGTAATCTTGAAACCGAAGAGAGTTATGTCGCGCCATGCGGCGCGTTGGAAGAGGTGCTCTCCACAATTTTCGCCAAGGTGTTGTCACTCGAGCGAATCGGTGTTTTGGATAACTTCTTCGATATGGGCGGGCACTCGCTGTTGGCTACTCAGATAACTTCGCGGGTCCGGGAAGCTTTCCAGGTGGAAGTGCCGCTGCGGAAAATTTTTGAGTGGCCGACCGTTGCAGGCCTGGCGCAAGCACTTCTCGAAAGCGAAGGAGAGCTGATCGAGCGCACCGCCGAGCTATTGCTGCAAGTCTCTTCGCTCTCTGATGAAGAGGCTGGAAAGTTGGTCCATCCAGTTGAAAAGGAGATCACGCCTGAGCCATCGTCGAGCGAGGAAGTTTCGAGGCCGAGCGAAAAGTCAACAGCGCCTACAACCAGAACTGCTCCGCTCTCATTTGCACAGCAACGCCTGTGGTTTCTCGATCAATACGAACCCGAAAATATTCTCTACAACATCCCGGCCGCGATTCGCTTGAACGGAACGCTCGACGTGACGGCGTTGGAGCGAAGCCTGAACGAAATCATCAGACGCCACGAGGCACTGCGCACAACGTTCGCGGTGGTTGGCGATCACCCGGTTCAGGTTATCGACGAGGGGGGAGATTTCCGGCTAACAGTTATCGAGTTGCGAGAAGTCTCTCTGCAAGAGAGGGAAGCGACCGCTGGGCGGCTGGCAGCGGAAGAGGCGCGGAAGCCGTTCAACCTCGTCGAAGGTCCGTTGCTGCGCGTCAAGCTGCTACGACTCGCGGAAGACGATCACGTCCTGTTGATAACGATGCACCACATCATCTCGGATGGGTGGTCCATCAAAGTCTTAATACGTGAGATGGGTGAACTCTACGAAGCGTATGCGAACAGACGAGAGATTGCGCTTCCAGACTTGCCGATCCAGTACGCAGACTTCGCCGCCTGGCAGAGGGACCGGTTGCAAGGCGACGTGCTCGAAGAGGAACTCTCCTATTGGAGAACGCAACTCGCCGATGCCCCACCGCTCCTCGAACTACCAACCGATAAGCCGCGGCCTGTGTTCAAGACGTTTCACGGTGGTGACATACCTCTGAGTTTCTCCAAAAAACTGAGCGAAGACATTACGCGATTGAGCCGGCGCGAGGGCGCAACGCTGTTTATGACTTTGCAGGCGGCCTTCTCGGCTCTGCTCTACCGCTATTCAGGGCAGCGCGACATCCTCATCGGCACGCCGATAGCCAACCGCAACCGCGCCGAAACGGAAAGTCTGATTGGGTTCTTCATCAACACGCTGGTCTTGCGGGTCCGCTTCGGGGAGGAGATGACATTTCGCGAGTTGCTGGGCCAGGTGCGCGAAACGGCTTTAGAAGCCTATGCACATCAGGACTTGCCTTTCGAGAAGCTGGTCGAAGAGTTACAGCCTGAAAGAACTTTGAGCCATTCGGCGATCTTCCAGGTTTTGTTCCATCTACAGAACGCTGTGACGGAGAGCTTAAGCCTGTCGGGTTTGACCGTCAGTCAGTTGGAGGTCGAGACACAAACGGCGAAGTTCGATCTGTCGTTGTCAATCGCCGAGTCGAAAGCAGGTCTCATTGGTAGGTGGAATTACAACACGGACTTATTTGACGCCTCGACCGTCAGACGTATGGCGGGTCACTTCGAGCGGTTGTTGGAAGCCGCAGTCTCTGACCCGGACGAGCAGGTCTCACGGCTGCGACTTCTGAGCGAGGCCGAAAAGGATCAGGTCTTGTTCGGATGGAACGACACCCGCAGAGATTATGGGAAAGACAGACCCGCTCATTTAGCGTTCACGGAGCAGGCGCAGCTAACGCCGAATGCTGTGGCAGTCAGATTCGAGCAGGACGAACTCACGTATCGAGAGTTGAATGAAAGAGCGAATCAGGTCGGACGCTATCTGCGAACGCTTGGAGTCGGGCCGGAGGTTTTAGTCGGGATCTTTTTGGAACGCTCGATCGAGATGGTGATCGGACTGTTGGGCATTCTCAAAGCCGGCGGAACATACGTCCCACTCGACCCGACATCGCCGGCAGAGCGGCTCTCGTTAATTATCAGAGATGCAGACCTTTCAGTCGTATTGACGCGCGAGGACCTAAGCGAATCTTTTCCTGTCGGCGATACCAGGTTGCTCTATCTGGATACTAACTGGGAGGTCATCGCCCAGGAGAGCAGCGCGGATTTTGACAGCGGGGTTACGGCCGAGGACCTGGCGTACATCGTCTACACCTCCGGTTCGACCGGCCTTCCTAAAGGCGTGCTCGTAGAGCACCGCCAACTCAGCAACTATGTCAACGGAGTCCGCGAGCGATTGGCGTTGGACACTTGCAGGAGCTTCGCCCTGGTTCAGCCCCTGACAGTCGATTCATGCGTGACAACGATCTATCCACCGCTGCTGACAGGCGGTTGTCTGCACTTAATAGGTAAGGAGCGCGCAGCCGATGCGGAGGCGCTGGCGAGCTACTTCCGCGTTCACCGGATAGATTACCTGAAGCTTGCCCCGTCACATCTGGCGACTCTGCAACAGCAGACTTCGAGTCTTTCGGAACTGATGCCGCGCAAGCGACTCATCATCGGCGGAGAAGCTTCGCGCCGCACCTTTGGCGAACTACTGCTGACGCTCGCGCAATGCTCGGTCTTCAATCACTACGGTCCTACCGAAACGACTGTCGGCGTGACAACTTACCCGGTGGACGAAAGTGTGAAGGACGTACCGGGCCCCACACTCCCTATCGGAACGCCGCTCCCAAACGTGCAAGCCTACATCCTTGATCGTTACTTGCAGCCCGCACCGCCGGGCGTCGCTGGAGACCTCTATATCGGAGGAAAGTATGTGGCCCGCGGCTATCTCAACCGCCCGGAGCTGACGGCGGAGAGGTTTATCCCCGATCCCTTCGGCGTCGCGGCCGGCGCGCGTTTGTACTGGACGGGCGACGTGGCCCGTTACCTTGCGGACGGCCAGATTGAATTTCTTGGTCGTCAGGACCAGCAGGTGAAAGTACGCGGCTTTCGTGTAGAGCTGGGTGAAATCGAAACTGCGCTCCGCAAACACGAAGGCGTGCGCGAAGCGGTCGTGGTTGCAAGTGATGACATTCACGGCGACACACGCTTGACAGCCTACATTGTTGCCACCGAGGAGCGAGCGCCGGCGGGCGGTGAGCTGCGTGCCTATTTAAAGGAGAAGCTGCCGGGGTACATGTTGCCTTACACCTACATCGTGCTGGATAAGCTGCCGCTCACCCCGCACGGCAAGGTGGATCGCCGCGCGCTTCCGCGACCGGAAGCGTCTGAGCGTGAGTTGGCTGTGCCGTTCGTGGCGCCACGCAGTGCGGTCGAGGAAGTGCTCGCCGAGATATTTGCTGAGGTATTGCAAGTCGAGCGAGTGGGTGTCAATGACAATTTTTTTGAATTAGGGGGCCATTCACTTTTAGCTACACAGGTTGCATCGCGTGTGCGAAAGGCTTTTCGACCGGAGTTACCACTGCGAAAAATCTTTGAAGCGCCAACTGTCGGTTTGCTCGCCAAATTTCTCATCACCAGTGAGCCGAGTCCCAGTCAGCTCGAGAAGACGGCAGAGCTGCTTCGAAGGATCGAGAGCCTATCGGTGGACGAGTTGGAAGAGTGGCTCAGAAGAAAGAGAGCGAAAGAGGCGAGATGAAAACATCTCAAACTTTGGCGGGTGAGAGAGTTTCGGAGGCGATAGGAAAGCCCATGGCTCGCGAGACTAGAACTGCTCCGCTCTCTTTTGCTCAGCAGCGCCTATGGTTTCTCGATCAATACGAACCTGAAAATATTCTTTACAACATTCCGGCTGCGATTCGCATGAAGGGAACGCTCAACGTCGCGGCGTTGGAGCGAGGCCTGAGTGAAATCCTGAAGCGGCATGAAGCACTGCGCACGACATTCTGCATCGTTGATGACCGCCCGGTTCAAGTCATCAACGAGGTACAGGATTTCAGTCTGACAGTTATCGACCTTGGAGAATCCTCTCCGGAAAAAAATAAAGCGACAGCCGAACGGCTCGTCGCCGAAGAAGCGCGACAACCGTTCAACCTCGCCGAGGGACCGTTGCTACGTATCAAGCTGTTGCGTCTCGCAGAAAATGATCACGTGTTGTTAGTAATAATGCATCACATTATTTCAGACGGCTGGTCCATAAAGGTCTTGATGCGTGAGGTTGGGGAACTGTATGAAGCTTACGCGAACAAGCGGGAGGCCGCGCTGCCCGACTTGCCGATCCAATACGCAGACTTTGCTGCATGGCAGAGAGACTGGTTGCAAGGCGAGAGACTCGAAGAACAACTCTCCTACTGGAGAGCACAACTAGTCGATGCCCCGCCGTTTCTCGAACTTCCGACCGATAGACCGCGTCCCAAGTTCAAGACATTTCACGGCGCTGACGTGCTCCTGAGTTTTTCCAAAAGCCTGAGCCAGGACATTATGCGACTGAGTCGCGGTGAAGGTGTGACGCTGTTCATAACTCTGCTCGCAGCCTTCTCCACTTTTCTCTACCGCTATTCAGGTCAGCGCGACCTCCTCGTAGGTACGCCGATAGCAAACCGCAACCGTGCCGAGACAGAAAGCCTGGTTGGTTTCTTTATCAACACGCTCATCCTACGCACGCGATTCTCGGACGAGATGACATTTCGCGAGTTACTGGGCCAGGTGCGTGAAACAGCGTTCGAGGCATACGCGCATCAGGACTTGCCTTTCGAGAAACTCGTCGAAGAGTTGCATCCTGAAAGAAGTCTGAACCACTCACCCATCTTCCAGGTCATGTTCCATCTACAAAACGCACTGGGGGAAGGGCCAGGTCTCTCCGGTTTGAGCATGAGTCCGTTGGACGTCGAGACTCAAACGGCGAAGTTCGATCTGTTGTTAACGATGGTGGAGTCGAACGAAGGTCTCGCCGGCAGCTTGAATTACAACTCCGACTTGTTCGATGCAGCGACCATCACGCGCATGGCGAAGCACTTCGAGCGATTGCTGGAGGCCGCAGTCTCAAACCCTGATGAGGAGGTCTCACGGTTGTCACTCCTAAGCGACAGCGAAAAAAATGGGCTGTTGTTCGCGTGGAATGATACGCGCAGAGACTACGGCAAAGATATCCCGGTTCATTTAGCTTTTGTGGAACAGGCCCGGCGTACACCGGAGGCGGTCGCAGTTAGATTTGAGCAGGACGGACTCACGTACACGGAGCTGAACCGGAGAGCGAATCGCCTGGCACAACGCCTGCGCCGGCTCGGTGTCGGACCGGAAGTGAGCGTCGGGCTGCTTTCGCGACGCTCTGTGGGGATGGTCGTAGCCATGCTCGGGGTGCTCAAAGCGGGCGGCGCATACGTGCCGTTAGACCCAGACTATCCGCGTGAACGGCTCGCCTTCATGCTCGAAGCCTCGCGCTGCCCTGTGCTCGTGACCAACGGCGTTACGGCAGAGGGTCTCGCTGGCGACGGACACAGGCGCATCCTCCTTGACACCGCCGACCCCACCATTGATTTCGAGAGCGACGGAGACCCCGCGAGCGACACTGACCCTAAAAACGCCGCCTATATCATCTTCACCTCGGGCTCCACAGGCACCCCAAAAGGCATCGTCATTCCACACAATGCTGTCAATCACCTGGTCAGTGCCGACTATGTAGAGTTGGGACCTTCGAACTGTGTGGCTCAGGCGTCGAACGCTTCTTTCGACGCCGCGACCTTCGAGGTATGGGGTGCGCTGTTGAGTGGAGCGCAACTCGTCGGGCTGCCGCTCGACGTTCTCCTGTCGCCGCGCGATTTTGCCGAGGAGATTCGCCGGCGACGAATCGACACGCTCTTCCTAACGACGGCACTCTTCAATCAAATCGCGCATGAATTGCCCGAGGCCTTCGCCCCGCTTGAGTATCTACTCTTCGGCGGCGAGGCAGCCGACGCTTCGGCCGTCAGGCAAGTGCTGCAGAAGGGCCGACCGTGCCGCTTACTCCACGTCTACGGGCCGACCGAGAGCACGACCTTCGCTTCCTGGCAACTCGTGCGGGAAGTTCCGCGCGCCGCAGTCACGGTACCCATCGGGAGGGCCATCTCTAATACGCGACTCTACATCCTCGACCGGCACTTGGAGCCCGTGCCAGTCGGCGTCACGGGCGAACTCTACATAGGAGGCGAGGGCCTCGCCCGCGGCTACCTCGACGACTCGGCGCTCACCGCCGAGCGGTTCATCCCTGACCCCTTCGATAGCGAGCCGGGCGGGCGACTCTACAAGACCGGCGACCTGGCGCGCTGGTTAGCGGAGGGGCAGGTCGAGTTCCTCGGGCGCAACGACGTTCAGATCAAGGTGCGCGGTTTCCGCATTGAACTGGGTGAGATCGAAACGGTGCTCCGCGAACACGAGGGCGTGCGCGATGCGGTCGTCGTCGCGCGTACAGATGCGCGCGGCGATGCTTACCTGACAGCTTACGTCGTGGCCCATGGATCACTGCCGACGGGCGGCGAGCTGCGCCCGTTTTTAAAAGAGAAGCTGCCCGAATACATGTTGCCCTCCATCTATCTTGACGTGGATCAATTGCCGCTCACCCCGCACGGCAAGGTGGATCGGCGCGCGCTTCCCGAATCCAAAGGCGCCGAGCGCGAACTGGACACGCCGTTCGTCGGTCCGCGGAACGCGATGGAGGAAGTACTCGCTGAAATCTTTATTGAAGTCCTGAGGGTCGAGCGAGTAGGCATTAATGACAACTTCTTCGAGTTGGGCGGCCATTCACTCTTAGCCGCACAACTCGTTTCGCTTGTGCGGAAGGCTTTTCAATCGGACTTGCCGCTGAGAAAAATCTTTGAAGCGCCAACGGTCGCATCGCTTGCCGGGTTGCTCGTTGGCGGCGAGTCGAGTCCGGGTCAGTTTGAGAAGAGGGCGGAGACATTACGAAGAATCGAGAGCCTTTCCACCAATGATTTGGAAGAGTTGCTCAGAAGAAAAAAAGCGAAAGCGGCTAGCTGAAACCGGAAGTAGAACGTGAGGAGGATTACTACAGTGAAAAACGCGCTTGTACAGTTGCTAGGGGAGATCACAAGCCAGCCCGCTCTGGAAAATGACTTCTACTGCAGATGGATTTCGGGAAGCTTCAGTATTGAGGAGTTGGAAATCTTCGCGCGAAATTATGAGGCGTGGGTGAAGTCGTTCCCGGACGCGCTCGCCACTCTTGTGAGTGCCACCGACGATCTGGATGCCAAAGGCGAGTACGTGAAGACACTCTACTCGGAGATGGGTTACGGAAACTCCCGTAAAGCTCACTCCGTGTTGCTTGATCAATTCTTCGAGGAGCTTTCCCGCAAGCTCGGGGAAAGCGGGAGGCTCGACCGTGATCGACTCGAACGAGAGATTGAGATGCTGCCTTCGACGCGAGAGCTGATCGAAGGCGAGCGGAACCTTTACGGCGATGCCCACATGTCTTTTGGCGCGCAGCTCGCGCTGGAATGGCAGGCATACACAATGCTACGCAAACTCTACGACGGCGCGCGCAACTACCTGCCACTGTGGTCCAACCCGGATGAGTTTCACGAGGCCTGCGAATACTTCTACACACACATCGGCGCTGCCGAAAAGGATCACAAGGAAGAGTCCTTGAACGCCGTTCAGCGCTACGCGCGAGACGAGGAGAGTATGGCGTGGATCGTTGAAGGCTACCACCGGCACTTAAAACTAATCGCCGAGTTCTGGCTAGGTCTGTACAAGGCGGTGACGGGATTGGCTGCGAAATCCAGCGCCGCGACCGCTGGAGACGCTTAAAGTTTGAGCGGGTCGCGCCGGCCGCAGGCTACGTGCTCGGCGCGGCGAGCTAAGGGTTATGAATAATCAAACAGCAATCATTGACTTCTCAGTTTTCGAGCAGGTTGACATTCGAGTGGGCCGCGTCTCTTCGGTGGAAATAGCCGAAGGCTGTCGTGTGCCTGCTTACAAATTAGCAATTGATTTCGGTCCGGAGCTTGGAACAAGCCACAGCATCGCGCAGGCCACTAACTACTCGCCGCAATCTCTTCTGGGCCGCCAGGTGCTCGCTGTTGTCAATCTCAAACCACGGCAAGTAGGTAAGCACATTTCAGAAGTTCTGGTGCTGGGAGTCCCGACTGAGGACAAGGGCACGGCGCTGATCGTTCCCGAAATGGAGGCGACGATCGGCGGCAGGCTCTTTTGATCGGCTATGAATCACAAGGTAAGCGCCAAATCTCAAAGGCAGTCGCCGCAAATCGAACTAAGGACAGGGACGCCTTACGCAAATCTGATCGCGAACCAGCAGCTTTTTGCTGCGGCCCTCGGCGAATACTTCGGCGTCAGCCCAAACGATTGCATCCCTACGGCGGGAACGACCGGCGCCATAGAGGCTGTCAGAAATCATGTCTTCAGGACAAGATTGAAAGCATGCCCCAAGGTCTTGACCGTCTGTCCTGGTTACTGGCGAGCGCGAGAGTCGTTTGAAGGCTTGGGATTCAGATTAGTCGACCTGCACACCGAGTCGCTCGGTTTTACGATCGCTGAAGCCGCACTCGTCGAAAAAGCCGAAGAGACTAATCCCGATCTTCTTTATCTGAGCCTGCCCAATAACCCCACCGGCGCAATCTTTGACCCGGAAGTCGTTATCTCCGGTGCGCCCGAAAAAACGGCAGTGATCATAGACCTCACTTTGCCCAGTCGGGCGATTGACGCCAGATTGTTGACTCGGGGGCTCTATCAAAAATTTCGTGGGAGACAAAACCTGTTTCTGGTTGGCTCGACCTCGAAGTCTCACGGGACTGCGGAATATCGAATCGGGTGGGCAGTATGCGCGAACTCCGAAGACGCCGGGCAGTTGAAGAAGGAGAATCGCAACGTCGTCCCTTCTGCTTCTGTTACGGAGGCGATGAAACGACTCGAGCGTGGTTCAACGGTAATTGAGCTAATCGAAAGCTCCTTCGCTTTCTTAAGAGATGGTCAAACGAGTGGCGCGTTTGAGCTGGTGACGCCGGAACGAAAGACGGAGACCGGATATGTGCTGATTCGAGTGCGTACGGGCGTGGAGGAACTCCGAAACGTCCTGGACCAGCGCAGCATTCGCGTGATGTGGGGTTCCGAGTTCGGACTAAGCGATGAGTACATCAGGTTGGAAACCCTGGAGCCGCGAAACATCAGCATATTCGTCGAAGCAGTCAATGGTTTGCCTCACACAAAGACGATCAGCCTGACCTCGAACATGGGCGGGGGTTGAAGAAAGGAAATGTTATGCGAATCAAACGCTCTTTGTGCTGTGTGGGACTGATGATGGTTTGGGCGTTATGTGTCAGGGCAGTGCTGGCGAGCGAGGTGCGGGGTGAAGTGCTTGACCCGAACGGCAACCCGATCAAGGCGGCCCAGGTTACTCTCAGCCCAAAAACTCCAGGCTACTCGCAGATCGACAAGACCGACGACAACGGGGAATTCCTCTTCATCGGAATTGCGAGCGGGGAGTATGTAGTGAAGGTAGAGGCCGCTGGCTTTGTGAAAGCCGAAAAGCTTGTGAGAGTAGTTTCCGGTAGTTCACCGGAGGTCCGTTTTCAACTCGAGATCACGGGACTCAATGAGAACGTCGAAGTTACGCCGCGGACGGAAGAGGTCGGCGCGGTTACGCCCGCACCCACCACGCTCATAAGCAAAGAACAGATCAGGACCACGCCGGGGGCTGCGCGCTCTGGCAGCGTCAGGGTGATCACGAGCTATGTGCCCGGCTCTTACATGGTCCATAATATTCTGCACGTTCACGGAGGCCATCAGGTGACATGGCTCGTGGACGGCGTGCCGATCCCGAACACCAACACCGGTGTGGATGTTGGCACTCCCTTCTACATCAATGACATTGATTACCTCGAAGCGCAGCGCGGAAGTTACTCCGTGGAGTACGGCGACAGGACCTACGGTCTCTTTAGCATCGTTCCCCGCACCGGACTCGGTAGCAACAGAGAGGCCGAGCTGGCCCTCATCTATGGAAACTTCAACCTCACGGACAACTTCATCAGCTTCGCCGATCACACGAAGCGCTTCGCTTATTACACGAGCCTGCACGGGTTCCGCACCGATTACGGGTTGGCGACCCCGGGGCCGGAGGTGCTGCATGATAAGGCGCATGGCATCGGCGGCTTTGCTAACATGATTTTCAGTCCCAGTCGGTCCAACCAGTTTCGCCTCAATGCTTCGTTCGAAAGAGACAACTATCAAGTCCCGAATGATCAGGAGTCCCACGATGCAGGCGTGAGCGATTCGGCCAGGCAGAGAGATGCCTTTCTCTTCCTGACCTGGGTGCACACGGCTGGGCCGCACTTCGTGCTGACCGTCTCCCCTCTTTACCACTACACCGCCGGCAAATTCCTCGGTGGCCCCGAAGACAAGCCGCTTATCCCGCGCCACGACAGGAGTTCGCATTACGGCGGATTGCACGCAGTTGCTACCGCAGCGACGAGCCGGCACAGTTTGAAGATAGGGTTTTACGGATTTTTCGAGCGCGACAACAACTTCTTCGGCCTGCGATCTACAGACGACCCCGAGTTCAGCCTGGACCAGCGTGTCAAGACCAACGGTCACACAGAGGCATTCTTTGTCGGTGACCAGTATCGTCCGACTGAGTGGTTGAGCATAACGGGAGGCGTGAGATTTACTCATTTCAAGGGCGGTCTTAGCGAGAACGGGGTGGACCCACGCGTCGGGGCGACGATCCGTCTGCCACGCGTCAACTGGGTGCTACACGGATTCTATGGTCGCTACTACCAGGAGCCGCCGCTCTCAACTGTCTCAGGCTCACTCCTGGAGTTTGTGGAAACCAGTGGCTTCGCCTTCTTGCCGTTGCACGGAGAACGCGACGAGGAGCGTCAAGTCGGAATCACGATTCCGTTTAAGAAATGGTGGTTTGACGCCGAATACTACAACACCAGAGCGAAGAACTTTTTGGACCATGAGGCGCTTGGGGCGTCGAACATCTTCTTCCCGGTGACAATCGAGCGCGCTCGCATACGCGGCGTGGACGTGAGCTTGACTTCGCCCCGGATCGCCAACCGTCTTCGCTTCTCACTCATTTACGCGCGCATGCGTGCCGAGGGCTGGGGCGGGATTACCGGTGGTCTGAGCGAAGACGTCGATTCGTCAGGTCGTTTCTTTCTCGATCACGATCAACGCCACACGATGACCCTTGGTAGTTTCTTGTCGCTGCCGCGGGACAGCTACATCTTCGGAGAACTCCATTACGGCTCCGGTTTCCCCGACTTAGGAGATGAGGAAGGCGGACACCACGATGACTCAGATGGGGCTGAACAGACGAAGGCGACACACTTGCCCGGTCACGTCCGACTTGATTTGGGAATTGGGAAGCGGTTCGGCAAGAACTGGTCCGTGACAGTCAATGTATTAAACGTAACGAACGGCAGCTACCTGCTCGATAACAGTCCTCTGTTGGGAGGGACTCATTGGGTCGAGCCGCGCCAGATCTGGGCCGAAGTTCGATATAAGTTTCATTATTGAGCGAGCCTGTTCATGACTACGGAAACGCCTTGGCTGGTCAGCCAGAAGCCGAATCGAAGCGCTAATGTGCGCCTCTTCTGTCTCCCTTACGCCGGCGGTGGAGCTTCTATCTTTGGTTCCTGGCAGAAGAATTTTTCCGATACGGTCGAGGTCTGCCCGGTTCATCTGCCCGGAAGAGGCTTGCGCATCGAGGAGTCTCCCTTCACCGAAATGAACGAGTTGGTACGGATCGCAGGCCAAGCTCTCGCACCACACCTCGACAAACCTTTCGCGTTCTTCGGCCATAGCATGGGCGCCCTCGTCGCGTTCGAGCTCGCACGCCATATGAGAAGAGTGTACAGCTTGCAACCGATTCATCTTTTCGTCTCAGGTCGTTGCAGCCCGCAGACGTTAAGAGGGCCTTTCAATTCGCACATATCTGATTCCGCATTCGCCGAGATACTGCGACGCAACAACGGTATGCCTAAAGAGGCGTTGGAAGACCCTGAGTTGATGGAATTGGTGTTGCCGATTATTCGCGCCGACTTCGCTCTTTGCGAATCATATGTCTATGCACCTGAGTCGCCATTCAGTTTTCCGATCACAGCCTTCGGCGGGCTCAATGATTACGGTGCCCCGCGCGACTGTATAGAGAGTTGGCGCGACCATACGACTGGTCCATTCGTGGTGCGAATGTTTCCCGGGGATCATTTTTTCCTTAACGCATTGAAGTCACCTCTGCTTGAAGTGATAGCGAAAGAGTTGGAGCAGGACGTGAGAGAGAAGGGAATCAGCAATGTCAACGCCCGTTAGTTCTGCGCCGGCGAGCTGCCAGGCAATAAGGGTAATGGTATTCGTGCTGGCAAGCCTGTTCGTGACGACAGTGCAGGCAGCGGACGCTCGTGTTGAGAGACTTGCGCGTTCAGTCACAATTTATCGCGACACTTATGGCGTGCCCCATATCTATGGACCAACGGATGCGAGTTGCGTTTTCGGCTACGCTTACGCGCAAGCCGAAGACAATTTCTGGCAGGTTGAAGATAACTACATTCAGGCAATTGGGCGTGCTGCGGAAGTGAATGGCGAAGATGCCCTGGCGGCAGACTTATTGAATCGTACGCTCGAGATTACAAGGCTCTCTCTAGCGGAGTATAAAAACGCGAGCCCGCACATCCGGGAGCTTTGCGAGGCGTTTGCTGATGGGCTTAACTACTTCCTTGAGCACAATCCGCAGATCAAGCCGAGGCTCATCGCCCGCTTCGAAGCGTGGCAGACCATCGCGTTAATGAGGTTTGACGTTTATCAGTTATTCGTCTACGAGACGCAGGACCTGCGTCTCGATGATATGCAAACGGCGTCGCGGCGGATCGACAATGAATTCTCACCGGGATCCAACATGTGGGCCATCAGCCCGCGGAAAAGCGCCAGTGGCCACGCCATGCTCTTCATCAACCCGCACGTGTTTTTCTTCGGCCCGACTCAATTCTACGAAGGACACTTGCACAGCAATGAGGGGTGGAACATCTCGGGCGCGTCGTTCTTAGGAATGCCTTTCCCGGTAATCGGTCACAACGAATATCTGGGTTGGAGCCACACGGTCAACTACCCCGGCATTTCCAACCTCTACCTGGAGAGATTTGATAACCCACGAAACTCTCTTGCTTACGCTTATGTCGGCGGCTACCGTACAGCGGTCGAGTGGACCGAGATTATAAAAATCAAGACTGACCGCGGAACTGAATCAAAGAGCTTCACGCTGCGCAAAACACATCATGGCCCGGTGGTTTCCATGAAAGGCAATCACGCCCTGGCCCTCAGGCTGGCGAAACTTGACGAAGGAGGACTCATTGACGAGTGGTACGCGATGGGCAAAGCGCGCTCATTGGCAGAATTTAAGGCCGCGATGGCACGCTTGGCGATTCCAATGTTCAATACCATCTATGCCGATCGCAACGGAAAGATCTTCTACGTCTACAACGCTGCCGTGCCGCGCCTGCCTGAGAAACTCGACTGGACCAAGCCATTGGACGGCAGTAGCGTCGATTCCGAGTGGCACGGCTATCATAAATTCGAAGAACTTCCGCAACTCACCAACTCGCCGACCGGCTTCCTTCAGAATTGCAACTCAACTCCTTTCCTGACCACTACTGAGGGTAATCCGGTGAAAGTGAACTACCCACCATACATGGCGCGCGAGCCGGACACAGCTCGGGCAAAGATCTCGCGGCAGATACTTTCTGCCAAAGACAAATTCACCTTCGAAGAATGGACACGGCTCGCATTTGACACCACCGTTATTGAAGCTAACACGTTCATTCCCGCGCTCGTCGATGAGTGGGAGAAGTTAAAGCAGGCGGATGCCGCGCGGGCGGAGAGACTCAGCGCGGCGGTGGCGGAGTTAAAATCATGGGACCACGTGAGCACTACAGACTCGAAGGCGATGACGCTCTTCGCTTTTTCATTTGAACGCGCGAGCAAAATACGAGACTCCGCGCCGTGGCCGCGAATTCGATCTCTCGAGGCGGCCATCGGCAATCTAAAGCGTGATTGGGGCACATGGCAGGTGGCATGGGGCGAGATCAATCGGCTCCAGCGCGTGCACACGAGTGGTAGTGAGCCTTTCAGCGATGGTCGCCCGAGCCTGCCGGTGCCAGGTGCTCCCGGTCCGCTCGGGATCATCTTCAACTTCTACGCCCGCCCAGAGAAAGGTCAGAAGCGACGTTATGGTTATCTCGGCAACACCTACGTGAGTGTGATCGAGTTTGGACGGGAGCCACAGGCTCGGTCGTTGCTTGTCTTCGGTGAGAGCGCAGATCCTTCTTCGTCTCACTATACGGACCAGGCTCGTTTTTACGCGGCGGGCGAAATGAAGCTGTCATGGTTTACATTACCGGAGATTAAAAGACACTCCGAGCGCTCATATCATCCAGGTCAGCAGCGGCGCAAGGCCGCTGCCTAGCAGAGTGAATCAAACCACACCGAGTTCTCCTGACGACTGATACGTCGATAAGTGATCTGTAGCATCGTCTTGGATGAAGGTTAGAGGCGGACCACGGATTTAGTCCATTGAAGGCATCTCACCTTTGTAAGCAATTGACTAATATTTCAAAGGCGGCCGTGGGGTTGGTGCTCCCAAGTACCGCAAGAGATGAGCGTGACACTTGAAAAAGCTGAGTGTTTTTGAATGTTTGGAATGGTATCAGGCGAAGTTTTTGAAAAAACTACAGCAACTTTACAACAACTCTCTTAAGCTCGTTTTTCTGTTTTGTTCTAAGCTTTGAATTAATTGAGGATGTTGGTAGTGGGGGGCGGGATCGAACCGCCGACCTTGGGGTTATGAACCCTAAGGTCGCGATTGTACCAGCTTCATACGGCGAAAAAGCCCAATAAAAACGAGGGTCGCGGTCAGAAAGATGTGGTTATACGCCTCATGCGGTACATGTTTTGATATGAATCTCGGCAAAATCTCGGCAAAATCTCGGCAGAATTTTTCGAGGCAAAACGAGGTGATGCAGCAGTTAACCGGAGGCCAGGTTTAAAATCTCTATCTAAAAAAGTGATATGCATCTCATCTAACCTAGTGTTAAGAGGTCCAGTGCAACATTTCACTTCATTCATTCTGGTGAGTAATTGACACCTCCTCACACTTTCCCTGAACCGACATTTCTCAACACAACCAATAAGAAAAAAGAGGCGGTTAACGAGTAGGTGATTCACTAAGGATCTCCAAAAGGAAACCGCTGTAATGAGATTTTTACTTGGCGTCCTCGTTGGTTACAGCCTACGAGGCAAACAGAAACTGCTTATCAGATTTCTTGTGACGCTGGCGCTGGTTGTGTATGTCGTTATACCGGCACTTGCGCTTTTGGGCCTGAGTATTGACGTCCAACGTGAGCGCCGGTCTAGACCAGCTCAAACCAAGGTGCCAGGGCTCAAAGGACTGACCTATGAAGACGCCGAGAGGAAGCTTCATGCCGCTAACTTGAATACTCGTCTGTTGGCGACACGCTACGATCCGGCCTTTCAACCTGGATTGGTTATCGACCAAACCCCTGCACCTGGCGAGGAAGTAGCTGTCGGCTACTCCGTTGGAATTACCCTCAGCAGAAAGGATTACTTCGGTCCCGGTCCATGAAGTTAAGGCTAATGCTGATTCATTGGACCAGATAAGCCATCGCTGAGTTCTTGGCGTATCCAGCCTTCCGGTCTCTCAATACGCTCAACTACAAATAGTTTGGCTCAGAGACGCGGAGGTTTCACGTAATCATTTCCTCCGAGGTTGCTAACATGAAAAATGTTTTCTCTCTTCGCAAGCGTTCATTCCTCTCGCCTGTTTCAACCGGCTATACGTCGCATATCTTCGCTGAGGTTGAATCCTCCAATGAGGGCGAATACAGGTGGGGACACAACATGCTTACCATTGCCGACTGCCGGCGCAGAGTCCAGATCGAATTCTTTCTGGGCACTAAGCGAGAGCGTCGTCGATCCCTCGCCAAGATCAATTTGCTTCTTGCCATTCTCATGCGCTTCCGTGACGCGCTCACTAAAGAGATTGCGTTAATCGAGAAAGCCAAAGCCAAAGCCAAATAGGTTCCCCGGAAAACAATCGCGGTCCAACTTGCAGATAAGCCACTCGTATTCAGGTGACGACTGGAAGTGAGTTGGACCGCGATTCTTCTGTGTGAGAAGAAAGAGGTAACTAATGCCAACGACTAAACATGAACTGCTCGATTGGTTAATGGATGTGCCAGAAGATGCAGAAATAGGAACTGACGGAGAAGGACTAGCTTTGCTGGCAATTCTTGGGACCAACGTTCACTTGTTAGAGATCGGTCACATTCCCAATGCGGACGAACTCTATGCCGAGGCGATCAACCAGGCAATGATGGAACGTCTACAACGGATTGATGCAGCAGGTGGAGAAACGGACACCGGCGTAATAATCGTGACATTTCATGGTTATATCTCAGGCGTTCCGAGTCTGTTCTCTAAAGACTTCAATACGGCGTTTGTATTCAAGAACAAAGAACAGGCGGAAGCCTTTATCAACGAGTTTGCAGACGAGCTACACAATCCCCAGATTCTCGATTGCCCGTAATCCTACCAGCAGCTAATTTGCACTGAATTGTTCTTGGTGTGCCGCCAATAGAAGCTGAAATCCAAAACTATGGGACACTCTCGACCGCGTCCAAAACATCTCGCAAAGAAGGTGCTGCAGATCCGCCGCAGCTTAGGAATATCTCAAGGAGAAATGGTCAGACGACTTGGTGTTCAAAGGCTGATCGACCACACGACTATTTCCAAGTACGAACTCGACAAGAACGAGCCCCCGCTCGCCATCCTGCTCGCCTATGCTCGCCTCGCAGGGATTCCCGTCGAACAAATCATCGATGACGAACTCGATCTAATATTTTAAGTTCGGCAAGAGCACCGCAATCGTTTTTACCCGCTATTAACTTCCCAACACCAGTCGACACGGCAGAGTCGACGTTGAACTCACGGAATCGCTCCCGTTAGCTAATTCAATAACCCAGACTTTTGCCGATCCAACCAAAGAGCGCTCCCTGCGCCAGCCGTCAAGACATCTAGTTGTTCGGCGTGCTTTCGGACTTCGCCCACGAGCGATAGCCTCCGCTGCGGCTGCCGTCAACGGTCTCGCTGCGCTCGATGAACTCCGCTCGCTTCGCTCGCTGCGCCGTTGACTGCCATCCTCGCTCCGGCTGGGCGGTAGACAAGGAGCTAACGCTCCTTAGAATCCATTTGGATTCTTCCTGCAACTGACTCACCTGAGCGGCAACTTACTTGAAAACTGCAACCCAAAGCCGGGATAACTGCGGGTCTACGCTGCGCTACGACTGAATGCGCCTTTATTAGGCATTTCGCTTAATCTATAATCCTGTGCTGGTCGGCTGATTGGTGGAGTTCGACAGCCCTAATATATAGATTCTGAGGCTTACGATGATGGAAAAACTTACTGTTGACGCAGAGGGAAAAATCGTAATTCCACCCGAGGTTATCCAGAAACGTGGCCTTCACCCCGGCGATGAGCTCACACTCGTTGAATCTGCTGAGGGCTTGCTCGTTTACCAGGGCGGCGTCGATGAAAAAACTTTGGCGTGGTGGAACAGACTCGACGACAGGCAGCGCCTGCTCGCAGAAGATTATGCTCTACGCGACGAGAATTTGAGCGAACACGAGCGAGACGCCTCCTGGAACCAAGAAGCAGAGTCCATCGAAATCGAAGCCGAGAGTGACGAGCTCGACCTCCCAACCAACTAGCGTCTTGCTTGACAAAGGCGTGATCAGGCGTGTGTACGAACGGCGCGTTCGCTTGGCATTGGCTAAGCCACCGACAGTTCTACAGGTAGAAGCTGCAAACTCTTATGCGCATATCGCAACTATCGCGAATCATCTCTACATCACCGAACAAACGGCAAATATTCTGAAACGACGCACAGAGATCTTTGCCGCCCCAATTCTGGCTGATACACGTGCGTTAAAGAAAGCGCGATATTTGCGCCGTTGGGCTCGGCGCTTGACGGACTTCGCATTCTCATCTGAGGATGCGATCGTTCTCGCTTATGGAAGCTTCGGCTTGGATGTCGAGTCCAAGACAGTCGGGGTCGATGCAATCATCACAACGGATATCAGGCTTGCGGAACATTACGAGCGAAGGCAAGGCATGGGGAAATCAAACATCGCTTTGACGATATGATCGTGAACCTGCCCGAAACCTATGCAGTACTAAGGCTGCCTCAGGTACTGACAACCGCAGCGATTCTCGCTATGGTCTGACCCAGGGGGCCTGAAAGAACCCTAGTAACATTGGACAGGCCTTTCGCAAAATAGACATTGACTGCCGTCCTCCCTCCAGCTTCCGGCAATTTGATGTTCCCAAAACAGGATGATGATTGGTCTTGCGAAGCTGTTTGCAAACGTTGGATCGTGACCCTCGGCGCCGGCTCTGTTTTTTAGACGTTTGCCGCGACTTCTTTTATGGCGATAATGGACATGAGTCATGGCTTGTTTAGCAATTTGTCGGCAGAACGAAAACGAGGCCTATCCATGAAAAGCGTGAACATCGCCGAATTGAAGAATCGTCTGAGCGTATATCTTAACGACGTGAAAGCCGTTGAAGAGATTCTGGTGCGATAGATTCGGAAAACGCCAATGAACTCAATACGTGCTTGCCGATCGCGTAATCAGTTTAATAGCACAAACGGCTGAATCGGCCGTTCCGCAGTCCGCCGCTGAACGGGGGGCCGGTGCTTCGTTATTAATTCTGTGGTAGATTCCCAAATATGAGTACTGCTAAAGAAGAAGTCCACGCGCTTCTAACCAAATTGCCAGACGACTGTTCATTGGAGGACATACAGTATCACTTGTACGTGATTGAGAAGGTTCGCAATGGGTTAGAAGTGGCCGATTCGCAGGGCGCAATTCCTCAAGAAGAGGTCGAGCAGCGGTTCGGTAAATGGCTCACCGAGTAGCATGGTCACCGCGCGCAATTGAGGATCTTGAAGCGATCGCACAATACATCTCTGCCGACTCCAGTGCCTATGCCGCAACGGTCGTGAAGACAATCCTCAATACTACGCGCAATCTCTCCCGCTTTCCCTTTGCTGGTCGTATCGTTCCTGAGTCAGGTGATGAAATATTCGTGAGTGGTTTGCTTATAGGTATCGCGTAATTTATCGGATCGACGATCGGGTCGTTACCATCGCAGCCATAGTACATGGGAAGCGATTGCTGGATGTTGAGTGACTGTGTTTTCGGCCACGCACAAAACTACGCTGGGAGAGCGGAGTCGGAGGCTGAGATCTGATCGAGTTCTTTGGGAGATTTATCCAGGATCGCAAGCAGGTCCAAATCCTTAGTGGGCCGGTATTGTTCGCCGGTCCATACACGAAGCAACACAGCACCCTTGACGATAAATTCCTTTGCGTAGACTGAGCGGCTCAACCTGTACATTAGCCGTTCCAATCCATAGCGCATTAGAACATACTGAAAATCTTCGCCTGATTGCCGCGAGAGGTTCAGTAATCGCTTTTCAACTGAAGCGCTGATATTTCGCAAAGCCCGAGTCATGCGATCGTCTCCAGGTAGGATCGCATCACGTTTGCAACCCGGCAGACTTTCGCGTATTTCCAGAGATCGTCGATTTTGCACTTGCGGTTACGACGACATTCGCGCAGGGCTTCAATCGCCACATCTAGTCCTATCTTGTTGCGATATTTGAAGCAGTCGGCGACGGTCTTCGCCGGACAATAAACTCGGACATTAACGCCGTCGATCTTGTGAGTCTCAACACCCGAGGAGAAAGCTGCTTCAGAGAATCTCATTACGCGAAGCCTTGGTGTCTCAACCTGCGGACGGGCAGATTTTCGGTCAAGCGCAATCCAGACTTCGGAAGGGCTTTGCGTGCCAATGTCGTGGAAACGGAGCGCCGACAGTAGACAAATGATGCCGCGCGGTACCTTCTTTGCCACCTCCGCGAGCGAAAAGTTGCCGGAGATTCTCGCGTTCGGAAGCATGTAGACACCGCGGCCCATTCGAACCAGCAGGCCTCTCTGATAGAGTCGCCGAAGATGTTCCGGATGGATTCCTTTTTCGGTTAGATCTTGAATCCGTAGTATCTTTGCCTTCCGCGCGA
>Ga0111539_10002595_pt1 | contig 23932 bp, 22 predicted proteins | sample RhiMethybrSRZTD1_FD_79667 | JGI IMG/M metagenome (GOLD analysis project Ga0111539, IMG submission 79667) | Populus rhizosphere microbial communities from Tennessee, USA - Rhizosphere MetaG P. TD hybrid SRZTD1 (version 2) (version 2) | ecosystem: Host-associated > Plants > Roots > Rhizosphere >...
AGGTACGCCGCGAGCAGCGTGTGCTCGACCAGGTCGCGCTGCGCCCGGCTGCCGCCTATGCGCACCGTCTCCGGCAGGGCCTGCTCTAAGACGCGGATTGCGGTGTTCCAGTCGTCCCGGGCAAAGGCGGCAAACCCTTCGGCGAGCGCAGGGACGACGGAGCCCGGCGCGAGCTTCCCGGCGGCGAGGCGCTCGCGCATTTCCGCGAGCAGCTTGTCGAGCGCGGCATGGTCGCCGGTTGCGGCGCAGGCGACGGCGACGTGCACGTCCGCGAACGGAACCCCGGCCCTGGGGAAGCTGCCGCGAGCGTAATCGCGCGCCTCGCGCCATAGTTCGGACCGGCGCTCTTCTCCGGCCAGCTCCGCACGCCACAGGAACGACGGCGCGTCGGTGGCGACGTTGAGCGGCGGACCCCACGGACTCCCGGGGTGCACGCCCGCGCGGTACGCTTCCCAGGCGCGCTCCCGCTTCCCGAGGGCGAGCGCGAAGAGCGCAACGTGCCACGACAGGTGGCAATGCATCAGTCCCTCGCGCGCACAATCCGGCATCCAGGACTCGAGGAATTCGAAGCCCGCCCGCGTTTCGCCCATTTCGTAGAGCACGTGCGCCTTCACGTGTGCGCCGTGCGCGCTCGCCGGATTGCCCGCGAGGCTGCGCTCGACGAGTGGCGCAGCCTCGTCGAGCCGCCCGCATTCGCAGGCGGCGAAAGCCAGCATCGAGAGAAACCACCAGTCGTCGCCGTAGTGCGGCGCGAGGCCCGCCATGAGATCGTACAGCTCGGTCTCGCGCCCCTGCCGCCCGCTGAAGCCGATCATGCCGAACACGCCGGTCGCGGGGGAGAGCGCCACCGCGTCGCGCGGGTAGCTCGCAACGTGCGTGCGCGTTGCCTCGAGCGAGTCCGGGACTTTTCCCTCGACGGCGAGCGCGATGGCGTGGATATGTCCCTGCTCGCGCGGCGTCGCCGTTGGCGCCAGGTCCCGCGCGCGGGCCGCCGCGGCGCGCGCTGGGGCGACTTCCGCCCGCAGGAACAGGCCGCGCGCCAGTGCGACGTGCGCCAGCGCAAAATCCGGGTCGGCCGCGATCGCGTGATCGAGGTTTTCCTGGACGCCGGCGATTCCCGCGAGGAGGCAGTCCGTGCCCGCGACGTAGGCGTCGCGAGCCGTCTGCGATGCGGTGCTAAGGGGGAGCCCGTAGCGATCGGTGAGCATGTGTCTGGGATACGGCGGCTCAGATACGGCGGCTCAGATACGGCGGTTCAGATACGGCGGTGCAGATACGGCGGTGTAGATACGGCGGTGTAGATACGGCGGCTGAGCTGTGCTTCATCTGGACCGCTTCATCCGGACCGTGTTTCAACCAAGCTCTTTCCTCACCAACGCCGCGCCGGCGCCGAGGGCCTTCAGCTTGCCCGCCGCCACTTCGCGCGAGAGCGGCACCATCCCGCAGTTCGTGCACGGATAGAGCTTCGCCGGCTCCACGTACTTCATCGCGGCGCGTATGGTGGCCGCCACATCCTCGGGCGTTTCGACGGTACTGGTCGCGACATCTATCGCGCCGACCAGAACATCCTTGCCCCTCAACATCCCGATAAGCTCGAGCGGCACCTTCGAGTTCGCGCATTCGAGAGAGACCTGGTCGATCTTCGACGCGGCGAGGAGCGGGAAGGTGGACTCGTACTGGCGCCACTCGGAACCGAGCGTCTTCTTCCAGTCGGTGTTGGCCTTGATGCCGTAGCCGTAGCAAATGTGCACGGCCGTCTTGCACTTGAGTCCCGCGGTTGCTTTCTCCAGCGCCGCGATACCCCAGTCCCGGACCTCATCCATGTAGACGTTGAAGGCGGGCTCGTCGAACTGGATCACGTCGATGCCGGCCGCGTCCATCTCGCGCGCCTCGGCGTTCAGGATGGCCGCGAATTCCATCGCGAGCTTCTCCCGGCTCTTGTAATGCTCGTCGTAGAGCGTATCCACCATGGTCATCGGGCCGGGAAGGGTGAACTTGACCCGCCGCGAGGTCTGCGAGCGCAGGAAGCGGGCGTCCTCCACGAAAATCGGTCGGGTGCGCGCGACCGGGCCGACGACGACGGGCACGTCCGCGTCGTAGCGCTGGCGGATGCGCACGGTTCTCTTGTGCTCGAAATCGACGCCTTCCAGGGCCTCGATGAACGTGGTGACGAAGTGCCGGCGCGTCTGCTCGCCGTCCGAGGCGATGTCTATGCCCGCGCGCCGCTGCTCCGCGAGCGCCAGGCGCACCGCGTCGTGCTTGCCCTCCACGAGGCGCTGACCTTCGAGCTGCCACGGCGCCCAGAGCTGGCTGGGCGGGGCGAGCCACGACGGCTTGGGCAGGCTGCCGGCGATGGTGGTCTGGAGGATCCTGGATGCGGTATCGGGAGTGGATGGCATGTGTGCTCCCCGTCTGGGGATGAGGGCGGAGGGATGAGGGATTATCCCTCATCCCTCGGGAATGATCGGCAGCAGAAGGTGCGCAGGCCGATCATTCCCCACGTGCAGGGTCACCTTCCCTCCGAAAACCGCCGGCGGGCGGTCTTCGGGATCGTCGTGCAGGAACGGGCCGCAGCCGCGCATCGGGTTCTTCATGTTGGACAGCACCGCCGCCTCGCCCTCGTATTCGTAGTCCTTGCCGCGCACCGTCAGTGCGACCCGCCAGCCCTGCGGCACGACGATGCACGTCGGCCAGACCTCGACGTCGAGCTCGTACACCTCCCCCGGCTTCAAGGGCTGCTTCTCGTCGTGCGAGTGATACGGGCGGTGGGGAAGGGAGAGCCTGGGGTCCAGCTTGCGCTGCGAGGCGCGCAGCCAGCCCTGCGCGATCGGCGTGTGCGGGTCGAGCGCGCCCTGGAAGACGAGCTCCTTGCCTTGAGGATCGAACACCCGCACCACGGCGAAGATGTCCGCATCGGCGGTGGACGAGGAAATCCAGAGCTTCAGCGCTACCGGACCCGTGATCTCGGTCTCACTGTCGAGGGGCGCGGAGGTGAAGGTGACGCCATCGCCGAGCCCATCGTAAGTGACCGTTCCGCCGGACTTTGGCGGCTCGGATCCCAGGGTGCGCGTCGCCGGATCCAGGTAGAACTTCATCCACCGAGTGCGGGCGAGCGGCCATTCGTTCTCGCCGCGCTCGACGAATTTCTCGCCGGGATGGCGCACTTTGAGGAGCACGCGCGGCTGCGTGTCCCAGCCGTTCGCCTTGCCCTTGAGGAAAAAGTCGAAGAAGCGCTTCTGGAGCGCAACGCCCCAGTCGGTATAGAACGGCGCCCAGTGCGAGCCGCCGTGGACCTCCAGCCATTTCTCGCGCGACGCCGCGCGCGTGTAGCCCTCGAAATTGCCGCGCGGGTGCAGGCCCTGGCCGCCCCAGTTCGCCGCCGAGAGCAGTGGGACCGTAATTCGGGAGAAGTCGGCGGAGCGTTCCCGGTAGTAGGTATCGTCCAGCGGGCGCGTCGAAAAATCGCGCCACATGTTGGCGCGGTTCTTCGCGAGCTCGTCCTCGGACAGCGTTTCCGGCCCGCACACCAGCTCGCCGGTCACCGTGCTCCTCGGCCCGCGCTCGCCGCGGCCGTGCTGGACGGTCATCACCTGCATCTCCTGCCAGTTCTTGCGGAAGCTGCAGATGATCCCGCCGTGCCGCGCCGACTCGCGGTAGCAGTCGGACCAGCCTTCCCAGACGCAGATCGCCGTGAGGTGCGGCGGCTGCGTGGCCGCGGCGCGCCACTGATTGGCGGCGTAGTACGAGATCCCGTTCAGTCCCACCTTCCCGCTGCACCACGGCTGCGCGGCCGCCCACTCGATGCAGTCGTGAAAATCCCGGTTCTCGCGCGCGTTGTTGTGGTCGAGATACCCGGGCGAGCGGCCGGCGCCGCGGGAATCGACGCGCACGACGGCATAACCATCCGGCACCCATTTCTCCGGATCGGCGACCTCCCAGTTCTGGTAGCGGTTGCTGGTGCCGGAGACTGCGTCGGGATTCTCCTTCACCATGATGTCCCACGCCGTCTTGTAGCCGTCCTGGAACGCGAGTCCCTTGCCGTACGGCCCGTAGCTCACGATCACCGGGAATTTGCCGTCCGCGACCGGGCGATAGATGTCCGCGCGCAGCACAACGCCGTCGTCCATGCGGATCGGCACGTCCCACTCGATCTTCATGCCGTCGCGCACCTCGCTCTTGTATGAATCCGTCACTCGTCCCTCGCTACTCGTCATGGGTCAGGCGTCATGCGTCCGTCGGTCTTCAGTCGTCAGCTCGATCAACGCCCATGACCCATGACCGCTGACCCATGACCGTCAGCTGCGCAGCAGCTTGTCCTCGAACCAGTTCCACATCTCCGCCACGACCAGCGTGAGGTAGTCGCGCTGGCAATGCTGCGCGCCGCCCTCCTCGGCGGTGAAGACGCGGAAGGTCTTGTCCTTCGAGCCGCAGGCGTCGAATTGCTTCTGCGCGTCGGCGAGCGGGATCTGCTCGTCGTCGGCGCCGTGCACCAGCAGGAAGGGGCAGCGCATCTTCTGCATGACGCCATCGAGCACGAAAGGCTCCAGCTTCCTCAACGCCTCATCCACCGATTTCGCGCCCATGATCCACTCGATGTGGTGGCCGGGCACGGAGAGCGAGGTCTTGAAGGATGCGTCGATGCGTTTCTTCCACGTGTCGTAGTAGTTCCACTGCGCGCCCCACGCGATGCAGGCGGCGTAGCGCGAGTCCATCGCTGCGCAGCGCGGTGAGTAGTAGCCGCCGAGACTGATCGCGACGATGCCTATTTTCTTCGGGTCCACCTCCGCGCGCTTTTCCAGCCAGTCCACGCACGCGCTGCCCGCGACTTCGTAGTCGTGGCGCAGGTAGTGCCCGCGGAAACGGATCGCCTCGCCCGTGCCGGGGCCATCCATGACCAGGCAGGAGATGCCGCGCTTGATGAGATCGGTCACCCCGCGCACGTACTGGATCTCCTTGGTGACGTCGAGCCCGTCGAAGAAGACGACGCACGGCGTGCGCGCCGATTTCGCGTTCTGCGCGTGCACGAAGTAGCCCGGCAGACTCTGGCCCTGGAGGAAGTGCACTTCGACGCTCTCTATCTTCACATCGGAGAGCGTCGTATGACGCTTGAAGCAGTCCACGCCTTTCGCGTAGACCGCGAGCCCCTTCTCGTCCTTGGGTGTGCGGAAGCGCTCGGCCATCTGGTAATAATTGCAGGCCCGCAGATAGGCGTGCGCGGCGGACGGCCGGTAACCGCCCTTGTCCCATTTCTCGGCGTAGGCGCGCACGCCTTCGGCGACCTTCAGGCACGCATCGAACCACGCCGCGTCGTCCTCCGGCCCCTTGTCCTTGAGGAGCCGCCCGATCTTGTGCAGCTCGCCCATCTCCGCGCCGCCGTAGGCAATGGTCCCCATCATGTTGATGAACGCCGCCGACCAGCGGTAGTTGCCGGGGAAGTACATGAAGTACGCCGGATCCTTCTTTTCCGCCATGGGTTGTGCCTTCAGTGAGGATCAGAAAATGGTGTGAGAAATAGTGATGAGAAATAGTGATGAAAAATGGTGATGAGTGATGGTGATGGAAGAAAGTGATGAAAAGGCGTCTTACCCATCACCACTTTCCATCACCAGTACCCCATCACCAGTATCTCATCACTCCTTTACTGCTTCGGAATTCCCGCCGCCTTCGCCACCTTCGCCCACCTGTCGATCTCCGCGCGCAGGAACGCCGCGTACTCCTCCGGCCCGTCACCACTGATCTCGTGCCCCTGGCCCACATACAAGTCGCGCGCTTCCGGAGTCTTCAACTGCCTTGCGACCACTTCGTGTATCCGGGCGATGATCGCTTTAGGCGTCGCGGCCGGCGCGAGCACGCCATTCCAGTTGTAGCTCGAGAAACCCTTGATGCCCTGCTCGGCGATGGTGGGCACGTCGGGAAGGAGCGGGCTGCGGACGCTCGAGGTCACGCCGAGGCAGCGCAGCCTGCCCCGGTTTACGAGCGGCGCCGATTGCATGAACTGCAGCTGCGCCATCTCGATATGCCCCGCCACCAGGTCCGTGGCGTACTGGGCCGCGCCCTTGTACGGCACGTGGTTCATCTTGACGCCCGCGCTGGTCGAGAAGAACTCGATAGCCAGATGACCCACGGTGCCCACACCGGGCGTTGCATAGTTGATGCGGCCCGGCTGCGCCTTCGCGAGCGCGACGAAATCCTTGATTCCCTTGACGGGCATGCTGGGATGAACGCACATGCAGCTCGCGCTCTTGGCGACCAACGCGATGGGCGCGATATCGCGCAGCGTTTCGTAAGGCATCTGGACGCGGACCGTGGGGGCGATGGTCAGGGGACCGGGGTTGCCCGCGAGGAGCGTATACCCGTCCGGGGCGCTCTTTACCGCGAGCTCGGTACCCGTAACGCCGCCTGCTCCGGGCCGGTTATCGATGATGACCTGCTGCCCCAGCGCCGCGGTGAGTTGCTGGCCTACCCAGCGGGCCTGGGTGTCGGTCGGACCTCCCGGCGGAAATGGCACGACGATGCGTACGACCTTGGCGGGCCAGGTCTGCGCTTCGACGTGGAGCGCGGCGGCGGCGAGCGCAGCACCGCAGAGGGCAACGAAACCAATTCTCATGAAACTATTCCTCCGGCTTTTGCAGCGAGCTTACCACCACCGACGGCATACCAGCGGAAGGGGATGCGTGCTTGGTGCTCTGGTAAACTCCCTCCTCCTTTTTCGACGAATTCTTTCGGGGGAGTCGACATGGCAGCCAGCAAGAAGAATCCGGCAGCGCCCGGCAACAGGAAGCCGACCAAGCCGGTAGCAACGCCCTTCAACAAGAAGCAGAATTCCGTAGCCGCGCCCGCAGTGCGGACGTATCGCGACATCCTCTACGAAGTGAAGGACCAGGTGGCGTGGGTGACGATCAACCGGCCGCGCGTGCTGAACTGTTTTCGCGAGCAGACGCTCGACGAGATGATCGACGCGCTCAAGTCCACGCGGGAGGACCCCTCCATAGTGTGCGCGGTGGTGACCGGCGCCGGCGACAAGTCGTTCTCGGCGGGCGGCGACTTCTACGCGATGAAGCGCCTGAACTTCACCAATGCCTACATGTGGAACGATCGCATGCTGGGGCTCGCCATGACGATACGCGGCCTGCCGATACCCGTGATCGCGATGGTGAACGGCTGGTGCATGGGCGGCGGGCACGAGCTGGCGTTGTGGTGCGACCTCGTGATCGCGTCCGAGAACGCCGTCCTCGGCCAGACCGGCGCGAAGGTGGGAGCCTGCCCGACGGTGGGCGCCACCCAGTACATCCCCCGCCTCATCGGCGAGCGGCTCGCGCGCGAGATGATCTTCTGCGCGCGGCGCTTCTCCGCGAAGGAGGCGGTGGAAGTCGGTCTCATCAACAAGTGCGTGCCGCAGAAGGACCTCCTCGCGGAAACACTGAAGTGGTGCGAGACCATGAAGGGACATAGCGCGCTCACCATCCGCATGACCAAGCGCTCGCTCAACTTCGAGTCCGACAACCTCTATTCGTCGTGGCAGCACGGCATGGAGCTGCTCGCTCACGTCTGGGGCTCGGAGGAGGCGAAGGAGGGCATGAACGCCTTCCTCTCGGGACGCAATCCCAACTTCCAGAAGTTCCGCCTGCAGGCGAAGAAGGAGCTGATGGAGTATCTCGACGGCAACACGCGCGATCTCAACTCGCCGCCGTCGATGCGCGGGAAAAACGCGAAACAGAGTCAGAACTGAACCGCCAGGACACGGAGACCGCCAGGAAGGGCAAAGGATAATTTCCTATCATGTGGCATCCGGCAGTTTTCATTTCTTATTTTGAATTTCTTGGCGGCCTTGGCGTCTTGGCGGCTAATTCATGAACTCAGCACGCAACAACGGCGCGCTGGAAGGCCTGCGCGTCCTCGATCTCACCCGCATCCTCGCCGGGCCGTTCTGCGCCCAGATGCTGGGCGATATGGGCGCCGAGGTGATCAAGGTCGAGCCGCCGGGCACGGGCGACGATACCCGGACCTGGGGACCGCCCTTCGTCGGCGGCGAGGCGGCCTATTTCCTGTTCGTCAACCGCAACAAGCGCTCGCTCACCCTCAACCTGGCTTCGAAGGCGGGCCAGGAGATTCTTGCGGAGATGCTGCCGAAGTGCGACGTGCTGGTCGAGAATTTCAAGCTCGGTACGCTGGAGAAATGGGGGTTCACGAACGAGTGGCTGGAGAAGCACGCACCGCGCGTCATCCGCTGCTCCATCACCGGCTACGGCTCGAGCGGTCCCGATGCCGGCCTGCCGGGTTACGACTTCGTGCTCCAGGCGGAATCCGGACTGATGAGCGTGTGCGGCCAGCCCGACGGCACACCGACCAAGTTCGGCGTGGCGATCGTGGACGTTGCGACCGGGCTTTATGCGTGCAACGTCGTCCTCGCCGCGCTCGCGGCGCGCACCCGCACGGGCAAGGGACAGCACGTCGAGGTATGCCTGTACGACACCGGTGTCTCCCTGCTGATCAATGTCGCTTCGAGCTTCCTCGTCACCGGCAACGAGGCGCGCCGCTACGGCAACGGGCATCCGAGCATCGTGCCCTACACGAGCTATTCCACGGCCGACGGCATGATGGCGCTGGCGGTGGGCAACGATGCCCAGTTCGCGCGCTTTGCCGAGATAGCCGGTCATCCCGAGTGGGCGGCAGACGAGCGCTTTACCAGGAACCGCGACCGAGTGAAGCACCGCGAGCTGGTCGACGGCATGATCGCGGAGGCGCTCGGGCGCGACAACACGGGAGTGTGGATCGAGAAGCTGCGCGCGGCGGGTGTGCCGTGCGGCCCGATCAACTCAGTGTCCGAGGCATTGAACGATCCCCACACGCTCGCGCGCAACCTCGTGCGCACCGTCGAGCATCCCACGGTCGGCGAGCTCAAGATGGTGGGCATCCCGTACGCGTTCAGCGGCACGCCGGCCACGATACGCCGACCGCCGCCCACGCTCGGGCAGCATACCGATGAAGTATTGCGTGAAGAGCTGGGACTGACGGCGGAGCGCATCGCGCAGCTGCGCGCGGAGAAAGTTATATAGCGGCCGCACGGAGTGCACATGATCACCGGACTGAGCCACGTTTCCATCGCCGTGCCGAGCCTCGAGGGCGCGGCGAAGCGCCTGCAGGAGCTGTACGGCCTCGCCGCCGGCGAGCCGATGATCAACGAGCAGCAGGGCATACGGCTCGCCTACGTCGATCTCGGCAACGCGCGCATCGAGCTGATGGAGCCCATTCGCCCGGATTCGTCGATCTCCAGGTTCCTGGAGCACCATCCCGCGGGGGGGATCCATCACTTCTGTCTCAACGTGGACGAGATGGTGACGACGGCCGCCGCCCTCACCGGCAAAGGCGCCCGCGTGCTCGGCGAAGCGGGGGAGACCCGCAACGTCCACGGGGAGCTCATCGCGTTCGTGCATCCGAAGGACTTCTTTGGCTCGCTCGTCGAGCTCGAGGAACATAAGAAGTGACCCGTGACCAGTGACCCGTGACTTGTTTTAAACCCCCCTGACTCCTGACGCCTGACCCATTACCCATGACGGATGACGCTCTCACGACCCGGATATCGCCCGCGGCGCTTGAGGCATTCATCGCGCGCGCCTTCGAGACGGTGGCGATCCCGCCGTCGGATGCCCGGTCGATCGCGGAACTCATGGTTCGCGCCGACGTGCAGGGCTCCGAGGGCCACGGCTTGTTCCGGCTGCCCCAGTACATACGCCGCATCAAGGGCGGCGCGGTCAACGTCAAGCCCCGCATTCGCGTCGAGCGCGAATCCGCCGGCATGGCTCTGGTGGACGGCGACAACGGGATGGGACACCTGGTGATGCGCTTCGCCACCGCGCGCGCCATCGAGAAGGCGAAACAGGCGGGCATCGCCTGGGTGGGCGTAAAGTGGAGCAACCACGCCGGGCCCGCGTCGCTCTACGCCGGCATGCCGGCCGAGCACGGCATGATCGGCCTCTATCTCGCGGTTGGAAATGCGAACCACCTGCCGGCGTGGGGCGGCATCGACATGCTGCTCTCGACCAACCCGATAGCGGTGGCGGTACCCGCGGGCGAGGAGCCCGCCATCGTCCTCGACATGGCGACCACGGTCGCCGCCTACGGCAAGGTCAAGACCAAGGCCCAGCGCGGCGAAACCATGCCCGAGGGCTGGATGATGGACCGGCAGGGGAAGCCGCTCACCGACCCCAGTCGCGCGAACGAAGGCTTTCTGCTGCCCATCGGCGGCTACAAGGGCTACGGCCTCGCGCTCATTTTCGGATTGCTCGCAGGGACATTGAACGGCGCCGCAATGGGCAGGGACGTCGTGGATTTCAACGCCGACGATACGACGCCCACCAACACCGGGCATTCCATCGTGGCGATCGACGTGGAGGCGTTCCAGCCCCTCGCGGAATTCAGGAAGAGCGTGGACGCTCTCATCCGCGATCTGCGCGGCTCGCAGCGCCTGCCGGGTGTGAGCGAGATCCGGCTGCCGGGGGACGGGAGCCGCGCGGCGCGCGAGGACAGGCTGCGCAACGGCATCCCGCTCCCGCCGGCGCTGGCGGCGAGCCTGGCGCAGCTCGCGGCCGAATTGAAGATTCAGCCGCTCGGCTGAATCCTGGTACGGAGTGAGGGGTGAGGCGTGAGGCGGAGAGCCGTCACTCCAAGGGCGTCGCGGTCGAACCGGTCACTGGTCACTGGTCACCGGTCACGCCGTTCGGGATAGCGCGCATGCTGTTCTGGCTCGCGTTCGCACTCGGTGTCGCCGCGCTCCTCTGGTATATGGTCGTGGTGCCGGACAAGCCGTACTCCGGCGTGCCCGGCGCGCTCACGCCGGAGGAGAAGTCGCTGGCCGACAGCCTGCGCCGTCACGTCGATGCCGTCGCCAGCAGCGAGCACAACGTGATCAACAAGCCCGCCGGACTGGAAGCGGCGGCGCGGCACATCGAGCTCACGCTGTACGGCTTTGGCTACCGGGTGGAGGCGCAGCGGTTCCAGGTGGACCGCGACGAAGCGCGCAACGTAGAAGCGGAAGTGTCCGGAGGCGTGCGCGCGGGCGAGATTGTCGTGGTCGGCGCGCACTACGATTCGGCCCTGGGGGCGCCGGGCGCGAACGACAACGGGTCGGGCGTGGCCGCGTTGCTGGAGCTCGCGAGAATCCTGCGCGGCTCGAAGCCGGTGCGTACCCTTCGTTTTGTCGCCTTCGTGAACGAGGAACAGCCGTTCTATCGCGGCGACGCCATGGGCAGCCGGCAGTACGCCAGGCGATGCCGCGAGCGCGGCGAGAACATCGTCGCCATGCTCTCGCTGGAGACTATCGGCTACTACTCCGACCGGCCGGGGAGCCAGCGCTACCCGTTCCCGCTGGGCTTCTTCTATCCTTCCACCGGCAACTTCGTCGCATTCGTTTCGAATCTTTCCTCGCGCGGTCTGCTGCACGAGGCGATCGCCTCGTTCCGGCGGCACGCCGCGCTCCCGTCCGAAGGCGTCGCCGCGCCCGCGTTCATTCCCGGGGTGGACTGGTCCGACCACTGGTCGTTCTGGCAGGAGGGCTACCCGGCGCTGATGGTGACGGACACGGCGCCCTATCGTTACCCGCACTATCACACGGCGCAGGACACGCCGGACAAGGTCAACTACGAAGCGCTCGCGCGGGTCGTGAAAGGGCTGGAGGGGATGCTGCGGGACCTGGCAGGAGAATTGAAAAGAAACTGAACCGCCAAGGCTGCTGAGAATCAGTTCTTGATTTTGAAGTGTCGGTCCAGGAAGCCGAAAAAATAACGATTGAACTCCTCCGGATTCTCCGCCCACGGATAGTGCCCCGAACCGGAAACGATTCCGAATTCGCAGCCCTTGATCATGTCGGCCACGCGTTTCATCCCGGCCGGATGCCCGACCTGGTCCACTTCCCCCGCCACGAGCAGCGCCGGAACGTCGACCGCCTTGAATCCCGCCACCGCGTCCGCCTCCGGCATGGTCTGAACGGCCTTCACCGCCGCCTTCACCGTATCCGGTGGGGTGCGCGACGCCCAGTGCCGCACGAGGTCGACCTCGGGGCCGCTGGAGGTCGGTCCCAGCATCGAGTCCACGACTATCCTGTTGGCGGTCACCGGGTCGGTGCCGGGAGGGGGCGGGGCCGTGCGCTTACGGACGAATTCCTCCTGTTCCTCCTTCGTGCGGTTGCCGAAATAGCCGATGGTCGAGGAGATCACGATGCCGTGCACCAGATCGGGGACCTTGAGGCGGATGCGCGGCGTGATCTGGCCGCCCATGCTGTGGCCGTGAAAGACGTTGCGCGCGCTGCCGAGCGCCCGGATGAGTTGCGCGCCGGCTTCCGCCACGACATCGAAGGAAAACGGATCCGGCAAGGCGGAAAGGCCGTACCCCGGCGCATCCCACGCCACGACGCGGTAGCCGCGCGCGACGAGCCGCTCGGTCTGCGGGCGCCAGTACTCCCTGGAGCCGTAGATGCCGTGCAGGAGAAAAACGGTGACGTTACCGTCGCCGGTGACCGTGTAGTCGGGCATTCTCATATGACGAGCTCCGCAGTGACGACGCTCCTGGCGCCGCCAGTGACGAGTTTCACGGTGACGACACTCCCTCGCGGTCGCTGGTGACGAGTTTCACGGTGTCGATGCATACGCTTGAGTGATCGCGGGAATCCGACGAAGTTCGTCACCGCGCAGCTCATCACCGCGCAGCTCATCACCGCGTAGCTCATGCCGACCGCGGCTCGTCCACCACCGCGTTCTTCAGTACCCCGATGCCCTCCACCTCCGACTCGATCACGTCGCCCGCCTGCAGGTACCATGCCGGATTCGCCAGCCCGCCGCCGCCCGGAGAGCCCGTCGAGATGATGTCGCCGGGCAGGAGCGTCATCTGGGAGAAATAGGCGATCAGCTTGGGTATCGGCCAGATCATGTCCTTCGTATTGCCGCTCTGCCGCAGCTCGCCGTTGACGCGGGAGCGGATCGCGAGATGCATGGGATCGGGAATCTCGTCGCGCGTGGTGAGCCACGGCCCCATGGGACAGAAGGTGTCGTAGGTCTTGGCGAGAAAGAGATTGCCGCCCTCGCGCTCCAGCCGGCCGAGGTCGCGGGCCGTGAGGTCGTTCACTATGGTGTATCCCGCCACGACGCTGTAGGCATCTTCCTCGGGAACGTTCTTGCATTTCCTGCCGATCACGACCGCGAGCTCGGTTTCGCAGTCGAGCTCGGAGACGCCCAGAGGCTTGACGACGTCGCGCCCCGGTCCGGTCAGCGAGGACACCGTCTTCAGGACGGCGGTGGGGACCTTGCCACCCTGCCTGCCGGGGTGGCGAGTGTGCTCGGGATAGTTTCGTCCGGCCGCAATCAGCTTGGATGGGCGCACGGGCGCGTAGAGCCGGCATTCGGTCAGGGGCAGGAAGATCTGCTCACCCCCCAGGCCCTCTGCGTCGGGAGTGGTGCGGGCGAGCCCGGAAAGATAGGTATAGGCATCCGCAAGCGCCAGCCATGCCGGCTCTCCGACGTGGAGGAACTCCGCGATATAGGGTGGCATGTAGATCGCCGCAACGTCCCGCCCCTTCGGGTTTTCGGCTTCTTCGACCAGGTAGAGCGCATAACCGGCTCTCAGGTCGGCGACAAGCTCCGGCGTCACCAGCAAGCCTATGCGCGCGAGCGCTGACGGCTCCTGCCTGCGGCCGTAGCGAACCAGCCTCATCTGCCTCTCCCGGCATGCCAGCGGTCGGCTGGCGCGTAGCGCATGGTAGCAAAACCCGGGAACGATGCAGCCGCTGCCGGCGCCCCCCGACTCGGAAGCCTATCGCCATGTAATCCGGGTGTTGGCTCACCCGGGAACGATGTTCACGAAGGCGAGCCTAATGATCCGGATACGGGCCGGTCCGCCCGGTTTCGAGCCTGCCCCGCGCTACGAACCGACGCAAGAGGGAATGTCATGATGAGACTTTTCGCACGCAGTGTGGCCTTTTTTGCACTTTTCGTCGCAGTACTCGCGCACGCCCAGGAGGCGCCCGACGCACTCGTGAAGAAGACGGTAGACGAGGTCCTGGCCGTCATCCAGCAGACGAAGGATCAGAAGAAGCTGATCGAGGTCGCGGAGGCCAAGGTGGTCCCGTATTTCGATTTCAAGCAGATGACCCAGCTGGCGGCGGGCCGCTCCTGGTCGCAGGCCAATGCGGCGCAACAGGAAGCGCTCGAGCGCGGGTTCCGGACGTTGCTCGTGAGGACCTATACCGCGGCGCTGACCCGTACCTCGGGCCAGGCGAAAGTGGACGTGAAGCCCGCGGCCGCCACGAGCGGCGACGATGTCCTGATCAAGACGGTTGCAACCGAACCCGGTAAGCAGCCAGTACAGATCGACTACCGGATGGCAAAAACGGCGAACGGCTGGAAGGTCTACGATGTGATCGTCGAGAACCTGAGCCTGGTCACGAGCTATCGCAGCTCGTTCCAGTCCGAGATCGCGCGCTCGGGCGTCGACGGCCTGATCAAGACCATAGATGAAAAGAATCGGAAGGGGGCGGAGGGCTAGAGCCTGTCTCAAGCAGGCGCGTGACGCGTTGATTGAGCCTGGTTCCGGTGCTCGCAGGTCCGGGAAATCGCCGGGCCTCGTCTCAACTCGCGCCTGAAGCAGGGGACACGCTTGTACTACCCACGCTCGTTTCCCGTGTTGCTGGGGGCCGGCCTCACCCTCATCGCGTTGCCGCTCGTATTCGCGCTCATCAACAACGCGGTAACCGTCGACCAGCTCGCCAACCGCAGCCAGAACGCGGTGTACCAGGCGGTCCAGGCGACGCAGAGCAGCCGGTGGCTTGCCGAGCTCGTCACGGCGCTGGAGCGCACCGCTCGCCAGATGGTGATCCTGGGCGAGCGCTCGATGCTCGATACGTACCAGGCGAATCGGCAGCGCCTGGAGCAGGCCGTCGCCGAGTCCCGGCGGCTCCCTCTCGACTCGGTGCAGGAGCGCGCGCTCGAGGAGATCGTGCGCGAAGAGCAGGAGATCTACGCCGCCCTTTCGAACAGCTCCGCCACGGAGAAGCAGCTTGCGCAGGCGGTCGTTCGATTTCCGGCGCTCGCGGATCACGCGCAGGTGATCACGGCGCGTTCCGCCGAGCTGATCGACCGTGAGGTCGAGGCGTTGCGGGCCACCGCCGACCAGGCGCGCAGCATTACGACGTGGCAGCTGCTGGCGCTCGCCCCCGTGGTCGTTTTCCTGGTGGTCGGATTCACCATTCTGATCGCGCGCCCCATCCGGCAGATCGACTCGGCGATCCGGATGCTGGGCGGGGGCAAGTTCAACACACCGGTGGTCGTGAGCGGCCCGCAGGACCTGGAGTATCTGGGCGAGCGGCTGGAATGGTTGCGGCAGAAGCTGCTCGACCTGGAGGAGCAGAAAAACCGGTTCCTGCGCCAGATGTCCCACGAGCTGAAGACCCCGCTCGCGGCGGTCCGCGAGGGCTCGCAGTTGCTGGCCGAGGAGGTCGTCGGCAAGCTGTCGCCCCAGCAACGGGAAATCGCCGAGATCCTGCTCCACAACAGCATCGAGCTGCAGAAGCAGATCGAGGCGCTGTTGAACTACGGCGCGAGCCAGTTCCACAAGGTCGCGCTGGACCTGAAGCCGGTGAGCCTGGAGCGCGTCGTGAGCCGGGTAGCCGGCGATCAGCGCCTGGCGCTCCGGTCGCGCGATCTCAAGCTCGACGTGTCCGGGCCGCAGGTGCTCGTCACGGCGGACGCCGAGATGCTGCGCATCACGCTCGATAACCTGGTTTCGAATGCGATCAAGTTTTCGCCGCAAGGCGGCACGATAGGCATACGCACCTCGCCCAACGGCTCGCACGTCGCGCTCGACGTCGTGGACGAAGGGCCCGGCGTGCCACCGGACGAACGCGAGCGCATATTCGAGCCTTTTTTCCAGGGCACCCGGCAGGCGGCGGGTGCGGTATCCGGCACCGGCATAGGGCTGTCGGTCGTAAAGGAATACGTGGCCGCGCATGGCGGCAGCGTTGAACTCCTCGATTCGACCCGCGGCGCCCACGTGCGCGTGAAGCTGCCGCTTGTAGGTCCCGCGGCATGAGCGGCTTCCGTAATTCCTACAGACTGCTTGCGGCGCTGCTGGCAACCTTTCTCCTATTGGCGGGCTGCGAGACCGTGCAGCCGGGGGCAGCCGTGACCGAGCAGGAGCCGCAGAAGGCGTCGGTCGTTCTCCCGGGCCCGCAGCCGAGGCAGGCATCCGAAGCGGAAAACCTTATTTCGTATTTCGCCCAGTTGCGGAAGCTCCCCGGTTCCGAGCTTGCCCGGGAGCACGACGCTGCGCGCCAGGCCTATGGCCGCGCGCGCTCGGACTACAACGGCGTGCGCCTGGCGATGGTGATGGCGCTGCCGAACACGCCGTTTGCCGACGAGCCGCGCGCGCTCGATCTGCTGGAGCCCATCGCCAGAAACACCGAGGGGCGGCTTTCGAGCCTCGCCGTGATGCTGGTTTCGCAGATACAGGAGCGCCGGCGGCTCGACGCCAACGCCCAGGCATTGCAGCAGAAACTCGATGCCCTGAAGTCGCTGGAACGCAGCCTGATTGACCGCAAGCGATGAGGAACTCTGGCGTATTCCCGTGTTCCGACACATGATGAGGTTTTCTCCATGGCATCAATGACCTCGATGACCGTACCGACCGCCGGGGCCTCCGTGGCCGCCAGAACTGACACGAGCACGACGTCGCGCAAGAGCGTCCTGGTCGTGGATGACGATCCCGACCTGTTGCGGTTGATCGAGATCCGGCTCTCGTCGGCGGGTTACGCCGTAACCACGGCCGCGAGCGCGGAGCAGGCGCTTGCGAAGATGAGCGTGGTGCGCCCGCGACTGGTGGTGACGGACCTGCGGATGTCGGGAATGGACGGCATGGCGCTCTTCGAGGCCGTGCGCAGCCAGAATCCCGCTCTGCCGGTGATCATCCTGACTGCGCACGGATCGATACCGGACGCGGTGGCCGCCGTGAAACAGGGCGTGTTCGGCTATCTCACGAAGCCGTTCGATGCCAAGGCGCTGCTGGCCGAGGTCGAGCGCGCGGTGGCGGTTTCGGGAGGGAGCACCGCGGCAGGCGACGATGCCGGCAACGAAGAATGGCGCAAGGAGATCATCACCCGCAATCCGGCGATGGAGGACGTGCTCGCCAAGGCCCGCATGGTCGCGGGGAGCGACGTCAGCGTGTTCATCCTGGGCGATTCGGGGTCCGGCAAGGAGATGCTGGCGCGGGCGATACACCGGGCGAGCCCGCGGAAAGACCATCCGTTCGTCGCCATCAACTGCGGCGCGATTCCCGAGCAGCTGCTGGAGTCGGAGCTGTTCGGGCATGTGAAGGGCTCGTTCACTGGCGCGACGCGCGACCACAAGGGACTCTTTCTCACCGCCGACAAGGGCACGCTGCTGCTGGACGAGATCGGGGACATGCCGGTGTCGCTGCAGGTGAAGCTGCTGCGCGTGCTGCAGGAGAGGACGGTGCGGCCGGTCGGCTCCACCCAGAGCCAGGACGTGAACGTGCGGGTGATCTCGGCGACCCACCGCAACATCGAAGAGGACATGGCAGAGGGTAAGTTCCGCGAGGACCTCTACTACCGGTTGAACGTCGTGGCGCTGCGCCTGCCCTCGCTCGGCGAGCGGCGCGAGGACATCCCGCTCCTTGCCAATCACTTCCTCGCCCTGCTCGCGGAAAAGTACCACAAGCAAGTCAACGGCTACGCTTCCGAGGCGATGGAACTGCTGGTGTCGGCGCCGTGGCCGGGCAACGTGCGGCAGCTCTACAACGTCGTCGAGCAGTCGGTCGCGCTCTGCACCACGCACCTCGTACCGCTCACGCTTGCGGAGCAGGCGATACAGACCCAGCAGACCGGGCTTGCTTCCTTCGAGGATGCCCGCAAGAAGTTCGAGCGCGAGTACCTGACGCGGCTTCTCAAGATCACTGAAGGCAACGTGACCCAGGCCGCGCGGCTCGCGAAACGCAATCGCACGGAGTTCTACAAGCTCCTGCAGCGGCATCAACTGGAGCCGAGGCTCTTCAAAGCCCAATAAAACGGACGCCTGCGGCGCCATTTTATCTGCGCGCGTTCGAGCGGGCGGTATTCGCGCCGTTCTACGCGCGCGACCCCCTGCAGGCAGAGAAGTTCCGGGCTCATTGAGTACTGTCGCCTTACCACGACAGAAAATTCGCCTACGAGTCAATCATCTGGGTTGCGCCATCAGGCGCCTGTAGCCGAATGGCGACGCCTCGCGCCGGTCCCGGCAGTATAACCCATTGAATTTTAGATAGAACACCCCTGGTACGCGAGTTGCGTAACAGGACAGACCGGCGCGGTATGCGCCTTACGTGTACGGTGGAAAGGAGCGCCCATGAAGCGCCACGAGACGAAAAATCTGTTTACCGTCGCGGTCGCCGCGGCGTTGATCGCGATGTCGGGTGCCGTCGCTGGCGCGGAACCGGCTGGTGAGCGCGTGAGCCAGGATTTCAGCAAGTACGATACCAACCGCGACGGCTTCATCAGTCGCGAAGAGGCAGCGAAGATCCCGGATTTCACCGGCCCCTTCAACGAGAGCGACGACAACCGTGACGGGCGCCTCGATTCCGCCGAGTTTCTGAAGGCGCAATCCCTCCACGAGCGGCAGCGCGCCGGACACTTCGTCCAGGACAGCGTGGTCACCGCCAAGGTCAAGGCGGCGCTGCTCAAGGACCCGGTGGTGAAGGGAACCTCGGTAAAGGTGGAAACACACCGGGGCACCGTGCTGCTCTCCGGCTTCGTGGCGAGCCAGCAGGAGATGCAGCGCGCGGCGGAAGTCGCCGCCGGCATCGGCGGTGTCGTCGCCGTGAGGAACGGCATCACCGTCAAGACGGCCGGATAGCGCATCGGCGCCAGACGCAGGCATAGCCCAGGGAGGTCGACATGGAAGCGGTTTCGAGGAAAGGCGGACTGCTCTATCCCATGCTCGTGATCGCCGCGATCGCGGTGATTGTCTTCAGCGTGACCGGCATAGCCACGATGATGGGATGGCTGCCGAGCGCGCTGTCCGAAAGGGATTCGGCGGCAAAGCTCGACCAGCCGGCGCCGCGCAGTGAGGTCGACCGGCAGTTGCCCGCTCCCGGCGTTTCGAGGGAGCAGCCGTTGCCTGCGCCCCGCGTTTCCGGCGCCGTCAGGGACGCGCAGCCTGTGCCGCCGCCCCCCACCGCTGCCTGCACGAACTGCGGGGTGGTCGAATCGATACGAGCGGTCGAGGTGCAGGGCCAGAGCAGCTGGCTGGGCGCCGCAGGCGGCGCCGTCGTCGGGGGCCTGCTCGGCAACCAGATCGGCCATGGCCGGGGCCGCACCGCTGCGACGGTTGTGGGCGCCGGCGCGGGCGCCTATGCGGGCAACGAGATCGAAAAGAACGTGAACAAGTCGGTGCGATACCGGGTGCGCGTGCGGATGGAGGATGGAACCCATCGCACGTTGCACCAGGCTGCGCAGCCGTCTTATGCCGTCGGTCAGAAAGTGCAAGTGACCGACCGTGGTATCCGTCCCGCTGGATGAGCGGCGGGTGCGGGTTGAAATAGCTGCCGGCTGCCTGGAAGACGGTCCGGCCGGAAGGGGACCGCGCGAAGAGGTACCTGCGCAGATATAGAATAGCGCGCCGGCTGGGGCTGGCGCGTTTTTCATGGGGAGAGGGATGAATGCCAATCACGGGCGCATGAAGCGCCTGCATGCAGAGTTCCGCGGTGACGAGGCGGTCGAGATCGACATGCTGGAGGTTGTCCTGCGCATGGGAGAGATCTCGCGCACGCGCATCGAGAGCGACACCCGGCTGGTGCGGCTGGCGTTGAAGGCCCTCAACAACGCAATTACCGACTACTGCAGAAAGTCCGGCCAGCGCTACCCGAATTACATGTCGGTGATGAAGTATCTCGACGATACGGAGGATGCCGGACAAACGGGCTCCCGGGTTATCAATCTTCCGTCGGCGACAGGCACCAGGGAGCAGGGATCCTGAAATCCCCAATCGTCAAGGCGGCGCAGTTCGCCCTGCTCGCCGGAATCATCGCCGGCTGCGCGTCCGCGCCGTCCCCTTCACCGCCGGCCCCGGTGGACACGGTGGACACCCCTTCGAAGGCGCAGCCCGCGAATCCGGCTGGTCTCAACCTGCGTGGATTTCCCGTCGCCTTCCGGGAGGGCTACACCGCCGGCTGCGAAAGCGGCCGCAACGGGGGCAAGCGACGCGACGAAGGTCGCTACAAGGCCGACATGAATTACATGATGGGCTGGAACGACGGCTACAGTATTTGCGCCGGACGCAAATGAGCCACCAGCTGCTAGCCGCCAGCTACCAGCTGCGAGCAAGGAGATGGAAGCTGGTAGCCGATAGCTGGTAGCTGCGTCAGCCCTTGACCCGCGTAATCCGCACCACCTCGGGAATTCGCCTCAGCCCGCGCTCGATCTGCGCGAGGTGCAGGCGGTTTGCGACCTGCAGCGTGAACAGCATGTTGGTGTAATCGCTGCCGTCTTCGGGGTCGACGGCGACGTTCTGGATGTTCGACTTCGCTTCCGCGATCTCCGCCGCGACCCTCGCGAGGACGCCGCGCTGGTTCGCCACGACCAGCTGAATGCTGACGTCGAACGGCTTGCTGGTCTCCGGATCCCACGCCACGTCGAGCACCCGCTCCGGATCGTGGCGCGCCTTCGCGATGACCGGGCAGTCGTGCGTATGGATCACCATGCCCTGGCCCTTGCTGATGACGCCGATGATCGGGTCACCGGGAATGGGCCTGCAGCAGTGCGCGAACTGGACGGCCATGCCCTCGGAGCCGCGGATGATGACCGAGCCCGGCAGCCGCGCCTCATGCGGGCCGTCGCCGCCGAGCGAGAGCAGCTGGCGCGCGACCACCGCGGCCAGGCGCTTGCCGAGCCCGATGTCGGCGACGATCTCCTGCCGCGATTTCACCCCGGCGTCGCGCAGCAGCTGCTCCCACTGGGTGTCCTTGATCTCGCCGAGACCCGATCCCAGCACCGAGAGCCCCTGGTTGAGGAGCCGCTCCCCGAGCTGCGCGGACTCCTGGAAGTGCATCGTCTTCAGGAAGTGCCGGATGCGCGACCGGGCCTTGGCCGTCACAACGAAATTCAGCCACGAGGGATTGGGCTTTGCGTGCGCGGCGGTGATGATCTCGACCCGGTCGCCGTTCTTCAACTCGGAGCGCAGCGGCATCAGCTCCTGGTTGATCTTGACCGCCACGCAGCGATTGCCGATGTCGGTGTGCACGGCGTAGGCGAAATCCACCGCCGTCGCGCCGCGCGGCAGGGATAATATCCTGCCCTTGGGCGTGAAAACGTAAACCTCGTCGGGGAAGAGGTCGACCTTGAGATGCTCCAGGAACTCGATCGAGTCGCCCGATTGGGACTGAAGCTCGAGCAGGCTCTGCAGCCACTGGTGGGTCTTCCTCTGCAGCTCCGAGAGCGTGGTGTCGGAGCTCTTGTAGAGCCAGTGCGAGGCAACTCCCGCTTCCGCTATCTTGTGCATCTCCTGCGTACGGATCTGGATTTCGAGCGGCGTGCCGAGCGGACTGACCAGCGTAGTGTGCAGCGACTGGTAGCCGTTCACCTTGGGAATCGCGACATAGTCCTTGAACTTCCCGGGGATGGGCTTGTAGAGAGTGTGCAGCGCTCCCAGGGCGAGGTAGCAGGCAGGCACGTCGTTCACGACGATGCGGAATCCGTAGACGTCGAGGACCTGGGCGAAGGTGAGGTGCTTCTCGCGCATCTTGCGGTATATGGAGTAGAGGTGCTTCTCGCGCCCGTGCACATGCGCCTCGACGCCGCCCGTCTTCAACCTTCTCCTGATCGCGTCCATCACCTTGCCGACGACCTCGCGCCGGTTGCCGTGCGATCCCTTGACCGCTTTCGCGAGCACGGCGTAGCGGCCCGGGAAGAGGTGGGAGAAGGAGAGGTCCTCGAGCTCCTGGTAGATGCTGTTCAGGCCCAGCCGGTTCGCGATGGGGGCGTAGATCTCCAGCGTTTCGCGCGCCACGCGGCGCCGCTGCTCCGCGCCGACGGCCTGGAGCGTGCGCATGTTGTGCAGGCGATCGGCGAGCTTGATCAGGATGACGCGCACGTCGCGCGCCATCGCCAGCAGCATCTTGCGGAAATTCTCGGCCTGGGCTTCCTCGTGCGTCTCGAACTCTATCTTGTCGAGCTTGGAGACGCCGTCCACCAGCTCGGCGACAGGCTTGCCGAAATTCTTCGTGATCTCGGTCTTGGTGACCGCGGTGTCCTCCATCACGTCGTGCAGCAGCGCCGCGGTCAGCGCCTGCGGATCGAGGTGCCACTGCGCGAGGATGTTCGCCACAGCCAGCGGGTGCGAGATGTAGGGCTCTCCCGACTTGCGGAACTGCCCTTCATGCGCGGCCTCGCTGAAATGGTAGGCCGACTGGAGCTGCGAGATATCTTCCGGCTTCAGGTAGCCGGACCACTCCTTGAACAGCGTGGGGGCGGGAGCGGTTTCCACAAGGGATGAAGGATGAGGGATGAGGGCGGAGGGAGCGGGATTTTCGGCGGGGTTTTTTGCATTTCCTTCATCCTTCCGCCTTGAAGGTTACGTCTGTCCCTTGTTCAGGATTTCCGCGCCGTACTTGCCGGCGGCGAGCTCGCGCAGTGAAATGACCGTCGGCTTGTCGCGGTTTGCCTCGAGCATCGGCTGCGCGCCGTTGGTGATCTGGCGCGCGCGATAGGTGGCGGCGAGCGACATGTCGAAGCGGTTGGGAATGATTCTGAGGCAATCGTCGACGGTGATGCGTGCCATATGTAAGCCTTTAGCTGGTGCGTTTGAGCAGGTCGCCGTGGCGGGCGAGCTGGCGGGTGGTGGTCAGGCGCTCGGCCCGGACGACACTTCGGAAATCCAAGACTGCCCTGTTGAAATCATCGTTGATGATAACATAGTCGTATTCCACAGCGTGGGCTATCTCCTGCTCCGCCACCGCGAGCCTGCGCGCGATCACCTCGGCGCTATCCTGTCCCCGGTTCATGAGGCGCGCTTTCAGCACGTCCAGCGACGGGGGGAGTATGAAAATGCCCACGGAAGACATGACGCGGCGGACCTGCTGCGCGCCCTGCCAGTCGATTTCCAGCAGCACGTCGATCCCCCGCTGCAGCTCCAGCGCAATGCCCTCGCGCGAGGTGCCGTAGCGGTGGCCGTAGATCTCGGCGCTTTCCAGGAACCCCCCCGCCTTGTGCATGTCGTCGAACTTCGAGCGCTCGACGAAGTGATAGTGCTGCCCGTCCACTTCGCCCGGACGCGGCGGACGTGTCGTGTGGGAGATCGACAGCACGATCTCCGGCTCGGCGGTGCGCAACGCCTTCACCAGGCTCGTCTTGCCGGTGCCGGAAGCCGCGCTGACGATGAAGAGGATTCCGCTCATAGTTTTGAGTGTTGAGTGCTGAGTGTTGAGTTAACTCAAACTTAAAAACTCAAAACTCATCACTCGATGTTTTGTACCTGCTCGCGCATCTGCTCGATCAGCACCTTCAACTCCAGCGCCGCCTGGCTCACCGCGGCGTCCGCCGATTTCGATCCCAGCGTGTTCGCTTCCCGGTTCATTTCCTGCATCAGGAAATCCAGACGCTTGCCGGCCGCGCCGCCCGAGGCGAGCACGCGCTTCGTTTCCGTGACGTGGGTCGAGAGCCGCGACAGCTCCTCGTCGACGTCGATCTTGGTGGCGAAGAGGGCCACTTCCTGCCTGAGGCGCTCATCGTCCCCGCCGGCGAGCGCTTCCTTCAGGCGTCCCGCGAGCTTCTCCCGGAAAGCCGCGACGGCCTGGGGAATGCGGGGCGCGACGCCGGCGATGTGAGCCTCCATGGCTGCGATCCGCTCCAGCAGCAGCGCCTTCAAGCGCTCGCCTTCCCGCTGGCGCGTCGCGGCCAGCTCGC
>Ga0111539_10002596_pt1 | contig 23929 bp, 20 predicted proteins | sample RhiMethybrSRZTD1_FD_79667 | JGI IMG/M metagenome (GOLD analysis project Ga0111539, IMG submission 79667) | Populus rhizosphere microbial communities from Tennessee, USA - Rhizosphere MetaG P. TD hybrid SRZTD1 (version 2) (version 2) | ecosystem: Host-associated > Plants > Roots > Rhizosphere >...
CGGGCTCGGGCTCGGGCTCGGGCGGCGGGTCAGTCGCGGCGAGGGGGAAGGGCGGGGGTCTCGCTCCGGCCTTCGCGGACGAGCAGGTACCGGCGCCAGAGGCGCGACCAGAAGGGCTCGCGCGGGCCGAGGACGTCGCGGATGACGGCGAGGATCTGCGGGCCGCCGAGCTGGCTGCCGGTGGCGCGCGGAGAGCCGCCGATGTTGCCGGAGCCGCCCCACACGTTGGGCGGGTCTCCGCTCGGGCGGGCGGCCGGGTCCTGCCGGTTGAGGGCCCGGTAGACCGCGTTCAGGTCCTTGTGGAGGAAGGTGTCGACCTGGCGCAGAGTGAAGCGCCCGCCGCCCTGGTCGAGGACGATGAGCCCGAGCTGGCCGCCGTAGCGCTGCTTGAGGCGCGACTCGATCGCGTAGATCCCCTCGCGCGACTGGACCAGCACGGCCATCCGGTCGCCGAGCGCGACACGGCCGGCCTCCTGGCTCTGGACCAGCTCGGCCAGGGTCGTCTCGGGCAGCAGCATGGCGTCGAGCGCGGCCAGCATCTCGCGCGCGTACTCGATCCAGTCGGTCTTGAACCAGGCGCCCTTGCCCTTGAGCTCGCGCTCGCGCCCCATGAGCTCGTCGATGCGTGAGCGGGTCCGCGCGTGCACCTCGTCGGGCAGTCCGGCCAGGACCTCCATGTCGGTCCCGTGCGCGTCGATGACCCCCTCGAGGCGGATGACCGGCATGGCGGCCTTGAGGAGCGCGCGCTCGGAGGCGAGCAGGTCCTGGTGGTTCATCAGCACCCAGGCGGCCAAGAGCGAGTCGAGGTCCGGATCGTTGACGTAGACGCTCCAGTCGCCGACGCCGAGCGGGATGCCCTGCAGCAGCATGACCACCGCCTGCTCGCAGGTCGCCAGGGTGAAGCCGCGGATGCAGCCGGCGTGGTGATCGAGCGAGTAGTGGCGCGCCTGGTTGTCGCAGAAGGGGGCGCCGCCGTAGACGCCGTCGAGGAAGATGGTTTGCGCCGGGTACCAGCGCCGTCGCCGGGCGGTGACGGTCAGGCCGGGGACGATCCGCAGTGCGACGTTGCTCGCGTTGCCGCACACCAGAGCACGGGTGCGACCGTCGGCCACCACGTGGTACCGGCCGCCTGTCGGTTCGCTGCTCTCGGCGGTCGATCCGGGGCGGGAGTCGACCGCCGGCTCCGCCGTACCCTGCGTCGACACCGGATCACCCTACCGCGAGGCGACCCCGCCGGAAAGGGGCCTCCGGCCGGCCGCCGCCGGGAATCCGTATGATAAGTTATCACTTACCATGCGTCACCTGGTCAAGACGACGGTGATCTATCTGTGCCTCGTCAGCCCGCCGTTCTTCGGTCTGGTGGGCATCCTCGAGGTCGGCAAGGGCATCTCGGCGCCGCGCTCGATCGGCGGCGAGTGGCTGCTCGACGACGCCTCGCGCAAGGAGGCGGCGGCCCCCTGTCCCGGCCTCGAGTTCGACAAGCAACCGACCATCAAGATCTCGCAGTCCGGCCTGCGCGCCGAGGTCCTCTTCGCCGACAAGGCCAAGACCAAGCTCTCCGTCGCCATCGACGGCGACCACGTGACCGGCAGCGGCGGCGCGGGCGCCGGCGGCTGCGACCAGCCGCTCACCCTCGACGCGCATCTCTCCGGTACCGGTGCCGGCGCTCGTCTGGTCGGCTCGCTCGAGCACCGCGGTTGCGCCAGCTGTCCGGCCACCGCGTTCCGCGCCGGCAAGAACCCGCCCGCCACCAACCCGTGAGGAGGACGCCGTGAAATTCAACCTCCTGCTCCTCATCCTCCAGGTCGGCACCATCCTGGTCGCCGCGCGCGTCGTCGGCATCATCTTCCGCAAGTTCCTCTACCAGCCGCAGGTGGTCGGCGAGATGGCCGCCGGCATCATCCTCGGCCCGTCGCTCCTCGGCTGGGCGGCGCCCGGTGTGTCCGGCTACCTCTTCCCGCCCGCCAGCCTGCCCTTCCTCAGCTCGGTCAGTCAGGTCGGCCTCCTCATCTACATGTTCCTGGTCGGGCTCGAGTTCGACACCCGGCTCATGCGCGGTCGCGGCCACGCCGCCGTGGTCACCAGCCACGTCAGCATCATCGCGCCCTTCTTCCTCGGCTCGCTGGTCGCCCTCTTCCTCTACTCGCGGCTGTCGGACGAGAGCGTCTCCTTCGTCGGTTTCTCGCTCTTCATGGGCGCATCGATGAGCGTGACCGCCTTCCCGGTCCTCGCCCGCATCCTCACCGAGCGCAACCTCACCCGCACCCGCGTGGGCGCGGTGACCATCGCCTGCGCCGCGGTCGACGACATCACCGCCTGGTCGATCCTGGCCATCGTGGTGGCGATCGTGCGCGCCAGCTCGATGCACACGCCGCTCTGGCTCACCCTGGCCGGCTCGGCGGCCTACCTCCTCTTCGTCATCTTCGTGGTGCGCCGCGCCCTCCGCTGGCTGGAGACCTACTACCGAAACCGCGGCCGCCTGACCCAGGACATGGTCGGCATCACGCTCCTCCTCGTCCTCGCCTCCGCCTGGACCACCGAGTGGCTCGGCATCCACGCGCTGTTCGGCGCCTTCGCGATGGGCGCCGTCATGCCGAAGAAGTCGCGCTTCGTCCACGACCTGATGGAGAAGCTCGAGGACCTCACCGTCGTCCTCTTCCTGCCCATCTTCTTCGCCTTCGCCGGCCTCAAGACCTCGATCGGCCTGGTCAGCGGCCCCGAGATGTGGGCCTACGCCGGGCTCTGCCTCCTGGTGGCGGTCGCGGGCAAGTTCGGCGGCTCGACGATCGCCGCGCGCCTGACCGGGCTGTCCTGGCGCGAGTCGGGCGCGCTCGGCGTCCTGATGAACACCCGCGGCCTGATGGAGCTCGTCATCCTCACCATCGGCCTCGAGCTCGGCGTCATCTCGCCGGCGCTCTACACCATGCTGGTCATGATGGCGCTCATCACCACCGCGATGACCACGCCGTTGCTCGAGCTCATCTATCCGGCGCGGCTCATTCGCGAGGCGACCATCGAGGCGCTGGACGAGGACGAACGTCCCTCGAGCTATACGGTGGTCGTCCCGGTCTCGCTGCCGAGCGCCGGGCCCGGCCTGCTCGACGCCGCCCGGCTCCTCTTGCCGGCCGGGCGCCAGTCGCGCATCTACGCACTCCACCTCGAGCGGCCGTCTCACACCTCGATGGCCGAGCAGCAGATCGACGCTCCCAAGGACACCGCCGGCAGCACCACCGAGGCGCTCGCCCCGCTCCTGGCCCACGCCGCGGAGGTCGGGGTCGAGGTGCGCCCCATCTCCTTCGTCAGCCGCGACATCGCGCGCGACATTCGCGACGTCGCCCGCGGCAAGGGCGCCGACCTGGTGCTGATGGGCTGGCACAAGCCGGTCATCGGCCAGAGCATCCTCGGCGGCGCGGTCTCGGGCGCGCTGCGCGAGATGCCGGCCGACCTCGCCATCCTGGTGCAGCGCGGCGAGGGGGCGTGGAAGCGCATCCTGGTGCCCTTCCGCGACATGCAGGCCGACCGCGGCGCCATCGACCTGGCCGGCCGCATCGCCGCATCCACCCCGGGGACCAACGTGACGATCCTGCACGTGGTCGCGCCGGGCGCCGATCGCTCGAGCAAGAGCGAGCTCAGCGGCACCACCTTCGGCGACGGCGTCCGCCTCCAGCTGGTCGAGAGCGAGGATCCGCTGGCCGCCGCCATCGCGGAGGCGAAGCAGGGCTACGACCTCATCGTGGTCGGTGCCACGCCGACCTGGGGCATGACGCCGTCGCCGTTCGGCAGCCGGCACGAGGAGCTGGCTCGCGCCAGCAGCGCCTCGCTCCTGGTGGTCCGCCCGATGAGCCGGGTGGACGCGGCCGAGCGCCGCGCCGCCCGCGCCCGGCGCGTCTCCTCGATGCCGCCGCCGCCCGCCGCCGAGCTGCCGCGCTGACGTCAGCTAGATGGGATCCACCGGGGGCGTGCCGCCGCCCTCCGGCTCGCCGCCCTCGCTGCGCTCCTTCGCCTCGGTCAGCTCGGCCAGCCGGCGGCGCAGGAGGTCGGCCGTGATCTCGCGCCCGCCGAGCCCGAAGGCGAGCGCCAGCGCCAGGCAGAGGCCGCCGAAGGCGAAGCCGAACGCCATGGTGACGAACCGCTCGGCGACGCCGAGGTGGTGGATCGCCATCGTGAAGGCGAAGACCAGCACCATGATCCGCGTCGCGCCGCCCACCCAGCCGGCGGTCTCGGCGCCCCCGATCTTGCGCGCCGCGATGTGGCTCTGCGCCTGCGTGCCGAGCGCGAAGCCGGCCAGCACGATGAGCGTCGCGATGCCGAGCCGCTCGATCGAGAAGGCGAGCAGCACCGAGACCTGGCCGGCCCAGACCGCCAGCCCGGCGGCGGCGAAGGCCTGCTGGGCGGCGACCAGGAGGACCAGGATGTAGGCGGCGATCCCGAGGACGCGGCTCGAGGTCGAGTGCGCACCATCGCCGCCGTCCGCACCGATCACCCGGAGGACGCCGATGCGCTCGAGCACGGCGTCGAGCCGGAGCTCGTCGGCCAGCCGCTCGATCCACCGGCGGGCCAGCCGCCCGGCAAAGTGGCCGATCACGAGAATGAGAAACCCGAGGCCGACGTCCGGCAGCGCGGCGCCGATCTCGGTCATGGCGGCCGTCATCGGCGCGCTGAGGCCGGTTAGGTGCAGCTGATCGAGGGCGGCGATGACCGCCTCCGCCAGCACGAACAACATGGCGGCCAGCCCGACCAGCGCGCTCGGGCTGACCCGCTCGAGCGTCCGCCCGATGTCGAGCCGGCGCACCAGGCGGTCGAAGCCGGCCGATTCGAGCAGGCTCCTGACCACCCGGCGGGCCAGCCAGGCGAGCAGGCCGCCGCCCGCCAGGATGATGATCGCCGAGCCGATGGCGGGCAGGAGCGCGATGACCCGGTCGAGGGCGTCGCGGATGGGTGCCGACAGCGGCACGAAGTCGAGCGACTCGACGGTGGCGGCCAGGCCGAAGGCGAGCACCAGCCAGTAGGTGACCAGGCCGACCTGCTCGGAGAACAGGCGCTCGGGCTGCGGCAGCGCCCCGCCCTCGCCGGGCGGTCCGGTGAGCCGCTCGTCGACCCGGGTGCGGCGCAGCGCGATGGTGACCCCGCGCCGGAGCATGCGGGCCGCGATCCAGGAGAACAGCAGGATGACGGCCGCCCGCGCCACCACCGGCAGCGCGTCCTCGACCGCGATCGAGAACCGGGCGAGCGGCTCCGAGATGGCGGCCAGGTCGCTCACGTACAGCCCGGCGAGGAACGCGGCGCACATCGCGAGGAGGAAGACGATCCGGGCAAACATCGCCTCGCCGCCCCGTTCCGGCGCGACCGCGGCGGGGTCGCTCGCCGGCCCCGGCGTGGCGCCCTCGGCGTGCGGCAACCCGACCAGCGAGACCAGCTTGGGGTCGCCGGTGACCCGGCGCGCCAGCCAGAAGGCGCCGGCCGACAGGAGCCGGGCGATCGGCCAGCCGGCGACGAAGACCAGGAGCCCGAGCAGGGCCTGGAGCACGGTGCGCGCGCTGTCGCTCTCGAACCAGTCGACCAGCGCGTCGAAGCTCCATTCCCACTCCGACTCCGACTCGTCGCTCTCGGCGGTGGGGGTCGCCGCGGCCGCTTCACCGGCGGCCGGCGGTGAGGCGGCGGCCAGCGCGCTCGTGACGCGGGCCAAGAGCAGGATGATCGCGAGACAGGCCGTACGCGCTGCCAGCATGGGGTCCTCCTAAGAGTCTCGCATCCCGGCCGGCGGCTGCGCGCCGCGGACGAGGAGCAGCGAGGTCGGGCAGTCGCGCACCAGGCTCCAGTCCGGCGCGATACCGACCAGTACGAGCGGATGGCCGTCCTGGCTGCGCTCGATGACCGCGGCGGCGAGCGACGCCGGATCGACCGCATCGATCGCGACCGAGGCGCCCACCTCGTCCATGACCTCGCGCGCCGGCTGCGACCCGCGGGCCGCCAGGACAGTGACGCTTCCTTCCGGCCCGACCAGACGTCCGGCCAGCAGGAGGGCGGCGCGGTCGTCGGGCGAGCCGCGGAACGGCACCAGGGCGGTGCGCGGCGCCTCGACCCCGCGGTCGACCAGCACCGCGACCTCCGAGCGGGTCTGGCGCAGCACCTCGCCGACCACCCCGCCGAGCGAGCTCTTGCCCACCAGCGGCTTGTGGCAGCCGAGCAGCACCAGCTCCGCGTTCTGCACCGCCGCGACCCGGCAGATGTCGTCGGCCGGATCGGGCGAGACGAACGACAGCGTCTTGAGCTCGACGCCCCGCTCCTCGGCGCTCGCGCCGGCGGCCAGGAGGGCCGCGGGCACCGCGTCGTCCGGCTCGGCGAGGTGGACGGACGGCCGGTCGCCGGTCGGCATCAGGTGCAGCGCGTAGAGGCGCGCCGCCCGGTCGCCGCGCGCCAGGCTGGCCGCCACCTCGAGGAGGCCGGGCGCCGCGCCCGCGTGCGACAGGCAGACGAGGACGCCCGTCCCGGCGGTCTTGTTCCCCTTGGGCCCCTCGAGCGAGTCGAGCAGGTCGCGCGCCATGGCCTCGGCCGGATAGATCCACTGGAGCAGCGGCGTGGCGATGAACGTGGTGACCAGCCCCATGATGATGAGCATCGAGAAGAGCTCGGGGGAAATGACGCCGAGGTCGAGGCCGATGTTGACGACGATGATCCCCATCAGGCCGCGGGTGTTCATCAGGACGCCGAGCGCGCCCGACTCGCGCCAGGACAGCCCGGACAGGCGCGCGGCGATGGTTCCGGCCCCGGCCTTGCCGAGCGTGCCGACCAGGAGGATGAGCCCGCAGATCGCCCAGTCCTGGGCGGAGTCGAGCAGGCCGATCTCGGTCCTGACCCCGCTGTAGGCGAAGAAGAGCGGGACCAGCGCGATGATGGTCACGTCCTCGAGCTTCTCGACCAGGGCGCGGGCGAAGCCGCCCTCCTTGGGCAGGATGGCGCCGAACAGGAAGGCGCCGAACACCGCGTGGATGCCCATGAGCTCGGTGAGCCAGCTCGAGATGAGGACCAGGATCAAGACCAGCGCGGCGACGTTCTGCGACATCGCGTCCGGGGTGGCCACGCGGGCGGCGAGCCGGACGAGCAGCGGGCGCACCACCAGCAGCATCGCGCCGGCGTAGGCGATGGCCAGGGCGGTGGTGACCAGCGCGCCGGCGTGCCCGGTGGCGCGCACCGCGGCGACCACGAAGGCCAGGACGCACCAGGCGGTGACGTCGGCGACCGCGGCGCAGGCGATGGTCACGGCGCCGATCCGCGAGCGCAGGAGGCGCCGCTCGGCCAGGATCCTGGCCAGGACGGGAAAGGCGGTGACCGACATGAACGCGCCCATGTACAGGGCGAAGGTCAGGAGCGAGACCGAGCGGTCGGCGAGGCGGTCGTAGAGGTAGAGCGCCAGCCCGGCGCCGAGGGCGAACGGAGCCGCGATGCTGGCGTAGGAGATGGCGACCGACGCCGGGCCGCGCCCGCCGAGCAGGCGGTGGTCGAGCTCGAGTCCGATGAGGAACATGAACAGGACCACGCCGACCTGGCTCACCGTGCCCATGACGTGCAGCGAGTCGGGCGAGAAGAGCGCGGCCCCGACCTCGGGCCACAGAAGGCCGAGGAAGGACGGTCCCAGCAGGATGCCGGCCAGCATCTCGGCGATCACCATCGGCTGGCCGAGACGCTGCGTCCCGAGGCCGAGCAGGCGCGACAGCGCGACGATCGCGACGACCTGCGCGATGAAGTGCGTGAGCGGATCCGCGATGAGGGTGTGCATGGCGCGCGCGCCCCCGGCCTGCTGATCCTCGGCCCCTGCCGGGGCGGCGTCAACCGCGGCCGGCAGCCCGCGCCGGCGGCCGCACGGCCCCGCTGCCTACCAGAGGGCCTCGACCTTCTCGATGATCGACAGCGCGCGCGCCGGGGTGGTCGCGGCGCGCAGCTCCTCGGCGACGTCGCTGCCGGCCAGACGGGCGCAGCGGGCGATGAGCTCGAGGTTCCGGCGCCCGGTCTCGCCCCACACCAGGACCATGGCGGCCGCCAGCGGCTTGCCGTCCGGCGTCGCCAGCGCCAGCGGGCGGGCCAGCGTGACCAGGACCGCCGCCAGCGGAGCGCCGGGAACCAGCCCGTGCGCCACCGCGAAGCCGCCGCCCAGGACGCTCGGCGCCTCCTGTTCGCGGGCCCAGAGGCGCGCCGCGATCTCGCGCGGGGTGGCGGCGCTCGAGGCGGGCAGGCGCGAAACCGCGACGTCGATGAGATCGTCCAGCTGCGAGCAGGCCAGCTTGAGGACCACGCGCGACGGGGTCAGGAGGTCGCGCAGCCGGGTCGGCCCGGGAACCGCGCGCCCGCGCCGGGCCGGGAACTCCGAGTCGATGAACGCCTTGATGCGCGCGATCTGCGCCGAGCCGAGGTCGCGCTGGGCGATGTCGAGGAACAGCGAGCTCGCCGCCGGCACCCGCTGCAGGTAGCCGCTCACCGCGCTGCCGGTCTGCTGGGCCAGGTCGAGCAGCACGGCGGCCGGTACGCCGATCGCCTCGGCGATGGCGACCAGCCGGTCCGGCGTCGGCGTCGGGTCGTGTCCGTTCTCGACGCGGCTGAGATACGCCCCCGAGACGCCCACCCGCTGCGCCAGCGCGCGCAGGCTGATGCCCGACTCCATCCTGAGCAGTCGCAACGTCGCGCCGAAGTGCATACCGGTAAGCACATGCTTAGCACATCGGCCGCCATGCTCGAGCGGCCCCGCGCATTCCGCATTTCCGTCCGGCGACTTGCCCGGGGGGCGGAAGCGCGGTAGCACGACGGGAGGTGTCCTACGAGTTCCGGATCGGCTGGCGCTACCTGTACCGGGGGGTCGGGTCGCGGAAGCTCGCCATCGGGCTGGTGGTGAGCGCGCTGGTCGGACTGGTCGGCGGAGTCCTGTTCTTCGCGTCGGACGGCAGCTCCGGCATCAGCCTGCTGGCGCTGGCGGCCGGGATGCTGTTCACCGCGGTCTTCGCGCTCCTCTATGTGTTCAGCGTGTTCACCACCGTGTCGGTCCTGGGGGTGGTGTTCGGGGTGGCGGCGCTGACGGTGGTCCTCTCGGTCACCACCGGCTTCCAGCAGCAGTTCCGCGAGAAGGTGCTGGGGGTCAACGCCCACGTCATCATCACCAAGAACTCGAACGACTTCGTCGAGTACAAGGAAGTCGAGAAGCTGGCCTGGAAGGTCGACAGCGAGGTGCGGGCGGTTCAGCCCTTCATCTTCGTCGAGATGCTGGTGACCCGCGGCAAGGGCGACGTGTCCGGCGTCGCCATCAAGGGAGTGGATCCCGCCCGCCTCACCAAGGTGCTCGACCTCCACAAGCACATGATCGCCGGCTCGGTCGACGCGCTGAAGGTGCGCCCGGCTCCCGGCGAGCTGCCGCCCATCATCCTCGGCAAGGTGCTGTCGCGGAAGCTCAAGGCGGAGGTCGGCGACGAGCTCACCGTGGTGGCTCCGCTCTCGAACGTCAACATGACCGACTTCACCTCGAAGGGGACCGCGCCCAAGTCGCGCCGGTTCCGGGTGGCCGGCGTGTTCTACAGCGGCTTCGACGAGTACGACCGGCGCCTCATGTACATCAACCTCGAGGACGCGATGGAGCTCTGGGGGCAGGGCAACCAGGTCCTCGGCGTCGAGCTCAAGGTCGCCGACGTCGATCGCGCCGACGAGATCGCCGACAAGCTGGAGGCCGAGCTGGGCGGCACCTACCAGGTGCAGGACTGGAACGAGCTCAACCGCAACCTCTTCACCGCCCTCACCCTGCAGAAGATCGTCCTCCTCATCATCCTGACCCTCATCATCGCGGTCGCCACCTTCAACATGGTCTCGGCGCTCACGCTCATGGTGATCGACAAGACCCGCGAGATCGCCATCCTCAAGTCGATGGGCGCCACCTCGCGCGGCATCATGGGCCTGTTCGTGGTGGTCGGCCTGGCGATCGGCGGGGTCGGCACGTTGTTCGGCCTCGCCATCGGCCTCACGCTGTGCGAGGTGGTCGATCGCTACAACTACAAGCTCGACCCCAAGGTCTACCTCATCGATCAGCTGCCCATCTCGGTGAGCCCGAAGGAGGTCGCGATCGTCGCCGCGATCACCATGCTTATCAGCGGCTTCGCCACCCTGTTTCCGGCCTCCAAGGCCTCCTCCCTGACCCCGGTCGAGGGGTTGCGCTACGACTGAGGACCGGAAGTGGCGTAAATCACACCGCCCCTCCCGCGTTCCGGCTGACAGAATTTTCGGCTCGACTTTTTTTTCTGCCAGGTAGTACGGTGCGCGCGCTCGAAGGGGGTAGGCATGCGCAACGGTACTTCGTTCGTCTTCATTCTGTCTTTCGCTCTCCTCTCCGCCTGCGGTCCGGCGAACCACGACGGCGGCGACGGCGACAATCCCGGCGCCGACGCCGGCGACGGCGCCTGCGGAACCGAGGGCGCCACCAGCTGCGACGGCAACAGCTACCAGACCTGTCAGGACGGCGAGTGGCAGGTCACCGACCAGTGCCCGATCCTGTGCGACGGCACGGTCGGCTGCGTCGAGTGCGAGCCGGGCGCCAACTACTGCGTCGAGGATTCGGTGCACAGCTGCGACGCCTCGGGGCACGCGGGCGGCGAGGTCGAGACCTGCACCGGCGGCCTGCACTGCTCGGGCGGCACCTGCGCCGATCTGTGCGCCGAGGCGACGACCAACCGCAGCTACGTCGGCTGCGAGTACTGGCCGGTCGATCTCGACAACGCGATCGAGGTGGCGCCGAGCGCGCCCGACCCCCTCTTCGGCTGCCTGACCAGCGGCTCGCTCGACTTCCAGGTGCGCAACGACCTCGACGTCTGCCGCAGCGGCACCAACCGGCGCGGCCTGTGCGACGTCCCCGGCAACACCTGCCCGAGCGGCTACACCTGCGAGAAGGCGCCCTCCTGCGTGCTCGACGCCAAGAAGTCGCCCTTCGCCATCGTGGTGTCGAACCCGCAGGCCTTCACCGTGCGGGTGACCGTGGCCACCGAGGACGGCGACATGCAGACCATGCCGGTCCAGGCCGGTGAGCTCCTCACCATCTACCCCAAGCAGATGGGCATCCCCGACCGCTCGGTCGATCACTCGGGCCAGGACCTCAGGGCCTACAAGCTCACCTCCGACGCCCCCATCGTCGCGTACCAGTTCAACCCGCTCGACAACGAGAACGTGTTCTCCAACGACGGCTCACTCCTGGTCCCGCGCCACGCATTCGACGTCGACTACTACGCGATGACCTGGCAGTCGCTTCACCGGCGCAACGGCCAGACGTCGATGCACGACTACGACGGCTACGTGAGCGTGGTGGCCTGGACCGACGGCACCGTGGTCGAGGTGACTCCGTCGTCCGACGTGCGTGCCGGCAACGGCGGCTTCGATGCGATCGACGCCGGCCAGACCCGCACCTTCACCCTCGACGCCTTCGAAGTGCTCAACCTCGAGGCGACCGGCACCGGCGACCTGACCGGCACCCGGGTCCGGGCGATGGACGCGGCCAAGCCGGTCGGGGTCTACGCCGGGCACGAGGCGGTGCTCATCCCGAGCAAGGCCGGCGACTGCTGCGCCGATCACCTCGAGGAGATGATGTTCCCGACCTCCACCTGGGGGAAGGAGTACGCCATCGCCCGCAGCCAGAGCCGCGGCATGCAGGAGGACGACGTCCTCCGCATCATGGCGCAGACCGACGGCACCACGGTCAGCTTCTCGCCGCAGCCGTCCAAGGGGAGCTGCCCGGTGCTCGACGCCGGTGAGTTCTGCACCGTCGACATCGGCGAGGACACCACGGTGATCGGCAGCGAGCCGATCCTGATCGGCCACTACCTGAAGTCGGTGATCCGCGCCGGCATCTTCGACGCCAAGGGCAGCGGCGATCCCGATATCGCCCTGGCGGTGCCGACCGAGCAGTTCCGCGACACCTACACCTTCCTGGTCCCGCAGGACTACAACAAGCAATACATCTCGGTGGTGGCCGGAGTCGGCAAGAACGTGACCCTCGACGGCACCGACGTCACCGATCAGCTGGCCGGCTTCAGCGACACCTGGGCGGGCACCCGCATCAAGGTGAACCCGGGCCCGCACACGCTGTCCTGCACCGGCGGCTGCGGCCTCGAGGTCTACGGCTACGCCGACGCGGTGTCCTATATGTTCGCGGGCGGGCTGGACCTGGAGCAGATCGTCGTGGAGTAATCCGGGTCGATGCTCGCCATCGACCTGTCGGGAAAGCGCGCTTTCGTGGCCGGAGTCGCCGATGACGGCGGCTTCGGCTTTGCCATCGCCAAGTCGCTGGCCGAGGCCGGGGCCACGATCTGCCTGGGGACCTGGCCGCCGGCGCTCGGCATCTTCACCACCATGCTGGCGCGCGGCAAGTTCGACGCCTCGCTGGCGCTGTCCGACGGCAGGAAGCTCGAGTTCGAGAAGGTCTATCCGCTCGACGCCGACTTCGACGCGCTGGAGGACATCCCGACCGAGCTGCGCGAGAGCCGGCGCTACCGCGAGCACGGCGATGTGTCGATCGGCGGCATCGCGGCGCGGGTGCGGGCCGACCTCGGCGAGCAGCCGCTCGACATCGTGGTGCACAGCCTGGCGAACGGGCCGGAGGTGAAGAAGCCGCTCCTCGAGACCAGCCGCAAGGGCTACCTGGCCGCGGTCGGGGTCTCGAGCTACTCCTACACCTCGATGGTGCAGCGCTTCGGCCCGCTGGTGCGGCCGGGCGGCAGCTTCGTCGCCCTGACCTACATGGCCAGCGAGCGGGTCATCCCCGGCTACGGCGGCGGCATGTCGTCGGCCAAGGCGGCGCTCGAATCGGACACCCGCACGCTCGCCTTCGAGGCCGGCCGCAAGTGGGGCCACCGGGTCAACGTCATCTCGGCCGGACCCTACGCCTCGCGCGCCGCGTCGGCCATCGGCTTCATCGACGACATGCTCGACTACACGACCCGCAACGCCCCGCTCACCCGCCGGCTCGAGGCGAACGACGTCGGCGCCACCGCCGCCTTCCTCGCCAGTCCGCTCGGCGCCGCCATCACCGGCGCCACCCTGTACGTCGATCTCGGCTACCACGCCATGGGCATGGCGGTCGACCGCGAGTCCCCGATCAAGCCGTCCTGAGAGTTAACCGCCAAACCCGCCAAACGCGCCAAACTCAGAACTTGTTGGGTTCGCCTCGCTTGCTACGTGGCATACCCCAAAAAGACTTTGGCGGCTTTGGCGGCTTTGGCGGTTCAAAAAGGCGTGGTGGATTCGGTCAGGCCCAGGAGGGCAGCATGGCGCCGGCGAGCGCGAGCTCGGCGCACATGTCGTTGGCCGACAGCGGCCGCTCGGCCGGGTCCTTGGCCAGGGCGCGCAGGATGGCCGCCTCGATGGCGGCGGGGATGCCGGCCTCCGGCACCATGTGGCGCGGGGGCACCGGCGGGGTCTCGAGGTGCATGTTGATGAGGTCGATGTCGGCGGCGGCCACGAAGGGCCGGCGGCCGGTGACCAGCTCGTAGAGCACCACGCCGAGCGCGTAGAGGTCGGAGCGTTCGTCGCCCGGCTCGCCCATCAGGCGCTCGGGCGGCAGGTAGGCCAGGCTGCCGACCACGTGGCCCTGGGCGGTGAGCCGGCCGCCGCCTTCCAGAGCGGCGAAGCCGAAATCGATGAGGACGACTCGCTCGATCGCGTCGCCGCTCGGCTGCAGCATCAGGTTGGCCGGCTTGAGGTCGCGGTGCAGGACCCCGACCTGGTGGATGGCGTCGAGCCCCTGCAGCGCCTGCCAGCCGTAACCGGCCGCCCGGGCCGGAGCGACGCGGCCCTCGGTCTTGACCACGTCGCGCAGCGAGCGCCCCTCGAGCAGCTCGACCACCAGGTAGGGCTCGTTGTTCTCGGTGATGCCGCCGCCGAACAGCTTGGCGACGTTGGGGTGGCGGATCATCTGCTGCACCCGCGCCTCCCGGTCGAGCCGGCGGATGGTCTCCGGGTCGCGCGCCAGGTTGCGCCGGATGATCTTCAGGGCCACGTCCCGCTTGCGCTTGTTGTCGCGCGCGGCGAACACCTCCGCCATCGAGCCGACGCCGAGGGGACGAACGACCGTGTACCGCCCCACGATCAGGTCGCCGGGCTTCGCCAGCTTCACCCGGCCATTATAAGGGTCTTTGCCGCCGCGCTTGACCCGGCTGGCCGACATCGGCTATGCGCAGGCCGTGGATCCGCGCGCCGAGGACCGCCTGGTCGAGCGGCGGGTGCTGGCCGACGAGGCCGCGGTCGGCCGCATGTTGCGCCGGCTCGCCAGCGAGATCGTGGAGAAGGCGGGGGGGACCGGCGACCTGGCCCTGGTCGGCATCCGCACCGGCGGCCTCTACTTGGCCGAGCGGCTGGCGGCGCTCATCGAGGCGATCGAGGGGCGGCGGCCGCCGCTGGGAGCCGTCGACATCACCCTCTACCGGGACGACGTCTTCCGCGGCCTGCCCCGCCCGGAGATCGGCCCGACCGAGCTGCCCTTCGATCTCGCGGGCGTGGTGGTGGTCCTGGTCGACGACGTCCTGTTCACCGGGCGCACCGTGCGGGCAGCCCTCGACGCGCTGATGGACTTCGGCCGCCCGCGCGCCGTCCGCCTCGCGGTGCTGGTCGACCGCGGCCTGCGCGAGCTGCCCATCCAGGCCGACCACGTTGGCTTCGCGGTCGACACCACGCCCGACGAATCGGTCAAGGTGTTCCTCAGCGAGGCCGGCCAGCCGGACCGCGTGGTGGTGCGGACTCGCCAGACCGACGGGGAGCCATGACCGGTACGGCGACCTCCTTCCGCCACCGGCACCTGCTCGGGATCGCCGAGCTGGAGGCATCCGACATCATCCAGATCCTCGACCTGGCCGACTCGTTCCTCGAGATCGGCGAGCGCGCGATCAAGAAGGTGCCGACCCTGCGCGGCCGCACCGTCATCAACCTGTTCCTCGAGAACTCGACCCGGACCCGGACCTCCTTCGAGATCGCCGCGAAGCGGATGAGCGCCGACGCGATCAACATCAGCGGCTCGAGCTCGAGCACCAGCAAGGGGGAGACCACCCTCGACACCGCGCGGAACCTCATGGCGATGAAGCCGGACGTCATCGTGCTCCGCCACTTCGCCTCCGGCGCCCCCGCCCTCATCGCCCGCCACGTCGACGCGGCGGTGGTCAACGCCGGCGACGGCACCCACGAGCATCCGACCCAGGCGCTGCTCGACTGCGCCACCATTCGCCGCCACAAGGGGCGGGTGGCCGGGCTCGAGGTGGCCATCGTCGGCGACATCGACCACTCGCGGGTGGCCCGCTCCAACGCCCTGGCGCTCGGCAAGCTGGGCGCCGGGGTCCGCCTGTGCGCCCCGCACACCCTCATGCCGCGCGGCATCGAGCGGCTGTCGCTCGAAGCCGGTCTGGAGGGGCGGGTGCGGGCCGTCTCGTCGCTCGACGCCGCCCTCGACGGCGCCGACGTGGTCATGATGCTGCGGGTGCAGAGCGAGCGGATGGGCGGCGAGGTGCCGCGCTTCGCCAACACCCGCGAGTACGCGCGCTACTACGGGCTCAGCCTGCGCACGCTGGCGCGCGCCCGGGCCGACGCCATCGTCATGCATCCCGGCCCGATCAACCGCGGCGTCGAGATGATGCCGGAGGTGGCCGACGTAGAGCGCTCGGTCATCCTGGATCAGGTGACCTGGGGCGTCGCGGTGCGCATGGCGGTCCTCTACCTGCTCGGCGGCGGAGCCCACGGAGACGCATGAGCCCCGGCGCGGCAGTGGTCCTGAGCGGTGTGACCAAGACCTACGGCGACTTCGTGGCTGTGGCCGACCTCTCGCTCACCATCCCGTCCGGCGTCATCTACGGGATGCTCGGGCCCAACGGCGCCGGCAAGACCACCACGCTGCGCATGATCAACGACATCTTCGCGCCCGACCGCGGCAGCATCCGGCTGTTCGACTCGATGGCGCCGGGACGGGCGGCGGCGCCGCGCATCGGCTACCTGCCCGAGGAGCGCGGCCTCTATCCCAAGATGTTCGTCGCCGACGTGCTGCAGTTCTTCGGCGAGCTGCGCGGCCTCGCCCGGCGCGAGGCGATCGCGCGCGCCGGACGCTGGCTCGACCGGCTCGGGCTCGGCGAGTGGCGCAAGAACCGGGTGCAGGACCTGTCGAAGGGAATGCAGCAGAAGGTGCAGTTCGCCGCCGCCCTCCTGCACGATCCGGAGCTGCTCATCCTCGACGAGCCGTGGAGCGGGCTGGACCCGATCAACGCCGAGGTCCTGCACGAGGTGGTGATGGAGCAGCGCGGGGCGGGCCGCACCATCCTGTTCTCGACCCACCTCATGGAGCAGGCGGAGAAGATGTGCGACGACGTCTGCATCATCGCGCGCGGCCGCAAGGTCCTCGAGGGGCCGCTCGATCGCATCAAGCGCGACGCCGCCGGCGATCGCCTGGTGGCCATCGCCTTTCAGGGCCCGGAAGAGGAGGCGCGCGCCCGCGCCGGCATCCTGGCCGACGGCGCGCTGGTGGCGGCGGTGCGCGACCGGCGCGGCCACCTCGAGGTCGAGCTGGCCCCCGGCCGGGAATCCGGCCAGCTGCTTTCCGGGCTGGTCGGCGGCGGCGCCGCGCTGCGCCGCTTCGAGCTGGTCGAGCCGACCCTGCACCAGATCTTCGTCGACCGGGTCGGGGCCGAGGCGGCGGCCGACAAGGAGAGCCGCCGCGACGTGCCGACCTGATCCGGCTGGCTCAGCGCCCCTTCGAGGAGCCGAGCTTCTCGGGAAGGGTGGGACCCTTCTCGACCTTCTTCTTGACCACCTTCTTCACCACCTTCTTCTTCTTGGGCGGTGGCGCCGGCTTCGGCGGTGGCGCGTCCTCCTGGAACTGCTGATCGATGAGGAAGATCTCGTCGGCGTCGGCCACCGTGAGGGTGGTGGCTGGGCTCTGCGGGCGCAGGCCAGGCTGCTGGCTGGTGTCGATGACCACGCGGAAGGTGCTGTTGGGCGGCATCGACATGACCGCGTGGGCCACTCCGTCCGCGTCGGTGCGCGCCACCTCGCGTCCCTGAGCGAGGACCGGCAGGTCGGACTTGCCGGCCTTGAGCACGAGGGCGGCGAGGCGCTCGGCCGGCGGGCACCCGATGTTCACCTTGATGCCTGCCGCCCCCGGATCGAGTCCCTTGAACCGGCGCAGGGTCAGGACCGGCATCACCGACGGCTGGCGGTAGCCGTCGGGGCACTTGACCCGGAACGGCACCGTGGTGCCCTCGCGCCCGCTCAAGGTGACGCGCAGGGAGCCGTCCTTGCCGGTGGTGCCGAGCATCTTGCCCCCGTCGAGGCTGACCGACACGCCGGCGAGCGGCTCGTCCGGGTTGACGGTGAAGGTGACCGAGAACTTGGTGCGCTGCGGCTCGGAGGCGCAGGCAGCGGCGAGCGCGAGGAAGGAGACGGCTACTGCGCGGGCGGACATGGTGACTCTCCCGGCTGCTTGTCCTTGCATCTTTCGGCCAGGCGACGCTTCAAGATCTTCACGATGGCGGCATAGCCCGGGTTTTCCGGGTGGTTCCTGGCCAGCTCGTCGTAGATGGCCAGCGCCTCGCGCTGGCGACCCGCGAGGAGGAGGTCGGCCCCCTGAGCCGGCGTGGCGCTGCCCGGACTCGCCGCCGGCGCCTTGTTCTCCGCGGTCTTGTTCTCGGGCGCCTTGTTCTCCGCGGTCTTGTTCTCGGGCGCCTTGTTCTCGGGCGCCTTGTTCTCGGGCGCCTTGTTCTCGGGCGCCTTGTTCTCGGCGGTCTTGTTCTCGGCGGTCTTGTTCTCGGCGGTCTTGTTCTCGGCGGTCTTGTTCTCGGCGGTCTTGTTCTCGGTGGTCGCAGTGTCCGGGGTCTTGTTCTCGGTCCCGGCCGCGCCCGGCTGGGTCTCCGCCGCGCCCGGCTGGGTCCCCGGCGTCCCGGCCGGCGTACCTGCCGGCGTACCGGCCGCGGCCGCGCCCGCCGTCTCGCCGCCCGCCTGCGCCGCCGTCGCGGTCGTGCTCGGCTTGCGCACCACCCGCCGTCTCGGCGCCTCGTCGTCACCGCCGCCCATGAACATGACGAACATCAGAGCCGCCACCGTCAGCACCACCAGCCCCCAGGTGCGCGGCGGCAGCGACGTCTTCGGCAGGCCGAGCCGGTCCATCCAGGCCGGCCGCCCGGTCGGCGTCGCGAGCGGCTGCACCATGCCGTGCGGCATCGGCCCCATCGGCGGCAGGCCGGGGCGCATGGCCGCGGCCGGATCCGGCGTATGCATCCCCATGCCCATCCCCGGCATGCCCATCCCCGGCGGCATTCCCGGCCGCGCTCCGCCCGGGTCCGGCGTGGCCATGCCCATCCCGGCGCCGCGCATCATCGGCGCACCGGCGGGGCCCGGCATCTGCAGCCCGGGCGGCATCCGGCCCGGCTCCGCGATGATGGTCGGCACCGCCATCACCGGCTTCTTCGGCTGCAAGATCTCCGGCGGCGACATCCCCGAGCCAGGCGGCATCGGCGGCGGTCCGCCGAACGGGGCCATCCCCTCGGGCATCTCCGAGATGGTCGTCGGCGCCGCGTGAAGCGGCATCGGCTGGTCGGGCCGCGCCTTGCCGCCCGGCCCCCCCTGGCTGTCGTGGCGTACGTGCAGCGTGGTCCGCTCGTCGTCACCCGGCACGAGCTGGCCCGGGCGCCGGGTCGGCTCGAGATCGATCGATTCGGGTCCCATGCCCGGCACCGACACCGCGGGCACCGAGCACTCGGCCAGCATCACCGCGCTGCCGAACTCGATGCGCGCGCGCCCGGTGATCGGCTGCCAGCTGGTCAGCCGCGCGCCGTCCACCGTCACGCCGCCCGCCTCGTGGGTGTCGGCGATCCACAGGCGCCGCCCGTCCCAGAACAGCTCGAAGTGGATGGCGGCGACCCGCTCGGCTGCGATCGGCCAGTCGCACGCCTTGTCCGCCCCGACGGTCAGCTGGGCGCGGGTGGTCGAGCTGTCGATCTGCCACTGGTTGGCCTTGGAGGTCCCCTGGATGAGGCGAACGCTCGCCCACGCCGAGGGCGCAACAGTCGGGCCTGGAACCTGGGCGGGTCCTGTCATCCTCTCCTACCGGGCAGACCGGGATCGATCCCGAGGGCCGTCATCATATCAAGGCATCGCGGCACCGCCTCGGTATATAGCAGCTCCGAGAGGACCCGGCCACGAGCGTCCCGGCCGCTCCATCTGCGCACGAACACGTCTTGCAGCTGAAATCCTTCGCGCAGATCGTGCCCGAGGACCTCCGTGATGTGGGTGACGACGCGCGATCCGTCCTGAAGTCGCGCGGTCTGGACGATGAAGTGCACCGCCTGGGCCAGCTGGACCCGAAGCGCCGCCAGCGGCAGGTTGATGTCGCTCATGAGCGCCATCGTCTCGAGCCGGTTGAGCGTGTCGATCGGGTAGGTGGCGTGGACGGTGGTGAGGCAGCCGCCGTGGCCGGAGATCATCGCCTGGATGAAGTCGATCGCCTCGCCGCCGCGGATCTCACCCATGAGGATCCGGTCGGGCCGCATGCGAAGACTGGCGCGGAACAGATCGCGCGTGCTCACCGCGTGGCGACCCTGGAGGTCGGGCGGCCGGGTCTCGAGCTGCACCACGTGCGGCTGGTTGAGCTGCAGCTCGCGCGAGTCCTCGATGACGATGATCCGCTCGCCGGGATCGATGTAGGCCGACATCACGTTGAGGAACGACGTCTTGCCCGAACCGGTGCCGCCCGCCACCACGATGTTCTGCTTGGCCTCGACCAGGGCCGAGATGAAGTTGGCCCCCTCGGCGCTCAGGCTCTTCCACTCGACCAGCTGCTCCATCGACAGCGCCTGGCGCGAGAAGCGGCGGATGGAGACGTGCGGCCCGTCCGGCGAGACCGGCGGCATGACCGCCTCGACGCGCGAGCCGTCGGGCAGGTGGGCCTCGAGGATCGGCCGTTCCTCCGACACGTGGCGCCCGGCGAACTGGGCCAGGTTGCGCACCGCCGCCGCCAGCGCGTGCGGCCCGTCGAAGCGCGCCTCGGTGCGCTCGATGCGTCCGCGTCGCTCGACGAAGATCTCGAACGGCCCGTTGATCATCACCTCGGTGACCGTCGGGTCGTCGAGGAACTTCGCCACCGGCGCGAAGAAGGCGAGGATGGTCTCCTCGAAGACGCGCTGCGGGATGGTCACGGGGCTGCCTCCGGCTCGTGGGAAGGTCGCGGCGGCGCCGCCGGCGGAACCGGCACCGCCGGCTGCCGGAGCGCGACCAGGGCGGCGCGCGCCTCGATCACGTGCTGGCCCTCGGGCGCCAGCTCCAGGTAGCGCTCGAACCGGCGCGCGGCGGCCGGGCGGTCGCCCACTCCGTCGCGCAGGACCACGCCGAGCAGGAAGTAGGCGTCGGGCTGATCCGGCGCGTCGGCGATGACCCGCTCCAGCGAGGCGCGGGCCTCGTCCACCTCGCCGATCCCGAGGTAGATCGACGCCACCAGGTAGCGCAGCGACCAGGCCTCCGGATGCTCCTGGAGGTACGGCTCGGCATGGCCGAGCGCGGCGCGCAGGCGCGACGACGCCACGCAGACGCGCAGGAGCGGCGGCAGCGCCCGCTCGGCCGGGTAGCCGTGGTCGATGGCGGCCGCCAGGTACTGCTCGGCGCGGATGAGATCGCCCGCCTGGCCGAGCACCATGCCGCGCCGGTAGAGCTCCGCGGCCGGCACGCTCTTGAGCGGATCGCCCGGCGGCGCCGGCGGCTTGGCCGGCGCTTCGGCGCAGGCGCAGAACACCAGCGCCAGCCCGGCCACCCAGCGGCGCGTCACTTCGACTCCGTCTTGAGGAGCAGGTGTCGCTCCATGTTTCTCAACCAGGTGGTGTACGGGTGATCGAGGTGCTTGACCAGGTCGAGCAGCTTCTGGGTCTCGATGAGCGCCTGCCGGGTTCGCTTGTACTGGATCGCGCGCTCGAGCTTCAGTCGGTGGGTGCGGTAGTCCTCCTGGATCCGCTCCTCGAGCGACGCCCCGGCCTGCCGCGCCTGATCGGCGTCGCTGTCCTGACCCGCCACCGTGAAGCAGGCGGCGGCCACCGAGTAGAGCTCGACCGCGCCGACCCCGTCCTGGGCGGCGAAGGGATAGCGCTGGCTCTTGGCCAGCGCGGCGTCGGCCGCCTCGCGGGCGCGCGGACCGGCGGCGCCGGCGTCCTTCTCCGGGCAGGCGGGCGGGGCGGCGAACAGGGGCGGCGGCGCCACCGAGGTCATCCCCGGGATGCCGTCGTCCTCGGGGGTGAGGAACAGCCAGCCGGCGAACGCGATGAGGGCGGCCGAGAGCAGCACGGTGGACAGGCTGACCTTGTTGGGCGGCGCCGCGCCGGTCGCCGGCACCGAGCCCGAGGGCCGCGCGCCCGGCGCGTCCACCACCTTGAACCAGAGCGGGCCGAGGTTGACCTCGCTGCCCCAGGCGACCAGGCCGTTGTCGAGCCGCTGCCCGTTGACCAGCGCTGGCGTGCGCGCGCCCTCGGCGATGCTCAGCCAGCAGCCGTCCTTGCGCGGCACCAGGAGCAGGTGCTCGAACTCGAGCTCCATCGCGTACGGGATCGGGATCCCCTCGCGCGGCTGGCGGCCGAGGACCACCCGCTCGCCGGCGAGCGAGTGGCGCTCCTTGGCGCCGTTCGGGTGGATGATCTCGACGTAGCGCTCCATGTCAGAACCCCGACTTCATCCCGTTGATGATGAACGGGCCGAGCAGGAGCAGGATGATCGAGGCGAAGATGAGGAGCAGCGGGATCATCATCATCAGGCCGGCGCGCGACGCGTTCTGCTCGGCCGCGACGCTGCGCCGCATGCGCAGCATGCGGGCCTGGATGCGGAGCACCTCCGAGAGAGGGTTTCCCTTCTCCTCGGCCTGCATGACCGAGCTGACGAACTCCTTGACCGCCTCGGTGGGGACCCGCTCGGCGAACGACTGCAGCGCCTCGCGGCGGGTGCGGCCGAGATCGAGCATCTGCAGGATGCGCGACATCTCCTCGTGCAGCGGCTCGCCGGGGGCGAGCGCCTTGTCGATGATCTGGCGCAGCGCGCCCGGGAAGTCGAGGCCGGCGCCCATGCAGAGCGCCGCCAGGTCGATGGTCACCGGCAGGGCGCGGTCGACGTAGCGCTGTCGCCGCGCGATCTCGCCGGTGACCCGCAGGTGGACCAGCATGGCGCCCGAGCCCATGATGAAGATGAGGACCGCCGGGCTGGTCCCGATGATGTCCCGGAAGGCGAGGCCGACGAGCAGGAACATCAGCGCCGACAGCGCAGACAGCGCGATGTGCTCGTCCGGCGTGAGCCCGAGGAGGTCACCGGCCTGGATGAGCTGGCGCTCGAGGCGGGTGCGCAGCTTGCCGAGCGGCAGGTGGCCGACCAGGCCGGCGACGAATCGGACCATCGGCTCGATGGTGGCGAACGAGCCCCCCTCCTGCAGCGCCTTCTGCCTCTTCAGGCCGCGCAGCCCGAGATAGGGCGATGTGGTCGGCGGGTTGAGGCCGAGCGCGTAGCTGGCCACCACCAGGCCGAGGCCGACCAGCGCGATGGCGCCGTAGGCCAGGAGGTCGAGCTCGGTCACCCCGCCGGTCTCCTTCGCTCGCTCATATGTCCACCGCCAGGATGCGGCGCGCCGACAGGAAGCCGAGGATCCAGAGGGTGGCGGCCGCGATGGTGATGAGGTAGCCGAGCGCGTTCGAGCCCAGCGCGGAGAGCCAGTGCGGGTCGACGAAGTGGATGGCGGCCAGCAGGAAGACCGGCAGCACGCCGAGCACGTAGGCCTGGGCCCGGCCGTCGGCGGTCTTGGTCTTGACCACGCCCTCGAGCCGGGCCATCTCGCGCAGCGTGTCGGCCGAGTCCTCGAGGATGCGCGACACGTCGCCGCCGGTCTGCCGCGCGACCAGGAGGGTGGCCACCGCGCCCCACAGGGTCCGGCTGTTGCACCGGGCCGCCATGTGGAGGAGCGCCTGATCGGTCGGGTTGCCCAGGCGGACCTCCTTGAGGACGAGGTCGACCTCCTCCGACATGGGCGGCCGGCTGAGCGACTGGCTGGTCGCCAGCGCCTCGCCGAGCGACGGGGCCGCCTTCAGCGCGTTCGACAGCACCATCAGCCAGCCGTCGAGCTGCAGCTCGATGGCCGCGATGCGCTTGTCGCGCCGCCGCTGCAGCACCGCGATCGGTACCACGATGACGAAGGGGAGCAGCGCCAGGATGAAGACATCGTCGAGCAGGAACGCCACGATCAGCACGGCGGCGGTGATGCCGATCTGGATGCGCGCGATCTTCTGCCCGGTGGTGCGGTAGAGCAGGAAGCCGATCTCCTTGTCGAGCGAGGCCTCGTAGCGGGCGAGGCGCCGCCGGAGCCCCGAGTTCGGGTCGAGCGCCGCGATCATGAGCGCGCTGGTGCCACCCAGCGCGATGAGGGCGATGGCGGCGTAGGCGACCCAGGTCTCGTTGGCGGCGACGAATTTCTCCAGCGCTTCCATCAGAGGTAGTCCCTCGCGTCGCGGACGAGGCCGTGGGTGATGAACTGGTCGAGGAAGGAGGGCAGATAGCCGGTCAAGCGGAACTCGCCGTAGACCTCGCCGCGCGGTCCGGTGTCGGTGCGGACGAACTCGAAGATGTCGCGCACCCGGATGTCGCCGTTCTCGTCCATCCCGGCGACCTCGGAGATGCTGGTGATGCGGCGGCTGCCGTCCGACAGGCGGGCCTGGTGGACCACCAAATGGATGCTCTGGGCGATCTGGTCGCGCACCGCCGACGAGGGCAGCTGCAGGCCGGCCATCAGGCACAGGGTCTCCAGCCGGACCAGCGCCTCGCGCGGGCTGTTGGCATGGATGGTCGTCATCGACCCTTCGTGGCCGGTGTTCATCGCCTGCATCATGTCGAGCGCCTCGCCGCCGCGGCACTCGCCGACGATGATGCGGTC
>Ga0111539_10002598_pt1 | contig 23919 bp, 19 predicted proteins | sample RhiMethybrSRZTD1_FD_79667 | JGI IMG/M metagenome (GOLD analysis project Ga0111539, IMG submission 79667) | Populus rhizosphere microbial communities from Tennessee, USA - Rhizosphere MetaG P. TD hybrid SRZTD1 (version 2) (version 2) | ecosystem: Host-associated > Plants > Roots > Rhizosphere >...
ACGAAGGCCAGCGCGGATTGGCGGAAGCCCTGGAGGATCTGCTCGTCCTTCCGGTACATCAAGGCGAGGCCGACGAGCCCGCTTTCATCGTCGATCCGAAGCGCCACCAGGTCCCGTCCGCCGTGGTAGGCGGACCACCAGGAGCGGATCCACTCGGGGGTGAGGAAGATCGTGTCGCTCGCGCTCCGAGCGAGGAGCGATTCCCACTCCGGCGCGAGGGCGGCGAGGTCCTGCTCGGCGAGCACACGCACGTGCAGCGTCTTCGGCCCGGACGGTCCCTCGGACCTCACGTCTGGCTGGAGGCCTGTCCGCGCAGCCATAGCTCGAGGATCATGAGGTTCCAGAGGAACGGCCCGTAATAGGTCGTGGGATCGGTGCTGTGGCGCTCGACGAAGGTCTCGAGCGCGCTTCTTTGAAAATACGTCGCGATGCGGCTTCCGGGACTGAGCACGAGATCCCGCATCATGTCGTGGAGGACGGGATTGGTGCGGAGCCAGACCGGGATCGGAAGGCCGAACCCGTGCTTGGTCTTGGCGATCGTCTCCGGCGGAAGGAAGTCCGCGTAGGTCCGCTTGAAGAAGCTGCGCAGCTGCGTTCCCCGCATCTTGAGTCCGGCCGGCACGAGGCCGGCGAGCTCCGCGACCCTGGCATCGAGAAATGGAAAGCGCGCGGTCACGCCCGCCGCTTCCGTGGCGCGGACGACCTTGATCACGTCGTTGTCCCCGATCGTCAGCTTGAGGTCGATATAGAGCTGCCGGTCGAGCTCGTCGGAGGCGGGCGCTTCCCGGTAATAGCGCCCCGTGAGCGCGCGGTGGCTGTGCTCCTGGGTCGCACCCGGCACCCATCGCGATTCGAGGATCGTGTCGAGGGTCATGAGATGGAAGATGTCGTACGAGTAGAGCCGGTCCGGGTACGGGATGCTGGCGCGCCGGACGTACTTCGCCCCCTTCACGAACAGGGGGAACCGGGTCGAGGCCAGCGCTTCCACCGCCGGGCGAACGACCGGGTCGCGCAGCCAGGCGGGCACTCTGCGGTAGTAGTCGAGGACGCGCTGAACCGCATAGCGCTCGTTTCCCGCGAAGAGCTCGTCCCCTCCGTCTCCGGCGTACAGCACCTGGACCCCGTGCTCGCGCGCCACCTTCGCGCAGCAGTACGTCGCGACCGACGAGGCATTTCCGAACGGCTCGTCATAGCTATCGAGCAGGACCGGCATCGTGCGCACGACGTCCTCGGGCTGCACGAAGTGCTCGACGTGCTTCGAACCGAACGCCTTCGCGGCGATGCGGGCGTATTCCATCTCGTTGAAACGGGGCTCGCCGAACCCGATCGAGAAGCTCGTCACCGGTCCCCCGGCAATCCGCGTGGCGAGGCCGAGGACGGTCGTACTGTCGATCCCGCCGCTCAGGAAGGCCCCGAAAGAGGATGCTCGATCCCCCGCGAGGCGCACACGCACCGAGTCCTCGAGGCGCTCCTTGAGATCCGCCGCGAGCGCGCTCTCCGAGGTGCGTCCCGGAGCGTCGAACGTGAGATCCCAGTAGCGACGGAGCGCCACCTGCCCCGATCGGTAGGTGAGCTCCGTGCCGGGCGGGAGCTTGTGGATCCCTCGATAGATCGTCGCCGGCGTCGGGATCACCGACGCGACGAGCACCTCGAGCACGGATTCGGGGTCGACGTCGTAGCTGGAAGCACCGCGGCGGGCCAGGAGCGAGGCGAGTCTGGATCCGAAGACGAGCGATTGCCGGTCGGCTGCGTAGAACAGGGGGTGGACGCGGAAGCGGTCGCACACGATACGCAGCGCCGCGTCGCGTCCGTCCCAGACCGCGACGACGAAGTCACCTCGAATACGCGTCCAGAGATCCGAGCCGGTCGCGAGGTACGCGTCGACGAGTGTCTCCGCGATTCCGCTCCGGTCGTGCGCTTCGCGCGAGCCGTTCGAGGCTCCGGGACCGGCCAGATCGAAGACCGATCCATAGAGGGCCAGTGCGACCTGGGTCTCTCCGAGCGCCCGTCGCGCGATCGCGGCCGTGTGGTTGGGAAATTCCCTGCACGCGATCGCGGCCGGTCCAACGGCCACCGCGTGCATCGGGAGCGACTGGTCCTGCCCGCGCGACAGACCCATCAGCGCGAGGTCGGAGATCTCCGCCCGGGCGCGCGGGTCGGCGAGCGCGTACCCCCACAGGCCGCTCATGTCCGGAGGAACCCGTCCCTCAGCGTACGGTGGTTCCGGGAGTGGTCCCGGGCTTGATCGTTGTGGAGGATGAACCCGACTGGCCGGCGGGCGGCGGCGTGGATCCCTGGCCCGGGTTGGTCAGCGCTCCGGTCGTGATGCTGGGGCCCGTCTTCTTCTTGGCCTCGGCCATGAGCCCCATGGCATAGGTGAGATTCGGGTCCAGCTTGAGCGCTTCGTTCAACCGCGCGATGGCGGGTTCCGTCTCCCCTGTGGAGAGGAGATAGGCCCCGTACTGCGCGTGCGTGTACGCCTCCTTCGGATACAGGCGGATCGCGTTCTCGAAGTACACGATCGGGGTCGTGGAATCCTTCATGAGCCTGCAGACCATCGTGAGGAGGTGGAGGGCCCGGGGGTGGTTCGGAAAGACGAGGAGTGCGTATTTGAGATCGCCGAGGGCGTAATTGAGCTCCCCCGCACGGTACTTCTTCCAGAACGTCTCCTGCGAGAGATGGTTTCGTTCGACGTTGTCGAGGAGGTCCGCGGTGAAGGGATCGGTGCCTCGTCCGAAGTAGTTCCGATTGATCCAGGTGTCGCCGTTTTCCGCCCGCGCCGCTGCCGGCCCGAGCCGTGTGCCGGAGGGCAGGCCCAGGAACGCGGCGCCGAGGAGCGCGAGCGCGAACACGCGAGACGCGCGAACGACGAAGTGCAAGGCGAGCGGCTTCAAGGCCCACCTCATCGTCCGGTCCACGACTCCAAAGAAGGCGACCGCCGGCTTGACGAGCGGTTTCGGTAGGAAGATGAAGTGGTACGGGTGCGGGATGACCGCGTTGTGCTCGAATTCCTCGATCCGGATCCCCGCCGACAGGATCATCTCCCGGAACTCCTTCGAGTACCACGGCACGTCGTAGGTGTCGGGCACCGTTCGCTTCGATTTGTACCGGGTCAGGAATTTCACCAGAGCGGTCGCCGGAAGGAGGATTTGGGACCAGCCCCTCTGCGCGCTCATCGACGGCGTGCTGAGGAGGAGCATGCCGGTCGGCTTGAGCACCCGGCGCATCTCCTCGAGCGCGCGTTTCGGATTCCGGATGTGCTCGATGACCTCGCTGCACGTCACCAGGTCGAAGGACTCGTCGGCAAACGGAAGGAACTCGCCGTTCCCGGTCGCGGCCACCACACGCGTGATTCCTTCGCGGCTCATGCGCTCCGCCATGTACGAGACCTGGTGGGCGGAGATGTCGATCCCGACCACCGTGGGCTCGTAGCCCGCCTCCTTGTACCGATTCCGAATCAGGTTCAGGAAGTAGCCGGCGCCGCATCCCACGTCGAGGATCGTATGGTTCGCGCCGGGACGCACCCAGCGCACCATCCGCTTCTTCACCCGCTCGAAGAGGAAGTTGCTCACCTCAGCGGGATAGCCCAGTGCGGCATCGAACTCGGCGCCCGACTCGTGGTAGCCGGTGAACTCGTAGTTCCGCTCGAACTCGGGGCGGTTCCAGACCTGCCGCGGATCGCGGCCGACGTGCTCCGTGCCCTCGTCGATGAAGAGATCGTAGATGGAAAGGCTGCCGGGTTTGGTCGCGAAGGACAGGCTACAGGCGCTGCACTCGAGCAGATCGTCCCGGACGTTCAGGATGCCGTGGCACCGTGGGCAGCGCAGGAGCGCCGCGAGCTCGTCGCGCGAGATGGTGGTGGTTCCGCTCACCGCGCTTGCGCGGTCTCGTCGGATCGATGCCGTTTCCACGAGTCTGCCCCTTTGCGCGCGCTGCGGCTCCTCGCGCGCGCGTACACGTTTCGATAGACGGCCGTCGTGACGTCCCAAGTTCGGTGCGCCTCCACCCAGGCTCGTGCCTCACGAACGAGATCGGCACGAAGCGCCTCGTCGTCCAGGACCGTTTCGACGGCCGAAACCAGGGAGGACACGCTGCCGGGCGAGAACAAGAGGCCGGTGCGGCGGTCTTTTATCAGCTCGCGATGTCCCCCGATGTCGCTGGCCACCAAAGGCTTGCCCATCGCCATCGCCTCGAGCGGCTTCAGGGGCGTCACTAGCTCCGTAAGCCTAGTAGAATAACGGGGATAGACCAGAATGTCAACCAACCCGTAGAGCCCCGGGATCCGCTCCTTGGCTATTCTACCCGGCATCACGACCACCTGCTCCAATCCTTCGCGGCGAATCTGATCGCGGAGTGCTTCTTCGCGGGGTCCGCCGCCGACGAGGAGGAGTCTCAGGTCCTCGCGACGGCTCCGGAATGCCCCCATGGCCGAAACGAGGAGTTCGAGCCCCTCATACCCGTAGAACGAGCCCAGAAAGCCGAGGACGCGCTTCCCTTCGAGCCCGTGCTCCCGGGCGAAGGCGCGGTCCGGCTCGCCTGGCTGGAACGAGCCAGGATCGATGGCGTTCCAGGAGATGTCGATCTTGTCGGCCGAAATGCCCCGTCCCACGAGATCCTGCTTCATCCCATCGCAGATGACGACGACGCGGTCGGCGCTCTTGCAGGCCCAGGTCTCGACGCCGCGCACCGCGCGGTAGCGGACCGACCCGGCGCGATCGGTGCCGTGGTCGACCGCGGCGTCCTCCCAGAAGGCGCGTACTTCGTAGACCACGGGAAGCCCCAGCACCCGTCCCACCCGGAGCGCGGGCACGGCGCAAAGAATGGGCGAATGCGCATGGATCAAGTCCGGGCGCTCGATCGTCGCCACCTCGCGAATCCGGCGTTCGAGGGCCCCCATCAGCTTCATCTCGTACGCGAGGGGAACCGGGCTCTTGGGCACGGCGCCGGTCCGGTAGTAGCGCAGGCCGTCGATCGTCTCGACCGGAGGCGTCTCCTTCTTCCAGCTCTCCTCGTGCTTCGGCGACGTCACGGCCACAGGCTCGAGCCCCTGCTTCCGCTGGGCGTGCAGGATGGACGCTGTGCGGAAGGAGTAGCCCGCGTGGAGCGGCAGGCTGTGGTCGAGCACGTGGAGCACCTTGAGCCCCTCCGGCAGAGCGTCCACTGCCGGATGGGTGGATCGCGCGGGTTCAGGATGCAACTTGGGCCTCCCGTACCGGCGTCCGGTCGAGCGCGCTCTCGAGGACGGCGTGTGCGGAGCGCGCCGTGGCCTCCCACGTGTGCAAGGCGGCGAAGCGCGCGATCTCCGCTCGATCCCACGCCCGGCTGAGCGCGGCTTCGATCGCCTGCGCGAACGCCTGGTCGCTCGGTTCGACCATCGTCCCGAGGCGGTCGCTTCGAAGGATCTCGGGAACGCCGCCGACGCGTGTCGCGACGACCGGCGTTCCGCAGGCGAGCGACTCGAGGATCGCGTTGGGCCATCCCTCGCGCTCGGTCGCGAGCGCGAAGAGATCGGCGGCCGCGTACCAGGAGCCCAGGGACTCGTGCGCCACCACGCCCGTGAGGCGGACGCGTTCTCGGAGGCCCAGCCCCGCGGCGAGCGTGCGAAGGCGCTGCTCCTCGGGTCCCCGTCCCACGATGACGAGCGATGCGCGCGCGGCGCTCGATCCCGGGCTCACGGACGCGAGCGCGCGGATGAGGCGATCCATGCCCTTGTTCGGGACGAGATTGCCCACCGAGAGAATGACGGGGCCCTCGCCCAGCTCGAGCTTCCGACGCGCCGCCACACGATCGATCGGATGAAACCTCGTCGCGTCCACGCCGTTCGGGATCACCGAGACTTCGGCCGCGCCCATCTCGCGCATCGCCTGGCCGAGCGCCGCGGAGACCGCGATCAGCCGCTTGGAATGGACGAGCACGTCGCGCACGAGCGGGGCGAGACCGGGCATCCTTCCGATCAGGTTCACGTCGCTCCCCCGCGCCGAGGACACGACGGGAACACCGAGCTCCCGGCCCAGCCGCACGGCCGCGTAGGCGTCGGGGTAGAGATAGTGGGCATCGATCACGTCGAACGGAAACTCGCGGCGGAGACGCTCCATGCGCGTGCGGAGGGCCTGGTGGAGAAAGGCGCCGTGCCACCGTGTGCCGATCTTGGGCAGCATCGGGTAGCGCGGATGGAGGATCTCGATTCCGGCCCGCTCCTCGCGCGGGGCCACGCGGCGAAAGGCGCCGCGCCACCCGGGGAGCGGCGGGTAGTAGGGCACCGGCGCGACGACGCGGAGCTCGACTCCCGGGATCCGCGCGAGGTGAGCGACGCGCTCCCGCACGAATATGGCCTGGTTGGGCCACACGTTGTTCGGAAAGAGCGACGTGAAGACGAGGACCTTCACGATGCGCTCCGGAGGAAGCGACGTCCCCAGTGCTCGAGCATCAGAATGCCCCAGAGGAAGGGCGAGAAATCGCGGGCGCCCCGCTGATGCAGCGTCCAGAGGCGACGGATCTCTTCGGTCCGGAACCGTTCCGCCACGAACGCGTCCGGCGCGAACACGGCGCTCTCGAACACGGGCTTCAGCTCTCCGCGGAACCATTCGTGGATCGGAATCGAGAACCCCATCTTCGGGCGGTTCATCACCTCCTGGGGAAGCGTCGTTCCGAGCGCCTTCTTGAAGATGTACTTCCCTTCTCCGTTCCGGAGCTTCATCCCCGCCGGGATCGACGCGGCGAGCTCCATGAACTCGTGGTCGAGGAGCGGCACCCGCACCTCGAGCGAGTGGGCCATGCTGGCGCGGTCGACCTTGGCGAGAATGTCGTCGACGAGGTAGGTGTGGATGTCGACGTACTGGACGCGCGAGAGCGGATCCCAGTCCTTCGCACGATCGAACCAGGTCTGGAGCACCGAGTGCGAGTCGTAGCCGCGCACCATGGCGGCCGCCTCGGGACGGTAGAGGCTCTGCCTCATCGCGGGAGTGAAGCAGCTCACCGAATGCCCGTACGCGTGCTCGGCCTCCCGCGCGAGATTCGAGAGGAGCGTCTTCCCGCGGAAGATCCTCGGAGCCCAGTCGGCCTTGGGATACACGCGGCCGAGCGTGCCGAAGAGCGGCCGTCGGATGGCGCCGGGGAGTACGGCACGAATACGGTTCTCGAACGCGTCGAACTTGTAGCGTCGATATCCTGCGAAATTCTCGTCCCCTCCGTCGCCGGAAAGTGCGACGGTCACGCGTTCCCGCGCGATCGCGGAGACGTAATAGGTCGGGATCATCGACGAGTCCGCGAACGGCTCGTCGTAGTGCCAGGCGAGATCGTCGAGGATCCGGGCCGCGTGCGGTTCCACGATCCTCTCGTAGCTCTGCGTGCCGAAGCGTTGAGCCACCTGGCGCGCGTACGGAAGCTCGTCCCACGCAGCCTCCTTGAAGCCGATCGACGCGGTCTGGACGGGATGGTCGATGAGCCCCGCCATCGTCGCGACCACCGCGCTCGAATCGACCCCGCCCGAGAGGAACGCTCCGAGAGGCACGTCGCTGATCAGGTGGCACTCCACGGAGTCCCGGAGCTTCTCCATGATCGCCTCGGCCGCGCTCTCCTCCGTCCAGTCGCGCCTCGGCTCGAACGAGATGTCCCAGTACTCCCGGAGGTGGAGGCCGTTCCGGTCCACCCGCATCGTGTGCGCCGGCGGCAGCTTTCGCACGTGCGTGAAGATCGTCTTCGGCGCCGGCACGTAGAGGTAGGTCAGGAAGTCGTCGAGCGCCAGCGGATCGATCGTGCGGTCGAGGTCGGGCGATTCGAGGAGCGCCTTGATCTCGGACCCGAAGAGGAACCGGTGGCCGTCCCAGGCGTAGTAGAGCGGCTTGATGCCCACCCGATCCCGCGCGACGAACAGGCACTGGCGCCGCCGGTCCCAGAGGGCGATCGTGAACATGCCGCGGAGGTGGCGCGCGCAGTCCTCGCCGTACTCCTCGTAGGCCTTCAGGATGACTTCGGTGTCGCTCTGCGTGTGGAACGTGTGTCCGCGGGCCTCGAGCGCCTTGCGGAGCGAGCGGAAGTTGTAGATCTCGCCGTTCAGCACGACGGCGAGGGACCGGTCCTCGGTCCACATCGGCTGGTCGCCGGTCACGAGGTCGATGATGGCGAGCCGAGCGTGGCCGAGTGCGGCCGGCCCGTCGTGATAGCAGCCGTTCCCGTCCGGGCCCCGGTGGCGGAGCGCGTTCGTCATCCGCCCCAGGACTTCCAGGGACGGAGGGCTTCGGAAGTCGACGATGCCGCAGATTCCACACATGGTGTCGGGCCCCCTCTAGACGCGACGCGTGTCGGCGTCGAGGAACGTGCGGTGCCACTCCTCGAGCACGAGGAGGCACCAGATCCAGGTTCCGTAGTCCCGCTGACCCGCCTCGTGGAGGTCGAGCACCCGCTCGACCGTCCGTCGCCTGAAGTAACCGCGGTCGAGGGTCCGCGGGTCGAGCAGCCGCTCCCGCGCGCTGGCTCGGAGCTCCTGCTGGAACCAAGCGCCCGTCGGGACGCCAAAGCCCTGCTTGGGCTTCTCGAAAACCGAGGCCGGGAGATAGCGGGACGCCATCTTCCGGAACAGGTACTTGGATACCGAGTCGCGCAGCTTGAGGGAAGGTGGAATCGAGGCCACGTACTCGATCAGCGTGTAGTCGAGGAGGGGCGCTCTCACCTCGAGCGAGTGGGCCATGCTCATCCGGTCCACCTTGGTGAGAATGTCCTCCGGCAGGTAGACCTTCGTGTCGTGGTACTGGAGGCGCGACAGGAGGTCCATCGAGCGAAGGCGAGCCTCGCTCACCGCGGTGTGCCCGTTCGGCTCGCGGACCGCCGTCTGCGTGCGCCACTCGGGGCTCAGGAGCTGTTCCTTGATGTAGGGATAGAGCCCGAGACCGTAGCCCGGCGTGAGCGGCGCGTGATGCGCCGCGGCGTAGAGGCGGTTTCGCCCGGGCGCCGCCAGCGGCATCCGGTCGGCCAAGGGGGCGAGGACGCGGCGGCGCACCGAAGCCGGAATGAGATGATACGGCGGAACGCGGAGCGACTCCTGGTACCGCGTGTACCCCGCGAAGAGCTCGTCGCCTCCGTCCCCGGCGAGCACGACCTTCACGTGCTCCGCCGCGATCTTGGAGACGTAGTACGTGGGGATGGCGGAGGAGTCGCCGAAGGGCTCGTCGAAGTGCCAGACGAGATCGGGCAGGATCGAGATCGCCTCCGGGCGCACGTGGAATTCGTGATGGTCCGTGCCGAAGTGCCGCGCGATCACGCGGGCGTCCTCGATCTCGGAGTAGCCCTTCTCCTCGAAGCCGATGGTGTACGTCTTCACCGGACGGTCCGTGAGCTGTGCCATCATCCCGACGACCGCGCTGGAATCGATGCCTCCCGAGAGGAAGGCTCCGAGCGGGACGTCGCTGATCATCCGGCGCCGCACCGCCTCGCGGAAGAGATGCTCGAGCCGCTCGACCCGCTCCTCTTCGGTCCGCTCCTTCTCTGTGACCTGGAACGTCACGTCCCAGTAGGGACGGATCGTGATCCTGTCCCCTTCGAGCAGCAGATAATGGGCCGGCGGGAGCTTTCGGATCGCACGAAGGATCGTGCGCGGCGCGCCGATGCAGCCGATCGAGAGGAACTCGTCCAGAGCATGCGGGTCGATGTCGCGATCGATGCCGCCGTAGCCGAGGATCGACTTCATCTCGGAACCGAAGACGAAGCGGCCGGGGCGCGCGTGATAGAAGAAGGGCTTCTTCCCCAGCCGATCGCGCGCGGCGAAGAGCCTCCGGCGCGGCGCGTCCCAGATGGCGAAGGCGAACATTCCGTTGATGTGGTCGAGGCAGCCGACGTCCCATGCCTCGTAGGCGCGGAGCAGCACCTCGGTGTCCGACCGCGAGCGGAAGACGACGCCCTTCCCCTCCAGCTCCGACCGGAGCTCCGGGAAGTTGTAGATCTCGCCGTTGAAAACGATGGTGAGACCGGTCCCCTCGAGCGACATGGGCTGGTTGCCGGCCTCGCTGAGATCGATGATCGAGAGGCGGCGATGGCAGAGCCCCGCGGGCGGCGCGAGCCACACGCCCTGGTTGTCCGGACCGCGGTAGGCGATCAGGGCAGCCATCCGCTGGAGGACGGCCTCGGTCAGGCGAAGAGGATCGGCGGTTTCAACCGCGCCGGCGATGCCGCACATGGTTCCGATCGTGATGGTTGGGGGAGCTGGGACGCGGCCGCCGCGCGGCGGCGAGCCGCGAATCGGGGCGGGTCGAGGACGAATTATACAGAACGGCCTCCCGCGGTTCGAGCCCCGGCGCTCCGCGGGGCCCGCTCGGATCGCCGTCGGGCGATCACGTCTTCGAGGAGATGATCGAGCGCTTCACCGTGGTCCGCCCAGCGGTGGTGCCGCTCGACGTAGCGCCGCGCACGGGCGCCGCGCTCGCGGCGTGCCGCCGGATCGCGGAGGAGCCGGATGAGCGCCGCGGCGAGGGCGTCTGCGCCCTCCGCCGACTCCACCCCATCCTCGCTCCCCGCCGGAATTCCCTGGAAGGCGAGCCGCGTACCCACGACCGGGAGTCCCGACGCCATGGCTTCGAGGACTTTGCTCTGCATTCCGCGGGAGATGCGGAACGGGGCGATGGCGACGGCGGCCTCGCGAAGATACGGCCGCACATCGAGAACCGCGCCGGTCACGACGACGTGAGGCGGATCCGCGAGATCCCGCACGGCTGCCACCGGCTCCCGTCCCACGATGTGAAGCCTGGCGTTCGGAACTTCGCGCCGGACGAGCGGCAGCACGTCCCGCACGAAGAACCGCATGGCGTCGACGTTGGGCATGTAGCTCATCATGCCGACGAAAACGAGGCTCGGGTCCGTAGCGGGCTCGGGCGCCGGCTCGAAGTAGTCGAGATCGACCCCCATCGGAATCGCCGCGACGTTGCCGGCGCCGGTTCGCTCGCGGAAGAGAGCCGCCTCGGTTTCGGAGACGAAGACCGACTGGTCGAACGCGCGCGCGATCCGGGCGTCGTGACGAAGCAGGAGGTCCGCCTCACGGGCGTAGATCAGCCGGAGCGGCCCCCGGTCGCGCGCGGCGTAGGCGCGCCACTTCTCGGAATCGACGTCGACGAAGTCGATCACCCGCGCGATGCCGTCAGCCCGCTCCACGTACTGCGCCATCCCCGACGAAAAGACGAGCGCGAGATCGATCCCCTCCTCGTGAAGCGCCCGGTCCACGCCGCGTGCGATGCGCGTCGACCGGAAGCAGGCCACCGAGAAGGGATCGCCCGTCAGGAGCGCGCCCGCGGCGCGCGTGAGGTTGGTGGCCGCGGTGCGCCGGTCCACGACGAGGCTCGTGCACCGGTCCCGAAGCTCCGGCACGTGCCGCTCGTCTTCGATCGAATCGACGAAGGTCGCGACGTGGACGCGGTGGCGCGCTCCCAACGATTCGATCTGGTGATAGGAGCGGATCTTGTCCCCCTTGTCCGGAGGGAACGGAATCCGATGGCAGAGATAGAGGATGTTCACGGGAAGTAGCGCACCAGGTGCGGTCCGACCCACTGCGTGAGCTTGAGCGGCAGCTTCCGCCACACGCGGATCGCGACGGAGAACTTCGGGTTCCGCGGGCTCAGGTCCGGCAGCGCCTTCCCCCGGGGCAGATGGTACTGGTAGGCGAGCGGGGTCGGCTCGAAGCCCCAGTGGCGCTTGAAATGGTACGAGCCGCTGTCGACCTTGCTCCGACCGAAGTCGAAGACGCGGAGGCCCCGCTCCATCCCGTTCAGGAGGAGGCTCCAGTACATGAAGTCGTTCGTCGCGTACTGGATTCCCTCCCGGGTCGCGCCGCCGTAGTACGGAAGGATCTGGTCGCGCCAGCGGAACGTGAGCACGGCCGAGAGGAGCCGGTCACCCTTCTCGACTCCCAGGATGAACGCATCCTCGCCGAAGCGCTCGAGCGCGTTCGCGAAGAGAGCCCGCGGGAAGACAGGCGTTCCCAGATTGCGCACGCTCTCGGAGTAGACGTGGTAGAAGCCGTCGAGGAGATCGCCGCCCCCCACGCGTGCCGTGAGGCCGTGCTTCTGCGCGACGCGAATGCTGCGTCTTTGATTGCGCGGGATGGCCGCCATGTTCTGTTCGGCATCGGGAAGGATGGGTCGGCGAAAGGTGACGTAGAGATCCTTCCCCGCGAGCCCAGGGATCGGGGTCTCGTTTCGAAGCTCGAGGAACGACGCGCCGCGTCCTTCCGCAAACCGCGCCGCGTGGTCGACCAGAGCGGACCGCGCCTCGTCGTCGTCCGCGATCGGGCCGCCGTAGACCGCCTGCGGCGTCGAGATGAGCGAGCGGCCCCACGGGAGCGTGGGCACGAGGAAGAGCGGCAGGAACCCGACCACGCGTCCGTCGCGCCGGGCGAGGATGGAGGCGTGCCGGTATCCGAACGTGCGCCGCACGACCTCGAGCCAACCGGGCTGATGGAAGAAGGTCGCGGCGGGATGCGCGGCGGCGTAATCGGCCCAGCCGGTGCCGTCGAGCGGCGCCTCCGCAATCGTCACGGACGCGACCGCCGTGGTCGGCGGCGCCATCAGCCGGCCGGCTGGAAGGACTCGACGGTCCGGGCGAGGCCCTCTTCGAAGCCCACGGCCGGCTTGTAGCCGATCAGCTGCTGGGCGAGCTCGATCGACGCCTGGGAGTGCTTCACGTCCCCCGGACGCGCGGGCTGGAACTCGGGATCGGGCGTGACGCCGAGGAGCCCGCCGATCACGTCGAGGAGCTGGAGCAGCGTGTAGCGGTCGCCGCAGGCGATGTTCATCGCCTCGCCACGGCCGGGCCCTTCGGTGCTGGCGGCCAGGTTCGCGGCGACGACATTGTCGATGAAGGTGAAATCGCGGCTCTGGAGTCCGTCGCCGTAGACGACCGGGCGCTGGCCGTTCCGGAGCGCGGTCACGAACCGCGGCACGACCGCGGCGTACTGGGAGTTCGGGTCCTGCCTCGGACCGAACACGTTGAAGTAACGGAGCGACACCGTGGAGAGCCCCATCGTGACCGCGTACACGCGCGCGTAGATCTCCCCCGCCAGCTTGCTCGCGGCGTAAGGGGAGAGAGGCGCGGTCGGCTGCTCCTCGTGCTTCGGGAGCGTCGCGGCATCGCCGTAGACCGACGAGGAGGACGCCGCCACCACGCGCTTCACGCCGTTGTCGCGGGCCGCGTGGAAGACATTCAGCGTGCCGCCCACGTTCACCGCGGTCGAATCGATCGGGTTCTCGATGGAGCGCGGCACGGACGCGAGCGCCGCCTGATGAAGGACGTAGTCGACGCCGGCAGTGGCGCGGCGGCAGGTCTCGAGCGAGCGGATGTCCCCTTCGATCCACTCGAGGCGATCGGCGGGTCCCGCGGCGCGCACCGCCTCGAGATTGGAGACGCGGCCGGTCGAGAGGTTGTCGAGCACGCGAACGCGGTGTCCGTCCCTGAGGAGCCGCTCCGCGAGATGGGAGCCGATGAATCCCGCTCCCCCGGTAACGAGATAGTGGGCCACGGGCTCCTAGATCCTAAAGACGCCGCGCGTGCGGCGTCCCTTGAGGACGTTCCGGCAATCGACGACGGTTTGCGCGTGCTTGGCGACCAAACCGTAGTCGAACATCTTGTGCGCCGTCGCGATCACCACGCAGTCCGCCGACTTGAGCGTCGCGGGGGTGAGCGGGCGGGAGGCGAACCGCCGCCCGTTGTGCACGAGCGACGGGACGAACGGATCCGAGTACTCGACTTTGGCTCCGTCGTTCGCGAGCGTTTCGATGATGTCGAGCGACGGGCTCTCCCTCACGTCGTCGATCTCCGCCTTGTAGGCGATACCGAGCACGAGGACGCGCGCCCCACGGACCGACTTCCGCTTGGTGTTGAGCGCCTCGCCGACGCGCCGCGCCACGTGGTGCGGCATGCTCGCGTTGACCTGCCCGGCCAGCTCGATGAAGCGCGCCTCGAAGCCGCTCTGGCGTGCCTTCCACGAGAGGTAGAACGGATCGATCGGGATGCAGTGGCCCCCGAGGCCGGGGCCCGGGTAGAACGGCATGAAGCCGAACGGTTTCGTCTTGGCCGCGTCGATCACTTCCCAGACGTCGATCTTCATCTTGTCGCACATGAGCGCGACCTCGTTCACGAGGCCGATGTTCACGCTGCGGAAGGTGTTCTCGAGGAGCTTGACCGTCTCGGCGACCTGCGTCGACTGGACCGGAACGATCCGGTCGATGACCGTTCCGTAGAGGAGCGCGGCCGCGCGGGTGCAGTTGGGGGAAGTACCTCCGACCACCTTGGGGATGTTCTTCGTCTGATACGTCGGATTGCCCGGGTCCACGCGCTCGGGCGAGAAGGCGAGGAAGAAGTCGCGCCCCGCCTTGAGACCGCCCTCTTCGAGCATGGGACGGACGAGCTCGTCGGTCGTCCCGGGATAGGTGGTGCTCTCCAGCACGACGAGCTGCCCGCGCTTCAGCCGGGGCGCGATCTCGGTGACCGCGGCCACGATGTAGGACACATCCGGGTCCTTCGTCTTCCGGAGGGGCGTGGGGACCGCGATGTCGATCACGTCCATCGCCTTGAGCTCGTTGAATTCGAGTGTCGCGCGAAGGCGTCCGCTCTTCACCAGCTCCCGCACCTCGGCCGTGGGGACGTCCTGGATGTACGAGCGCCCCGAGTTCAGGATGCCGACGCGCTTCTTGTTGATCTCGAACCCGGTGACCCGGAAGCCCTTCTTCGCGAACTCGACCGCGAGGGGAAGCCCGACGTAGCCGAGCCCGATGATCCCGATCCGGGCGGTGCCGTTTTGCACCTTCGCTTCGAAGCCCGGGAGCGGGCTGCCTCCGTTCCGACTCGTTCGCGCCGCCGCGCGGGCGCCGTTCCGTCCAGCCATCAGGCGCCTCCCCGCTCGCGGGCCACATGCCGTGCCGCGGCGTCGTCCGCAGCCGGTGGCTTCGCGGCGGGCGTGCGGATCTCACGCACGCGTTTCGGCTTGGGCGACTCGTACCCGTAATAGCGGTAGTCGTAGTAGTAGGGGAGGCCGTCCGTGGCGTTGTTCAGGATGGCGCCTGCGATCTTCGGCTCGAGCGGCGCCAGGATCTGTCGCATGCGGCGGATCATCGTCACCTGCGTCGCGCCGGCCATGGCCACGAGGAGGAGCGCGTCGACGTGCTCCGCGATCAGGAGCGGTTCCATCACGGGCACGACCGGCGGGCAGTCGATGAAGATGAGGTCGTACTGCGGGCGGAACTGGTCCAGGAGCTCGCGAAACGCAAAATCGTCATACGTGTCCCCCACGGATTTGGTCGGTCGTCCGCTCGGAATCGCGGACAGGGTTCCGATGAGCGTCGATCGGGTGGCATCCTCGACCGACGCGGATCCTTCCATCAGCTCGGCCAGACCGGGCCTCTGGTTCAAGCCGAGCAACGAGTGCAGCGACGGGCGCCTGAGATCGGCATCGATCACCAGCGTCTTCCGCCGGAAGATGCGCGCCGCGACCATGGAGACGAGCCCGCAGATGGTGCTCTTCCCTTCTCCGCGGGAGGCGCTCGTCACCATGTAGACCTTGGGTGGATTGGACTCGTCCCGCTCCCGGCGCGCGAGCGTCTGGAGCAGGCGCCGCGACTCGGTCACGTGGGGCGCATCGAGGTTGAAGCTGTCGAACAGGGTTCGCTTGGGACGCTTCACGATGGGCCCTCGGTTTACTTCTTGGTCTCGGCCTTGATCTTGACCACCGGATGGGGCGCAAACACCGTTGCGTTCAGCGCGAAGAAGCTCCCCGTCAGGAAGACGACGGCGATGATGACCATCACCGGCCAGTTGTTCTGGAAGTAGGTGCCCGGCCGCGACCAGCCCTCGATCCGAGGGAAGGTCGCGATCACGCGGGCGCCCAGCTCTTCCTCCGCCTGCTCGACCGAGCGGACGACGAGCCGGACCTTCTCGCCCAGCATCACGATGCCCGCGGCGCCGAGGGGTCCGAGGAACGCCGCGGCCGCGAAGATCTTGAACGGATCGGGCTCCGAGGCACGATACGGGAGCTGCGGCGGCTCGAGCACCGAAAGGCGGAATCCGAGCCCGCTCGTCTCGAGCGCCTCGGAGATGCGCGACGAGGTCTGCTCGCGCCTGAGTGCGTTCAGGAGCTCCCGGTTCGTGTCGACTTCGCCCTTGAGCCTCGCCAGCTCCATGTCTTCGCGCGGCGAGCTCTGGACGGATACGGCAAAGCCGTTGATGAGGCCTCGGAGCCGGTCCCGCTTGGTCGTGAGGGATCGGATGATGGCGCGATCCAGCGCGATGCCCGCGACAGCGGAGCGAGCGTCGTCGCTGAGATTCCCAGCGAGCTGGCTCGCCTCGAGCTCGAGCTCCGAGAGGAGCATCTGCCTCGTGGCGGAGATGCTCGCCTGGATCCCGGCAATGGCACGGTCCGATTTCTCCTTGTCGCTCAGGGCCGCCGCGCTCGCGGAGGATTCCAGCTCGACGAGCCGGTTCTCGAGCTCGGCCGCCTTCGCACCGTTCAGGTCCGGCAGCGAGGCGCCGTTGGTGGCGGAGGCGAAGTCGGCCCGCTCGGACTCGAGCCGCTGCTTCACCTGGGCCATCTCGCTCTCGGACATGTTGATGAGCCCGCGCGCGTCGTCGATGTTCTTCTCGTTGACCGGATTGCTCGTCAGCACGTTCCGGATCATGGATTCCTGGTAACGCTGATACGCGTCCTCCGACTTCCGGAGACGCTCTTCGTACACCGTGATCTGATCCGCGCTGAACTCACCCCGGGCCTGAACGCGCTCGAGGTTCGTCCGCTTGCTCTCCTCGATGAGAATGTCCGCGATGAGACTCGCCACCCGGCGCGCCTCTTCGGGGGCGGGACCGGCCGCGGAGATGCGGACGTAGGCCCCTTCGACCGGCGTGACGCGGATTCGCTTGCTCAAGCGCTGCGAGGCGAAGCGGATCGCGAACTCGTCGGTGGACACGCCGCGCCAGCGTCGGGCTGCCTTCTGGGCGTCGCGAACGACGGCAGGATCCCGGTTGAACCCCGTGCGAAGCGTGAGCTCCTGGAGGAACCGGCGGCTCCGAACCTTGCTGTCGACGAGCATCACCCGCTCCCTCGGGGTGTCTCGATCGCGATCCGGCTGGACGAGACCCTGGAGAGCGCCGGACACCTGGGCCTGGTCGTCGATCGCGACGAGCACGTGCGACTCGAAGATCTCAGGCGCGATGGAGTAGTAGATGGCGCCGCCGCAGAGCGAGACCACGATGGGCACCACGAGGAGCCAGCGGTATCGGGTCACGCGCCAGAGAACGTCGCGGACGTCGAAGACCTGCTGCTTCTCCGGCGGCGGGGCCGCGTGCGGATGGGATCCCGGGTGCGGGTAGGGCATGTTCGGATTCGTGGGCATAGGGCTCAGTGATTGTGATCCAGGTTAGCGAAGGCTACGTAGAGACCGAGCACGGTGCCCACCACGCCGAGGAGGCCGAGCCAGCCGACGCCCGCGATGCCGCGCCCCTGTCGCGGCACGAAAATCGTGTCGCCGGGCAGGAGCTCGGGATTCCCCGTCAGGGAGGCGTGGCCCAGGTACTGCTGCAGGTCCACCTCCATCCGCATGATTCGGGGGCCTGAATTCCGGACGATCTCGATCTTGGTGAAATTGGCATCCGGGGTAGGCGTGCTCCGGATGAGCGCCTGGACGAGCCCCATCCCTGGGTCGATCGGGTGGGCTCCTTGCGCGCCCACGGCGCCGAAGATGTAGACCACGTTGCCGATGCCCCCCACTGCAGTCCCGGTTCTAGGAATGCGAACCGTGTCGCCCGGATGTACGGGCTCGAGCTGATCGAGCTTCCCCTCGCGGATCGCCGCGCCCACGTCCACCGTGCGAGGCTCGTGCCCCGGGGATGTGTCGCCTGAGATGACTTCGACCGCGCTCAGATTCGCGTCTTCCGTCGGGCCGCCCGCTTCCGCGATCGCGTCCCAGACGGTCATGTTCTCCGCGCCGATGGAATACGTTCCCGGGATGAGAACCGACCCGAGCACGAATACCTTGCGGCTTCGGTACTCGAGCACGGAGACGATGACGTCCGGGGCGACGCGATTGACGAGCGAGATGCGCCTCGAGAGATCGTTCGACAGCTCCGTGGTGGTTCGCTCGGACGCTTTCACCGCTCCGACGAGAGGCAGCGTGACGCGCCCGTCGAGCCCGACCTCCATCTGCCCGGAGAGGTCTGGGCGGCCGACCACCTCGATCTTGAGAAGATCCCCGACGCCGATCTTGTAGTTCCGGTCACCTGGGGGCGGCGAATTGCTGCGCTGCGCCAGAGTGGTCACGGGAAGCGAGACCAGAAGCAGAACGGCGAACAGCGCGGAAACCCAACGGAGCGGGCCCCTGTGTGCCCGGTCCGGGCGTTCTCGAAGTTCAGAAGGTACGTTCATGAAAGTCCTTAATCGTAGCAAGAGCTACGGTTAGGTGTCAACCTGGACGCTCCTTCGACTCTCGGCCGGGGCGTCCCCTTCCACATGATCGGCAAGCACTTTCGCGATCCGTTGCCCGGCATGGCCATCCCAGAGCGCCGGGCACCTCGGGGCGGGGGCATCCCCGTCCAGGAGAGCCGTGGCGGCCGGTACGATGGCTCGGGGGTCGGTCCCAAGGAGGCGATTCGTCCCCTCGGTCAAGGTGATGGGCCGCTCGGTATTTGCCCGGAGGGTGAGGCACGGAACTCCGAGCGCGGCCGTCTCTTCCTGGATTCCCCCGCTGTCCGTGAGAACGAACGTAGCCTGATCCATCAGCCCCAGGAAGTCCAAATACCCGAGCGGCTCGTTCAGGGCGAGGCCCGGCCCGGGCTCGAAACCGAGGGACCGGATGCGCTCCCGGGTTCGCGGGTGTACCGGGAAGAGGATCGGAACGCGCTTGGCCAGCGCCTCGAGGCTCTCGAGGATGCCGGCGAGCGTTCCCGGATCGTCGACGTTGCTCGGACGATGGAGTGTGACGAGGCCGTAGCGCCGCGGCGCGAGTCCAAACCGCTTCGGAACGTTTCGCTCCCGCGCCGCGTCGCGATGGCGGTGGATGGAGTCGATCATCGGATTCCCGACGAGATGGATCTTGGAGTCAGGCACCCCTTCGGCGCGCAGGTTCTCGATGGCGTCGGGCGAGGTGGCGAACAGGAGGTCCGAGATCGCGTCGGTGACCAGGCGGTTGATCTCCTCGGGCATCGTTCGGTCGCGGCTTCGTAGCCCGGCCTCGACGTGAGCCACCGGGATCCCGCGCTTCACCGCGACGAGGCTGCACGCGACGGTCGAATTCACGTCCCCCACCACGACCACCATGCGCGCCGAGCGGCCGTCGAGCAGGCTGTCGAACGCCATCATGATCTTTCCGGTCTGGCGGCCGTGCGAGTCGCTCCCCACCTCGAGGTCGCGGTCGGGACGGGGGAGCCCCAGCTCTACGAAGAAGACGCGCGACATCTCCTCGTCGTAGTGCTGCCCCGTGTGGACGAGGTAGGGCTTGATGTCCGGATACGCGCGGAGTGCGTCCAGGATGGGCGCCATCTTCATGAAGTTGGGGCGCGCGCCCACCACGCACACGATTTCGGTCACGGATGCCCTCCCACGAGAATCCAAGCCACACCGCCGAGCAGGACCGCCACGGCGGAAAGACACGCGTTTCGTCCGTGATGCCCCAGGGAGCGCCCGAGCGACGTCGGCGCGAGCGCGCTCTCCATCCAGGACGCGATGATCCCGGCCGCGGCCGCGAAAGGCCAGAGCGCCGACGGAATCAGCTGCGAGCGGCTCGCGGCCCACCCCACGAGTGCCGCGGCCGCGATCGAGGTTCCGATCCCAGCAAGGCTCACACCGCCCGGCGTTCCGTGCTCCACGCGGACTGGCTCGAGCCCCCGGAGGGCCCACACCGGCCCGCCGGCGATCGGCCCCACCTCAGTGGCCGCCGTGTCCGCAAACGCGGCGGCGAGCGCGCCGGAGTACATCAAGCGAAGCAGCTCCAGGGCACCCGACGCCGAATCGACGAGGAGCGCCGCGGCTCCGAGGAGCGCCGGCAGTCCCAGCTTCGCCGCGACATTCGCGATCCCCCGCCGGCCTCGATGCGCCTCCGCGGCGCCGGCGGCTTCCTTGCGCGCGCGGCCGATGCGCGTCAGCGCTCCCGACCCGAGCACGAAGATCCCGAGCGGGAGGAGCGCTCCCGGGCCGAGGCCCAGAATGGCAAGGAACGCCACCACAAGTCCTGCCAGAGCGCCGCGCCACGTCCCCTGTCCCGTGGTCGCGACGATGCCGGCTCCGGCGCACGCCAGGCCGAGCGCTATCGTGGTCGGAGTCGAGGCGAGCACGTCAGCTCACGCGAGGAGGTGGTACGCCCCGGCGACCGCGAGCGGGATCGTGAGATTGTCCCATCCCGCGGGCGTCCACGCTTCCACGATCGCACCGGCCGCTCCGCATCCAACGCCCATCCGCCACGGGAAGGCGCCCGATGCGCCCGTCACGGCCGCTATCGTTCCGGCCACGATGGCCGCCACGACCAGGAACGCGAGCGTGCCCTCGAGCGTGCGTCCTCCGCCCATGACGAGCTTCCGTTGCCCCCATCGCGCTCCGACGAGCGATGCGGTCGGATCCGCGAGCGCGAGCACGCCGAGTCCCGCCAGGATGGACGCGCGGGGCGGCGCCGCCCAGAAGACGATGTAGAGCAGGACGACCGCGAGCGGGAACGTCCAGAGTCCCCGTGACTCGCCGGCGCTTCGTGCGATGTCGGGCAGGAGCGTCTTGCCCCACGCCGACGCGTTCACGATGCCGAAGGCGACCGGCGGGACCAGCGCCCACGCAAGGTGGTGGAACGCGGGCGTGACGAAGAGCGTCCAGGATCCGATGAGAGCGTGGAGCACCTTTCGCTGGCCCTGCGGCGACGTGTGGAGTGCGCGCGCGACGAACCGCGTGAGGTAGACGAGAGCGAGGACGGCGGCGAGCGACCCGAGGACTAACGCAGGGTCGTGGAGCGTCGCGGGCACGGGCAAACCTTAGTCCGGGTGCGGAGGGGAGTCAAAGCGATTCCGCCGGCCCGTGCCCGTGCGGGTCGCGACGGCGGCGCAGGGAGCCGCTCGACTCGATTCCCGCCGTCGAGACGCGGTTCTTCCCCGATTCCTTGGCCGCGTAGAGCGCGATGTCGGCCGACTCGAGGAGCTCTCCGGCCGTGAGTCCGTTGTCGGGATAGGTCGCGAGCCCTTGGCTCACGGTGATGATGCCGGGCGGGACGAGCGGAAACGCCGTGGTCTCCACCGACATCTTGATCCGGTCCGCCAGAACGCTCGCTCCTTCGCGCTCGGTCTGCGGCAGGATGATCACGAACTCGTCCCCGCCATACTTGGCCACGAGATCGATGGAGCGCGCCTCGCGCACGAGCACCTGCGCGATCATGCGGAGCACCTCGCTTCCGCGGAGGTGGCCGTTCCGGTCGTTGTATCGCTTGAGATTGTCGACGTCGATCATGAGCACGGAGAACCGCTGGCTGAACCGCGCCGCGCGCTTCACCTCGCGTCGGAGCGCCATCTTGAGGAATCGGTAGTTGTAGACCTGCGTCAGGTCGTCGGTCACCGCGAGCTGCTCGGCGCGGCGGAAGAGCTTCCCGTTCTCGATCGCGATCGCGGTCTGGTTGGCGAGGAGGCTCAGGATGCGCAGGTGCCGGAGATCGAACGGCATGTTCTCCTGGACACGGTTCACCGCCACGAGCACCCCGAGCACCGCGTCCCGCACCTTGAGGGGCGCGGCGAGAACCGCGGACGTGCGAAGGCCGGGGAGCGAGTCGACGCTCGGGTGATAGCGCGGATCCGCGCCGACGTCGGGCACGTGCACGGGCTGTCCCTCGAGGAGCACCCAGCGGGAAATCCCTGCGTGGCTCGGCAGCTCGTAGCGCTCGACGTCGTGGAGCTGGCCGTCGGTCGACACGCGCCGCGCGAACTTCCGGATGCGTCCCCCGTCGACGGTGATGAGGAAGACCGCCTGCGCGTGCAGCATCTGGAGCGCGCAGCTCAAGACCGACTCGAAGATGGTTTCCTGCGCCCGCCCGCCGTTGATCAGGCTGGTAATTTCCTGGAGGGTGGCAAAAAACAGTTCGTTCCCCGCCAGGTCATCCGTTGCAGGCTGCAAGGTTTTAGGAGTTTGAGCGTCCATCATGGCCGGATCAGAGCAATCGCCGTGCCCCGGCCACGGGGCACACCTGGTGGTGAGGTCTTAAGGCGCGACGTGGGCTCTGGTTATTCCTCGTGGAGGAACAGCCGGAGCAGGCGGCGGAAACGGTACATGGCGAACAGGAAGATCGCTCCGATTCCGACCATGATGGCGGGTTTCCACCCGCCCATGAGCGCGGAATCGACGGAGAGGACCACGGTCAGGAGATAGATGTCCGCGATCACCACGGCGCCGCTGATCACCATGGTGACGAACCGTGCGGCGCGGCGCTCGGTCCAGCGAAACGGCGGCTTGGCGGGGGTGGGTTCATCCATAAGGGGGATGGTACGCGAAGGGACAGCGCGGGTGAACGGTCCTGATGGCTCGGGTCGGGCCGCGTTCAGGATTCTCTCGAAATCGGTGTGCCCCTCGATTAGATTGCGCGCTTCGCGCCAACCATCAACCAAGGAGGGTTCCCCCATGACCCGCGGTTCCGTTGCCTGTCTCGCAGCGCTCCTCACGGCATCGATCGCGCTTCCACTCCAGAAGGTCTCCGCCGGCACGTGTGAGGTGTCGCCGTTCGTCGGTGCCATGATCCCGGCCAACACCCTGCTCATCGAGAACGCCGGGGCCACCTACATTCGAATGAAGACACACACGATCTACGGGCTCGACGTGGAGCATTCGCTCTCTCCGAGGCTTGGCCTCGACTTCGTGCTGGCAACCGGGACGGGTAGCATGGAGATCGTCGGCGGCGGCGCGGCATTCGAGCTGGCGAGCACGGCGTTCATCGCCGATCTTCGCGCCCGGATGCGATTGCTGGGCCAGGAGGACGACAATCTCGGTCTGGTTCTCGGGGTGGGCTACACGGACTTCAACTCGGGGCTGCTCGATGTCGCGCACGAGACCGACCAGGGGACGTTCATGGGGAGGCTGACGGGCATCGCCGGCGTGGACCTCCACGGCCATCTCACCGACCGGCTGGGGCTCAAGGCCGTCTTCGTGGACCGGATCCATGTCTCGGGACTCCAGATCGATGGGATCTCGGGTGAGCCTGGCAGCATCGAGAAGACGCAGAACGATCTCTGCATCACCGCGGGGCTCACGATCAAGACCGGCAAGTAAGCCGCGGGATCGACGGCAACAGAGCGCCCCGCCGGGTAGACGCCCGGCGGGGCGTTTTCATGTCCAATCAGCGGTCTTACGAGCGCTTCGCGGTGGCCCGGTCGTAGACGGAGAGGTATCGCTCGACCATGGCGGCGAGGCTGAACTCGCGCTCCGCCCTGACGCGTCCCCGGGCGCCGTGACTCCGGGCGAGCGCGGGGTTCTCGACATAGCGTGCCAGCCCTTCCGCGAGCGCGGCCGGATTCGCGGACGGCACGAGCCACCCTGTTTCATCGTGGCGGACCAGCTCCGGATTTCCGCCCACGTCCGTCACCACGGTCGGCAGGCCCGTCGCCATCGCTTCGAGGATCGTGTTCGAGATTCCCTCCGCGCGCGAAGGCAGCGCGAATACGTCGAATCCTCGAAGCTGCTCGGCCACGTCCTCGCGCGAGCCGGGTAGCCAGGCGTCCTGGTCCGCCCCCTCGGCTTTCAATCGCGCGAGTGCGGCTTCGCGAAGCGGTCCGTCCCCCACCATCACGAGTCGAGCGCGCGGTGCGAGGTCAGGGCGCGATCGGCGAAGATGGAGGAACGCCTCCACCAGGTTCAGGGGATCCTTGACCCCCTGCATGCGTCCCACCGTGCCGATGACGCATCGATCGTCGCCCGGTGTGAAAGGACTCGCGGGTTGATCGGACGAG
>Ga0111539_10002599_pt1 | contig 23915 bp, 17 predicted proteins | sample RhiMethybrSRZTD1_FD_79667 | JGI IMG/M metagenome (GOLD analysis project Ga0111539, IMG submission 79667) | Populus rhizosphere microbial communities from Tennessee, USA - Rhizosphere MetaG P. TD hybrid SRZTD1 (version 2) (version 2) | ecosystem: Host-associated > Plants > Roots > Rhizosphere >...
CGTGCCATACTCCATCAACACGTAGTTCGCCACCCACACTGGAACGCTTTCGCCGCTAAACGGATTGATTGCGAGCACACCGGTGTTCAGTCCTTCCTTCTCTTCCTCGCCGACTTCGCGGCCGGCTGCTCTTTGCGTCCTGACCTTTTGCGCGAAGGCATCGATGTCCTGTTTCAACGCGGAGCCTTCGAGCAACTCGTTGACCAAAGGATGATCAGGAGACATAACTACGGCCGTCGCGCCATAGATCGTGTCGATTCGAGTGGTGAACACACGAATCTTCTTGTCGCTGTCCTTAACCTGGAAGTCGATGTACGCGCCTTCGCTGCGGCCGACCCAATCGCTTTGACGTTTCAAAACCTTGTCGGGCCAACCTGCTTCGATCTCTTTAATGTCGGCGACGAGTTGTTCCGCGTAGTTAGTGATCCGCAAGAACCACTGTTCCAGGTCTCGCTTCTCGACGGTAGTGCCACAACGCCAACAGATTCCTCCCGACGACTGTTCGTTCGACAGCACAGTCTCTTCTTTCGGACACCAGTTGACCTGCGAGACCTTCTTATAGGCCAGCTCTCGTTCGAGCATCTTGAGGAAGAACCACTGATCCCACTTGTAATAGTCAGGGCGGTGCGCAGCGATCTCGCGCGACCAGTCGTAACTGATACCCAGACGCTTTAATTGCCCGCGCATGTGCGCGATGTTGTCCTCGGTCCAGTCGCGTGGATTCACGCCGCGTTTGATTGCGGCCTGTTCCGCCGGCTGTCCAAAACTGTCCCAGCCGATGGGATGCAACACGTTGAAGCCCTGCAAGCGCTTGAACCACGAGAGCGCATCCCCGATGGAATAGTTGCGCACGTGTCCCATGTGCAGGAAACCCGAAGGGTAGGGCAACATCTCGAGGCAATAGAATTTCTTGCGAGGATCGTCGGTTTTTGCTTCGAAAGTGCCCGCTTCAGCCCAGCGCTGCTGCCACTTACTCTCAATCTGTGCAGGAAAGTATTTTTCGTCCATAACGTTATCCAATCATACACGTCTCCAGATAAATCTTGCTTGCTTTGAGTGTTGGAATCGCCGCTCCGCCGGACACGCGCTTACGCGCGGCGCAGAAGCGGCACCGTTAGGAGGAGGTTAGTAAAGGAATGCTTTGCAAACATTAGCCACGGATTTTACACGGATCAAGATCCGTTTTCAATCCGCGTTCATAAACGATCTCAGCATCTCGAGATTTTTGAGGTCCGCACGCGGATCGTCGTACGGAGTTTCCAGGATAAAAGCAGCGTGTTTGAGTTTTGGATGCCGGGCCACGCGGCGCAGGGCATCGGCGCCGATATGACCTTCGCCGATATGCCAGTGGCGGTCGACGCGTGAGTTGTACACGGCGCGTGAGTCGTTGAAGTGAATCGCGCGAACGTTTTTAGTCTTCACCGTCTTTTGCACACGCTGAAGCAATGCCTCGAGACCGTCTTCCTCACGGATGTCGTAGCCGGCGGTGAAGGCGTGGGCCGTGTCGAAGCAAACGGCAAGCGGGAGCTTCGGACAGAAACGCATGATCTCTTCGAGGTGCTCGAAACGATGCCCGATGCAGTCGCCTTGTCCCGCGGTGTTTTCCAGCAGTATCTGCAACGAGCCAAACTTCAACCCTTTGCAGGCGATCTTCAAACTCTCTGCACACAGTGCAATGCCATCAGTTTCGCAAGCACCGCGCGCGCTACCCGGATGGACCACGAGATAGTCCACGTCCAATAACAGTGCGCGCTCCACTTCTTCGCGAAACGACGCGCGCGACTTTTCGAGAAAGACGTCATCCACTGCTGCGAGATTCACAAGATAGTTGCAGTGAATCAACACCGGCGAGATCTTTGTTTGCTTGCGTATCTTCCGAAACAGGAGAACGTCTGCACGCGTCAGCGGCTTCGCCATCCAGCCACGCGGATTTCGGGAGAAGAGCTGAACGGTATCGCAACCGGTGTCCTTCGCGACTACCAGCGCGTTGTGAACACCGCCTGTGATAGGCGCATGAAATCCGATTTTTGGAGTCTTTTTAGCCACGGATTAACGCGGATCTTTTACGGATTGATCCATTACGCGCAACATATTTCCACCGAGTATTTTATCTATATCAGCTTCGCTGTAGCCGCGGCGCAAGAGCTCTTTCGTAAGGTTCGGCAGGTCGGCCACTGTGCTGAGATCGGCGGTTGTGGCCTGCACTCCATCGAAATCGGATCCGATGCCGACGTGGTCCACACCCACCAGCTTCACAATATGATCGATGTGATCCACGATGCGCGACACGTTCACTGGCGGCAATCGCCGCGCGTACTCACGCTGCCGCACAAGATCGCGCGCGATTTTCTTGTGCACCGCATCGCCCGGGTCGGCAGCAGATGCGGCCTGGACGAGGCTCGCGATTTCAGCGTCGACCTGCTTCTTCTTCTGACTCCAACCCGGCTCGAGATGTTCGGGATAGAAGATCACATTGACTACACCGCCGGTTTTGGCAAGCGCGCGAATCATGTCGTCAGTCAGATTTCGCGGCACGTCGGCAATCGCCCGGCACGCCGAATGTGTGGCAATGACGGGCGCCGTCGACGTGTTCACGATGTCCCAGAACGTCTGATCGGACACGTGCGAAACGTCGATCATCATTCCCAAACGATTCATCTCGCGCACCACGCTCTTTCCAAACTCGTTCAGACCGCGTGTGGCGCCAATATCATCACCAGAGGATCCGGCCCAACTCGTACTCACGCTCCACGCCGGCGACATGTACCTCACACCGAGATCGTAGTAACGCTGAACATTCTCCAACTTTTCATCGATTGCATAACCGCCTTCAAGTCCCAGCAACGCTGCAATCTTCCCTTCACTCGCTGCGCGCCGGATATCTCCAGCCGTCGTTGCCATAACCCACGTCTCCGGGTGTTTGTCCGCTAGCGTACGAATCGCGTCAATTTGATCGTCAGCGCGCTTCACCGCTCGCGGGCCACCACCTCCAAACAACTGCGGTTCAACCCAGATCGAAAAGAACTGCGCATCGAGATTTCCTGAGCGCGCGCGAACCGCGTCGAAGTGGCCGTCGCTGAGTTGCTGTTGAATATCGACGTGTTCGTCGAGGATTCGTTGCACCGTATCTACGTGCATATCAATCGCGATTGCGCGCTTGTGAATGGAAAGCGGGTCGGTGACGGAAGTTTCTGCAAGGGACGTGTTTTGGTTGTTTTGGTTCATCTTTTTCTCAGTGCAGCCGGCAGAAAACGTTGCGAGCAAAATTAACGTAATCACAATGCGCATGGTCTGTTTGTGGCGTGCAAGCCGTCTTGCCAAGCGACTCAAAACTACTGTATTGTGCCATGTTTGATAACCCACTCCGAACAAGTGAAGAGTATCGGGATCTCCCAGTGTCGAAGTGTTTCTACGCAGCGTAGATGAAGGCCTTCCCCCTGCATCACAGTATTTCCTGAAGGAGTAAACAACATGTTCTCAAAAGACGGCAACACCAAAGATGTTAAGACACCGCGAATCTGCGACGTGGTTTGGCATAACGGCGAGTTTATCCAATGGACCGACGCCCGCGTGCACGTGATGTCGCATGTCTTGCACTATGGCTCGAGCGTCTTTGAGGGAATCCGTTGTTACTCCACCACGCAGGGACCAGCCATCTTTCGCCTCCGCGAACACATGCAGCGTTTTCTAAACTCCGCGAAGATTTATCGCATGGACCACGAGTGGACGCTCGATCAGTTGTGCACTGCCTCGATCGATCTCGTGAAACGCAGCGGAATGGATCAGTGTTACATCCGGCCCATACTATTTCGCAGTCTCGATGAAGAACATCCGGCGTTCGGCGTCAATCCGTTTCCAAATCCTCTCGCGTGTTACATCGGCGCGTGGGACTGGGGCAAATACCTCGGCGACGAAGCGATCGAGCGCGGCGTGGACGTTTGCGTCTCGACCTGGCAGCGACTCCATGCGAACGCGATGCCCGCCATGGCAAAGAGTGGCGCCAACTACATGAACTCGCAGTTGATCAAGATGGAAGCGCTTCTCAATGGCTTCGCGGAAGGCATCGCGCTCGACGATCGTGGCTATGTTTCAGAAGGTTCAGGCGAAAATATCTTCGTGGTTGCCGGTGACGTCATTTTAACGCCGCCGCTCTCGTCGTCAATTCTCCCCGGCATTACCCGCGACACTGTGATCCAGATCGGTCAAGAACTGGGCCTCACAATCAAGGAACGGACGATTCAGCGTGCCGCGCTTTACGTGGCCGACGAGCTTTTCTTCTCCGGTACGGCCGCGGAGATCACCCCGATTCGCTCAGTCGACCGCATCACGGTTGGCAATGGCGCGCGTGGCCCAATCACGGAGAAGATTCAGAAGGCGTACTTCGAAGTCACCAAAGGCGAGCGTCCGGCCCCAGGCAAATGGCTCACGTACACTAACGAATCCAAGGCGGCGCCAACCGATAACAATGGCTTCTCTCGAGCGGCAATCGAGACCCCGGCAGGCACCATAAACTAAAACCCATCCGCAGATTACGCAGATTTCTTACACAATCGGCGTAATCTGCCAAATCTGTGGACGAAGTTATTGACGGTTCTCTGGGCGTCAAGCTATATTCGAAAAGCCCGAGCGCGCCTCACTGCCCCTTGGTAACTTGGCACTCCTTAGCAATCCTCTCGTAATCCCACAAGGTTTCAGTAGTAAGTAGTTCAGGATATTGCATGGGCCTAAAAATCGACGATTTACTTCGAGTCGCGACCGGACAAAACGCGTCCGATCTCCACCTCAAGGTGGGGGCATTCCCCGTGATGCGTATCGGCGGCGAACTCCACCCCATTGCTGACGCTCCCCGCCTGAAGCCGGAGGACACTTTGGACATGGCGTTCTCGATGATGTCCAACCGGCAAAAGCAACGGTTCAAAGAGGTTTCGGAAGTCGATATCGGCTATGGCGTGTCGGGATTGGGCCGGTTCAGAGCAAACATCTTTCAGCAACGCGGCACCGTCAGCATCGTGCTGCGCGTCATTCCGGATCACACGAAGACGGCGGCCCAACTCGGTCTGCCGCCCGTGATCGATAGGATTGCCGAAGAACGTCGCGGTCTGATTCTCGTCACCGGGGCCACCGGTTCCGGTAAATCAACGACTCTCGCGGCGATGATTGATTGCATCAACTCAACACGCAGCGGTCACATCGTCACCATTGAAGATCCAATCGAGTTTCTGCATCGCGACAAACATTCGTTCGTGACGCAACGCGAAGTCGACGTTGATACGCTTTCTTTCGCCCAGGCCCTGCGTGGTGCATTGCGTCAGGATCCTGACGTCATACTCGTCGGCGAAATGCGCGATCACGAAACGATTGAAACAGCACTGACGGCCGCCGAGACAGGCCACCTCGTGCTTTCAACTCTGCACACACTCGATGCGACAGAAACCATCACTCGTATCGTTTCTTCGTTTCCGTCGCACCAGCAAAAGTCTGTGCGCATTCAGCTCGCGGGAATCCTGAAAGCCGTGATCTCGATGCGTCTGGTGCGGGCCGCAAAAGGCGCCGGCCGCGTACCGGCGATAGAAGTACTGGTATCGACGGCTACCATTCGCGATCACATCATCAATGAAGAGAAGACATATCTGATTCGTGAAGCGATCGCAGCGGGTACGTCACAGTACGGCATGCAGACGTTTGATCAGTCGTTGTTTCATCTGCTCCAATCACGTCTCATCACGCAGGAAGAAGCGCTGCACAACGCGACCAATCCGGATGAGTTCAGGATGCGCGTCTCCGGAATTTACGCGAAGGACGACACCCTCGATCACATCACCACCCCAGCCACAGCCAGCGTAACCCCACCGCCACTCAGCAACGAGCCCGACAGCATCTTCGTAAAACACTAGCCACAAAAAGGCACAAGAATCACAAAAAAAGAAACCACTTTTATGAATTCTTCTTTTGTGATTTTTGTGCCTTTTTGTGGCTAGTTTACTCTTTGGCGGCGCATGACGCGGACGCCCGAGCGCCAGTCTTCGTTGATGTCGAAGCGGTAGAGTTCGATGTCGGAGGAGATGCAGTGTGCGAGTGTTTGGAAGCTGGGGTGGACGCGCAAGGTGGGTGCGACGAGATAGACAAGTGGTGGCTCGTCTTTGATCGTTCGGGGGCCGAATAGTTTCGCGCGCGCGATATGCCCGCGGCGTCGATGGGCTTCAACTCGTCGCCAGTAATCAGCACCTTGCAAAACGTGCTCACGATCTTCCGACACCTTTAATTCAATCACAACTAAACGCCCGTCCTGTCGCAGTGCGAGGAGATCAATCGGTCTGATACCAAGCTTCGCTCCACGCGCGGTTCGAAACTGCGCGTGTAGCGGCGCGATGATCAGCCCCGGATCGATTCGAGTGATATCTCTACGCAGGAGCGACTCAAGCCAGGCTTCCGGTGCGGCGCGATAAAAGGCGTGACGATGATCGAGTGCCGACGACGACCGGTGCTTCCGCAAATCGCGCATCAAGTTTTGCCAATCGTTCAGGGTTGACTCGTCGAGCGGGCAACGATGCGCGCGGTCAATACCAAACCAGGCTCTCTCGTGTCCAAGCAACGAGCGCACGCGCGCGAATGGCAGCCCGAAGTAACGAAGTGTTTCGCCGTGGCGTGAGTGGACCACGTCGATCGCGTCCGGCGCTTCAGCAATGATCGCTGAGCTGAGTTTTCCCGCTGTCGTCGCGGGGACCGGTGGAAAGCGTGCAAGCCTTTTCTTCCATAACTCATCTTTGTCAGGACACGAGGCTGCAGTTAGCGCTGTCAGTTGGTCGTCGACTGTGAATACTTTGATGATGCTCCGCAAACCACTTCGCAAAAGTGCCACTCGGTAGGTCAGCGGCTTGAGCAGTTCAGGCGAAACAATCAACCAGAGCTGCTCAACGAGTGGAGGCTTCACACGATCCGACGTGCGCTTGAACCATAGCAAAGCCGAGGAAAGAAACGCGTCAACAGCGGAAGGCTGACCGGAAACAACCGGACCAGTGACGGCAATCCTCTCTCGTCGCCTACGCAGAACAATTTGCGCGTACCGACCAGGCTGGCCCGGCTTTGTTCCACGACTCAACGACAATCGTTCCACTGCGGTTTCGCTTTCCAACGTCGCAGCGAGTTGGGCCAAACGTTCACAAAGCATCTGCCGCGCGGCTCGAATGGTGGCCGAAACGACCTTCGCCGTCGTCCGCGGAATCAGCTCAATCAGCGAGACCTCCGCTCCCATCTTTCGCGAGACTTTCAATTCGAGAAGTTGTCCGTTCCAATCCCAGCCAAGAACACGCCAAAGGCGCGTGCCTGCTTCAGTCCAACAAGACAGCATCAATTTCCCCTGAAAGAAGTTGATCTCGATTTCTTCTCGTCGCAGCGACTGGACTACTCCATCAGAGACATACAACCACTCCGCATGCTCCCGAAGCAGTAACATGATTTGTTCGTATGCAGATATCCTCAGATTTGCAGTCGTGAGGTCTTGAAGCATTGTGAGCCTGCTTTTGTGCTTTTTGTGCCTTTTTGTGGCCTAGTTCTACCCTGTGCTACATTTTTGGTCAACTTATGAGGAACGTTTTTCTTGCCGGAGCAGTACGGACGCCGATCGGAAAATTCGGCGGCACATTGTCATCGTGGAGCGCTGCTGATCTCGGCGTAGCAGTAGCGAAGGAGAGCCTGCAACGCGCAGGCATTTCGCCCGATCAAGTCACTGATTCCATCTGGGGATGTGCGCGACAGGCCGGCGGTGGACCAAACGTTGCGCGTCAGATTACTTTCCGCGCCGGTGTTCCCGAAACAGTCCCTGCCGCCACGATCAATCAGGCCTGTGGGTCAGGATTGAAAGCCATCATTCTTGCGGCACAGGAGATCATGCTCGGTCGGGCCGGCGCCGTTCTGGCCGGCGGCACGGAGAGTATGTCGCGAGTGCCATATTTCGCCGAAGGCGCACGCTGGGGCGCGCGGATGGGCAACATGCAGCTCGTCGACGGCATGTATCGCGACGGCTTCAGTGACCCGCTCTCAGGGCTGTTGATGGGCCAAACGGCCGAGAAGCTGGCGCGACAATACGAGATCTCGCGGCAGGAACAAGACGAGTTTGCTGCTGCGTCGCAACAGAAAGCCGAGGCAGCACTTGCGTCGGGAAAATTCAAAGACGAAGTGATGTCACTCGAAATCAGCGGCAAGAAAGGCGAGACGACGAGCTTTTCATACGACGAACACTGCCGCGCCGGAACCACACTCCAGGATCTAGCGAAACTCTCACCCGTGTTCTACAAAGACGGCTCAGTCACAGCCGGAAATTCTTCCGGTATCACAGACGGCGCAGCCGCGCTCGTGGTATTGAGCGAAGATGGACTCAAACAATTCGGGACCACACCGCAAGCACGCATTGTCGACTATGAGATCTGCGGTGTTGCCCCGGACATCATGGGTATCGGCCCGGTACCCGCGGTGCGCGCACTACTGGAACGACAGCATCTGTCGCTTTCCGAGATCGATCTGATCGAGTTGAACGAAGCATTCGCGGCGCAGGTGATCGCATGCAATCGGGAACTCGGATTCGACGCAGAGCGTTTGAACGTCAACGGTGGCGCAATCGCGTTGGGCCATCCGATCGGATGTACGGGTGTTCGCATCACAACCACCCTGATCTACGAGATGCAAAAGCGACAAGCCAAACTCGGTCTCGCAACCCTCTGCGTAAGCGGCGGCATGGGACTCGCGCTCTTGCTGGAACGCGTATGACTTTCCGGCGGACACGCGGACGCGCGCTGCTCGTAGTGTCCCTCGTCCTGCTCACGCTTTCCTGTCGTTCGCAGACTAATACCATTGCAAATGAAAACGCGACGACGGATACCACTGTCTCCTCAACCCCACCTTTTCAAACTAAGGAACCCGATCGTTATCGCGCAGTTCGCAACGTCACAGTCGTGGCCGCAAACGGACAGACGATAACCACCAGGAATCTGATTGCACGCGACGGCGACTTGCGTCGTGCCGAGTCGCAAGTGGCGTCGAAAACGATTGCTTATGTTGAAAGACCTGAGGGCAAGTTTGTGCTTTTGCCGGATGAGAAGATCTACGCCGAGGTCACGCCCGACACGACCCTGCCAACGAACGGGGATCCGGACGCACTGGAGCGTTCACCTGAAGGTCTGTTGCACGCTGACACCGGAAATACGAGTTACCAGAAGCTCGGTAAAGAAGCGATTGGACAGCGCGGCACGGACAAATACCGGGTGGTTGTTAACGCTGCCAGCGCCGCGAACGTCAGCGTAAGTGAGACATTGATCTGGATCGATGAGGCGCTGAAGATGCCGATCAAATCCAAGACAAAATCAGCGGATGGCACGAGCGTCCTGATGGAGCTTTCGGACATCTCGCTCGAGGTGGATAACGTTCTTTTTCAGATTCCGAAAGATTACCGGAAGGTTACATTTGCCGAATTCCGTAAGCATCTTTTGTAGGGGCGGCACTCCGTGGCCGCCCCTTGCTGAGCTTTAAGATCTCCGATGGCAGTCTGTGCCGCCCTGAGAGGCAGTAACTCTGTCGATGGGTCTGTTTTTCGCGGAAGGGGCGGCCACGGAGGGCCGCCCCTACAATACGTTCCCTGTTGCAACGCGAACTCGGGGTTCAGGCATCAAGTAGACTCTTATTCCTTTGTTAGAAAGGCAGTTTGTAGTGAAAAGAACACTTTTGACTCTCGCGATTGTTTTCATCGCCCTCGTTTCACAAGTCGAGACACACGCCCAGACGCGTAGCCGCAGCACCCCACCGCAGGCGCCCCCGACTCTGATGTCCTCATTGCCGGAGTCAAACGCTGTGGCCCAGGTTAAAGTCCATCAACTTCTGAACGAGGCGATGCCACGCATACTCGCCGGCAATCCGGCGAAGCTTAGCGAACTAAATGCCAGCATCGACCGCTTCAAGGACCGCACCGGTCTCGATCCGCGCATGTTTCAGCAGGTCGCACTCGGACTTCGTTTCACCTATCCGTCCGAAGGCGTAACAAAGGTGCGTACAGTCGCGCTCGCGAATGGAAGCTTCAGCGCGGCTGCGATGGTCGCCGCCGGTCGAGTTGCTTCGAACGGAAAATATCGCGAAGAAAAATATCAGGATAAGACCATCTATATCTTCACGCTCGACGAACACCTGAAGCTGCTCGGACTCTTTGATTTGAGGATCGGTGAGCTTGCCGCTGCACCGCTGGAGGCAAACATACTCGCACTCGGAGACCCCGAAGGCATTCGCACCGTGATCGACGCGAGCCGTTCTCGCAAACGAGTAAACGCAGAACTCATCGAACTCGCCAATCGGGATCCGAATGCCGTGGTCGGATTCGGCGCCAACGTTACCGAGCAGTTGATTGGCAATCTCGATATCGGGAACGCTCCGATCGCTGCCGATTTGCGGACGCTGCGACAGGTCTATGGTTCAGTCGGCACGACTGCGGACGATCTGCAGTTGTTTCTCGCGGCACGAGCCGTTAATGCTGAGGCAGCTAAAAACCTCGGCGACACATTGGAAGGATTGAAACAGTTGGGGGCGCTGTTGGTGGGCGGTATGTCAGGAGCACGAGGAGTGCTCGCAAAGAGCGCCCTATCAAACATGCAGATCCAATCGCAGGCAAACGAGCTGCAAATTCGCACCACAGTGGCCCAGGCTGAGATTGGGCCACTCTTCGGTTATTGATTACAGGTTTCACAGATTACACGGATTCAAAATAAAGAGTCTGTGTAATCTGTGGATGGATTTATTCGAGACCTAGAGGTGAGTTCGGTTCGGCTGCCGGCTCCTGAAGCTGGTCCAGCACCTTCTGATTGATCTGGATCTTCCCGTCCTTTTTCATGCGCTGCTGCACGCCGGCAATGTAATCTTCGAAGACCTGGTCCTGCCGTTCGCTCATCATCGACTGCTTCAACGTGTCGCGCTGAGCGGCAAAAGCACCCTGGTCGGCGTCGTATTTCTTCGTTACCCCAACAATCACCCACTTGTCTTCGACTCTGAGCGGTGTCTTACTAAACTCACCCGGTTTCAGACTGTAGATCAAATCATCGAGGGCCGTACTGATTCCCGCCTTGCCGAGCGATGAACCGAGTTTGAATGCCTCTTCCGTGCCCGAATCAAAACCCTCTTTCTCACCGGTGGCCTTGATAGCATCCGGAGCAGTCAGGCTTGCCGCAATGTCTTTTGCCTTCTGCTCCAACTGATCCTTTGCGCGCTGATGTTTGATGGCATCTGCGACTTTGCTCTTTACTTCATCAAACTCCGGGATCCGCGGGTCTCTCTTTTCGATCAACATCGGAATTCCGAAACCGTTTTTAATACCAGCCGGATCGCCGACGTCTTTTGGATTGTTTAGCGGTTCCAACGACTGCTCAAACTGCTGATTTGATCCGATTTCCGGAACGTCATCACCCGGCTTGATGAATCCGGTTTCGCGCACCATCTCAGTCGCACTCATGTGTGCTTCGCCTGCAAGTTCCTGCGCGACTTTTTGCGGATCCTTGGTTTCATCCAGACGCTTCTTTGCTTTTTGAGCAAGCTGAAACGCTGTGTTGTAAGCTCTACTGTTGCGTGCCGAGACGAGCAAGTCGGGCTTTGCTTCCTCAAAAGTCTTCTGAACGCTATCGCCGCGACGAAGGATGTACCAGTTGCCGCCGTAACGAATCGGAATGTCAGAAATATCTCCGACCTGCATGTCGACGGTGCGATCGTAAAGTCCGTCGGGCTTATTGGGATTCTTCTTGAACGGCTTCGCCAGGAAACCCCTGTTTTGCGCGGTTGCCGGATCTTCAGAGTTTCCTCGTGCTGCGTCTGCGAATGCCTGCTCCGTTGCCTTTCCATCGGGGCCGCGCAGTTTTGCAATCAGGTCTTTGGCTTTCTGTTCGACCTGGGCATCCAGATCCTTCCGCGCGACTTTCAGAAGAATCTGCTGGACCTTGACGCCGGATTCCTTGAATTGCGGCTTCAGGCTGTCGAACTGCTGCTTTAGATCCGCGTCGGGAATCTGTAGGGTGGAACCAACTTTTTCAGTGTTGATGTAGATGTACTGAACTTTCTTTTGCGGTTCGAGAAAACGGTAATCACTTTTGTGACTCTCGTAATAACTCTTCAGTTCGTCATCGCTGGGCTGGATCTTCTCTGCCAGCTTATCGGCGGAAACCGCAATGTAGCTGACGTCGAAAGAAGAGTTACGTCGTTTGTATTCCTCTTCGACTTCTGCGTCTGAAACGTTGACGCTGGCAGTTACAAACGCTCGCAGTTTTTCCTGGGCAATCTCGTCGCGGATCTCATTCTCGAAGCTTTCGAGATCGCCATACTGCGCGATGATTATTTCTTTATATCGATCCAGACCGACAAATTTTCCCGACGCATCCACATAGCGCTTGTAAATCTTATCGGCGAGCTCGGCATCGCTTGCGCCGAGGCCGAGACGCTCGGCTTCCTGCGCAATCACGTGACGGCCGATCAGTCCATCGAGGAAACGCTTGTTACCACCGAGTTGGGCCAGGTTGACTCGGTTTCCGAACATCCGCGCGTAGTTCTCGCGCACGCGCGCGATATCAGCGACAGTGACCGTTCTGGAACCAACCTTCGCCACGACTTCGGTGTTCTTGCTGGGGTCGAGACCACTTGATGAGCGGCCCGGAGCGTAGAAAATCACCAGACTTACAGCCATCAGGACTGCAAATCCAAGAATGACGATGTTGCGGGTTCGTTCGAGTCGTCCTAGTGCTTTGAGCATCGTTGATTACCTTTCAGAAACTGCGGATTGTAAGTGAGAGTACGGAAAGGCTGCAACCCGGGACGCCAACAGACGGGAGAGCACGAGCAGCATACCGGAACAGGTTGACTTATCTACCTGCACCTGCACATCGCGCCTGCTACTGATCCTGTTGTTTGCCCCAATCAAAACCTGATGCTATTTTGGGGCACTTGATTCTCCTGATGAACTCATTTGGCGGCAACTCCTGGCTCTGGCTTGGGTTCAGTCTGTTCATTCTAACCATGCTGGCTCTCGACCTGGGCCTCTTCAACCGCAAAGCTCACACGATCCGATATCGAGAAGCGTGGATCTGGAGTCTCGTCTGGATGACGCTCGCGCTGATCTTCGCCGGGATTGTGTTTCACTATGAGGGTTCGGAACGCGGCTACCAGTTTCTCACCGGTTACATCATCGAGTTGTCGCTTTCGGTCGACAATCTGTTTGTATTCCTGCTGATCTTTTCCTACTTCAAGGTCCCGGCGAAGTTTCAGCACCGGGTGCTTTTCTGGGGCGTGATGGGTGCGCTCGTAATGCGTTTGACGATGATTTTCGTCGGTGCGACGCTCATTAACCGCTTTCACTGGATTATCTACATTTTCGGCGGATTCCTGATTTACACCGGAATCAAGATGTTCCGGCACGAAGAGATTGAGGTCCAGCCGGAAAAAAACATCGCGGTTCGCGCGGTGACGCGATTTCTGCCGATTACGCGTCATTACGAAGGGGAAAAGTTCTTTACCCGCGAAAAGGGCAAGCGGTCCGGAACGCTCCTGCTGCTCGTGCTGGTAGTGGTTGAAGTCTCCGACCTGGTTTTTGCGGTGGATTCGATTCCCGCGATTTTTGCGATTACGACCGACACGTTCATTGTCTACACGTCGAATGTTTTTGCGATTCTCGGTCTGCGGTCGATGTACTTCCTGCTGGCGGGCGTGGTTGAGAAGTTTCGCTATCTCCGCACCGGATTGGCCATTGTGCTCACATTTATTGGGCTAAAAATGCTGCTGGGTGCTGTCAATGTCCTGATTCCCATCAAGTTTTCACTCGCGTTCGTGGCGTTGGTACTGGCTGGCTCCGTTGGCATCTCGCTGATATTCCCGCCCGCCGCCGACACTACTCTCGTAGTTGACCTCCCACCCGATTTCGACCTCCCCCTCGGCGAAGAGTTGAACGAATCCGACGAAAAACCGGATTAAAAACTGTGTACAAACATCTTGTACGCTGGCTCACTCGTATGTTAAATTCCTGAACTGGTAGTGTTGCTGCCTGATAGGACTCACACCTGGTCCCAAGTTTTGTGACCCCTTCCCTAGATTTAGCCAATGGTTGCGAATAAAACCAGTCGTTTTGCTTTTGATTGGTGGATTATTCAGAAGCGTTTCGTCTATCTGGTAATCGCCATCTTCCTGCTCTGCGCCAGCGTCGCTGGTGCCGCTGTCTATGTCTGGAAATATGGCAATCCGTTCAAGAACGTCGCGGTTGTCAATTATCCAGCCGGCGCCCGGTTTGTTTCGTTTGAGGGCGACGTCCGCGTCATCCGCTCCGCCACACGCGAAATGATTCCCGCCAACGGCGATACCGAGCTTTACCCCGGCGACACCGTGCAGACGCAGGCCAACGGCCGGGCACGCATCGGCCTCGCCGACGGCTCCACGCTTTTGGTCAAGCCCAACAGCACCATCATCATTCGCGATAACGCCCGTGCCGATGACGGTAAGAAAACGAACGTCCACGTCAAAGTCGACAGCGGCCAACTCTCGGTCCGAACCGAGCAGCAGGCCGATGGAACCACGAACGTCGTAGAAACGCCGAAGACGAAGAACACGATGAGCGGCGAGACGAGCGCGAGTTTCGGCGTCAATCCTGAGGGTACTGAAGAAATCCGTGTCGCTACCGGCGCGATCGAGACCACGAACCAGGCCGGTGAGAAGGCCTCGATCAAAGGTGGTGAGTATGTTTCAGTAAACAACTCCGGTCGCATCTCAGCAGCGCAGAAGTTGCTGGATGTGCCGCAACCGGCCAAACCTCACGACCTCGAACAGGTCCCGGTTGGATCAAACGGAGCTGCGAATGTGGCGCTGAAGTGGCAGCGTCCACAGTCGGGAACACCTTCGTACTATCGAGTTGAAGTTGCTACGTCTCCGTTTTTCGTTGCCGATGGAAAGGTTATCGAACGAGATCAACTCGTGGCCACTGAGTTTGGTGCGACTGATCTTCGTCCTGGCGTTTACTTCTGGCGCGTACGAGCAACAGCGGCGAGCGGCCAGGCAAGTGATTGGAGCGATCCACTTAAGTTCGTCGTCACCAACCGTGGCACTGGCTCACAAGTGGCTGTAACCGATCTCAGCACGGAGCTGCTCGGCGGTAATATTTATCTGATCCGAGGTAAGGCTGAACCCGGAACGACAATCCGTGTGAGCGGACGCGAAGCGAGCGCCGCGCACGATGGAGCATTTCAGATCCAGGTCACAGCCAGCAGCGCAACGCGAGAACTTACACTCGAAGCAAAAGATTCACAGGGAAACAGCAGTCAATACAAAGTTTCACTTTCCGCACACGCCGGACGCAGCAAAACCTGAGCTATTACGCAATGTCGAGTCACGTAATCCTTTTAACGGATGCCCATGAAGCTCCCGCCTACGAGTTAATCGAGGCGTTGCGGGCGGCTGGCGTAAAAACGTTGATTGAAGGACTGCGTGAAGTCGAAGTCGAAGTGGCGCTCGCCAAGCAACAGAAGCGAGATGGAATGCGCGGCGCGGAAGGGCCACCTCCCCTCGCAGTTCTTTACGAGGTTGTGCCCGGAGCCGACATGGTCGAACTTCACACCGCGATCGACCACGCGAAAGCGTTTTGGCCCGGAGCTCCCCTCGTCGCGTGTCGGCGGCAAACCAACGGCTATCAAAGTCATAACCTGCGCAGTCTCGACGGCGTGAGTCTCAAGCGGCTTGGCTTTGCCGCGATTGCAGACAAGTCAGGGCAACTGCCTGCTCTACTTCGCGAAATCGAGGGCCACGGGGGGTCGGGCGAGTTACGCATGCCGGCTAACTCGGAGAAGCCGGCAGAGGCTGAAACTACTTCGCTTCCAAAGAAGATCAAAGCGAGTCATTTGCGTGCGGCATACGATCTGGTTTCATCATTACACTTCAGCGGAGATCAGAGCGGTGCGGCAAATACGGCGCTGGCAGGTTTGGCGGATCTGATTTACGCCGATCGCTGGGCCATCTATCTGTTTTCGGAATCCAAGGGTCTTGAAGGCGCCACTCTCGAAGCCATTGCGGTTCGACGGCCGGGACAGGAACGCTCCAAGACTGAAGAAGAGTGGGGACGGCTGCTAAACGTCGAACCGGATCTTCCCATTGGGTCGGAAACCAAAGCAGCCAAACGCGCCGCAGCGGGAATGGGGATTATCAAGCGGAAAGAAAAGCGACAGTTTGTCGTCGCGATTCCCTTGATTTGTGGTGAGCGAATACTCGGAGTTATCGAAGGCATTCGTGAAGGTCACGGCGCGCGTGCGTTCAAGAAAGCCGACGTGGCCTTGCTCGATTCGCTTTCATTGCCGATCGCTTCAGCACTGGCCAATGCAGTCCGCATCGCCGAAGCCGAACGACTTTCGCAAACCGACGATCTCACAAAGCTTCACAACGCTCGTTACCTGCGTCAGTTCCTGCTGAACGAAATCCGGCGTGCTCGCCGTTACGGATCGAGCGTGGCCGCGTTGTTCCTCGATCTCGACGACTTCAAACAGATTAACGACGTATACGGCCACCTGGTTGGTTCCCACGTGCTGATGGAAATAGCCGCGGTGATCCTTTCCTCAATCCGCGACACTGACGCAGTCGCTCGTTACGGCGGTGACGAATTTGTGATCGTGTTGCCCGACACGGGGATCGAACTAGCGGGACAAGTCGCCGAACGCATTCGCCAAAAGATAACGCGACACATGTTCAACGGCGGTCGCCGTCTACAACTCCCCTTAACCGCGAGTTTTGGAGTGGCGGCATTTCCGAAACACGCTTCATCCCCCCAACAGCTCATCGCGTGTGCCGACACGGCGATGTATGAGGCCAAAGCCGCCAACAAGAACTGCGTTCGCTTCGCCGCTGATTTAGCCTCCCGAGAGCCAGTCAAACGCGTTGTCGCAAACCCTGAAGCCACTGATTACACAGATTTGCCAAACTGATCGGTTGGCATCCGTGCAATCCGTGGTTAAACCAAGTAAAGTTTCCAGTTTACGGCGTGTATGTTCAGGGTGTATCTTAGGATTTCGGACGTGTTTGGGCGTCTAAGGGGGGTAAAGAGCGATGGTTGGACTCGCTACTTACTGAATTTACCGCCGATCCCACCCGAAGTTCCATTCTATACAACCACGGGAAGTGAATAAGTCTAGATGGCGTTCAAATCTATCTTCAGTCTGTTTTCCAGCGATCTCGCTATTGACCTCGGGACGGCAAATACCCTCGTTTATGCAAAGGGACGCGGCATCGTCGTGTCTGAACCATCCATCGTTGCGATTAATAAAGTAACCAATCAAGTCGAAGCTGTCGGACGCGATGCAAAGGACATGTTGGGCCGTACTCCCGGCAACATCGTCGCCATTCGGCCCATGAAAGACGGTGTCATTGCGAACTTCGAAGTCACTGAGAAGATGTTGCAGCACTTCATTCGCAAGGCTCACAACGGGAAAACGTGGGTGAGTCCACGCGTCGTGATCGGTATCCCATCGGAGATAACTCAGGTCGAACGACGTGCCGTTGAAGACTCGGCTTATCGCGCCAAAGCTTCCGAGGTCTATCTCGTCGAGGAGGCCATGGCGGCGGCGATCGGCGCCGGATTGCCGATCACAGAGCCACATGGAAACATGGTCGTCGACATCGGCGGCGGCACTACCGACATCGCCGTGATCAGCTTGAGCGGAATCGTTTACTCGCGCGCCGTGCGTGTTGCCGGAAACGAGATGGACGAGGCGATCATTCAGTACATCAAGCGGAAGTACAATTTGCTGATTGGTGAACGAACCGCCGAAGCGATCAAGATTGAGCTCGGCTCTGCGTATCCGCTGGATGAGCCGCTCTCGTTTGAGGTGCGTGGTCGCAACCTCATCGAGGGCATCCCAAAGACAATCACGATCACAGACGAAGAGGTGCGCGAAGCACTCGCCGACTCAATCTCGACGATCATCAACGCCGTGCGCGTCGCACTCGAACGAACTCCCCCCGAACTCTCGGCAGACATCGTCGAGCGCGGCATCGTACTGACCGGCGGCGGCGCACTGCTGAAGAATCTCGACAAGCGACTCTCAATCGAAACCGGATTGCCCGTGTCACTCGCTGACGACCCCCTTGCGTCAGTCGTGTTGGGAACCGGCAAAATGTTGTCGGACTTCGATCTGCTCAAGCGCGTTAAGTGGGAAAACACGATGGTCAGCGGCATGTAAGATAGTTTATCCACAGATTACACAGATTCATTTGTAAAATAATCTGCGTAATCTGTGGACGGGATTTCGATGGCTTTTGTTCGCACACAAAAAGAGATTCGACAGCGAGCTCCCATCTGGCTCGTGACCTTGCTTGTCGCCAATCTCATCATCATGGCTGTTGACGCCAGGGACGCTGATGGACGGCAGAAGATACTACGCGTTTGGACGCAGACGTTTGCCTCGCCGATTCAGAATGCGTCGTCAAAAGCGACCGGCGCCACTTCGGGATTTTTCCAACAGATCTGGAATTTCCGCAGCACTGCACGAGAGAACGAACAACTCCGCGAACGCCTGACGCAGGTCGAAACAGAACTCCATACCGCGCAACAGGCCGCCGCAGAAAACGAACGCCTCAAATCGCTCTTGAGTCTGAACGAACAGAGCGACATCAAAAAGGTACCCGCTCGTGTCATTGCGCGCGATCCATCTGTGTGGTTCAACACCATCACGATCAATCGCGGGAGCAGTTCGGGAATAGCCGTCAACATGCCGGTCGTTACTGCGAGCGGCATCGTCGGGCGCATCATCACCGTCAGCCCGTGGGCGTCGCAGGTGATGCTGATCACCGACGAGAAAGCGGGCGCAGGCGCCGTCGTAGGCCAACTCGGACAATCAGGCGCACTCGGCTCCATCAGGGGACGAGCGGATCTCGGTGCAGCATTGATTGAAATGCGATACGTTTCCGGTCTCGAGAAAGTCGAGAACGGCGATTATGTTATGACGACCGGACAAGATGGGATTTATCCACCGGGACTGAACATAGGTCGAGTTGTTGATGTGAAGAGTGGAACGGCAACCTCAGCGCATCAGATTCTCATTCAACCCGGCGCTCAACTCGATCACCTGGAAGAAGTCGCCGTACTTCTCTACCGCCCCCCGCCCAAAGCTGTACCCGAACAAAGTCCACAAAGTGCTGAAAGAACCAGGAGATGATTTTGCTGTTTTTCGCTGATCGGCAATGTTCGTATGTCGCATATTAAGATTGCCGTAGTTTTGTCGGTCGCGATCGTGCTGCAGCTCTTGCTGCGCGAGGTTTGGCGGCCGCTGGCCTACATCGACTTTCCCCTAGTAGTTGTTGTTTACATTGCTTTGCAACGCGATGCCTGGAAGGCGTTGGTCGTGGGGACACTCGCAGGATTGATAATTGACGCTGGTAGTGGAGGCTTGGTTGGTGCCGGTGGTTTTTCAAAAACGCTGACTGCATACGTCATATATTTCGCGGCGACACGCGTAAATCTTGAAAATCCGCTGTTGAGAATTCCGGTACTGGCCGCCGCTTCGCTGCTCGATTCGGCGATATACGTTTTCTGGCACCGGGTATTGGGCTATCCGCCCGCCGTGCCGTTTGTGCAGACGATGTCTTATAAACTCATTGCCACCACGGTTGTCGGAACGCTGGCGCTATACCTGCTCGACGCCATCGTGGCCGAACGTTCAGCCCAACGCCGGCAATTTGCTAACCGGCGTCGCGTAGCACGCCGCGCGACCGGACCGCTGCGGAGGAGGTAACAGGATTTCGAAGATGCTACATGATGGACATGATTTGTCCTGTAAATCCTGAGAATCTTGTAATCCTGTCAAATACAACTAAGTGCAAAGAACGAAGCACTAAGTATGAGTAACCAGCAATGAAATTCGAAGACACATCTCAAAACCTTCGTGCTCGCCTCCGGTTTATGCAAGTGTTGGTCGTAGCCCTGCTTGGCGTGCTCAGCATACGCCTCTACGTGCTGCAGGTGGTCAGGGGTGACCGGTACGCCGAGATCGCTGAAAACCAGCGCCGGCGTCGCTTGCCCATCCCCGCGCCGCGTGGCGTTATCTTCGATCGTGAAGGTCGTGTAATCGTCGACTCGCGTCCGATTTACAACGTGATCCTCTCGCGCGAAGACGTGAAGAACAAGGATCTCACCTCCCTGATCGAGCCATTCTCCGAGGGACTCTCGGTCGATAAAGACATTCTGCGCGAGTACTTCGACGTCGTAAAAACGATGCCGGCGTTCGAGTCAATTCACGTAAAAGACGATGCCACCCCAGGCGACATCGCGTGGGTTGAGGCTCACAACCTTGAATATCCCGAGCTGCGTGTCGAACAACAACCGCAACGGAAATATCCGGCGAATGGATCGCTTGCTCACGTGCTGGGGTACGTCGGAGAAATCAGTCCGGAACAACTCAAGCAACAAAGTTACAAAGACAAAGGTCTCAAGCCCGGCGACATCATCGGGCTCAGTGGTATCGAACAGATCTATGACGATTACCTGCGCGGTACGGACGGTTATCGCGAAGTGGTAGTCGACAGCCGTGGCCGAATTCAGGATGAGATTGAAACTGTCGCGCCGATTCCCGGCCGCGATCTGGTAACCACGATCGATCTCGATCTGCAAAACGCCGCTGAAGAGCAACTGTGGAACTCTGTTACAAAGCGCGGCGTCATAATCTCGATGGATCCAAACAACGGCGAGATTCTCGCCCTGGCGTCGGCTCCGACGTTTGATCCGAATCTGTTTTCACAACGCATCACCACGAAGGAAGGACGCAAGGAGTATGTAAACCTCCTGAACGATCCGCAAACGCCGTTGATTAATCGCGCCATTCAGAGTCGCCAGCCACCGGGATCGACGTGGAAAATCCCGATGGCGGTTGCCGGTCTGAAGCAAGGCGCAATCACGCTCGAGCATTCGAGCCTCGTCTGTGGCGGCGGTATCCAAGTTGGCAATAAGTTCACGCGTTGCATGGGTAATCACGGTTCGCCTGATATCAAGACCGCAATCACGCGCTCCTGCGACGGTTATTTCTATCGCCTTGGACTGAAGATGGGCATTGACGGTATCACCGAGATGGTGGACGAGTTTGATCTCAACAAACGCACCGGCATCGATCTTCCAAACGAGATCGTTAGCTTTACGCCTTCGCGTGAATTCAAACGCAAGAATTGGCCGCGCGATCCCGAGTGGCGCGACATCGACACCGTGTACGCCTCGTTTGGACAGGTGTATGACATCATCACTCCGATTTCACTCCTGAGAACGATTGCCGGTGTCAGCATGGATGGACGCCTGTACATTCCGCACGTGCTGAAGGAGATTAGAGCTGTTGGTAAGCCGGGAACACCGGATTATCGGCCGCCAGTTACATTCAAGCCACTCGACCCTTCGCGTCCTAATCCGAAGATCGTTCCGATTCCTGAAGCGATCGATGAGGCAGTGGTTCAAGGTATGTGGCAAGTGGTAAACAAGGGTGGTACGGCCGCGCGCATTCAGATGGCTGGATTTGATATCGCAGGCAAGACCGGAACAGCGCAGGTAGTCGGACTCGGTAAGGACACCGGCAAGAACAAGGACCACTCGTGGTTCGTCTCGTATGCACCGGCTTTCAAACCCGAGATCGCGATGTTGGGGTTGATCGAGAACTCCGGCTTCGGCGGCGAACATGCCGCGCCGGCAGTTCGCGGAGTTTACGACGCTTACTATCGCAAGACGCGTCACGAAGAACCACCGGGTGCGAAACAGATAGCCAAGAAAGACACTGAGCCAGCACCAACTAAACCCACGGCTGCGGCGAAACCCATCGCAGCCGCGGCTCAACAAACAGCCGTAGCAAACCGATGAACTTTGGAGTGCGGCGGCCCGGCGCCGCTTTGGCCTCGATCAGACACCTTCGATAACAAAGCGGCGCCAGGCCGCCGCACTCCAAAGTAAGACAAATGGTCGCGATTATTCACAAACGCAGTTGGCGTGATTTTGACTGGATCCTGGCGCTGCTGGCCATCGGCATCGTGCTGTTCGGCACCCTGCAAATTCGCAATGCACAGCCAACCGAAACCTATTGGGTAAAGCAGCTCATCGGCCTCGCAATCGGCCTGGTTGCGATGCTGGCGATCGCTTTCACCGACTACCGCAAACTGCTCAACCTCGCTCCCGCGTTTTATATCTTCGGACTGGTTCTGCTGGTGATTGTGCTGATACCCGGCGTTGGTTTGAAGATCAACGGCCAGCGCTGCTGGCTCAAAGTTCCCGGCATCGGTCAGTTTCAGCCCTCTGAGTTTGTGAAGGTGACGACGGCGATGATGCTGGCGCGGTATTTTGGCAAGAATCGCATTGAAGTGCTGCGACTAAAAGAGATGATCGTCGGCGGCCTGATTCTCGCGTTGCCGATTGGACTGATCATGCTCGAGCCTGACGTTGGATCGGTGTTGACGTATATGCCGATTCTCGCGGTCGTGCTGTTCTTGTCGGCGATCAGGTTGCGACTCGTAATTGCGGCTGCTTTGCTTGCTATCGTGATGATTCCTGTCGGGTACGTTGTCGGGGCCAAAACAGGCGCGCTGAAGGCTTATCAACAGGAACGGATCAACGTCATTCTCGATCCGGAGAACGCGGATCGCAAAGGCATCGGTTACCACACTTGGCAGTCGATTCTAACGGTTGGCGAGGGAGGACTGTTCGGATCGCGCTCGTCTGTTGCGTACTCGCAAAGCGGCCTGAAGTTTTTACCGGAGCCACATACCGATTTTATTTATGCCGTGACGGCTGAGAACACAGGTTTCGTAGGCTGCGTTCTCGTGCTGTTCGCTTACGTGATTCTCTTGTCGCGTTTGATCACCGGCGCGCGACGCGCGTCTGATCGGATGGGCATGCTCTTCATCATGGCGTTCGTGGGCGGCCTGACATTTCAGATCTTCATCAACATGGGCATGGCCCTGGGGATCTCGCCCGTTATCGGCGTTCCCCTGCCCTTAATGAGCGCAGGACTTGCCTCCCTCATAGCCACTTTCATCGCGATCGGGTTTGCGATCAGCGTGCAGTTACGAAGATTTGTGAATTAGATATTTGTCGTATCCAGCGCGCACGAGGCCTTCGAACGCTCCCCACACTTCGTCCGGAATCTCCTGTGCGATCTGATATCCGCGAGCCGGATAGAGTTTAATCCGCTGTAGATCGCCCACCATTATGCTTACAACGTCGGCTGTCGAGAGACTGCGATTGGCATACTTAGCCAGGTAGTCGCGAAAAGACACCTGCGGCGACGTAACGATCAATTCTTTCTCAGGCCAGAACTTGCGGAATGTCGCATAACTGCGACGTTCCATGTATGGCTTCTGCACGACAATAAACTTGTGCGGATTGAGACCTTGCTCGGCTAGAAGTGTTTTCGTGAATGTGATGTTTTCGCCGGTGTTGGTTGAGTGGGGCTCAACCAGGATACTTTCACGAGGTACATTCAAACGCTCGGCGATGCGGGCGAATCGCTCTGCTTCGGGTTCGTTCCATAGCGTCCTCGTGATTGCGCCATTCCCGCCGGAAAAGATGAGTAACGGCGCCCAACCCTCAAGAAATAACTGTGCGCCTCGTTCGGCAACTCGTTCGTCATGACTGCAAAGCACCAGGATCGCATCTGCCTTCGCGATCGTGTGCTTCATCAGGTGGTAATTCCAGATCGTTTCGGCAAGCGCCTCGATTTCAGCATCCATACGGGATTCGAGCTTCGGCGGAACGTACTGCTTCGCGGAACGTACTGCTTCGCGGAACGTACTGCTTCGCGGAACGTACTGCTCGCGGAACGTACTGCTCGCGGAACGTACTGCTCGCGGAACGTACTGCTCGCGGAACGTACTGCTCGCGGAACGTACTGCTCGCGGAACGTACTGCTCGCGGA
>Ga0111539_10002603_pt1 | contig 23904 bp, 31 predicted proteins | sample RhiMethybrSRZTD1_FD_79667 | JGI IMG/M metagenome (GOLD analysis project Ga0111539, IMG submission 79667) | Populus rhizosphere microbial communities from Tennessee, USA - Rhizosphere MetaG P. TD hybrid SRZTD1 (version 2) (version 2) | ecosystem: Host-associated > Plants > Roots > Rhizosphere >...
AAAGCAGCTTTCGATTCCCTCGAGAGAGTGGAGAGCGCGCAGCGTCTTCTCCATCGACACGTCACCGAACACACTGTTGAAAGCGTCAGGCTTGATATGTAGCCGAATTCTTCGACCCGCTAACCGACCGCCAGCGCCTAGTGCTCGTGGATCTCCCCAACAATTCCGGACTCAGGCGCATGTCCTCGGCTGGGAGACCTGTAGGTCGTCCAATCGAACGACGCCCCGGGAATGATGGTGTACAAAAAGCCGCCAATGTAGCAGTTCAAGGCACGCAGAGGAATTAGGAAGCTTTAGCCAGTGAGGGACTATAGTCCTGTATCTGTAGGTGTTTGAAGGCATACACAAAGCTCTTGGCCTTCACACACGCAAGCAGCGAGGAAGTGCACTCATCGCATTCAAACAAGTGAGTCTCTTGGACTTCCGTTATGTCGGTCTGAAGGGTCGTAAATGCCCACAGGCGGTGAAGAGGGATATGGTCATAATAAGGCCTTACTCTCGTTACGCTCATAACCCTCCTTTCGGCGGAGCACAGGAAACTTTGTTGGAGCTGTGCAGCCCTACCTAACCCTAGCAACAGGGTAGCCAACTGCCTTTTGCTGCAAATTTCTGTTGAGGAGGATCGCCCCTAGGCCGCCGTCTATTCCCCGTACCCCTTTTTCGATGCCTATCAGCTCACCGGCGAGCGAAAACTGGAAGGCATCGTTGCCAACCGTCGCGACGGCCTATACGACACGAGAAAGCCGCAGTGGGTGAAGGTCAAGAATCCGAACTACACGCAGGCTGACTGGGCGAGTAGAGTTGCTTGAGGAGCTGCGAAGCTAAGGAAGTGGAGTTGCCTTATCGCAATGGATCTTCCGATTGTTTGTAGTCTCAGTGAAGCAGAGCTTAAGGAACGACGCCGCACGTTTCTGGATGCAAATATGAGTGTCTTTAAGGAGCGATCCTACGGGCTTTCGGCCGCAATCGGTAGTTCGAGGACGAAGATGCAGCCCTTTCCGGGTAGGTCTTGAACACGAATGTTTCCGCCATGCGCGTCCACGGCTTGCTTGGCGATCGCCAGCCCCAGGCCGAAGCCCGTTTGTCGATTGTCCAAACGTACAAATGGCGCGAATGCTTGCTCGACCTTTCCAGGCGGGAGCCCTCCGCAACAATCCTCGACTTCTATAACGACTCGTCCGTCCGCAATGTGCCCTCGCAGCTCCACCAGGCCTCCAGTCGATGTGTATTTCACACCATTCCGGACTAGGTTGCCGAGAGCAGAACGGACTAATCGAGTGTCGAGGTTGATTCGTTCGTCGGTTTCGATTACTACCCGAATCTCAATACCTTTAGATTCGGCTTCCGACGCCGCACCTAGTTCAGCTTCCTCGAAAAGGCTTTTCAGCGTCGTTGACTGTCTTCGCAACTCAATGCCGGAAGCGACGCGCGCAATCTGTAATGTTTGGTCGATGAGTTCCCCGGTCCGTTGAAGACCTCGGTCGACCGCATCGACGGAGCGATTTCCAACCGGAAGCTGTCCGCTGCTCTTTAGGAAGAGGAACGACGACGTTGCGGCCGAAAGAGGATCGCGCAGCTCGTGCGCGATGAACGCGAAGTGCTCGTTAGCTTGGCGCAACAGTTCAGCGTCCCGTTGACGTGAATATTCCGTGACTGCTTGAGCAATGCCGGTCACGATGGCGTCGAAGAGGACCTGCAGCTCACGGAGGTTCAGGTGCGCACCGGCACCGCCGGCGGTAGCGACGATCGCTTCTCGGAGAGCGCCGTACTCCCTCACCACAGAGTCGAGGCTAAAGCCGAGCCGAAGCCGTTGTGCCCCGTGGTCGGCGGCTGTAGTGCTTTCATCAGGCGACGGACCAAGCGAGCCAAGGCCAGCGTCGGCCCTTAGCGCGGCCACGATCTCGGTGACGAACCGTGGAATGTGGTTAACGAGCTCCAGGGGGGGCATTGTTTCGGGCGCAAGCTTTCCTTGGATTTGCGTCTTCCACCGCACTATTACTTCGTCGCGCTTGGCTGAAAGCACTTCGTGAAGAGTCATACGGTGAAGACTATGCCACTCTAATCGGCTTCGAGACCATGTTTATACGCTCACAATAAACAGTGCGAAGGTTGAGATCGCTGAAGGCCGACGGCCAATAGTCGCTGCTGAGGCAATTCGGGAGTGGATACAGGATCAACACCAGAGCAAGGTTTTCGACGCCTGACCATGCCTTCACCCGCTCCACCTGGACACAAGAGAATAGCCAGGGCAAGCGAGAGCACGTCGCCGCGAAGGTCCGACCGTTAGTTGGATGGTCCGGTCAGGGCTTGTGCCGCTTCAAAGGTGCTGGATTGAATGCACGCCCGAAAACGCGCGGCATTTCTCGCAATGAATGACGTGAAGATACTCTCTGAAGTCGAGCTTGAGTTGTCCGCTCTTGAAATCTGGTAGCGTCCTGATTTGAAAAGACATCCATATTAGTGCAATCGGAGACATCGCGACGCGGGACAGACGCCTATCCTTCGTCATGGCAATCATCAGATTTCGCATCAATAGCCCTACGATGGTTCTATTCCTCGAAGATGGCCGCCACATCTCCAAGATGATTCCGAAGGATGCAACGATCAGCACGGAAGGGAAAACCTTCAATGGGGACAAGCTGGTCGAAGTGATCTGGGAGGACATGGTGGTCATGATGTTCACACAGGACATTCGATCGCGCAGCACTCAGCTCGTAGATTAAAACTTAAGCAAGTTGGCGCCGGACATCAGGACTCCCGAGAACTGATGTCTGTTTGCGCATAACTAAAGAGTCTCGCGATCTGAGCCGGAAATCTCGTGCTTGATCGTGAGCGCTGATACCTTCGCGGCCAATTCGACCTGAGCAACCAAGTCGGTATGCGATTGGCTCACGATAAGCCCGATTGTGCGAACTTGAGGGTCCGACTGAAATAACACGTTCTTCCATAAACTCCGGGCGGGTAGCTCTGCAGAGTGGTTGCCGGTATCATGCTGACAACCGCCCTTTTCTTTACGGGCCAAAACTATGAACGAAATCAAAAGACCAACGGCAGGAGCTATCGAAGCCGCCCTGAGTGCATATCGTCCAATTGTCGACGATGAGTCCTTGGAGTTCGGAGAGGACACGAGGACGTTCATGAACCTCGTGTTTCAAAACGACCGACTCAGAATGGAAATGATCGGCATCGCTGCAGCCATTGGAGCGCCGGAGGGGCAAGACCCCTCTGATTGGCAGGCACTCGCAAAGTCTAGCCACCTCAATGCTGAACTAATGCGGAACATCTATCTGCTTTGTGACATGTTCTTCTGGGTCGGATGGCACGCCCGTGGCGCGATGGAAGCCCAGGACGACCTCCAGAAGACGATGGAATAGGATGCGATAACGTCCTCGCCGGTATTCTGCTGCTGCTACGCCCTTTTCTTTGCGAGCGTTCGACACTTGCCGGTTGAATCCGGAATCCGTAAGCTGCATCCATGCCAACTCCTGAGAGTCGGGCAGCTTTTGCCAAGTTAGTCGAAAAACGTGAGCACCTGCATGAGGTGTCCAAGAAACTTCACCATGCTATGCCCAATCGTGCCAGCGAGGCTGGGGAGCGTCGATACAAGAAACTCCAGGCGGAATGGGACAAAGCATTGCGAGAGCTGCGGTCGGCCACGGAGGAATTCTCAGCCACCATAAACGACCTGTAGAAGTCCAGCCGCGGTGCAGGCGGGAGATTGCAGAAAAGACGCTGGTGAGGGTGAAGCCTGTAGCGCACGGATAACTATCCGCTCAGCTCAGGTCTCAGTATTAGGGCGAGCGCCGTCGCTCAGGTCCGAGCCCCAAGTCCATCGTTGTTGCGGGGACTTGTGTCGACAGAATGCGCCGAACGACATCGATGAACCTAGTGAGGTTGAACGGCTTCGCGAGCACATAGTCCGACTGAAGGAACGGAGTATTGTCCATCCCGTCAGTCAGGAAAAGGACCGGACGTCGTTCCTAGCCCGGCACGCGCGTCTGATAAACTCAACGCCACTCAGCGTGAGATCGAGAATTATCAGCTTTATTGGGACATCCTTCAGCAAAGCTAGTGCGTGCTCCCTACGACGCATGCCGACAACAGCGCAAGCCGCGATTTGCAACGCCTGCGTCAGCGCGATCATGTCGACTTCCTCGATGAGGACAAGAATTGTGGCGGATGGCAGAAGCCTTTCGCACATCATCTTGGCTGCGCCTCTGGACCCCGAGGGCTTGAAAGGGGTTCGCTATGGATTCACAATCATAGGCCGGGCCCCCTACTGCTAAAGGTTCCACCGCAGTTTGCATACCCTCGGGGGTCAGGACCTAAAGGACTCAAACGTCGTCAGTGAGAGCCGCGTACATTCCGTCCGGAGTTGTCTGGTTTGCGAACAGCATGGATACTTCCTAGGCGGTCCAATTGCCGACCATCGTGTCCACCCTCCCTTGAGGCGTGCTTTTCTGATTGAGGCTGTTGCTATTCAAATTGCCTACAGTCCTTGTGAACCGCTAGCTCGCCGCATCCGAATAGAGGCGAGCAAACAGATTTTCTGCGTCACATAACCATCCAGACGATATGGATGGTCTATACCTTCAGGACGAACCCCAACAAGTTGTTTCGGCTATTCGACGGCGAAATGCCGCGAACTCCGCTAGTCGAAGTGTTTGCGGTGAGGAGCGTTCGCCGTTGTTTACATCTGGGGGAATAAGATGGGGGAGCTTCAAACAATCCATAAGTGGGTCAAGTGCCCAAGTGGGCATGTCATACGACTGGAAGTGAAAACAGGAACCCCCAACCTAATTCAACAAATTCAATGTCCCAGTTGCGGAACCGACATGGTTATCATCGCTGGGTTTCTACTCGGCGTCTGCCCTGATGATAAGCCCTCACTGAGCGAGTGAAGGTCGCCACGCAGAAATTCTCGGCGAAGATGACCGAAGCCGATTTAGAACCAAGAAGCAGTGAGGAGTTCCTGCTTCTCGTGTCAATCGTCAATGCCGAAGCCATCGCGGAAGGCCGACCGCCGATAGCTGCTGAAACAATTCGGGAGTGGATCGAAGATCAAGAGAAGTCAGAAATCTTCGATGCCTGAACGTTGGCCCTAGTTAGCGCCGACCGTGCGCCATTGGCCTTGCGCGATTGTTCCTGAAAACTGGAAACGACTCCGTCGAGTTTCATGACCGCCTGACGATGGGAACAGATAACCGAAGTTTGCTTTACTTGACTGGACTTCCGATCGATTTCGCAGATCGCCTTGTATTGAATGCCGCAGGAACACGCCCACACCGTGACACTTCCGCCTAAGCCCTCCTTGGGATCCGCTCGAACGTGGTGGAAGGCGCGAAGCATATCACCGGTCATCCTCATGGCATACTTCTTCATGCCCGATCTTCCGTCCAGGACATCATCAGAGAGCTTGTGTGGGTCAGCGAGACTCCAGACCCGTTGCGGTGCGGTTGTGCCGGGACCTACGATAGCGGGCACATTGCCGGTGAGTGCGGTCAGGCGCCCACAGAAAAACTGTGTCCCTTCCGATGGGAATTCTTTTGTGCGGGATGTCGACAGTATCAGTGGAATGGGAGCAGAGTGGCCGGGAGATTGACTGCAACGAAGTGAACGGAGAACTCTCGCGCATGAACGAAGAAATCGGCCGCTGCGTCGGACGTTAGCAGTGATGCGTAACCACGTGTTGTTGGAGAAGGCGCTGAGCTGCCTTCGACTGCAGATGGCAGTCTCTTGCTGCGAGAATCAGCATGCGGAAATCAGCGTGCGGAATTATTGTTAGACACCGTCGCATTCTTCTAATGCTTCGCAGGTATACGGCTACGGTGAGTCGGTATTGCTTCAACAGTAATCCCCGGATTGTAGGCGGACTCATTCCACTAAAGTTCCATTCCCGCGCATTCTGTGCCTCGTTATAGTGCCCTCGTTCGCACTCTTCGAGACGCGGCACTACCGAGACCTTCTTCAGCACATTTGTTACGGGTGCGTCCACGAGAAAACCTTTATGTAGGACAGACGCATGACGAGAGAGCAATGGATTGATCTCTTGAGGCTGCACGTGAAAAGTTATGAGCGAGGCGCCGCCGATCAGAGACGTCTTGGTCAACACACCGGTGCTTCGTTCGATCAGAAGGCGAAAGCCTTGGAAATTGCAGCAAGATTCGAACATCTGGCCCAACATGCACAGGCAACGGTAAAGGAGCTGGAATGCATTTATTCTAGCTTCGGTAAGGCTTAACGGCCGTGACGGACCTTCATCGGGCCCCCACACCTGACTCCTTAACCTTTCGTCCAGACATTGAAGGTCTACGAGGAGTCGCTATTCTGCTTGTCGTTGCCTATCACGCAGCAATTCCTGGCCTGTCCGGCGGATATGTAGGGGTGGACATCTTTTTCGTCCTGTCGGGCTATCTCATCACGGGCCTTCTCATCCGGGAGCTCGAGCAAACTGGCACTATTGATTTCTGGCGGTTTTACGCGCGCCGGGCCCGCAGGTTGCTTCCGGGACTAACGTTGACTCTTCTAGTTGTGCTCATCGTCTGCTGGGCAGTTTATCCGCCTGACGAAGTTGTACACGGTGGGTTTGCCACGTCAGCTGTTTCAACCGCGGCATACGCGAGCAACGTCTATTTCGCCAGAATGCCCGACGGCTACTTCGCTCCAGACCGTGAAAAAAATCCCTTTTTACATACCTGGTCGCTGTCGGTTGAAGAACAGTTTTATTTGGTTTGGCCGCCCTTCGTTATCTTAGTGCTGAGCCTGTTCGGGCGGAAGAATGACAAAAACCGAAGTCGTCGAAGACTCCTCTTAGGCATGGCTTTGGTAGTTGTGTCCTCCTTTGCACTTTCGCTCTATTGGACTCCCTACAGGGGCTCCTGGGCATACTTCACATCAATTGCGCGTGCGTGGGAATTCGCGTTAGGCGGATTTGCAGTTGTGCTTCCCGAGCGAATTTTGTTTTCCCGCATAGCAAATAACGGTTCTTTCGGTCGCTGGACGAACTCTGTTCAGCTGATCGTTGCAAAAGTCGCATGGTTCCCAGGTTGGATCGGGCTCGGTGGGATTGTGTTCGCCGGTATTTCTTTTACTAAGCGAACATTCTTTCCGGGAGTGGCTGTGCTGTTGCCCGCGATCTCGACCACGTTTGTTCTGCGCGCGGGTGCCGCTCACCCTTCCAGTTCCTTAGGAACGATCCTTCGCGCACGGCCTCTACAAAACATCGGTCGCCTGTCGTATTCCTGGTACTTGTGGCACTGGTCTATTTTTGTGGTCGGCGCCACCCTGGTGACGGAGACTTCTCTACCCTTGCGTATCGGCTTTGCAACGTTGTCTCTAGCACTTTCCGCCGCCTCTTACCATTTTGTTGAAAGCCCAATTCGCAATGCCCGCAAGCTGGCGGCTTCGCATGCGTATTCCTTCGGGTTGGCCGGGCTGCTCGCGATCCTTGGAATCAGTTCGTCACTTCTATGGAGGCAAGTCTCTATACGAAAGGCCATGGAACCTGCTCAGCGTCGTTTCAGTTTCGCGCGGAACGATTTTGCCACCTCGGTAATCAACGATAACTGCGCGAACGACGTTCACGACGCTCGAGTCAGGCCCTGTGTTTTCGGAGCCGAGAATTCATCTGAAGCCATTGTGCTGCTTGGGGATAGTCACGCGGCACATTGGTTTCCGGCGCTCGAGCCGGCGGCGGCGAAGAGAAGGTACAGTCTAATCACGATTATTAAGTTAGGTTGCCCCATCGTGGACTCCCCGTTATCCAGTGACGGCCAGGTGTACGTGGAATGTGCAGAGTGGCGAAAGGGCGCTCTTGAAAAGATCCGGCAAATCCAGCCTGTGTTAACAATCGTGTCTTCCACCGAACGATACTGGTTTCAAGGGCAAGAGTGGGAAGATGGGATAAACAAGGTCGTGAAAAGTCTGGCCGAAGCCAGTCCAAAGATAGTGATGATTTTAAGAGATACTCCCAGCGCCGATTTCGATATACCTTCATGTTTATCGCGACGCCTGTGGAGGCCGTTTTTTATACCCTCGTCCTGCCAGTTTTCCGTACCGGCGTCTAAGATTTATCAACTCCAAGTGTCCGCCGCCGCTCGGTTCGATAATGTGATAACTGCGGACTTATCTCTAAACATTTGTCCGAAAGGTGTTTGCCCCGGGATACGTGACAATATCGTCATGTATCGTGATACCGACCATCTCACGGCATCCTACGCCCGCACCTTAGAGGATGCTCTGGGTTTACAAATCGACACAGCACTTGCACGAGCGCATACTACGGATCCAAGTTTCGTGCGAGGTGACCGGCAACCGCGACTTCCAGAACGCGTCGGCGACGCCGTTCCTCATCAAACATTGCATCTTGCCCACGGATCCGATTCTGCCTCTGCATCCGTTTCAAGCCAATCTCCGGCAACAAAGCCAACTGAATCTGGATTCCCCGATCATTGAAGGTTGTACGCCGGGTCTGGAAATTCCACTGAACTATGCTCCCATAGGCCATGGACCGAATGACCCGAAACGAATCCAGGTCGGCCGCAGGGTTACCTTCTTCGCGCCGCGGCCGCCGTTCAAACAGGGTTGCTCGGCGACTGTCGCACCGGAATACCAGCTTGTGGCGAGCATCCTCCAGCCCGATGGCTCCATCGGCCAGTGGTCTGGCGTCACGGCCTGGAGCAGCGACGATTCGATTGCTGCCGTCGCGCCCTACAATACCGACTTAAACGCACCCCCTTTGAAAGCTTACAAGTAAATGGTGACAAATTCGGAAAGCCCTCGACAAGATTACAACAACTTCGGCCGGTGAGTCGCATGCGGTTCAGGGTTCGGTTGTACTTGACCAGAAGTTTTTCTCTGAGCCGGGTTTCTATAAGCTTCGAACGAACTACTCTGATCGTCGCCCTCAAGCCAATTCGAATTGGGTTCATTGTGCAAGTGGAATTGTGTTCCGACGAAAACAAATCGCAGCCGGCTGAAGTGAAAACATCTGATCCCCACAACTGACTCTGTGAACGCCGCGAACGGGGAAGCCCTTGATAAACAAACAACGTCCATATAGCCAAGCAGGCAAGTGGGCTCTTCCGCGAAACGCGATGAAAGACAAGCGTCTTTCGACCCCGGAGGTCAGGCGCAACAGGGTGCAAGCAGAGGCTGGCCTGGCTACGCGCGCGTCATCCTTATATAAGGATGAAAGCTTCTCCTCGTCGCCAATTTAATACTCCATTTATTCCGTTAAGGGACAAAAACAGGCCATTTTGCGAGTTCTGGCGCACCTCCATAGCTCTCTATGAACGTATTGAACAGGGAAGTCTTTGATAAACAAACTACGTCCATATTCCCAAGCTGGACGTCGCGGGTTCGATCCCCGTCTCCCGCTTTTCGTTTCATTCACTTACAGGCCTACCGTTTTTGGAAATACTCCAAATACTCCGTTAAGGGAATGATGCTGGGAATTTGTCGCTTTCGCGACCATACCCGCGTTGCAAATAAAGCCACTTGCCGGATCGGATGCTGCCTTTCTTGTGACTGCCAGCCTGGGTTCCCGCCGACAGGCGCCCATGTCGGGGCGGGCACTGCCGCTCAGACTGCCTCAAGCACCGGGACCATTCGCCACGAGTCGCAAGAGAACTCCTGATTGATACTGAGTGCGCCAAACACTCTCACGAGGCGAAACACTCCGCTTGCCCGAACGATTGCGTCGAGTTCATTGAAAGTAAACCCCCGCTCAAGACTGGAGTCGCGCAACTGCTCGATTACTTCGCCTGAGTCGGTGCAATATCGCATTAGCACATCAACCTGCTGACATTGCGTCGTCGGATCGAAGGTCGCTTCCACATATTCCCACGCGACGGAAAGCACACCTCGATTGTCTTGGATTTTCCACGTGTGGAGCGTGGGGCTACCCCGACGAAACAACTCCACGGGGTGACCGAGCTCGATGACATAGAGACCACCAGGCCGAAGTGCCCGTGCCACGGCCTGAAGGTGCGCTATCACCGACTCGTTCGTGTGCAGGTAGGTGAGAGAATTCAGCATGCAGGCCGCAAGGTCGTGCTTGCCCTTCGTCCTAAAGTCCACCATATCCGCACAGCAGTAGTCCAAATCGAATCCGAGTTCATGGATTCGCTCCCTGCCGTACCGAACCATCTCCTCAGCGGAGTCGATCGCCGAGCACTTCGCGCCTTGAGCTGCAAACCACCTGCTATGACAGGCCGGGCCGGCGGCGACGTCAAGAAAGGATGTCGGCGACGATCCCGTAATCTGATGGTAAGCATCCTTAAGGAATCTGCACTCGGCCGAAATGTCGCGATAACTGAAGGCAAGTTCGTATAACGTGGGCTTGCCGTAAACTCGGTGGTGGTTCCGGGCGGCGTTCGTCAACGCCGAGTACACAATCCTATTCTTGAGAAATCTATTGAGATGACTTGCGAATTCGTTCGCTGTGGGGTAGCGGTCCTCGGGACGAGGGGCGGTTGCTTTCGAAGCGATGCCAATCAAATCGCGCGGTGCATGGTCGTCTGGACTTATTTCGTCTCGACATTTCCCACTCAGCATCTCATTGAGGATGGTACCCAATGCATACACGTCCGATCGCTCGTCGGCTGCTTCGCAATGAGCCTGTTCGGGGGCCATGTAGTCAATCGTACCCAGAAGTGCACCCGCAGCCGTTACGTTCGTGTCGCATGGAGAGTCACTGCGATCCGCACTCGTGGGGTCGCCCGGATCGGGTGACGACAGTTCTTTCGCTAAACCCCAATCGATAACGACGGTCTCTCCGTACTCTCCGACCATGATGTTGGACGGCTTCAGGTCGCGATGGATCACGCGGTTTGCGTGCGCAAAGGCAACCGCCTCAGCCGCCGCCAGCAGGTTCGGTAGCAGTTCGAGACGTTCGACGAGGCTAGAGCACCGCGAAAGCTTAATCTTTAGCGACTCGCCATTTAGGAGCTTCATTACGTAGAACGGCGCTCCAGTTTCGTCCCGTCCTGCGTCGTGGATTGGGACGATTCCGGGGTGCTGCAACCGTGCTGTGATGAGAGCTTCTCGTGCAAACCGGGCTTCTAGTTCTGGAGTCCTTCGGAGCAACTCCTTGAGTGCGACGCGCCTTCCCAACTCCACGTCATATGCATCAAGGATCCTTCCCATTCCCCCTCGTGCGTGTTCGCGGGTAACATCGTAGCGCTCGCGATTGCGAGTGGACGGAGAAGCCAAAGACTTGGGCAATTTGGTGGCCGCGTTAACCTTTTCAGGCTGGGACTTCGGCGGGTATAACTGGATGGTTGGATCCAGATTCGTTGTTTTGCTGACGATTTCGTCACGTTCTTGCTCTGACATCACCACGCTCCGCGCACAACGTACTTGGAAGTACTGACGACATTCTACTCGGACCGCACGACCGCCGGTAGCCTGACAAATGCCGGCAAAGCAAGAAAGCCAGCACGATCAGCAGCGTTCGGAGGCGGAATCGCATCGGATCACTTGGGAACGTCCGTGGTAAATCCCTCCCTAATCAGGGGCAAGTGTAGCGACCGCCATTTCGACAGATCTCGTGACGAAGATTCGCGGCCGATTTTATCAGGCGCCCACGTTGCGCCGTGGGCGTAACCTTCCGGGAGGTTGGCTCACACTACGAGAGGAAGCACCGTGCGCCAGTGAGGCCATGTGTGGTAAGTTCCCGAGATACCGACTTTACGCCTCAGTAAGCGTAACACCAACCGGCACGACTAATGGCTTAGCGATGAGCTGCGCGCCTTTGCGGCCGGCTCCAGGGGCGTGTTGGGAGGCGTCGCCTGTCACGGCCGCTGCTGCGGTCGTAGTTCCTTCCATCGATCTATAAACCGCACCGCTGAGGTCAAGAAAGATTCGGTCGCCTGCCTACCTTGTTCCGCTGTGGCTTCGCTCGGATTACGCTCGCTCCAGACCCCTGTTGTCGACATTTCAGCAGCCGAAGTGTGCTTTCCGGTCTCCTTAGGCTTAAGGCCCTCTGCTAGGAATATTAGTGTTGAAGCCTGATCGCCTGCCGCCACTTTCGAGAGCATTTGAGAAAGGTGTGTCGGCAACGTCAGCGTTGTTTTCTCTGCCTTGTCGAGTTGGACCAACGATGGAAACAGATAGAGTGCACCGGCGGTTTCGGCAACTCCTGCATGGCGATCGAAAAGCGGCGGCGCGGTTGTGCTGCTCGAAACTGGAGGTGCAGCCATGGCGCTTACGCCGTCGCCGAGATCTATCGCGACTGCTTGTGTCTCCTGATTGATTCGATCAATTACGAAGCGAGTTATGTATTGATTCCCAGAATGGCTATTGAGGAATAGAAACCGCCTGAAGCCATGGCGGATGAGGCTCTGTGCGGCCTCGAAATATACGCGCTCTATCGTTTCTGCCGATAGCGCAATCGTTCCGGGAAACTCCATGTGATAGGGAGCTAGACCAACCATCAGAACGGGGGTCACCAGAATGTCAGTCCGCTGGGCTATTAATTTCGCCCGCTCAACGCCTAAACTCGCCGATGAACGCAGATAGAGATCGGACGGTTTCCATCGATCCAACGACCTGAATTTTTCCAATTGAAGCGAGATCATCGTTGTACCCCCGCATGATTTCGCTCTCGGGCAAATCGATATTGCCCAGAACGGCGATGTAGTATTGAAGCCTGGCGATCGCCGCCACCGAACCAAGATAGACTTCCTTCCTGAGAACCATTGTCCGCTCACGTTCACGTTGTTCGGCGTCGTGACGAAGGCGTGCTGCTTGCCTTTTCGACTCTAAAACGTTGGACGTGAATCGACCACGCTTGGCGGATTTGTAACTCCGGCGATCGTCGCTGTCAGGAAGGAACTCGAGTTTCCGCTGAACGAAGATGAATTCGTAAAGATGGACAATGAATTGGGAGCATTCCAGATTCCTAACGACATCATCGGGAAGATATAGGCCTACACCCGTTGACTGGTCCTGGCATGATACCGGCGCTCGGCTCATGAACCTACGCGCCCGGAGACTTATTTAACGATTGAACTCTGGAAGTGTGGGGCGCGGTCCGCGGACAAGTTTGCACCCAAAAGAAGTTGAGCGCCCCGTGGGAGAAAGCCTCAAAATAACGCCCCACGGCGACATTTTGGGAAGCTGATAACTCCCCTCTCGCTTGAAATTCCTACCCACTTCTGCGCACTCACGTTTGGGGACGGCAAGCAACTCGTTTCCGCTGGCACCTCGCCATCCAGGCGGGTATCATCCGATTCAAACATCTCCCGAAGCGAGGCTTCTAACGAAATGGCAGTAAACCCGCGTCACGGGTTGCCACGGCAACCTGAGCCGCCGGTCTTAAATCAAGCGTTGACGATTCGCGTGCTGGGAGAGTTCGAGGTTTTTAAAGGAAAAGCCCCTCAGGACTTCCCTCAGTCACGCAAGACACGCGCGCTGTTGGCATACCTGATTCTTACCAGCCGTCGTCACCGCCGTGAACGGCTCTGCGACTTATTCTGGGATCTGCCCGACGATCCCCGAGGCTCCCTCCGCTGGTCTTTGAGCAGATTGCGCTCGGTTGTCGATGAGCCCGGGTGCGAGCGGATCATCGCCGATCGTGAATATGTATTTTTTGATCCCAAGGGCGCCAGGATCGACCTCTTTGAAACACGGAGGGAACTGGCCGCGGGCGCGAATACGCTGTCGACCAAACGCCTGGTCCATCTGGCCGAGCAATTTCGCGGAGAACTCCTGGAAGGCCTTGAGATCAGCGACCATCGCGACTTCGAGGCGTGGCTTCTCACCGAAAGAGAGACAGCCCGACGGACGCGTGCATCGTTGCTTCACGTCCTGGTGCAGCGACTCTACGCCGAGGGTCCGGACGAGGCTGTCCGCTACGGAAAGGATCTCATCGCTGCCGATCCGTATTCGGTTTCGGCTCACGCCATGCTCATTCGTGCTTTGTCGATTGCGGGGCAACGTGAGGAAGCCGCGCGTCGATATGAGATAAGTATGAAAGAACTCCGAGAAGGCGGCACGAAAGACCTCGAGCCATTGACTGAAGCTTTCTCTTCACAACGAACCGCATCCCGACCCGTGGCCGCGCCAGAGGCTGATAAACCTCTCGAGCAGGAAATACGATTCTGCACAACGAGCGACGGACTGCGTATTGCGTACGCCACTGTGGGCGAGGGGCCTCCTCTGATCAAGGCGGCAAACTGGCTTAATCATCTCGAGTACGATTGGGATAGTCCGATCTGGCGCCATGTCTTTCGAGGGCTCGCCCGCGATCATCGCCTGATCCGCTATGACGCCCGCGGGAACGGCCTTTCGGATTGGGACGTTGAGGACATCTCCTTCGACGCGTTCGTTCGCGACCTGGAATCGGTTGTCGAGGCCTCGGGAGTCGAAAGATTTCCGCTCCTGGGAATCTCCCAGGGTTGCGCCATCTCGATCGAGTATGCGATTCGGAATCCGGGCCGGGTCACATGCCTCGTTTTGCACGGAGGATTCGCCGCAGGTTGGCGCGTCTATGCCGATCTGTCGGAGATCGCTCGCCGCGAGGCGATGCAGACGTTGATCGAACACGGCTGGGGGCAGGACAATCCGGCGTTCCGCCAGGTATTCACTTCAGCTTTCATTCCTGATGGAACGCCGGAGCAGTTTCGATGGATGAACGAGCTCATGCGCGTCTCCACATCTCCTCAAAACGCGATCCGCATCCTGGAAGCCGTCAGCAGCATCGATATTCGGCAACGCCTTCCCCTGGTGCGAGTGCCGACTCTTGTTCTTCACAGTCGCCATGACGGCCGCGTGTCTTACCAGAGAGGGCTGGACCTGGCTCATGGGATTCCGAACGCGCGCCTCGTGACTCTGGAGAGCAAGAACCACTTGCTTCTGGAGCACGAGGCGGAGTCTCCACGATTTATGGAAGCGATACGCGCCTTCCTGAAGGATAGATGACAACCCTCGCCATTTCTTCGCTGGTTCAGTGAATCAGCAGAACGCCCCGGCCATCTCTTCAATCCGGGTGCGAGCAGCCGGACTAAGATCGCCGACAGTCTCGAGAAACTTCGGGTGTGTCATGCCGGATCCCAGAAAGGTCCAACGGATCGCCTGCGTCTGAATGGCTCGGAACTGATCTTGTTCTGCGGGCGTCAGCGTGCGTCCGGTGGCGCGTTGGAAAGACTGCATGTCGAGTTCGGCTTGCTGACGAAGTCCGCCGTCGAGCAGACCGCCGATGGCGCCGTAGTCTTGAATACCGCTTTCAATTTCTGCAGGACTACGAGCCTCGGAGAGCGCTTCGACCATGAGCGTGTCCAGCTTTGCGTGCTGCGCCTCCTCCATCCAGTGATGCCGAAGCAAACTCTTGAACTGCGGATCGAGGGCCTGATCATCACGAATGCTGTCGAGGTAGTGTCGCTGTGTCATCCACTCAATCTGGAGAATGACCAACCCAATACCCAGCGGGTCGTGGGATAACACGGCTCGAGCGATCTCCTGCGGAGGTCCAATGGTGTCACACGTCGACGCAAAGCCCTTCTTGAACTCCGCAACGAATTCTCTGAACAGGTGAATGTGCTTGGCTTCCTCACCCGCAAACCGCAAAAGGGCTCTGGTCCGATAGTCGTCTCGATCCAGTTGCGGGCGCGCATGGTCGAGCACAAACGGAAGAATGAATTCCTCGACGAGGCCGAATGTGTAGAGATATCCGTATCCACGAATCTGATTGAGGACCCGCTTCTCGACACTCGTTAGAAAATCCATCGAATTCGTCCGTGCGAGAGATTCGGGCAAAAACGGCCGGGTGAAATCCAGCTGTTTGTCGCCGCCAATGATGTCTTCGACACGCCAATTTACTTTTTCCGCGTTTTCCAAGGTTTCTTTGTAGCTGTATCTCTGTGTCATATGTTCCTCCGATTGAAATGTCTTCACGTCCATGGAAGCCATCGTGGAGGCCCATCGTGTGAAACGGCGTGAGAGAAAGCGTGTTTTTTTGGAATCAACACAACTAATCACACACCGCAGAGCACGGCTGCTGAAATTATAGAGTGATGACGAATTGCTGCGTGAATTGGAAGCTGGAGGAGGCTCCTACTGGACGGATCGTCCGGACTGACCGGCTGGAGCTAGCGAAGCGTTCGTTGAATAACGAAACTGCATCAGGATGGCTGCAATATCCGAAGCGACCAGTGTTGGTAGACGCCGGATCGGCCGTTGCGGTGTAGTCCGAACCAGTCGTCGTAATGTTATAGATATAGCCAGCCTTCGGATGCGTAGCAGTACCGATAAAAGTGTCGTCCAGAAGTCCGGCCGCAACCAATGCTGGCAAGTCTCCGAAGTTGCCGCCTGAGGACGAGAGGTAGGTGACTTCCGCCGTGTTGATTGTTCTCAGATTCGCTACCGCCGCGTGTTCATTAGAATTCGGGCGGTGGGGGCGGGGGAAAAAGGGTGATAGGAACATCACCAGGACAACAAGACCAATTGTCGCCGCGACGACAACCTGAAGGAGTTCAACGACAAGCTGAAGGGCGCGTTCCATTTCTCACCTCCTTGTAAGAACGGCAGGCCGAGACTGCCTGGAGCCGCAAACCTTACACGAAGGGCATTTTTGCGGAAATCGGAACCGTTCGGAATAAGTGCGGGGCGCCGAAAGGGAGAGAGGAGAGACATCTTTCGAAGTCTCTCCTTCTTGTGGGGTGCAAAGTGGATTTTAGAAGGCTGGGAGCATCATGCCCCCGAGTATCATCTTGGCCGTTCCTGGCCACTCGCCATCTGGGCGATGCTGCGATAGGTGCAAGGCTGTTGCCAATCCACAGGGTCGGCAACCTGTTGATTCCCTACACTAAGCCGTTCTGGGTACGACGCGTTTTGCCGAGTTTTGTCATTTGGAATGCCACGTTTGGGCTCCGGCCGAGCAGATGTACGGGTAAGCAAGCATCCTTTATATATACGGCGAGTTCAGCGCAGTCGCTGGTTCAAGAAGCCACCGAGCGTGGGCGAACGAAGCGGTAGCCTTTACCGGATAAAATGGTTTAGGAGGCGACAATGCCAACCTTGAAACACCTTCAACATCCGTCCTAAACCTCCGCGAGTGTCTTTTATCATTGACCCAGTCAGCCTGCTTGAGCAGGAAACGCCGACAAGATCGCAACTAGAACAACGTTCGCGCGGTTCTATTCCTCTGATTGGAATTCCGAAGCTCCCTGGATCGCAACGACCTGGTCGGGTCTGATGTCCTCGCGCTCCCCACAATGCGTGCAAACCCAGTACAGTTGCTGAATCACTTGATCCTTATGTGCAAAGAATTGTTTTCCGCATTTGCTGCATCTTATGAGGATGTCCGGACTGAGGCCATCATGCATGATTGACTCCTAAATAATCGTATGCGTCGTCTCTAAAACCAATCGAAGGGCTGATCTGCTTCGTCAGTTTGAGACCGACTGCAATTCACACCGAAGTAGAATCTGAGGCGCGATATAAGCGTCTCGTTGAGGCCTGCACCTAAAGACCGGTGGCTTGGGGAACGGTTCCAGTGCCTCAACACTGCCGGAGGAATTGTTCACGAAGACATCATGCGTAGCGGGCGTTAGTCGATCTTTTTGCCGCGTGAGCGAATGTCCTGAGTGAACATCATTACAACCTTGTCGGCCCACGTAACCTCGACCAACTTATCCCCATTGAACGTTTTCCCGTCTATGCTGATCGTGGAGCCCTTGGGAACCATGTGCGCGACGTGTCGCCCCTCTTCGAGGAATAAGGCAATAGTGGGACTCTCAATGCGGTATTTTTCGAGTGGCATGGCGATCCTCCTCGGAAGGAAACACCAAGGATAGGTAGTTGCTTCATTTCACGATGTCTAAAACTGCACACGCGAGCTAAATTTCAAACTGAGCTACCGAAATCTGGTAGTGGTCTAGTTTGCATTAAAAAAATATTCATACTTTCGTCCCAGGGACCGGGATCTTTTTGCCAAAACGAATTTCCGGGTAGTATCGTTCGGCTCATGAAATCACGATTGAGCTCCGTCGTCTGCGCAATGCTGTGTCTCATTACTCCGTCGTTAGCTCAAGGTTCCCTTACGTTCTATCCGGTCAAGATGGGACGACTTGCCCCTGGCGACAAGCTGTCGATCAGGATCATCAAAGAGGCGAACTTTGTCCGAAACTTTGCCTCTTCCTATTTGATGGACCTAAGGTTGAATGTTGTCATCCGCGACGACAACAAGATGGGCAGAATAATCAGGGGCATCGGCCCAGACGATAACCGAATAAGCATACCGCTTGAGTTGCCACGGCTGAGTGATCTTCAGGCAGCCGGATTAACCGTATTTGAATTGAGGGAACTACTCGTACAGCAGTACGCCGAGAAATATGTCGACACCAGGGTCACGGTGCAATTCACCGGTTCAAGCAATCGCAAGTAATCAAAGCCTTGTAGGGAAGAAAAACTGGATTGCTCGTGCCCGTGGTGGGGTTAGGAGCCAAACCCTACATCGATCTTGGAGTGTCGTGGACGATTCACGTGAGGCATCTCTTCAAATGTGTTGGGCGGTCGTCCACTGACTAGTCTCGAACAAGCAAAGGCCTTCCACGAAGCGCTTGGCGAAATGCTTAAAGCCGCGAAGGCGAAGCGATTTCAGTTGGGCACGCGCGAGTCGATTATGGTCTTGGATAGCGACATTGGCACTTAAAGCTCACTCCATTCATTGCCGATACCCAAAGTGCATGGAGTGGTCTTCAAACCTCAGAACCGCATTGGGCGAATGCCCAAAAGGACACGGCATTCAGTTGGTAGTAAGAGTTGATACAGATGAACGGCCCCAGTGGATCCAATGCCCCACCTGTAGAAGGCGAACATTAGTTTTCGCGGGCGATTTGGTTGGCGTTACCTCTTACGAATAGAGCTGGGTTCTTACTAGTTTGCTCACCGTTGCCGCTCAAGTTCCTTTCATCGTGCACGTCGAACAACCCACGACGTGCCTTGCGGCGATGACAGGCGGAAGCGCCCGGCAACCTGCATGTTCATACGGATCGCGACTTCGGAAACCGGCGTCAAAGGAGGAACGGTACTTGTTTTACCGGCCATCATCGTTTCAAGAACGCGATACAGTGTGCGTGCAATGTCGGAAGATGTAGGACTCGCACTCATCAATGCGCCCCAGTCCAGTAGTGCGTCGCTAAAGACGCACACGCGGACACGGTGAGAGATGGCATAGTCCAGTAGCTCACGCAGCATACGCGGGCTGAGGATTCGATCATCAGGAACCAACCAGAGCCCATCAATTTGAGGAGTCAGCCGCTTGAACAAGTAAAGGGTCTCGCGATCTGAGCCGGAAATCTCGTGCTTGATTGTGAGCGCTGATCCCTTTGCGGCCAATTCGGCCTGAGCAATTAAGTCGGTATGCGATTGGCTGACGATAAGTCCGATCGTGCGAACTTGAGGGTCAAGCTTCTTCCAATCCTGGATTTGTAGATCCAACGGGGGAAGAGCCGCGACTCCCCGAATGGACCTTCCGTCAACGATCAGTTCTTTGTAATTGAAGACCTGGGCAAAAACCACCGGGCCTTTAAGCTGGTCGCGAGCAAAAATTGCGGCCGGCTGGCCGATGGCGACGGTGAACAGGCCAGGCTTACCCCGCAAGGCATCAAGAGTGCGCGTTGAGGATTCTGCCTGAACGTCAAGCGTCGTCAGCCGATAGGTGGTGACGGGAAGAAGTTTTTTGAGCTCGGCAATCACTTCGGCGTGACCCGCAGCGCTGTGGTAAAGAATCGCGACCTCGCGCAGAGGCTGAACATTCGACGCTGGTGTTGGAGGCAAGGGCGGGAGTGGGGTTGGCGATGGTGATGATGGTGATGAAACAACGGTGGTTCTGCGGCGCGCGCAGCCCGACAGGATACACAGAAGTATTGTCAGACCAACTAAGACAGGGTGTCTAAACCTTCTCATCTTCATGATGCTCCAACCCCGAGGCGACGATAACGTTTCTGACTGACGTCACTACGCCTCACTCAACGAAGGTGATAGCCTGCCAGGAGTCGACGAGCAATTCAGAGGCGGGAAATTCTTTATCCGTCCATCGAACCACAGCCCGGTTCCGGGCGTCGGCCAGGATGTGCAGCTTTGCCAGGGTGAGGTTGTCTTCCTGGAATCGACAGGAGACTTCGTGTTCGTCATCAAAGATTGTTGCGCACCAGTCGGCTTCGGATTCGTTCCAAGGTGGATCCGGAATCCAAAAGCAGCCGTGGCGTAGCCCTGTTTGCTGAGCGCGGGCATTCCCATCGCGGAGTCCTCCATGATGCTCATCGGCAGCCTTAGGAAGGGCATTAGTCTCTCGTCATATATATAGAAACGTTCGCGTGACCCCGGACTATGCTTCGCTACGAGATGACGGAATTGAAAAATGGCCTTCGGCAGGTGCCCTTCCTTGAGTCTCTGGAAGACTCCCAGATCGACTATCTGGTCAAGATCGGGAAACGGGTCCCGCTCAACAACGGGCAACTGCTGTTTCGAAAGGGCGATCCCGGCCGCTCCATGTACTTGATCCTCGCAGGCCGCATACAGATCTATTTGGAATCAAGCGACGGACAGGCTGCCGTGCTTCGTGTACTCGAGTCCGGCCAGTTCCTAGGCGAGATGGCACTGCTGGACGGTGGAGCGCGTTCCGCAAATGCCTTGACAGTGACTCCTTGTGAAGTCTTCGTCCTCGAACGCGCGTCCTTTTTGAATCTGATAACGACATATCCGGAACTGTTGACGCGGCTGCTTTCCGGGTTGACCGAACGGCTGCGTCGAATCGACGAACGCTATTCAACGCAGATGGCGGGCTTAGCGCAGGAAGTTCGCGGGCCGCTTGACGCGATCAGCATAAACATCCGTGGCGATCAAACAGGACGTCGCAGCAGAAAGTGCTTCCCCCTTACTGAAGCCGTTCGTGGACAAGATCTGGAACGCCGCAGATATCATCGAGAAAGACAATGCGTGTGCGAAAGCCCTGCTCCAAAACTTTCGGCGCCAAACAAGGATTGACTGAGTAGTTTTGGACGTCGGCTTCCAACGGTGGCTGGCAGTGGAGTCTCTTCTTCATTTCCTCAGATGTCCCCAACGTAGCCTAAGAGGGTGTGGACGAACGACGAGATAAAGCGCTTCCTCAGAATTCGTGAAGGCGCCGCGTATTGCGACGGTTGCCTTGGTAAGGAAATGGGACTTCAACCGTCTCAGATCCACTGGCGAGCCAAGAAGCTTTTCGGAGAACCTACGGCCTATCAGCGGCAACTGGGGACCTGCGTAGCCTGTCAGAAAGTCCGGCAATGCACCGGATTCATTCCGCCCGGCTTGCGCAAAGCAGCGAAGTAATAGAACAAGCAACGTTTGAGTTCCGTAACTGATTTCGTCGCGACCAAGGGTTAATCGCTGACCGGAGCATCTCGCATGGCTCTCGACTCGCTTTAGGCTGCGTTACCATCCCCTTCGCGTTGCAACTGTTTGAGAACGGCCCCGAATGTATCGGCCTGAAGACAGGTCTGGAGAGCAGTTCGGCATTTTTGACAGTCGAGAACATGCAAATGCTCAGACAGGCTAAGGTCTACCTGAATTGTAGCGAAGGCCCACAAGCGATGCAGGGGAATGTGGCCGTAGTGTGGCTGGATATTAGGCACGCTTCACTCTCCTTGTTCAGCAGTGCAGAACACAATCGGGCAGAAAGCCCGAAACACCATCCTTTAAGACGGTAGCACAGTGACAAGGGAAGCACTCAGGCTCCACTACAGCTTCGCGAAAAGCCACGTGAGACCCGTCCAAACGTTATTACGACAGGTCGGGCTCGAAATACGAATGAACTGTCTCTTCTTAACTAATTTCAAATCATTGACGTGGAGCGTTCCCGGCGGTCCTAGACGATTGAACTCTGGGAGTGTGGCGCGCGGCCGGCGGACAGCTCAGGTCTTAGGCTCTCCGGCTTCCATGTCCTGCGGGATGTTTTTGACGGTTATTGAGTATGCAGCGCTCGCTGCGTTGAACTCGGTGAAGGCTTCGTCCCATTCCTTCTGAAGCTCTTCGTATCGGCGTCGTGCCTTGCCAGACGTATGCATACTCGTATTCGCTTCGGTCAATTGCCTCGGATGTTGGCGAGTCGTTCGCGAGCAGCGACGAGCTTGGTAAGCGCTTCTGAGCTCTCAGGGGTCGCCAACGGGGCGTGAGACTACCACGGAGGCCGGAAGCGTAAAAGGGAGTTGAGTCCTATTTTCGGGCTGCGGTCGAGGGTGCTACTCTCGCCGCCTTTGCCATCAAACTCAGCAATTTGTTCAGTGATTACGTCGAGTCTCAACTCTCGCGTCACAACCCCTCTCTCGGGGCGATGCCGTTTCCAGACTCTAGCTTGGCGATTAGGGCTTTAAGGATGGCGTCGTTTCGAGTTGTCGCCTCGCTTCTGATCGTTAAGAGTTGCACGCCCTTGAAAAACTCCCCATCGAAAACGTGGCGCTCACCTATACGCTCCAATCTGATTCGTTCAGGAAACTGCCGATCAGCCTCCGCGATCGCGAGATTGAGGTCGGTGTGCAGGGCGGGCAAGACGATTGCTGCATTCTTAGGTACACCGCGGACTCGATATATCCACATGGGATTATCGAAGCCGTGATGCTTTTCGAATTGCCACCCCTTCAACTCGTGAAACCGCCGATTCAGTTCCGCGCTATCGCTCATTTCGCCTCCTGCGTAATGATCGGTTTCTGTGTTGCTCTCTGTTTTGATCCGTGGTGGCGAACCGTGGAGGTTGCCGCCAGATCATTATTTCTTAGACGCGAGATCGCGTCGATCTGCTCGATGGTTTTCCTGACGACGTGCTGTAGCTCGAGCGCACAGATTCCTTTCGACTGGATCTTTTGCGAATACGTCTTCGAGGCACCGCTGCGGCTATGTTAGAAGGCGCTGGTCGATCGGGCAGGGAATCGGAAACAGGTAGTGTAATTTGAATCTAACAGCCGCATTTGAACGGACAAGGCGCTGACCCGTACGAGCAGAACACGCAACAGTCTCCTGGTTCGGGTTTCAGCACAAACGTGGACAGCGGTGCACTGTGCGCGAGCCATTGCCGGATACTTGCTCGTGGCCTGCGGCTTAAAGGTTCTAGTTCGGGAGACATTACGGACTCTGAGTCGGGAGACGAAATGAGTGATGCACTGATTCAGTTATTTGCCGAGGTACTGCATGTCGATCCATCGAAGCTGGACGACGAATCATCGCCGGAAAATGTAAAGGAATGGGACAGTTTAGCCGCGATGGAGCTTGTGGCCGCGATAGAAGAGAAATTCAAAGTCCAGCTTTCCACGAAGGAAATCATGAAAATGTCTACTATTGGACGTGCACGCAAGGCGCTGCAAGGCAAGAGCGTGCTCTTGTGAATGCAGCGCCTTGTGCGTTACCAAAGGTAGCTTCGTGTAACGATAAGTGCGTAATGACGTTTACACAGAACCTTCGATCAAAGGGTGACCGGTCAGGTCAGGTCTAAGTCGCCGAGCGCCGTCGCTCAGGTCCGAGCCCCAAGTCGACGGTTGCGGGGACTTGCGTGGACAAAATGCGCTGAACGACATCGTTGAACCTAGCGAGGTTGAACGGCGTCATGAGCACAGAGTCCGACTGACGGAACGGAGTATTGTCCATGCCGTCAGTCAGGAAAAGGACCCGCAGGTCGTTCCGAGTTCGACACGCGCGTCTGATTAATTCAACGCCACTCAGCGTGAGATTTAGAACGATCAGCTTTATTGAGGGAACATCCTTCAGCAAAGCGAGTGCCTGGTCCCTACGACGTGTGCCGACAACAAGGTAATCCTCCATTTGCAACGCCTGCGTCAACGCGATCATCATGTCGACTTCCTCTACGAGGATAAGAATTGTGACGGCCCCGTATGGCAGAAGCTTTTCCACATCATCGGGCTGCGCCCC